>WNFK01208155.1_pt1 | contig 10385 bp, 10 predicted proteins | sample 5400281 | NCBI WGS metagenome assembly WNFK01 (sample SAMN13153350, study PRJNA577476) | soil metagenome | isolation source: 20 cm soil on Douglas fir-dominated hillslope | place: USA:California | collected 2013-09-17
ACCCAATCGCTGACGCGACGACTGGTCATGACTCCCTGATCGACACGCAGGCACAAGGTTCGCAGGTGGCGCGCCCGTCCCGCGCCACCTGCGGATTCCGAGGTTGCGACAACGGCTGGTAGTCGTGAGCGTGAAGGCGAGAGGGACAGTTCGCGGTAGGTCCGGTCCCCGTCCCGCGCTATGCTTCTGCGTGGCGCCGGGTCCGCTCCGTCAGCCTTCATCTGCAACGCACGTTTCGCTGGCGCGCGGCCCGGGAGCACCCGCGGAGATCCCCACATGACCCGCCATTTCGTGCGCGCAGCCGCCTTTCTGCTCGGATGCACCGCCCTGAATCTGGTTCCCGAGCCGGCGGTTTCCGAGTGCAATCGCAGTTCGCTGTTCCTGGATCAGGACCAGTACTACGCCGGCGTGTTCGCGGTCTCGATCGTGAAGGGAGACTTCAACGAGGACGGGATCCTCGACGTCGCGGTGACCAACTACCTCGACAACACCGTGTCGATCCTGCGGGGAGTCGGGGGTGGTGACTTCGCTTCCCAGCTGCAATTCCCCGCGGGTTCGGGCCCGCGCGGAATCGCGACCGGTGATTTCGACGAGGATGGAATTCTCGATCTCGCCGTCACCAATGTCGGCGCCACCACGGTTCAGATCCTGCGCGGCAAGGGAATCGGCACGGTCGGACTCGGCACGTTCGCGGCGCCGGTTTCGTACCCGGCGGGGGCGGAGAATCGCGGCATCGTCGTCGCGGATCTGAACGAGGACGGGATCCAGGATCTCGTCATCGCATCGCGGACTACTGTCAGTGTTCTGCTCGGCAATGGTTTGGGCGGAGTGGGAAATGGAACGTTCGGCGCACCCGGGTCGTATGCAACCCCGAGCAGCTGGGGAGTGGCTGTCGCTGATTTCGATGGGGACGGCATCCTCGACATCGCCGCCGGGAACTGGCTGAATTCGTCGGTTTCGGTCTTCATCGGGAACGGCGCAGCGGGAGTCGGCAACGGCACGTTCCACGCCGGAACCACGATCACCACGCCGGGTGGATGCGCCGAGATCACCGCGGGGGACCTGAACGGCGATGGGGTGGCGGATCTCGGAGCCGCCGGCAGTCAGGGAGTCTGGGTGATGATCGGGAACGTGACGCATCGTGTTCGACGATTTCGACGGCGACGGCCACGCGGACATCGCGACCACCGACACCGACCTGCAGGCGGCGCTGCTCCTGTTCGGCGACGGCACCGGCGGCTTTCCCGATTTCCGCCTCTATCCGCTTGCCAATGGCCCGAACGGACTCGAGTCGGGCGACGCCAACGGCGACCACAGTCCCGATCTGCTTGCCGTCAACAGCGCGAGTCAGGGGTATCCGGGAGTGGTTTCGGTGCTGCTGAACCGGTGCCTGAGCGGGAATGGCGAGCCGGACATCACCAGCGTGCGGGATGTGCCGAACGATCAGGGCGGGAAGGTGTTCGTCACCTGGACGGCCAGCGGGCTCGACGAGCCAGGCGCGCATGCGATCACGCAGTATCGCGTGTGGAGGCGGATCCCGGCGCCGGCTCTCGGCGCGCGAATCGCCCCCGGCCTGGCCGCATTCCGCAGCGACCGCGATCAGGTGGTGATGCGTTCGACGGGAACGACGGTCGAGTACTGGGAGCCCCTGGCCACCGTGCCCGCGGCGTTCCTGGAGGGCTATGGCTACACCGCCCCGACCGTTCAGGACTCGGTCGTCTCCCATGGGCACAACAACCAAGGCGGCAGCGCCTACACCGCGTTCTTCGTCCAGGCGCTGACCGCGGATCCCTTCGTCTTCTACAACTCGGATCCCGACAGCGGATACTCGGTGGACAATCTCGCTCCACCGGCACCCACCCCGTTCGTCGCCGTCTACGGGCCGAGCGGCACGGCGCTGCACTGGGGGCCGAGCGCTGCTCCGGACTTCTCGATTTTCCGACTGCATCGCGGGACGTCTGCCGACTTCGTTCCCGCGCCCGACAATCTGTTGACCGCCCGGCCCGACACCGGCTACGTCGATTCACCGGGGATGGCGCTCTTCCACTACAAGCTCGCGGCCGTCGACATCCATGGCAACGTGGGTTCCTATTCCGCCGTGGTTCCTCCCGGCTCACCGACCGGCGTCCCCGGCGAGATCGACGACGCGATCCGGATTCCGAATCCGGTGCTCGCCGGTGACGTCACCGTGTCGATGCGCGCGGCGGCCGGACAGCCGGTGCGGATCGAGCTGGTGGACGTGAGCGGGCGCCGGATCGCGTCGGTCGATGCGATCGGGCAGGGCGAGCGGATGACGCTGAGCCTGGCACGCGCCGACGCCCTGGCGCCGGGACTCTATTTCGTGCGCTTCCAGCGGCCCGCGCTTCCGTCGCGCAGCGTGGCGATCGTGCGCTGAGCGATTCACGCGCGGTGACCCGGCACGGTGGAGCGACGTCCCGGGCCGCCGTGGCGTTTGTTCCGCTTGCGCTGCGTGCCGGACGTTTTCGTCCACACGCGATCGTCGCCTACATCCGTGCGGCCGGCATCCGCATCCGCCGCGACCTCGACGCCAATCCCGGCGCGGTGCGCTCGGTGTGGATCGCCGCGCTCGGGTTCTTCGCCGGCACCTTCCTGATCGCGATGGCGCTGGCGGTCGCGTACGACCGCTCGATAGCCTACGACTTCTTCCGCAACACCGCGCTGTGGATCCTGCCCACCTTCGCGCTGGTCACGATCCACATCGGCATGCTGCGGGACCGCGACGACTACACGTTGTCGGCGCTCAACCTGCCGATCGCGCTGTCGCTGCTGCGGGTGGTGCTGATCCCCGGGATCGCGCTGTCGCTGACCCGCGGACATCTGAAGCTTGCGCTCGCCGGGTACCTGCTGGCGGCGATGTCCGATGTCGCCGACGGCTGGGTCGCGCGGCGCTGGAAGCAGGAGACCAAGCTCGGCACGGTGCTCGATCCGCTGGTCGACATCGTGTTCGGGCTCGCCGTGTTCATCGCGCTCGCGGCCGCCGGCCTGCCTATCTGCTGCTGTTCGTCGGCCCGCTGCGGATCCGGCCGACCTGGTTCGGCAAGCTGACCGGGGTCGTGACCTCGGCGCTGACCGGACTCCTCATCCTGCTGCACGCCACCCGCGGGCGCGTCTCCGATGCGCTGATCCCGCTCACCGAGACGGCGATCGGCGTCCTCATGGCGGCGACCGTCGTGTACGTGGTCGCGCTCGGCTGGGTCAATCTGCGCCGGATGCGGGGCCGCATGAACGAAACGCCGGGGCGCGTGGTGGGCGACGTGCGCTGGGGCGCACAGTGACCGCCCGTTCGAGACCCGGATGTCCGGCGACGTCCTTTCCGGCCACCTGAGCCACTTCGCGCCCGCCGAAGTGCTCCAGCTGCTGCGGCTCGCGCACGCCAGCGGAGTGCTCGAGCTGGCGAGCGGTGACGAGCGCGTGTCCCTGCTGTGCGAGCGGGGGCGCCCGGTGTTCGCGCGCACCGATGGTCTCGGCGTGCGCGCCGGCCAGGTGCTCGTGCACCGGGGTGTGGTGTCGGAGTCGGAGCTCGAGACCGCGCTCGCGCTCCAGCGTCTCGACCCCGCGCGCCGGATCGGCACGCTGCTGGTCGAGCGCGGCGCGGCGACCGGGGTGCAGGTCGAGGAGGCGGTGCGCGAGGTGGTGAAGCGCATCATCTATCGTGTGCTCCTGTGGCGTGAGGGCACGTTCCATTTTCACCCCGACCGCACGATCGCGGCCGAGGACATTCAGCTCGATCTCGACCTCGACCGCATGATCCTCGAGGGTCTGCGGCTGGCGGACGAGGCGCGCGGCGGCGCATGAAACGCCGGCGGAGGACATGATGGCGATCGACTGGGGCTGGGTGCTGATCATCAGCGGAGCCCTGCTGATCCTGATCGAGGTCGCGCTCGGCGGGTTCGCCGGGTTCGACCTGGTCCTGATCGGCAGCGCGTTCATGGTCGGGGGTGCAATCGGCAAGTGGACTCACGACACGCGGCTCGGCCTGCTGGTGGCGAGCGGGTTGTGCGCGTTCTACATCCTGGCCGGGCGCCGCTGGGTGCGCTCGCGCCTCAAGGTCCGGCACACGGCGTCGAACGTCGACGCGGTGCTCGGGCGTGCGGGACTGGTGACCGAGCGGATCGACACGCATCACGCGGGCCAGGTGCGGGTGCGGGACGAGATGTGGCGCGCGCTGCCCTCGGCGGGAACCGCGGTGCCGATCGAGCCGGGCACCGAGGTGACGATCGACGGACTCGACGGTGTGACCCTGCTGGTGAGGAGGTGATTCGATGATCTCCCAGGTGCTGCTGCTGCTGCTCGTCATCGTCCTGTTCATCTTCCTGGTCGCGCTCGCACGCTCCGCCCGGGTGGTCGCCCAGTACGAGAAGGGGATGGTCATGCGGCTCGGGAAGTACCGCTCGACCGTGGACTCGGGCCTCACCTTCCTGGTGCCGGTGATCGAGGACCTGATCAAGGTCGACATGCGCGAGCGGGTGATCAACGTCGAACCGCAGAAGGTCATCACCAAGGACAACGTCTCGGTCACGGTCGACGCAGTCATCTACTACCGGATCATCGACCCGGTGAAGGCGACGTTCGAGGTCCAGAACTTCGCCTACGCCGCCACCACCCTCGCCCAGACCAACCTGCGCAACCTGATCGGCGACAAGTCGCTCGACGAGACCCTGACCGCGCGCGACCTGATCAACGCCAACCTGAGGAACGTCCTCGACGAGGCGACCAACACCTGGGGCGTCAAGGTCACGCGCGTCGAGGTGCAGAAGATCGATCCGCCCGCCGACATCACCGAGGCGATGTCGCGCCAGATGAAGGCCGAGCGGGACAAGCGCGCGAACATTCTCGAGGCCGAGGGTGTGAAGCAGGCGCAGATCCTCCAGGCCGAGGGCGTTCGTCAGTCCGAGATCCTGCGGGCGGAGGGCGATGCGCAGGCGCGCATCACGCGCGCGACCGCCGCGGCTCGACGTGCTCAACACGGTGCTCGCGAACCAGACCAAGTTCATCGTTCCGGCCGGGTCCGACCTGGTGAACGTGCTCGGGCTCGACGACAAGAACGTGGTGCCGATCAAGCGCTGACCGGCTACTGCCTCACGATTCTCCGCGGCCCTCCGCCGGGCCGTGACTCACCCGGGTCGCGGCCCTGCTCGAGGTCGGCCACCATGTTCTCGAGCCGCGCGCGCCGCGCCGGATCGGTGGTGCGCGCGGCCAGCCGCCGGAGCGCCTCGGTGTGCGCGATCCGCAGCGCGTCCCCCTCGGTCGGAAGATCGGGACGCACGCCGCTGCCTTCCCAGCCGCTGCCACCGCGCGGATCGATCGGCTCGATGAACGGGATCGCAGCCGCGAAGTGCGGATCGAGCGTGCGGAAGTTCATGCCGTGGCCGCCGCCGCCGGTGGTGTCGCCGACCAGTGTCGCCCGGCCGAGCGACTGGAGCGCGTAGGCGAGCATCTCGCCAGCGGAGAACGTGGACGGGCTGGTGAGCACGAATACGTCGCGATCCAGGTAGCGCGGCCCCGGCAGCTCGGCGAGTGACCAGGTGCGCGTGGTCTCGGCGGTCTCGCGCTGCCACGCCGCCTGGAGCAGCACCGGCGTCTCGGGCAGCAGGTAGCTGGCGATGCGCTGCGCGACCTCGGGACGCCCGCCGCGGGTCCTGCGCAGGTCGAGGATCAGCGCATCGGTGTCGCGCAGCAGCTCCATCGCAGCGGCGAGCTTGGCCTCGGATCCCGGCAGCAGCTCACGGATGTCGAGCACGCCGACGTTGCCGGGCAGCCGGCGGACCGCCTCGATGCCGTGGTTGATCGAGAGCGTGTAGCGCCGCTCCTCGTCCTCGATCGCCGCCGACGGCAGGGTCGCGCCGCGCCCTTCCGGCAGCGCCTCGGCGTTGAAGAACACGCTGAAGTGCAGATCGTGCGAGGTGCGCCGCAGCGCCGCGGTCAGCGTCTCGGCGAAAGCCGTCGCGCTGGTGACGTTCTTCCACCGATCGCGCGCGGCGGCGTCGCGCAGCTCGCGCGCGAGACTCTGCGCGATCCTGCCGTCCACGTAGCTCTTCTCGACCTGGTCGGCGAGCCGCCCGGTCACCCGCTGCCGGGTCGCGCGGTCGATGGTGAGATCGGCCTGCGCGTCCGGACGGAGGAACTTCGACTGGGCGTCGACGGTGGTCGCGGCGGATGCGACCGCGACCACCAGGGCGAGGACAGCGAGCGGGGATGTCACGATGACCTCCTGAGCGGCGGGCGGCGAGCGGCCGGGTTCCGCGGATGAGTGACCGCCCGGTCACCTTCGGTTGGAAGGAACCACGTCAGCAGCGCGTCAAATGCGGCGGTGCGAACCCGCTTGGCATTCGGGCGCGCACTCCCTAGGCTCGCCGTTTGCCCGCGTCGCACCCGCCGCCCCGGAACGCGCACGACTTCGTGAACGATCTCTCGCTTCATCTCGCACCCAATGCACCGTGGCCGTGGCTGGCGCTGCTGAGCGTCGGCCTGCTGGCGGTCGGGATCTGGGTCTACCGGTTCCGGGTTCCCCCGCTGCCGGCGGTGCTGCGCCGCATGTTGTCATTCCTGCGGATCGCGGTCCTGCTGCTGCTGCTGTGGCTGCTCGCGCAGCCGGTGCTCGATCGCGCCGGCGCCGGGCGCATGGCGCGGCTCGTGGTTCTGGTCGATCGCTCGGCCAGCATGGACCTGCCGGCCGAGTCCGGCTCGCGCACCACACGCGCGCAGAAGGCCGACCACGTGGTCGACCAGCTGCGGAGCGCGTGGCGCTCGCGCGCGCAGGTTCAGGTGGTGCCGTTCGCGGCGCGGCTGCTCGGCGACAGCGCCAGCGCCGGTGACCGCGCCGCCACCGCGCTCGGGGACGCGCTCGGCGCGTTGCCGTCGATCGCCGGCGACCAGGGGCTCGACGGCGTGGTGGTGGTGAGCGATGGAACCGCCAACGCCGGCGACGATCCCGCGCGCGCCGCGCAGGCGCTCGGGGTGCCGGTGCACGCGGTGCCGATCGGCGGGCGCGCGGCCGCCGACCGCGCGGTGCTCGAGGTCGAGACGCCCGCGCACGCCCGGGTCGGCGAGCCGACGCCGGTGCGCGTGCACGTGACCTCCGACCAGGCGCGCGGGACGCCGATCCCGGTGCGGCTGATGGACGGCGGTCACGAGCTCGCGCATCGCGACGTCCCGGCGCCCGGTCCCGGGCTCGAAGCGGTCGCGGAGTTCCAGGTTCCGCCCGCCCGCCCCGGACTGGCGGTGTGGACCGCGCAGGTCGATTCGCTGCCCGGCCAGCTGACAGCCGGCAACGACGAGCGCGAGGCGGCGGTCGAGGTCGCGCCCGGCAAGCTCGGCGTGCTGATCGTGACGCCCGCGCTCAACTGGGACCTCGCGTTCCTGCGCCGCGCGCTGGCGGGCGATTCGAGTCTCGCGCTCGACACGCGGGTGCGCGAGCGGACCGGCTGGATCGGCATCGAGTCGCGGCGTGCCGGCGCGCCCGGCCCCGGCGATCTGCACGGCAAGGCGGTGGTGGTGCTCGATGGAATCGCGGCCTCGGATGTGAGTCCCGCGTTCGACGATGCGCTCGCGTCGTACGCCCGCAGCGGAGGAGGCCTGCTGGTGCTCGGCGGGACGTCGCCCGGGCTCTCGCGTCATCGCGGCAGCGGGCAGTTCGCGCGCACGATCGGGATCGTCACGCAGGCGCAGCCGCTGCCGCGCATGGCGACGCCCACGCTGACGGCGGAGGGCCGCGAGCTGCTCGCGTGGGACGACGATCCGGCGCGCGGCGAGGCCGCCTGGCGCAATGCCGCGCCGCTCACCGATCCGGCGCCGGTGGTGGCGGGTGGCGGCGATCGGGTGCTGCTGGCGGCGGGCGGGACGCGGGTCCCGCTGCTGTTCACGCGTCACGCAGGCCGCGGCCAGGCGCTGTTCGTGAACGGCACCGGATTCTGGCGCTGGTCGCTCGCGCAGGACAACGACGAGGAGAGTGCGGACCGGTCGAAGCGACTGTGGCGGAGGATCGCGCGCTGGCTGGCCGAGCCGGTGCAGGGTGAGCCGCTGCGCGTGAGCCCCGAACGCTGGGTCACCCCTTCGGGCGAGCGGGTGCGGCTGTTCGCGAGCCTCCAGGACGACGCGTTCCGTCCGGTGGCGGGGGCGACCATCGAAGGCGAGGCGCGCGACGAGTCGGGACGGCGGATCCCGCTCGCGTTCGCCGCCGGCAGCAGCGGCTCGTACGTCGCGACCCTCGAGGACGCGCCGCCCGGCCGCTACACCGTTTCTGCGCGCGCGGTGCGCGGCGGACGCGAGCTGGGGCGCGCACGCTCGGAGTTCGCGGTCGACCGCTGGAGCCTCGAGGCCGCACGGGTCGAGCCGGATCGCGGCACGCTGGCCGCGATGGCGGCCGCCGCCGGTGGCAAAGTGGTCGAGGAAGGCGACGCCGGACGCTGGGCGCGCGGCGTCTCGCCGCGCGCGCTGGCGCGGGTGCCCACCCGGTCCCTCCGCCTGTGGGAGTCGCCGTGGGTGTTCGCATTCGCGGTGGCGGCCTTGAGCATCGAATGGATCTGGCGCCGTCGCCGCGGGCTGCCGTAGACGGAGGCTCATGGATCGATCGTCACTGGGCCGCTATCAGATCGTCGAACGCCTCGGGGAAGGTGGGATGGGCAAGGTGTACCGCGCCGTCGATCCCCGCCTCGAGCGCGAGGTCGCCCTCAAGGTGATCCGCGACGACGCGCTGCGCGACGAGGGGCTGCGCCGGCGGTTCCGGCTCGAGGCGCGCGCGCTGTCGCGGCTCCTCCATCCCAACATCGCGACCCTGTTCGATTTCGACAGCGAGAACGGCGTCGACTTCCTGGTGCTCGAGCTGGTGCCGGGGGAGACGCTCGCGCAGCTCCTGCGCTCGGGGCCGTTGCCCGAGAGCCGCGCGCGCGCGATCGCGACCGGGATCGCCGAGGCGCTCCAGGCCGCGCACGAGGAGGGGATCGTCCATCGCGATCTCAAGCCCGGCAACATCGTGATCACTCCGCGCGGCCGGGCCAAGGTCCTGGACTTCGGGCTCGCGCACGTGCTGGTCGACCCGCTCGATTCGTCGCTCGCGCCGACCGCGAGCGTGGCGTTCGGCGTCACCGGAACCATCCCGTACCTGTCGCCCGAGCAAGTGAAGGGCGCGCGGGTCGACGCGCGCGCCGATCTGCACGCGCTCGGGGCGATCCTGTTCGAGATGTGCACCGGGCGCCGCCCGTTCCCCGGCGACCAGACCGCGATGCTGCTGTACGCGATCGCCAACGAGAAGCCGCCGCGCGCGAGCACGGTGCGCCCGGGACTCTCGCCCGATTTCGACGACATCGTCGCCCGCTGCCTGGAGAAGGACCCGACCCGGCGCTTCGCCGACGCCGACGCGCTCGCGCGCGCGCTGCGCGGCGATCCGCTGACGCCGCTGCCCACCGGCGAGTCGATCGCCCGGCAGCCGCCCTCGTCCGGCGACGGCCGGGTCCGCTCGCTGGTGGTGCTGCCGTTCGCGAACCGCTCCGGCGATCCCGAGCAGGAGTTCTTCGCCGACGGGATGACCGACGCGCTGATCACAGGCCTGGCCCAGATCGGCGCGCTGCGCGTGATCTCGCGCACCTCGGCGATGCGCTTCAAGGGATCCGGCCGGCCGCTGCCCGAGATCGCGCGCGAGCTGTCGGTCGACGCGGTGGTCGAGGGCTCGGCGTTGCGCGCCGGCGATCGCGTCCGGATCTCGGTCCAGCTGGTGGACGCGAAGACCGACTCGAGCCTGTGGGCGAAGAGCTACGAGCGTGCGCTGACCGACATCCTCACGCTCCAGGACGAAGTCGCGCGCTCGATCGCGGCCGAGGTGCGGGTCAAGCTCACGCCCGAGGAGGGAGAGCGGTTGCGCGGCCGCGGCGCGGTCAATCCCGAGGCCCACATGGCGTATCTCCAGGGCCGCTTCCTGTGGAACCGCTGGGACCCGCCATCGGTGCGGCAGAGCATCATGCACTACGAGCGCGCGCTCGCCGCCGATCCGAACTACGCGCTCGCGTTCGCGGGCCTCGCCGACGCGTACAGCGTGCTCGGCAACGTCGGCGCGCTGGCGCCCGGGCAGGCGTATCCGCGTGCGAAGCACGCGGCGGAGCAGGGCCTGGCGCTCGACAACACGATCGCCGATCTGCACGGATCCCTGGGCTACGTGTTTCGATTCTGGGAGTGGGACTGGCCGGCGGCCGAGCGTTCGTTCCTGCGCTGTCTGGAGATCAATCCCGGGCTGGCGAACGGGCGGCGCTGGTACGCGCAGTTCCTGTCCCAGCTCGGACGTCACGATGAGGCGGTGGTCGAGGCGGAAAAGGCGCTCGAGCTGGATCCGCTGTCGCTGATCCTCTATACGGCGGTCGGCGACGTGTTCTTCT
>WNFK01164168.1_pt1 | contig 10383 bp, 10 predicted proteins | sample 5400281 | NCBI WGS metagenome assembly WNFK01 (sample SAMN13153350, study PRJNA577476) | soil metagenome | isolation source: 20 cm soil on Douglas fir-dominated hillslope | place: USA:California | collected 2013-09-17
TTGCCCCACAAGCAGATTCATTGTTGGGACTGGTTTCTGTTATTGCGCCAGTGATTGCCGGTGGAAATACTTGTGTTGTACTTGCATCAGAAACAAAACCTCTTTGCTCAGTTACTTTTGCTGAAGTGTTGAATTCATCTGACCTGCCCGGTGGAGTTGTAAATATTTTAACAGGCAAGGTTTCGGAGCTTGCTTCATGGTTTGTCGATCATATGGATGTAAATGCAACCATTTTTTGTGAAAATGATTCTGAAATAAAAAAAATGATGCAGGAAAAAAGTGCATTAAACCTGAAACGCATATTCTTTTATGATAAAATAAAATGGAATACTGATCAGGGTCAATCCCCTTATTTTATTCTCGATACACAGGAAATAAAAACTACATGGCACCCGGTCGAGAATATTGCAGGATCAGGCGGAGGTTATTAAACCCCCATCCCCTAAAGGGGAGTTTGGAAGTTTTTTTAATTAGTTTGGCTGTATTTTTGAATTGGTATTTTTATGAAATCTCTTTTCACAATAATTACTTTGTTTATCTCATTTAATTTATTTGCCCAAGATAGTAGCTGGCGAAAACAAATTGATACAAATTCAGTAATTGTGCATAAAGATCCCCGCATTGATCTTTTAGTGAAAAAACAAATCCAGATCAATGAAGAAACAAGTCGTGAAGCAAGACGTGTCAGTAAAGGCTACCGCCTGCTTGTGATCAATACCAGTAAAAGAGATGAAGCTGCTGCTGCCAAAACAAAAGTGTACACTTTTTTCCCTGAATTAAAATCTTATCTCCTTTACCAGGCTCCTTACTTTAAATTGAAAGTTGGAAATTTTAAGGATCGAAAAGAAGCAGAGGATTATCAAAAAAGGCTTCAAAAATATTTTCCTAAAGGTGTCTTTATTATGAACGATACGATTGAAGTAAAATTGGATAAAGATGCAGAGATCATTAGCCGTAACTGATCACTTTTTACAAAGCTCCTTTTCAATCGTTATTTTTGCCGGATGATCGATAAAATCAAAAAACTGGCAAAAGAATATTCTGCAGATTTCATTGCAATACGTCACCATCTTCATGCAAATCCTGAATTGAGCTACTAGGAATTTGAATCTTCAAAATTTATTCAAAATAAATTATCTGAATTTGGAATTCCTTATGAAGTAAAAGCAACAACCGGTGTTGTAGGATTAATAAAAGGTAAAAATCCAGATAGCCGTGTATTTGCAATCCGTGCTGATATTGATGCATTGCCCATATTGGAAGAAAACAATGTCTCCTATAGATCAACTAAGAAGGGTATAATGCATGCCTGCGGACATGATGTGCATACAACTTGTTTACTTGGCGCTGCTAAGATCTTGAATGAATTAAAAAATGAATGGCAGGGAACTATCAAACTTATTTTTCAACCCGGTGAAGAAAAAAACCCCGGTGGCGCCAGTTATATGATCAAAGAGGGCGTATTGGAAAATCCAAAACCTTCAGGTATTGTTGCGATGCATGTACATACCGGTATGCCGGTTGGTAAAACAAGTTTCAGAAGTGGTAAAGTGATGGCTAGTGCTGATGAACTTTATTTTACAATAAAAGGAAAGGGCGGTCATGCTGCTTCTCCTCATTTATGTGTTGATCCAATTTTGATCGCGTCACATTTGATAATAGCGCTACAACAGGTAATTAGCCGGAACTCAAATCCATTTGATCCTTCTGTTTTATCGATCACATCTTTTCAAGGTGGCGCTACAACTAATGTGATCCCAAATGAAATAAAGCTGATGGGCACATTTCGTGCAATGGATGAAAAGTGGAGAGCAGAAGCACATAAACTGATCGAAAAGATTTCAAAAGAATTGGTGCATAGCATGGGTGGTGAAATTGATGTGCACATTGACAAAGGCTACCCGGCCGTTATTAATAGTGAAGAATTAAATGAATCTGTGAAAAATGCCGCTATCCAATTTTTAGGAGATGAAAACGTGCAAGAAACAGAATTAAGAATGGGTGCGGAAGATTTTGGATATTATGCACAACAAATTCCTGCTTGCTTTTACCGCGTTGGTGTTATGAATAAAGAAAAAGGAATTACTTCGGGTGTTCATACGCCTACTTTTAATATTGATGAAAATGCCATTGAAGTCGGGACAGGGTTGATGGCCTGGCTTGGTTCTTGTCTTTAATTTTACAAATCAAGTGCAACGGAATTTTTCCGGGTATTGTCAGGAATTAAACAGGAGTTATGAAATTGGTCTTACTCATATTATCGGTTTCAATGTTGAGTTTTGTTGATTCATGTTCAAGATCAGGCATTGAATTAAAAGAAGGTACACTGAACATTCCGCTTAAAAAATGTGCTGATGGAAAAATTTCCAGGGATAAATTAAGTCTTTGCTTTGATTCAGTGATCAATGATTCACGTTGTCCTGCGAATGCAGTTTGTGTATGGCAGGGAACTGCTGTTGCAAAATTCTCCTTAACAAAGAATGATAAATCAACCTCTTTCGAATTAGCAACAATAAAAATGTCCCCAAATTATCATAAGGACACCGCTATAATGGGATATAAGATTGAGTTTGTAAATCTCTCTCCTTATCCGGGAACTGTTCCCACGCCATTTCCAGCTGATCAAATAAAAGCCGAATTGAAAATTACTAAAGAATAGTTTTATCCTCTCTCCTTCCGGTATTTCATATCAAGAAAGGCCAGTAAAGTAAAGCCGATAAAATATAACACTGAATATATCTCGTGGTTTGGCAAAGAAACCTGGTTGGTTTTAGATGCGAAGTTTCTCATTGTGAGCATTGGATATGCATAAGGAAGTGTATCTGCATGATCCCAAAATGGTATAGCAACCAGCGAAGCGATCAACAAAGCCAGCCCAATACCTACGGCTGCAATAAAATTTTTGAAACGAAGACTGAGTAAATATTGAAAGGCGATCATTCCCATCACCGATAAAAAAATATGCCAGTTCAGTTTCCACATCGTTACCAGGTCAAAATGGCTTTTTAAAAAACCATATTTAGGAACAATAAGATTGGCAAGGATCGCAGACATTGCCAGGAAAAAGTTGAACAAAACAAATAAGAAAACGATGATCATTATTATAATAAAGAACTTGGAAAAGAAAATATTCGTCAATGGCTGAGGCGATGCAAAAACCTGTTTCCATGCATTGTTTTTAAATTCTATTTGCGGTATAAGGCTGCAAATAAGTATAATGAACATCGGAAGCAGAAAAGAAGAAAATGCCTGCCATCCTATCCCAAAATGAATAGCCCACGGAAACATAACAAGACGAGGAAGGTTTCTTTCCGGCTGGAGAGCATAATTCAGGAAAAATATCAATGGAATGAAACCTGCGCCCAAAAAGCATATCCATAAAGAAGCGCTTCTTTTTATTTTTATTAGTTCGGCACTTGCTGAAATAAAAAAATTCATTAGTTGTTTGTGTTTGTAATGTCCATAAACAATTGCTCAAGATCAGACTGCTGAGGATGTAACGCATAAACATCAATACCTCCCTGCACCAACAATTTATTGATCGCTGCAGCCTGTTCCTTATTTTGAAAAGGAAGAATGATCTTTCCTTCTGACTCCTGGCTGTCAAACTGATCTTTCATCAATTGCAAAGCTTTAGCATTATCACTGGTCTCAACTTCCAATAAAGACTGTTTTGTTTTCATCTGTTGAAGTTCATGTAATCTTCCCTGGAAGAGCATTCTGCCTTTATGTATGATCCCAACATGTGTTGCCATTCTTTCTACTTCATTCAGAATATGGCTTGATACAAGTACCGTAGTGCCGTGTTCTTTATTCAATTTTTTCAGCAATTCCCTTACTTCAATAATGCCATTTGGATCGAGTCCATTAGTAGGCTCATCGAGCATCAATAATTCCGGTTGATGCAATAACGCAACAGCAATAGAAAGCCGCTGTTTCATTCCAAGTGAAAACTGCTTTACTTTTTTCTTCCCTGTATTTTCAAGTCCAACTGTTTTTAATACTACCTGTATCCTCGATCTGTCGCATTTATAAATCCGGCGGTATATATCGAGGTTTTCTTTTGCAGTCAAATGTAAATACAGGGAAGGCTGCTCAATTAACGAACCAAGCTTTCTCAAGATTTCCAGGCGATGAGAAGCAAATTGCTGATTGAAAATTTCAATTGTCCCCTGCTGATTTCTCAGCAGGCCAAGCAATAAACGCAATGTGGTGGTTTTACCTGCACCATTTGGTCCAAGAAATCCATAGATGCTGCCTTGAGGAACATCAAGATTAACATTATCAAGTGTTTTAACACCGCTTGAAAAAGAAAAATTTAGATTTTGCGTTTTTATAAGGGAAGACATCAGTTAGCTTGAAATATGATGCAAAGTCACTAAAACAAATCTTAAATCAAAATATTTCATCACAAATCATATCATATTGTCAAGCTCGATTATTTTGTACATTGCACTCCCATTTTGCTTGTCATGCCGGTGAATGTTCTGATGCTTCTTAATGTGCAGAATAGAGAACAGGAAGATGAACACTTCGCTTCGCTCTGTGCAGGCTGCGCATCGCAAGAAAAGTTTAATAGAAGTAATTAGCTTGTCAAATAAAAATTATGACAGCTAAAACGGTACCATAAAAATTATTTATGCAACCTAATGAACTCCGTAAACAACAGGCTCTCGAGTATCACTCAAAAGGAAGACCCGGAAAGATCGAAGTAGTTCCAACCAAAGAAGCAAAAACGCAACGAGATTTGTCGCTTGCTTATAGCCCGGGTGTAGCCGAGCCCTGCAAAGAAATTGCCGCAAACCCGGAAGATGTTTATAAGTACACAGCGAAAGGAAATCTTGTTGCTGTAATAAGCAATGGAACAGCAGTGTTAGGACTTGGCGATATTGGCCCAGAGGCCAGCAAGCCGGTAATGGAAGGCAAGGGGGTGTTGTTTAAAATTTTTGCTGACATTGATGTGTTTGATATCGAGATCAATGAAAAAGATCCGGATAAATTTGTTGAAATAGTAAAAGCGCTGGAACCGACTTTTGGTGGCATCAATCTTGAAGACATCAAAGCTCCTGAATGTTTTTATATAGAAAAAAAGTTGAAAGAATCGATGCATATTCCAGTGATGCATGATGATCAGCATGGAACCGCAATCATTTCAGGCGCAGCGTTATTGAATGCTTTAGAAATACAAAAGAAAAAAATTGAAAAAGCAAAGTTTGTAGTGAATGGCGCCGGTGCTGCTGCTATTTCCTGTTGCCGCTTGTATGAATCTCTCGGTGCAAAACATGAAAATTTTATCATGTTTGATCGCAAAGGCGTTTTGCATAAAGGAAGAGCTGATATTGATGAACTAAAACTTTCTTATTCAAATGCAAAAGATCAAATGACGTTGGCTGAAGCGATGAAAGATGCTGATGTGTTCATAGGTTTAAGTGTTGGAAATTGTGTAACTCCTGACATGGTGAAGTCAATGGCAAAAAACCCAATTGTATTTGCCATGGCAAATCCGGATCCTGAGATAAGTTATGAAGATGCAACGGGTGCAAGAAAAGATGTGATCATGGCTACAGGTCGGAGCGATTATCCTAACCAGGTAAATAATGTATTAGGATTCCCCTATATTTTTCGCGGCGCATTGGATGTAAGAGCAAACCAGATAAACGAAGCAATGAAACTGGCTGCCGTAAGAGCTTTAGCTGATCTTGCCAAAACAGCAGTGCCTGATATTGTGAATATGGCTTATGGTGAAAAGAATATTTTATTTGGTGCCGATTATATTATTCCCAAGCCGCTTGATCCGCGTTTGTTATCAACAGTTGCACCGGCCGTTGCTAAAGCTGCTATTGAAAGCGGTATTGCCCAACACAAAATAGAAGATTGGAATGCTTATGGAAATGAACTCAACCGCAGGCTTGGTTTAGATAACCAGGTACTTCGTGTGATCGGCACTAAAGCAAGAAGAAATCCAAAACGAATTGTATTTGCAGAAGCTGATAATTTAAAAATTCTGAAGGCTGCACAGATCGTATATGATGATGGTGTTGGTTATCCGATTTTATTGGGTGATGAAACAAAAATCAAATTGATTGCTGCTGAAGGTGGTGTTGATATAGAAGGTTTGCCGATACTTGATCCAAGAAGTGAAGCAACAGAAGAAAAACGAAATATGTATGCCGAAATATTTTTTCATAAAAGAGGCAGAAAAGGTTTCAATGCCTATGAGGCAAAAAAAGTAATGCGTGACCGGAATTATTTCGGTTGTATGATGGTGGAATGCGGTGATGCTGATTGTATGATCTCAGGTTTGGCAAAAAATTATCCTGATACGATTCGCCCGGCATTACATACGATAGGAACAGAAGAAGGTGTAAAGAAAATTGCGGGGATGTATTTGATGCTGACAAAAAAAGGCCCGTTATTTCTTGCTGATACAACGGTGAATTTTAATCCAACAGCGGAAGAACTTGCTGAAATAACATTGATGGTAGCAAAAGAAGTAAGACAATTCAATATCACTCCAAGAATTGCGATGCTTAGTTATTCAAATTTTGGCAGCAGCGATTCACCCGAAGCAAAATTGGTAGCTGAAGCAAGAAAGTTGGTAAAACATAAAATGCCATCATTGATCGTAGATGGAGAGATGCAGGCAAGTGTAGTTTTCAATAATGAACTGATGAAAGAGAATTATCCTTTCTGTGAATTGGTTGATAAAAATGTAAACACACTTATTTTTCCAAATCTCGCTTCGGGAAATGTTGCTTATAACCTTTTAAAAGAATTAGATACTGCTGATGCCATTGGCCCGATCTTATTAGGATTAAAAAAACCAGTGCATATTTTACAACTTGGCAGTTCTGTTCGCAGCATCATTAATATGGCATTGATCGCAGTAGTAGATGCACAAAAAAGTAAAGTGCCTACAGAAGAGATCGTTCAAACATCAAAATTAATAATTAACAATTAATAATTCATGAAAACTGAGAATGCCATTCCTGATAAATCCTTTGCTTTTGCGTTGAGGATATTAAAACTTTACCTGTTTTTAAGAAAGAAAAAAGTAGATACAAGTTTATGCCAGCGGCAATATTAAATTCTTCAAAAGGCAGTTCGAAGTAATTTTTATTTGCTAATTATTAATTTTTAATTACTCCCTAAACTACTACTTTGTCTCTTTCGACTGCTTCGAGTATATTGCAGCTATGACAATCTTCAGAGATATTGGTCAGTACCTGTTGATGATCAGGGGCATGATCTCCCGCCCGGAAAATGCGAAAATGTACTGGAAAGAATTTATTCATCAATGTTCTGAGATCGGGATCGGTTCTCTTGGTATCGTTGTTATCATTTCAATGTTTATGGGTGCGGTTTCCACTGTTCAAACTGCTTATCAGCTTGTCAGTCCATTTATTCCTTTATCTGTAATTGCGCAAGTTGTAAGAGATACTGTCATTCTTGAATTTGCTCCTACATTAGTTTGTATTGTATTAGCAGGTGTATAATGGGTATTAATACAAAAACCTATCTCATACTTCCAAAAATTCTTGCTGCTTTAGTTGTCATCCCGATGCTTGTAATAATAGCAGGAGTACTTGGAATATGGGGAGGAAGAATGGCGGGTGTAATGACTAATATCGTTCCGGCCAGTACATTTGATCAGGGTTTATTAGAAGCATTCGCCCCATACAACGTAATATTTGCTTTGTATAAAGCCTATACGTTTGCTTTTATTATTTCAAGTATACCTGCCTTTTATGGTTATTATGTAAAAGGAGGCGCATTGGAAATTGGTAGAGCAAGTACAAAAGCAGTGGTTGTAAGTTGCATAATGATCCTATTCGCTGATTATATTCTTGCAGCATTATTATTATAAACATGATCGAAGTAAAAAATATAAAGAAAAGTTTTGGCGATAAGGTGGTCATTGAAGATGTAAGTGCCGTAATGAAAGCGGGTCAGTGTAACCTGATCATTGGTACAAGCGGCAGCGGAAAGACCGTTCTTATGAAATGCATGGTAGGTTTGTTCGAACCAGATGAAGGTGAAATCCTGTACAGCGGGGAAAGTTTTACAAACATGAACCGCAATGAACGAACTGAGATCCGTAAACAGATCGGTATGCTTTTCCAGGGTTCGGCATTGTTTGACAGCTTAACCGTACAGGAAAATGTGATGTTCCCATTGAATATGTTCACAAAATGGCCATTCAGAAAAAAATTGGAAAGGGTGAATGAGGTATTGGATCGTGTAAACTTAAAAGATACCAATAAAAAATTTCCTGCTGAGCTTAGTGGAGGCATGAAAAAAAGAGTGGGTATTGCAAGAGCTATTGTTTTAAATCCCAAATACCTTTTTTGCGATGAGCCAAATTCAGGGCTTGATCCGCAAACATCATTGGTTATTGACAGGTTGATCAAAGAAATAACACTTGAATTCAATATCACCACGGTTGTAAACACCCATGATATGAACAGTGTGATGGAAGTTGGAAATTACATTTTATACATGTACCAGGGTAGAAAAGAATGGGAAGGCTCTAACAAAGAAATTATCTTCAGCAAAAACCAACGACTTAATGAATTTATTTTTGCTTCCGAATTCTTAAAAGATGCAAAAGAAATGCGGATGCTGGAAGAAACAGGCAAAATACCTAACGACAGGAATATTGATGATATGATAAAGTAATTTGCAACATGCTAATTAAAAAAACTGTTTTTGTATTCTTCCTCTTAACTTTTATTTCTTCACTCCTGGCTCATGAATTTTGGTTAAATCCTGAGAAGTTCATTTACAAACGAACAGAAAAGATCAACATACGTTTTTTGGTTGGCGAAAATTTTGAAGGCGAGAATTGGAAAGGAAATAATGAAAGAATAAGATCACTTAAAATATATTACGGTGGTGTAAGCGATGATCTTTCGCCAGTTATTACCGGGGCAGAAGGAGATTCAATAGAATACATAATGGTTGATGAAGGAACAAATCTTATTGCTTTTAACAGCAATAATTCCTTTATTGAGATGGAACCTTCAAAATTCAATGATTACTTGCTGGAAGATGGGTTACTAAATGCACTTGAATACCGGAGACAAAATAATGAAATGGGTTGCAACGGCCGGGAATTCTATCAACGATGTGCAAAAACGCTTATACAAGTGAGTGATGTCAAGGATCAAACATTCGGAATTACCACTTCAATACCTGTTGATATCATTCCTTCTCCTAACCCATATCAATTAAAGGATAAAGAGTTACTAAGAGTAAAGGTCTATTATAATAAATCGCCACTTGTAAATTCACTTGTTAAACTGTGGCACAAGGTGAATAATAAAACTGAAAAGAAAGAATTAATGACCGATAGTAATGGCGAGATCGTTTTTCGCATAACAACAAGAGGTGCTTGGATGATAAGTACAGTAAAAATGGAAAGACTGATCGATAACCCTGTTGCTGATTGGCAAAGCTATTGGGGCTCCCTGACCTGGGGCTACGAATAATCCTTAGTTTTTAAATCTGCTTTTTTATCTTGCAGCCACTTTTATGAAGCCACTGCTTTTCATCTTCTTTTCATTATTTAGTTTTTCATTGCTTGCACAGAATGAATTTTCCAATGATGGAAAATATATCCTGCATATAAAAAAAGCGACAGGTAAGATCGTTGTCGACGGAAAACTTGACGAAGCTGATTGGCAAACAGCAACACCCATTACCAATTTCAAACAAAATTACCCTTCTGATTCTTCACAAGCTGGTATGCAAACGATCGCAAGAGCAAGTTTTGATGATCAGTTCCTTTATGTCAGCGGTGTTTGTTATCAACCACACAAATACACCGTTCAAAGCTTACGCAGAGATTTTCCGAACTCAAGTTCTGATATCTTTTTTGTTTCTCTTGATCCCTTTCGCGACAAATTGAATGGCTTTTATTTTGCCGTTACTCCTTATGGCGTTCAAAAAGAAGCATTGCTCTTTACCGGTTCAGGTGGTGTAGATAACAATATTGATTGGGATAATAAATGGTATTGCAAAGCAACAAGAGAAGAAGATAAATTTATTGTTGAAATGGCTATTCCATTTAAAACGCTTCGTTACAAATTAAGTACAAGCGGAATAAATGAATGGAATATAAATTTTTGTCGCTACAGCCACACATTTAACGAACGCAGTTGTTGGGCGCCGATCCCCAAAAATTTTCGCCTGATCGATCTGAACTTTAGTGGAAAATTGATCTGGGATGATCCACCGCCATCGCCGGGAAAAAATTTTTCTATTATTCCTTTTGCATTAGTTGGCCGAAGTAAAGATTTTGAAGCGGCGACCCAGGCTAATAATGATATAGAAGCCGGCTTTGATGCAAAAATTGGTATTACTCCCTCACTCAATCTTGAT
>WNFK01198566.1_pt1 | contig 10380 bp, 7 predicted proteins | sample 5400281 | NCBI WGS metagenome assembly WNFK01 (sample SAMN13153350, study PRJNA577476) | soil metagenome | isolation source: 20 cm soil on Douglas fir-dominated hillslope | place: USA:California | collected 2013-09-17
CGGCGGCGCTGAACACGTCCGCCCCGAACCGCGCCAGATCCGGCTCCGCCGCGTACCCGAGCGGTGGCAGGGAAAAGATCGCCTCCACCGTGCGCAACAGTGAATAGTGGTTGTAGGGCACGGCAGACACGGTTCCCGGTTTCACGAACCGCGACAACACGACCGCCCCGATGCGCCCACCCCCCGGGCCGCCGAATCCGGGCTGGAACTGCGCCCCGGGCAAGGGCCTCTCCCCGCAGCAGGCGGCCGAGCCCGCAGGTCCCACGCTGTCGGACTCATCGAAAGTGATGACCAGCATCCCATCCGCCTGGAACGCCGGCGAGCGCTCGATCAACGGCACCCAGGTCCTCAGGAACACCTCGATGGCCGCAAGCCCGCCGCGCCGCCCATCGACGCACTCGGCATCGTGGCCGTCGTTGCACAGGTTCGGGGTGATGAAGATGTAGTTCGCGGTCGTGGCGACGCTGCGCAGATCCTGCGGCAGACGCTCGAGATTCACCACGTGCGCGTCACAGCGCGCCTGATCGTCGATGATGGAATGGAAATACACGAACGGATTGTGCTTGGCGGCGTATTGGTCCGATAGCTTCGCGACGTTGGTAGTCTCGAGCGCTCCGAGCGGCACGTGTCCGCAGGTGGCGGACTCCCGGGTCGGGTCCTTGCCCATGTCCTCCATGTACGCCTTCCAGGAGAGTCCCGCAGCTTCCAGCTGGTCCGGCAGGGTCTTCACCATCGGCGGGTAGACGCAGCCGGTTCCCGGCAGCTGGCCGTGCGCATCGAGCCCGGCAGCGCTGGCCTTGAAATCCGCGAACGTCGGGCAGTCCAGCTGCGTCGCCTCGTTGGGTGCCTGGCCGCTGACGAGCGCCACGTAATTGCCGAGGCTCGCGTGCCCGATCGCGTAGTACCGGGTGAGCAGTGCTCCCTGCGCGGGAAGCGTACGCGCCAGATACGGCGTCGCTGACTGCGGGCCGAATGTCACGGCGTACGACTGGTTCTCCAGTAGCAGCACAAACACGTGCCGGATCGGCGGCGGCGGGGCCACGCCGCCGCACCCGGTGAGCGCCACAGCCAGGAAAATGAATACGAAGGCGCCGTGGCCGGCTTTGCGCAAGCTCATGGGGGTCCTACCTGAGGGCGCGCTATCTTATACGAAGCGCTACGCCGCCTTCCTGCGGAACAGCAGCACCGCAGCGACGGTAGTGCACAGCGCGATCTCCAGCAGTTTCACCAGGTCCTGCGCCAGGGATGCGACGGAGGCGCCCTTGAGGAACAGCCCCTGCATGAGTCGCAGCATGTGGGCGAGCGGATTGATCGTCGTGACGAACTGCAGCCACCACGGCATGTTCTCCACCGGCGTTGCGAATCCCGACAGCAATGCGAATGGCAGCAGTACCGCGAACGCGCCCAGAAAGGCCTGTTGCTGCGTATGCACCAGGGACGAGATGAAAAGTCCCACTCCCGCGCACGCTTCCGCGAAGGTCAGTACCGCCGCATAGAAAACCAGCAGGTTGCCGCGGAACGGCACGCCGTACAGCAGCGTCACGATCAGCAGGTACAGCGTCGCCTGCACGCTCGCGACCAACAGCGGCGGCAGCAGCTTGCCGAGCGCAATCTCGACCGGCGTCGCCGGAGAAACCAGCGTCTGGTCGAAGGTGCCGAGCTCGCGCTCGCGCGCGACCGACAGCGCGGTGATCATGAGCGCGACCCCGAGGCTCAGCATGCCGACCAGGTTCGGCAGCATGAACCACCGGTAGTCGAGATTGGGGTTGAACCAGTTGTTGATCACGACCTCGGCGTTGGCTGGGGGGGCGAGTGCGGCATTGCCGCCGCCGGCGGGCGCTGCCGCGGCCGCCATGATGGTGCTTACATACTGGGCGGTGATCTGCGCCGCGTTGGAACGGCGGCCGTCGAGCAGCAGTTGCGCGCTCGCCGGCCGGCCGGCGGCGCGGTCGGCGGAAAACCCGCTCGGCAGCACCAGGATCCCGATGACCTGCTCGCGCTCGAGTGCGCCGCGGGCGGCTGCGACGTTGGCGTAACGCGGCAGCCGGGTAAAGCTGCGCGAGCCGGCAAGACGCTGCTGTACATCGGCGGCGTACGGTCCGCGGTCGAGGTCCACGACCGCGAGAGCGATGTTCTTCACCTCCATGGTGGCGGCGGACGAAAAGATGAACAGCTGGATGATGGGCGGGATGATCAGCGCCAGGCGCGCGCGCGGGTCGCGCAGCATGGTGATCAATTCCTTGCGAACGATGGCCAGCAGCCGTTGCAGCATCCGCTTGGCTCCTCAGTCCAGCCGCTTGTGCAGGCGCCGCCAGGTGAGGCCGAAGAACAGCGCTCCCACGGCGAGCATGAACAGCATGTTGGGAATCAGCACCGACCACAGATCGCCGGCCAGGAATACCGTCTGCAGCGACACGTTCATGTAGCGCGCCGGGATCGCCAGCGTGATCGCCTGCAGCCACGGCGGCATGGAGTGGATATCGAACAGAAACCCCGACAGCATCATCGCCGGCAGGTAACCGGTCATGAGCCCGAGCTGCGCCGCGGCCATCTGCGTTCTCATGGTCACCGATATCAACAGGCCCTGCCCCAGTGCCGGCACCAGGAACACCGCCGACACCAGACCGAGTGCCAGGAACGAGCCGCGCAGCGGCAGCTGGAACAGCAGCAGCGCCGTCAGCACGCACACCGCCATCGACACCATCGCCAGCAGGAAATACGGCAGGGTCTTGCCGATCAGGATCTGGCCGCGCGTCAGGGGCGTCGCGTACAGCGCTTTCATGATCACCGTCATCGAGCCGGGGATCAGGAACCAGCGGCTCACCGCGTTGGCGTTGTACCAGTAGCGCACCTCGAGGCTGACTGGAGCCGCGATCGGGCTACCCTGCTCGAGGCGGCGCGCCGCCAGGAAGCCGCTCCAGATCGCGCCCACGTAGCCATGGACGTAGTTGGCGGTGTTGGGTTCCGCGCCGTCGACCAGCACCTGCACCTGTGCGGCCGTGTTCTGCGCGTACAGACGCCGGCCGAACTCGGCGGGAATGATGACCACTGCCTTGACGTTCTGGTCCTGCAGCAGGCGCTCACCGGAGCGCCGATCGGTGGCCGGAACGACCAGGAACCATTTGGAGCTGGTGAGCGCATCGGCAAAAGCACGCGCGTCGCGGCCGCCGTCCTCGCGCACCATGGCGATCTTTACGACCGTGGTGTCGAGTGAAATGCCGAAGCCGAACAGGAACAGGAAGGTGAGCGGCAGCACCACCGCGATGATCCAGCTGGATGGGTCGCGCGTGACCTGCTTGCCCTCCTTGATCATGATCGCGGCGAGTTGCTGCCACCAGCTGCGCACCCGGGTGAGCGTGTCGCTCATGCCGCCTCTCCTTCGATGAGCGCGATGAACGCATCCTCGAGCGTCGGCTCGGGACGCACCGGGCTGCGCACGCTCGCCTTGAGCTCATCGGGCGTGCCTTCGGCGATCTTTTTGCCGCGCCAGATGAGGCCGATGCGATCGCAATACTCCGCCTCCTCCATGAAGTGCGTGGTGACCAGGACCGCCACGCCCCTGGCGGTCAGCGCGTTGATGTGGTGCCAGAACTCGCGTCGCATGAGGGGATCGACGCCGCTGGTGGGCTCATCGAGAAACAGCACCCTTGGGGCGTGCAGCGTGGCGCAGGCGAGTGCCAGGCGCTGCTTGAAGCCGAGCGGCAGCAGCGCCGCGTTCGACTGCAGATGCGGCGCGAGTTCGAACATGTCGACCATCGCCTGCACCCGCTCGCGCTTGGCGGCGCGCTTCAATCCGTAGATGTCGGCGAAATAGTCGAGGTTCTGCGCAACCGACAGATCGCCATAGAGCGAGAACTTCTGCGCCATGTACCCGAGGCGCGCGCGGGCGCGGCTCGCCGCGCGCGACAGATTCACGCCCGCGACGTGGGCTGCGCCGCTGCTGGGCATGAGCAGCCCGCACAGCATGCGGAACGTGGTCGACTTGCCGGCGCCGTTAGGTCCCAGCAGACCGTAGATTTCCCCGGCGTGCACTTCGAAGCCGACGCTATCGGCGGCCACGAAGTCCCCGAAACGGCGCGTCAGGCCCGCGGCACGCACCAGCACGCCGTCGGCCGCCGCCGCGGCACCGCCGGGAGCCGGCCGCGTGCCCGCGCGCGCCCCCGTCGGCCAGCCGCGCGCCAGCAGGCTTTCGCCCTTGCGCGCGCCGCCCAGCAACTCGACGTACGCGTCCTCCAGGCGCGGCGCCACCGGCTCGTAAGCATCGGCGTGGAATTCGCCCGCACTGTCTGGCTTCGCCACCAGGCGCACGCTCGCACCCTGAATCACCGCATCGAGCACCGCGTCGCGCTCGAGCTCGCTCTCCGCGGTCTGTCGCGCCTTGCCGGGTGCGACGCGGCGCCGGAACACGCGCCCGCGTACGCGCTCGCTCAGCTGCACCGGCGCCCCGTCGTACAGCAGCCGACCGCGATGGAGCAGCCAGATGTGTGCACAGCGCTCGGCCTCTTCCAGGTAGGCGGTCGACCACAGTACCGTGACCCCGCCTGCGACGAGCTCATTCACCATGCGCCACAGCTCGCGCCGCGACAGCGGGTCGACCCCCACGCCGGGCTCGTCCAGCAACAACAGGCGTGGGCGTCCGAGCAGCGCGCATGCGAGGCCGAGCTTCTGTTTCATCCCACCGGACAGCTTGCCGGCGAGGCGCCCGGTAAATGAGCCGAGGTCGGTGAAGCGCAGCAACTGCGCAAAGCGCTGCTGGCGCGTCGCAGCATCCAGAGCGGCATGTAACCGGTCTGCGCCTGGGTGGTGCCACCCGCGGCGCGCGGCGTACGACCCAGCACCTCGACCGTCCCGGCGGTGGGCTCCATCAGGCCCGCGAGCAGCCGGATCAGCGTCGTCTTGCCGGCCCCGTCCGGACCCACCAGCCCGAGGATTCTCCCCGGCGGCAGCTCGGCGCTGATCCCGGCGAGCGCGTTGGCCACGCCGAAGGTCTTCACCAATCCGACCACCCTCGCCGCGGGGGTTGCCGGTGCGCACAGGCTCACCGCGGGATTTCCTAGTGATTGCGCGCCAGCGCCGGCGGCTGCGCGGCCGGCACCAGCACCGTCACCGGCATGCCCTGCCGGAACACATTGTCGGGATCGCTGGCGATCACGCGGATGCGATACACCAGATCGTCGCGCACCTGATCGGTCTGCACGGTCTTGGGAGTGAACTCGGCGTCCGGGGAGATGAAGCCCACGGAGCCGTCGTAGTGCTTGCCTGGCATCGAATCGATGCTCACGCTGACCGTCATCCCCGGCTTGATGCGCCCGAGGCGCGGCTGTGGCACGTAGGCGCGGATCCACACCGGATCGTTCAGCGTCAGCGTGTAGACCGTCTGTCCGGCCTGGACGATCGCGCCGGCCTCGCGCGCACGCACGGAAATGATGCCGGCGCTGGGCGCGAGCAACGTGGTATCCGACAGCGCGGTCTGGGCCCTCTCGAGGCGGGCCTGGGCGGCGGCCAGCATGGCCTTCTGGGTTTCGATGTCCTCGATGCGCGAGCCGCGCAACTCCATGGTCAGCTGATCACGCGCCCCGGCGAGCTGCGCTTCGCTCATGCGCACGCGCGCCTCGGCGTCGTCGATCTGCTGGTGAGTGACCAGGCCGGCCGCCACCAGCTGCTGCTGGCGCTGCAGCGACACGCGCGCGTTGGCGAGATCGGCGGCGCGCTGCGCCACGGTGGCGCGCGCCTGGGCGATCTCCTCCACGCGGTAGCCGCGCTGGGTCTTGTCCAGCTGCGCCTGCGCCTGCGCCACATCTGCCTTGGCGGCGGCAACGTCGGTCGCAAACGGCACGTGGTCCAGTTGTCCGAGCGCTTGGCCCGCGGTGACCTTGTCGCCCTCCTGCACGCTCATCTCCGAGATCCTGCCGGTCACGCGGAAGGCAAGCTCTACCTGGTGCACGTCCACATTGCCCGACAGCGACAGCGCGGCGTTGGGGTCATCCGCGCCGTGCGCTCGCCACAGATACCATCCCAGCGCCGCCAGCAAGAGAGCGAGTGCGGCGGCGACCCCCATCACGCGCCGGTTCACGCCACGCGCTCCGGGTGCGGCCCGCGCCGGTCGTGGATCGTGGTTGTGCCGTTACCCATCGCTCGCTCCTCCAGCCGCGATATTGTGCTTGGGTTCACCGTGCCGCGCGCACTGCCGGCCATAAACGGCTGAAGAATTAGCGCCCGCGCGAGAGCTTCGCGCGCAACCAGTACACCGGCACCCCGGCCAGAATGATGAGCAGGGTAACACCGGTGTTGCGCGGATCGGTGAACAGCGCGTTGAGCACCATCAGGCCCGAAGCGAGCAGGAACACCGCCGGCACCACCGGGTAGCCCCACACCCGATACGGCCGCGGCAGCTCGGGACGCCGGCGGCGCAACACGAATACGCCCGCCACCGCGAGTGCGTAGAAGGGCCAGATGCCGAGGATGAACTTGTCGGCCAGCTGCGCGAAGTCATTCTCGAGTACGTAGCCGACACCCAGCGCGGTGGCCAGCCAGATGGCGACCGCCGGGCTGTTGAAACGCGGGGATACGCGCGCTGCGGCGCGAAAGAACAGACCGCGATCGGCCATCGCGAAAAACACGCGCGACCCGGTCATCATCGAGGCGTTCAGGCCGCTGAAGGCGGACACCACCACCGCGGCGGCGACCACAGCCGCTCCCGCGCCACCGAGTAGCGGGATGCGCGCCGCCACGGTGGAGGCAATGAGTTTCGAGCCTGCCATCTGCGCCGGCGCGAGCGCATACATGAAGCCGATGTTGACCACCAGGTACACCAGCATGACGCACAGCGCGCCGGCAATCAGGGCCAGCGGCAGGTTGCGCTGCGGGTCGCTGATCTCCCCCGCCATGGTGGCCGGGTCGGCCCAGCCGTCGTAGGTCCACAGCACCGGGATCAGGGCGCTCGCGAGCAGCGACAGCGGCACGCCGGCGGGCCACGCGGGGCTGAAATGCGCGCCGCTGCCGCCGCTCGCCGTGAACGCGAGCAGCCCGAGCGCCGCGAGCACGGCGTACTTGAGCGCGGTGGTCGCACTCAGCACCGCGGCCGCGCGCTGCACGCCGATGTAGTTGATCGCGCCGATGAGCACGATGGCCAGCGCGGCCGTATAGCGCACCTGCACGGCGCTCATCGGCAGGAAGTATCCGAGGTACTCAGCGAACACGGTCGCGATGGCGCCCAGCGCGGCGGCGCGGATCACGACCAGCTCGGTCCAGCCGAACAGGAACGCCGGCAGCGGACCGTAGCTCTCCAGCAGCCAGGCGAAGATGCCCCCGGAGCGCGGCAGCGCCGCCGCCAGCTCGGCGACGGTGAGGGTACCGCACAGCGCGATGATGCCGCCCAGTACCCAGCAGGCGATGATCGGGCCGGGCGCGTGCAGCTGCGCGGCGACCGTGGCCGGAACACGGAAGATTCCACTGCCGATGGCAACGCCCACCGACACGGCGACGGTCTGCAGCAGGCTCACCGAGCGCGGCATGCGCTCGCCCCACTGGTCAGCCATGAAGTCTCTGCGCGAGCAGTTCGACCCAGTGACACACCGGCACCGAGGTGCCGCCGCCGATATGTATGAGACAGCCAATGTTGGCGGTGGCAATGAGGTCCGGCGCGCCGCTCTCGAGAGCGGCGACCTTCAGGCGCAGCAGCCGTACCGACAGCTCCGGCTGCAGGATGGAATAGGTTCCCGCCGAACCGCAGCATTGTTGGCGGTCGCTGACCGGGGTGAGAGCAAATCCCGCGGCCGTCAGCAACGCTTCGACCGTGCCGGTAACCTTCAGGGCGTGTTGCAGAGTGCACGGCGCATGGAAGGCGACCCGCGCCGTGGTCGGCGCTTGCGTGTCCGCTGCGCGCTGCAGCGCTGCGGCGAGTCCTTCACTCTCGGCTTCCACCACCTGGGCGATGTCGCGGGCCAGCGCACTGATGCGCGCCGCCCGCGCGGCGTAGTCCGGATCATCCTGCAGCAGGCGTCCATACTCCGTCACCATCGAAGCGCAGGCGCTTGCGGTGACCACCACCGCCTCGGCGCCCGCCTCGATGTGCGGCCACAGCGCGTCCACGTTGCGCCGCACCTGTTGCAGCGTCTCCCGGTGGGCGGACAGATGATGGGTGAGCGCGCCGCAGCAGCCGGTGCCGGCGACTGCAATGCTCGAGATCCCCACACGATCCAGCACCCGCGCGGCGGCCGCGTCGATGGCCGGCCGCAGAGCCGGCTGCACGCACCCCGGCAGCAGCAACACCCGCCGCGCTCGATGCGCTGTGGGCCAGGGCGTGCGGCTCGAGCCCGCCGCGCGCGCCGCGGACACGGGCGCCGCCAGTTGCGGCGGCAACAGCGGGCGCGCGATGCGCCCCACACTCAGCAGCGCGCGCACCCGGGGGGTGTGCGGCACGATCTTGCGCAGCAGGTAACGCTTGAGGAGCGAGGCGCGGCTGCGGGTCACGCGCTCTTCGGTGACCGCGCGCCCGATGTCCAGCAGCCGTCCGTACTGCACGCCCGACGGACAGGCAGTCTCGCAGGCGCAGCAGCTCAGACAGCGGTCCAGATGCAGCTGCGTGCGCGCGCTGACGGGTGCGCCCTCCAGCAGCTGCTTCATCAGGTAGATGCGGCCGCGCGGGCTGTCGAGCTCATCGCCGAGCAATTGGTAGGTGGGACAGGCCGGGAGACAGAAACCGCAGTGCACGCAGGTGCGCAGAATCGCCTGCGCCTCGCGCCCCTCAGGGGTGTCCCTGATGAAATCCGCGAGCGCGGTCCGCATAACTTCCCCGCAGTCGCACGTGTGCGTGCCTGCGGGCAATTGTAGGCTGAATTGTCCGGGGCGGCGCGCCGACGGCGCGCGTCAGCCGATGAGCGCCTTGAAGCGTTGCGAGCGCGAGCCGTCGCCGAACTCCCCCGAGCGCTTCAGCAGCGCGCGCGCTTCCTCGGCCTGCAACGGCCCGCTGAGCAGAAATCCCTGCGCGTCCTGGCAGTCCTGCTCCTGCAGGAAAGCGAGTTGCGGGAAATTATCCACGCCCTCGGCGGTGACATTGATGCGCATCGCGCGTGACATGGCGATGATGGCCGACGCGATCGCGCGATCGTCGCCGCCCTCGGTGATGCTGGTGACGAACGAGCGACCTATCTTGAGCCGGTCGACCGCGAGGTTGCGCAGCCGGCTGAAGTGCGAGTAGCCGGTGGCAAAATCGTCGATGGCGAGGGAGACGCCGAGCTGCTTCAGCTGGCTGATGGTCCTTTCGGCCCACGCCTCATCGGCCAACACCACCGACTCGCTGATCTCCAGCTCCAGCATGGCCGGATCGAGCCCGGTTTCCCGCAGAATCGCGGCCACCTGGGCCGGATACTCGGCGAGCGCAAACTGACGCCCCGAGACGTTGACCGCAATGCGCTGCACCGGCAGGCCCTCGGCACGCCAGGTCTTGGCCTGCAGGCAGGCGGCGCGCAGCACCCACGCGCCGATCGGCAGTATCAGCCCGGTTTCCTCAGCGACCGGGAGGAACTCGGAACTGCTCACGACGCCGAGCTCGGCGCTCGTCCAGCACAGCAGCGCCTCCATCCCGGAAACGCTGGCGGTGCGCACGTCGAATTGTGGTTGGTACAGCAGCGAGAACTCGTTGCGGGCGAGGGCGCCGCGCAACCGGTCTTCGATGGTGAAACGGTGCAGAGCTATCGCGTTCATGGATGCGTCATAGTAGGCGTAGGTGCCGGAACTGCGCCGCTTGGCAACATACATCGCCAGATCCGCGTGGCGCAGCAGGGTCACCGCATCGGCGCCGTCCTGAGGATAGACGGCGATTCCCACGCTCGGAGTCACCACCAGGGAGTTCGAGACGAGTTGCACAGGTTCCCGCAGCGCCTCGATCAGCCGCTCGGCCACGCTGCCCGCGTCGGCGGGACAGCGAATACTCGGCAGCAGCACCATGAATTCATCGCCACCCAGGCGGGCGATATCGCCCAGCCGCGGGCCGGCGCCCGCGCCGGGAACCGCCGTATCGACGCGATCGCGCAGCGAGTTGCGCAACCGGTCCGCAACCAGGCGCAGCAGCTCGTCCCCCGCCGCATGACCGAGCGTGTCGTTGACCCGCTTGAAGTTGTCAAGATCCAGATACAGCACCGCGAGGGTGCGATCATTTTCCTTCGCCGCCTGCAGCGCGCGCACCAGCCGGTTATGCGACTGCTCGCGATTGGGCAGACCGGTCAGCGTATCGAAGTATGCGAGCCTGACGATGCGTCGCTCGGCGCGCCACTTGCTCCCCAGGGCTATGGTCATTTGCCGCACTTCATGCGGATGAAAGGGCTTCTGCAGGTACGAGAGCTTGTCTTCGGGGGGCACCAACCCGAAGACAAGCTCTCG
>WNFK01183387.1_pt2 | contig 10376 bp, 10 predicted proteins | sample 5400281 | NCBI WGS metagenome assembly WNFK01 (sample SAMN13153350, study PRJNA577476) | soil metagenome | isolation source: 20 cm soil on Douglas fir-dominated hillslope | place: USA:California | collected 2013-09-17
ATCTGTACGGTCACTTCTTCGCTGAGAAAGAAATCGGGATATCGACTCGATTGATGCGGTGGAGACTTTGCGTCGATATCCCGATTTCTTTCTCAGCGAAGAAGTGACCGTACAGATGCCAAGCGGCACGCAGATGCATCTCGGCGTTTACGGCATCAACGAACGCGATCATGCGGAAATTCAGCGCCGTCGTAACGATTTTATCGCGCTATTGATGTACCTGACCGAGCGTAAACTTTTCTTCAGCGTGAACCATGTGTTTTCCGGACTGACCGGCAGACGCGACGAAGAAGATTTCCGCTGGTTCGCATCGTATGTGCCGGCGTTTGAAATCCGCAACGGGCAGATGTGGCCAGCGGCAAATTCCGAAGCGGAAGGTTTGGCGAAGCGCTTGGGAAAGGTGGGAATTGCGGGGAGCGACTCGCACACGATTGCCGGAGTGGGACGGACCTACACGGAGGTTGCGGGTGCGCGGACCGCGGAGGAATTTCTTTCGGGATTGCGTGCTGGCCGGGGCGTAATTGGAGGCGCGCACGGCAGCTACGGGAAACTAACCGCGGATGTTTACCGCATCATAGTGGCGATGCTTTGCGACCAACCCTGGACCTTGCCGCTGATGCCGCTTGCCGCACTGGTTCCGGCGTTCACTGCGGTTCACTGGCTGAACGAAATTCGCTTCTGCCGCACATGGTCGGCGAAGCTGGAGAGCAAGGAGAAGCAGCCTCGCTTGCTGTGGCAGTTGGAATCGGGCCTGGAGACGAATTTGGCAAGCTGACGTTTTTTAGTTCGGACGAATCGAACGTACTGGGGTGACGCGATGACCGTCACGCGAACCGTCTGGGGTTTTATCGAGCAGCGCGACCACCGCCTGATGCGGCGGATGAACCGGTGGCGCGCGCCGCGTTGGTTTCGTTATTGGATGATTGCCGCCACGCGCATGGGTGACGGCTGGCTGTGGTACGCATTGGGTGCGATGCTGCTGCTCTACGGAGGACCGCAAAGGTTTGCCGCCATTGGCGCGGCGGGCTCGTCGGCGATCTTCGGGATTTTCGTGTTCAAGCTGTTGAAGCAGCTGAGCCAGCGCTCGCGGCCCTGCCAGTTGGAACCGCACTGCTGGTCCAAAGTTCTGCCGCCCGACAAGTTTTCCTTCCCTTCCGGGCACACCATGACGGCGTTTTCGATTGCGCTGGTGGTCAGTTATTTCTATCCGGCGCTAGAGGGCACGCTGTTTTTCATCGCGTTCAGCATCGCCGCGTCGCGCATCGTGCTCGGCATGCATTTCCTTAGCGACGTGCTAGCGGGAATCGTGCTGGGCGTGGCGCTCGGCTGCGCTTCGATTACGACGTTCGCTTCGTTCGGCTTGGTCTAAATTCGCCCACTACAGGGGCTTGGGGTGCGCGGCGAGCGCTTCGCGGAACGCCGCTAGATTGCTCTTGTCGATAATTGCGGTTCCCGTGTCCACCCAGGAAGGCAGCGGAGGAGCGGGAGCGGTGCGCCAATCCTTGAATTCGTGCACGGCGTTGTGATGCAAGTCGTCGAGAAATTTCACGCCGTAATACGCCATAAGGTAGGACTTTTGCGCGACTGTGGCGTTAATGGCGCCGCGGTCGATCCAGTCCAGCGTCTCAGGATCTTTGTCAAAGGAGACGACCGGGACTTTGCCGTTCATGTCGATGCGCCGCAAAGCTCCAGCGGCGCCGGCCCCACCGGAAGCTTCCAGGCAGAGAATGCCGTCCACCTTGGTCTTCTTGGCAGAGAGCAACGCATTGACGGCATCAAAAGCCTTGTTTGAATCGCCGCTGTCGTTAAGGATCTGAGCAATCTTGATGCCAGGATATTTCTTGAGCGCTTCGTTCACACCGCGCACGCGCTCTTCCAAGTTTAGCTGGCCGGGAATGGTGACCAGCACGATGTCTCCATGACCTTTCAGGATGTCGGCCATGCGCTTGGCGCTCTCTTGCCCGGCGCGAAAATTGTCCGTGCCGATGAACATGACGCGCTTGGAATCGGGTGCGTCGGAGTCGAGACAAATGACGGGAATGCCGCTCGCGACGGCGGCGGCGATGGGCGCCTGAAACATCTCCGGGTTTGTGACGGAGACGAGTATCCCCGCGGGGTGCGATGCCGCGGCCTTCTGGAACGCGTCCACTTCTTCTTTGGGAGAGTACGACGTCGGGCCATCCATCTCGGCTTTGACGCCGATGCCCAATTCCTTGGCGACATCGCGAAGGCCCGCGTCCGCTTCCTGCCAGTAAGGCAAATTGATGTTCGCGGCGATCAGCACATAGCGCTCATCTTTCTCGTGGTACGACTCCTGGCAGCCGGCTAACGCGGCGGTCGCGAAAACGAGTATCCCCGCGGTGAGCTTGTAAAAGTTCTTCATGAGAAGGTCTCCTTTGCGCTTCCGGCCTAGGGCTGAGCAAAGCAAGAATCCGACCGAGACCCGGAGTATGGAGCGCAAGATTATCACAACGAATAGCCGTGACAAGTCTCTAGGTTGACGTGCGGCGTCATTGCACGGCTCTTGCCCGTTAGGAGACGCAAAGCAAGGAAGCAAATGCCTAGAATTGAATTGTGTAGTCTCCTGTAAGCATGGGTACGGTTACGATTCAAGCCCCAGCGGATGTGACCAGACGGACGATCTGGTCGGAACTGCGATTTCTTACGCAGGTGTCGCGGCCCGGCCTGTGGACAACCACGGCGCTGTTCTACCTGATGCCGCTCGGGCATCGCACAGTTTTTCGCTCCGGGATATTTTGGGTCGGCCTCTTCTATGTGCTGGTTCCGCTGGGCCTGGTGCTCTATGGCGTGAACGATATCGTCGACGCGGAGGCGGACGTTTACAACCCGCGCAAGGGCACGTTTCTGTTTGGATCTCTAGGCGCGAAGGAGCAATTGGCTGCGCTGCGATGGGAAATCGCGGTTGCCCAACTGCCGTTCCTGGTGCTGTTCCTGTTCTTGATCGGAGCGAAGACATTCCTGTGGTGTGCGGCGCTCGGAGCGGCGGTCTCTCTCTCCAATGCCCCGCGCGTTGGCTGGAAAGGGCGCCCTCCCTTTGATGTGCTGATTCAGGCGAGCTATCTACTCGTATTTGTGCTGAGCAGTTGGCTAAATCATGTTCCGCAGCTTCCCTGGCCTGCTTTTGTTTTTGGTGCGCTCTTCGCCATGCACTCGCACGTATTTGGGGAGGTAATGGACATCGAACCGGACCGGAAAAGCGGGAGGCGAACAACGGCTACGCTAATCGGGGCGATCGGCGCGAAATTTCTGATTGCCGTATTATTGTGCGTTGAGACCGGCATCGTTTACCGCTTCTTCCACGACGCGATCGTTGCAGGATTTCTAGCCGCGGGCGTCTTGTGGTTCGTGTTGGACGCGAGCCTCGTGTGGAAAGAACATTCGTACACGCCAAGACAAATGCGCGCGTTCATGTGGGCATGGAATGGAGCGGCTGTGTTGGGAATGTATTGGAATTGGGCGTCAGCAAGTCTGACTGACATTCGTTGAAAAGATTCTTAATGCGAATCGAGCCGGCAGCGTACGCGAACCTTTTGTGAGGTCGTGTCATCTTAACTGACGGAAATACCCGAGGCAGTTCTCCCGGTCCCGTCTGCTCGGTTGAGGGGGAATTGTTCATTGATGGTTCGTTCCTTAGGCTTCCCGCGCTTTTTTACCGCTTTCGTTCCAGTTTTATTGTTTACATTTTCGCCCGTAGCAAGCCACGCGCAGGAACTCTCGTCATTGCCGGCGCAAGAAATCTCGTCCGCGCCGGAAGAAACACAATCCGCTGCAAGCGACAGTTCGACCTCGCGTTCCCGCACAAATGCCACGCCGGATCCTACGGATTTGGAAGTTTCCTGGCGCAAGATGCCGGCCAGATTCTTGCACGATGAAAAAGACATTTGGCTGTTTCCCACGAAAGTGGGCGAGGACACGAACTGGCTGCCTACGGCGATCGTTATGCGTGGGACAGCGGCGTTCACCGAAGGCGCCCCACCACTCGAGCGCAAAGTGCGGCAGACCGATATTGTTAGCGAATATACTACGCGGCCTCCGGGGGCGTTTGAAGGAGACGCCAGGGGAGAAGGCTGGGCCGAGCGACAGGCGACGGGAAGCTCGCCGCCGCAGACCCGAATGCAGGGGTCGGATCATCAAGGACTGGTAATGCGCTCTGTGAAGAGAACTTTGGAGGACCAGAAGGAGCTTTATTTAACTCCCTTCAAGCCTTCCAACTTTAAGTGGGACGCGCTGGTTCTGGGAGGAACGGGGGCGCTTATAGCCGAGGACCGGCACATTGAGAAACACATCGGCACTGCACATTATACGTTTTATCAAGCCACTTCCGACGTTGCGATCGCTGGGCTGGGAGCGACCCTGGGTGGCGTGTGGATATGGGGCATTAAGGGCGATCATCCGCACGCCAAGGAAACGGGACTGCTGGAATTGGAAACGTTGGTTAACACATTCCTGATCTATACGCCGATGCAGTTAGTGGCGGCGCGGCAACGCCCGGACGAAGGAAACGGCAATGGAGATTTTTGGAAGCACCACAACATCAACACTTCATTTCCCGGTGGACACGCCATGTTCACCTTCGCGATGGCGACGGTGGTGTCACATGAATATTCGCAATGGTGGGTACAGGCGCTGGCCTACTCGGCGGCAACCATCGTGACGGTCACCCGGTTCACGGCGCGGGATCACTGGTCGTCGGACATGCTTGCAGGATCGGCGCTGGGAATCGGAATCGGGGCTCATATCTTCCATGCGCACTGCAATCCGGAGTTAAGCGATTCGTGTAAACACCACGTGCGGTGGATCTTCTGACCAAGAAAACGCTTAGCTCTTGCGTGTCAGGTGTCGCGAATTACGCTGTACTAATGATCGGTTTGGAAGTGCAGATCCCTTCTGACGCTTTCATCGGCGCGGCGCTCGGATTCTCCATATCGCACTTTGACGTCTTGCACCACTAAGTTCCTGCGTCTGCTCGAAGCAGGCCTGCTACTCTGTCTACCTCGTGGCAAGCTCAATTCTTCTGGAAGTGGCGGTCGAGACCGCTCAGGCCGCAGTTGCCGCGGAGCGCGGCGGTGCGCAACGGATCGAACTCTGCGCGCAATTGAACGTTGGCGGGCTAACTCCCAGCGAGAAACTCGTGCGACTGACGCGCGAGTCCGTGCGGGTGCCTATTTTTGCGATGATTCGGCCGCGCCCGGATGATTTCGTCTATTCGCAGGAGGAACTATCGCAGATGCGGCGCGACATCGTGGCGGTCCAGCGCTTAGGAATGGACGGGATCGTTCTTGGCATATTGACGCGCGAGCGTCACGTCGATATTAACCGTACACGGGAGTTGGTGATCGCTGCACAGCCGCTCCCGGTTACGTTTCATCGCGCGTTCGATGATGTCGCAGATGTAAATGCGGCGCTGGATGATGTGATCGAGACCGGTGCTGCGCGCATTCTGACGTCCGGCGGCGCGGCAAGTGCGGCTGCAGGGATTGAGAACGTTGCACGCCTTGTAGCAGCGGCAGGCCAGCGCGTCCTCATTCTTCCGGGCGGCGGTATCAATGCCTCGAATGCGCTACATGTTGCGCGGCAGAGCTGCGCGCGCGAAATCCATTCGGGTCTGGGCAGCGTGCTCGCGTACGGGCAAGAAGATTACAAGCTCTTCGAAAGCGCAGTGCGCGCCCTTGCGGCACAATTAGCGAGCGTTACATAGAGACTTGTTATTTCCGAGGAATGGCCGATGCTAGCTCTCGATACTCGCGCAGTGGAAAAGCCTTGGAATCGTCCGTGAGTACCTGAATGCAAACGTGGTCTGCGCCTGCGGAGTGATGCTCGCGAATGCGGCCCATCACTGTTTTCAAATCGCCCCAGGCGATCACGGCGTCGATCAGCCTGTCGCTTCCTCCGTTGCTGATGTCGCTTTCCTGGAATCCAAGCCGCAACCAATTGTTCGTGTAGTTGGGCAGGCCCAGATAGATCGCAAGAAATTTCCGCGCAATGGCGCGCGCTTTGGCTGGATCCGTCTCGAGCACTACGGCCTGCTCCGGACAAAGATAAGGGTCCGGGCCGAGCAGTTCGCGGGCCTGCGCGGTGTGCTTGGGAGTCGTGTTGTACGGATGCGCTCCGTCGGCGCGCTCGGCGGAAAGTTTCAGCATCATCGGCCCAAGCGCGGCTAAAACGCGCGGCAGCTTGGAGGGCGGCGGCACAGCCTGATACGGCGCGTGATCCATCGCGTCCAAATAGGCGCGCATCGCGGGAACCGGTTTGTCGTAGCGATGCCCGCGCACTGTCTCCACCAATGGTATGTGACTCACTCCAAGCCCAAGCAAGAAACGATTAGGGTATGCCTCACACAACGTATTCTGCCCGGCCGCCATAGTAACCGGATCGCGGCCGTAGATATTTGCGATGCCTGTGGCGATAACAATGCGCTTCGTTCCGGCCAGGAGCAGGCCTGCTTTTGTCAGCGCCTCGCGTCCTATTGCTTCCCCGTACCAAAGAGCGCCGTAACGCATCTCTTCCAATTCGGCGGCTGTCTCTTGCATGCGCGCAGCAGGCAAGACATCCAGTTGAAAGGTCCAAACTCCAAACGCGCCGAGCTGGATTGGCTTTTGAGCCACGGCTATCCTCCGGAGCGGCAAGCGCCCGGCTAGTATGATGAAGCAGCGCGCGTGTTAGGCACAAATGCACAAAGGGCGCAGGAGCCTGCGCCCTTCGTGAAACACCAGCGTGAAATCCGTTTATGCTTTTTGCGCGTGACGGCGGAGAAATGTCGGCACGTCCAAGTCATCCGCAGGAACTTCGCGGGCGACTTCGCGAACGTTTTCCTGGACCTGATGGACAACGTTTACATGCTGCGGCTGCGGCGGCGGCGGTTCCGGAACCTCAGCGACTTCGCGACCGGCTTTCCAGGTCTTCGGCAAGAATGAGGGGCGCTGTTGCGCTTGCTTTTTGTTGGCGTCCTTGAAGCCCGCGGCGATAACCGTAATTTTGATGGTGTCTTTCATCTGATCGTCCTGCACGGCACCAAAAATGATGTTGGCATTTTCGTGCGCGGCTTTCTGGATCACGGACGAAGCCTCGTGAACTTCGTGCAAGGTGAGGCTGGAGCTGCCGGAAATATTGATGAGGATGCCTTGCGCACCCTGGATGGTGTTGTCCTCTAGCAGCGGGCTAGCAATGGCGCGATTCGCGGCATCGACGGCGCGGTTCGTGCCCGTGGCGACGGCGGTGCCCATCACGGCATAACCTTGCCCATGCATGATCGCTTTTACATCCGCGAAATCGCGATTGATGATTCCTGGCACGGTGATGATGTCCGAAATTCCTTGCACAGCCTGGCGCAGAATATCGTCTGCGATGCGGAATGCGTCGAAAAAGCTCGTGCCGCGCTCGACCGTTTCCATCAGGCGCTCGTTGGGAATCACGATGACGGTGTCGACCGCGTTGATGAGCTCTTGCAGCGCTTGTTCCGCTTGCAGCATGCGACGTTTGCCTTCAAACGCGAACGGCTTGGTGACGACAGCAACGCTGAGCGCGCCCAGCTCGCTTGCGAGCGAAGCCACTACGGGCGCGGCGCCGCTGCCCGTGCCTCCGCCGAGGCCGGAGGTGATGAAAATCATGTCCGAACCTTCGAGCGCCTCGATAATTTTTTCCGTGTCTTCAAGAGCAGCTTTGCGGCCGACCTCAGGGTTGGCACCCGCGCCCAATCCCTTCGTCAGCTTCGCACCGAGTTGCAGCTTCACCGGCGCCTGCGACAACTTCAGCGCCTGCAAATCCGTATTCGCCGTGATGAACTCGACGCCCTCGACTTTGGCCCGAATCATGCGATTAACGGCATTGCAGCCGCCACCGCCCACACCGATAACCTTGATCTTCGCCGGCTGAAGTTCCTCGCTGAAGCTCATCCGGATTCCTGCTTCTTTGTTCATGCGCCCCTCGTTCTCTCCACAGTCGCCGCGCGCCGCTCGGATGGGTTCACGATGCGCTGGCAAACATGGACTTAAGTTTCGACACCAAATTCCCGGCACGCTGCGGCGCCGCCCGCCGCGCTTTCGCGCCGTACAGCACGAGCCCGACAACCGTTGCGTATTCAGGCTGGGCCACCTGCTCGGGCATATCGGCGAGGCCCTTGGGCTCCGCGATACGCATGGGCAAGTGGAAATACTGCTCCGCAAGATCGATTAGACCGTTCAGCTTTGCTCCGCCGCCGGCGAGCACAAATCCCGCTGGAATCTGCCGGTCGAGGCCGGCGCGCTGCAAATCATCGCGAATCAAGGCGAGCAATTCCTGGGCGCGCGGCTCGATGATATCCGTGAGCTGGCGCGCGAAAATCGTGCGCGGCGGGCGATCGCCCACACTCGCGATCTGGATTGGATGGTCTTCCGTGAGCAACGACAAAGCCGCGCAGCCGTGGTGGCGTTTGATTCGCTCCGCTTCGGGAATTGGCGTTCGCAGGCCGACCGCGAGATCGTTGGTGAAATGATCGCCGCCTACGGGCACCGCGCTGGTGTGGCGCACTACTCCGCCGCCGTAAACGATGAGTTCGGTGGTTCCGCCACCGATGTCGAGCAGGCAGCAGCCGAGGTCGCGCTCGTCTTGCGTGAGGCACGATTCGGCGGACGCCAGCGGCTCGAGCACCGTATCGCTGATAAGAATTCCTGCGCGATTCGCCGCCGTAACGAGATTTTGCGTCGCGGCAATGGACGATGTGACCAGATGAACGTTGGCCTCAAGGCGCTGGCCCACCATGCCGATGGGATCGCGGATGCCCTCTTGCGCGTCAACGAGAAATTCGTGCGGCAAAACGTGCAGGACTTCGCGGTCGGGCGGCAAAGTAATGTTGCGTGCTGCATCGATCGCTCGGCGCACGTCTTCGCGCTCGATGTCGCGCGGGCGATGGCCGATGCTCACGCCGCCACGACTGTTGACGCCGCGCACGTGCCCGCCGGCCACGCCGATTACAGCCGCTTCCACCGGCACGTTCGCAACGCCTTCCGCCTCTTCCACGGCACGACGAATCGAGCTCACGGTGGAATCCAGATTCACGATCAAGCCCTTGCGCAAACCCTTCGATTCCGCGGCGCCTAAAGCGAGAAACTTCACTTGCTCGTCGTCAATTTCTGCGATGAGCGCGGAGGTCTTCACGCTGCCGATGTCCAGCCCAACCAGATATTTATCTTTCTTCGCCAAGACTGCACCTGCTCCTGCTGCTATCTCGTTTTCGTCGCAGAGGCGCTGGTTGTATCCGGGTTCAGCACCACCTGCTTCGCGTATTGCAAATCGATGGAGTGGACGCGGCCATTGCTCGCTTGCCACTGCGCAAAATTTAGCGCCTGGGGATCGGTCGGATTGGCGATGCCGGTCATAACCGCGCGAAGGTCCTTAGGATTAGCAAGATCGATTTCACTGACGCGGTCAGAGGACCCGGATCGCACCAAATCAATATCGTTCATGAATTCCTGGTAAGTTTGCATGCGCTTGCCGCGTTCTTCGCGCGGCATGTTTTCGGAGAGTCCCGTGACAATCGGGAATTGCAAATCTTCGCCGCGCGGGCGATCGAGTATCACGCCGTGCGCGTCGACCAGCGCGAGTTCGGTGCCGTTACGCAAAAATGCGATCGGCGTCCGCTCGATCAAATCGATGCGGATGCGATTGGGAAGAATGCGCTGCAGCGTCGCAGATTCCACCCAGGAAATTTCTTCGAGCGCGCTGCGCCGTGAATCCAGCGGAATGCGCAAAACGCTGCGTCCTCGGTCGCGCAAAAACTGCTGTAGCACGGCTTCGCGGCTCACAATGTGATTTCCGGTGATCTCGATCTGTTCGGGCTTGATCAGCAGCATGGGCTGCCCGTAAAGCAGAAAGCGACCGGCCGTCCATGCTGCGGACGCGCCTGCGATTCCCACAACGCCATAAAATAAAACGCGCCGGTAAAATGGCCAGCTACGCCCGCTGAATTTTTTGCGGCGAATTTCGACGGGTTTCTGGCGGCGCAAGTAACGTGGCTCGTCATCAGCGAGCAACTCGGGGCGGTACGTTTCGGCCTCGGCCGCAGTGGCGCGTCGCGACATGGTCTTTACGCGATCCAAATGACCACCTCGTGCTCCATCTCAATATTGAATGCGGAAAACACGCGCTCGCGAACGTCCGCGATCAGACCAAGCATGTCTTTCGCGCTGGCTTTGCCGGCATTGACGAAAAAGTTGGCGTGGCGGTCGCTGACGCGCGCGTCTCCGCGGCTCAAGCCTTTCAGGCCGAGCTCATCGATCATTCGTCCCGCGGATGCCCCTGGTGGATTTTTGAAGATGCAGCCGGCGCTTTTTTGGCCGAGCGGCTGGCTCGAACGCCGCTTTTCGTTGCAGATACGAATC
>WNFK01164213.1_pt1 | contig 10373 bp, 5 predicted proteins | sample 5400281 | NCBI WGS metagenome assembly WNFK01 (sample SAMN13153350, study PRJNA577476) | soil metagenome | isolation source: 20 cm soil on Douglas fir-dominated hillslope | place: USA:California | collected 2013-09-17
ATCTATTGATCGTCGATGAGCACAGCGCTTACTGCCAACCGTGCGTATCCCCGGTATGGGATAGCGCATGGGCTTGTATCGCGCTTCAGGAGATCGGCGGCGAGCGGAGCTTGAGCGCGGTCAAAAAGGCCTTCGCTTGGCTGACTGAAACACAACTGCTGGAAGAGCCCCAAGACTGGACCTTTAACAGGCCAAGAGTGAGAGGCGGCGGATGGCCCTTTCAGTTCATAAATTCTCACTATCCCGATCTCGACGACACGGCAGCGGTTGCTTATGGGATGCATAAGAGCGGCGATCGATGTTTTGACAATCCGGTCCAGCGCGCAGCTGAATGGATTTGCGGCATGCAGTCGAAAAACGGCGGCTTTGCTTCGTTTGATGCTGATAACGATCACACCTATCTTAACGAAATTCCCTTCGCCGATCACGGCGCCCTGCTCGACCCGCCCACTGAGGACGTAAGCGCGCGCTGTGCGATGTTGCTTTCGCGGCTGGGGGATTCAGAGGCGTTTAGATCCGTTAAAAGAAAATGTCTCGAATACCTTCTCCGTTCTCAAGAGCCGGACGGTTCTTGGTACGGAAGATGGGGAACCAACTATATTTACGGCACCTGGTCGGTGCTTATGGCGTTGGAGGAAGAAGGGCTAGGCATAGAGCACGAGCCGGTGCGACGCGGCGCGGCCTGGCTCAAGCGCGTGCAGCGCGCCGACGGCGGCTGGGGGGAAGGATGCGACACTTATTTTGAGCCGTCCAAACGCGGCCAGGCCGAGCGCAGCACGTCCTTTCACACAGCGTGGGCTGTGTTGGGCTTGATGAGCGCCGGCGAGGTGCACTCAAGCTCCGTACGAAGCGGCATTGATTTTATTTTGCGCACCCAACAAGCGAACGGCTTTTGGAGCGACCCGGAGTTCAACGCGCCCGGGTTTCCACGGGTCTTCTATTTAAAATACCATGGTTATGACAAATACTTTCCTCTTCTAGCCTTGGCGCGCTATCGTAATTTGACGAACGCTGAAAGCTGATGCTTGGAATCGTGGTCGCGCTTCCCTGGGAGCTAAAAAGCCTAACGCGGCAAGCGATTCCCGCGGGAACATGCACGGCGATCGGAGACAAGATATTGGTTGCGTACTCCGGGATCGGATCGGAGCGCACCTATGCGGCGGGCGCGCTTTTGGTATCGCGAGGGGCGACCGCGCTCTTGAGCTGGGGTTATGCCGCTGCCCTTGACGACCGCCTTACTGCGGGAAGCGTGTTGCTTCCTAAACTTATCGTTGGGGTGACGGGCGACAGTCGTGCCGTCACCAGCGAATGGCATCGACGACTCTATCAAGCCTTGTCTGCCAAATGTCCCGTGTGCATAGACCCGCTGGTGGAAAGCACTGTCATCGTACAAACTCCAAGCGAAAAGCAGGCTCTAGCCCAACGAACGCAGGCGACAGCGACCGACATGGAGAGCGCCGCCCAGGCGCGGCTCGCGCGGGAGCGCCGGTTGCCTTTCGCAGTCGTCCGGGCGGTCGTTGATACCGCATCCACCCAAATTCCAGAGAACGTGATGCGCGCACTCGATTCCAGCGGCGATATCAACGTCCGGAGTCTTCTCGCTCGCGCCATTCTCCGCCCGGCGGATGGGATCGCGATGATCAAACTCAGCATGCAGTTCAACGCTGCGCGAAAAACTTTGAAGAAAATTCGCGGGCCGGTGCTGGATGCCTCGCAGCTTTACTTAGATTGTCTTTCGCTCAATGCGACAACGCCTGCGCGCGCATAGACCCTGCCTTTCCATCGCGTGCGTTCGCCGCGCCAATAGCGAATTGCCGACGTCCAAGTCATGGCGAGAAAAAACACGGCGGTCAAAGGCAGGCAAAGCGCCCAAGCCCACGAACGGCGATGGAATCGGAGTGTCGGCACATAGGTCAAAAGCATGGTCCCTAACGACGCCAGCGAAAGATAGCGGATTACACCATTTGAAGACGCGACCATGAAAGCAGGGAAAACGTAGAGCAGCAGCAGGACGAAGGTGCAGAGGATCAAAAGACCTAGGGAGTAGTGAAGCTGCGCGAAAGCGGATCGGGCGACCATGTCACCAATCTCTCTTAATTTTTTATAACCCCGAATACTTTCCACCGAATGCGTCAACCCTAACCAAATCTTAAATCCTTGTAATTTGACGCGTTGGGCGAATGCACAATCGTCGATGACCGCAGACTTGATCGATTCAAAGCCGCCGATTTGCTCCAAAATCCGGGTCTCCACGAGAATGCATCCGCCTGCCGCCGCCGCCATTTTGCTATGCGGCGAATTTACTTGGTGAAACGGATAAAGGGCCTTGAAGAAATAAATAAACGCGGGCATCAGCAGTTTCTCCCAGCCCGACGCCATCGAGGGAGCGGCCGTGAGAGAAATAAACGGAGCGCCTTGCTGATGCACCTTGTCTTTCAGGGCTTTGATACTACCGCGCGCCAATTTTATGTCCGCATCCAGAAAGAGCGTGTAGCGAGTAGTAACTTGCAGGCGGCCTTGTTCGAGCGCCCAAAGCTTGCCGCTCCAGCCGTCGGGCAGCGGCGCGCTTTCGATGATTCGAAGATTGGAATAGGCAAGCTGGCGCGCCACGGCCGCGGTGCCGTCATCGGATCCATCGTCGATCAAAATAATCTTGAGATCCGTCCCCTGTGCGGCGACGCGAGGGATCGTCTGCTGAATAAGCTCGGCCTCATTGCGAGCCGGGATCACGGCGGTGATTTGCGCTAGCGGTGCGTCGGCGGCGGCCGGAGCCGCTTCGAGTACCTCGCGATTACGCCAAAGCCCCCAGGGCAATACAGCGAAACCGACCCACAAAACAGTCGAGAGGGCCGCGATCAATATGCAAAAGGTTTCCACTGAGAGCTCCTTTACGAGCGTGACAACAAATTAGCTTTTAATTTCCTGAGATTTAGCATAAAAGGGAGAATTAAACCGAAAAACCGGGAACTCAAATGGAACAGAAGGCGATGATAACTCCACCAACGACGTAAGCCGAGCGATGGCATTACAAACCCATTCGCTTGTGCCTCAGAATGGCCGATCGAGGCCGCTAGTCGTCGGTTCGACGGAGCACAAGGAGCTATTCTGTCGGTTCTTTATAGATACGCATAACGCCTTCGATCCTGCTGCTATTGAATGGCCTGAGCTCGACGAGGGCAGCCTCAAGTTCCTCCACAGCTTGCCCGTATGGAGCCAAGCGATGGAGACCGAACGTCTGGGGACGTGCACGATTCAGAGTTGTGCGGCTCTTCAAACCGATCCTTTGATATGCCAGGCGGTGACGCTCCTAGCGCAAGAAGAAGCGCGGCATGCTGCTATTATCGAAGGTCTTACGACGCGCTATGGGATTCCCATGCCTCATTTACCGCCGCCACTACCTCCGGTGGATGCCGAATGGGAATTCCTGAGTTTCGGCTATTGTGCGCTCTTTGCCATCGCAAGGGACTCAGGACTTGTCCCACGGCCGTTGGTCGAGACATTTGAGCCGGTTATACAGGAGGAGGCGCGCCACGTTCTTTTTTTCGTCAACTGGGAAGCCTACCACCGGGCTCAAAGCCCTTTTTGGCAGCGCCAAAAGCGTCTCGGACACGGAGCATGGGAAAGAGTATTACAGGCACACAAGCGCCTAAAGATTGCGCTCGGGGTACGCACGAACAAGGATTTTACCATGAAAGCGCATCAGCAGATCACTAAGGAGATCACGCCGCGACGTTTTCTTGAACTGTGTCTGGCGGAGAATGCCCGACGGTTAGATCGCTACGACCCTCGCTTAGTACGACCCCGTCTCGTGCCGACCATCGCTAAAGCATTGTGCCATGTGCTGCCCTGATGTCCTCAGTACCCATTCGCCGATAGCACTTCCGCTGTCCGCGAGTTTTGGACCCAATTTTCAATCTTTAATGGCCGGCTAAATTTTCTAAGCCATCTCTCATCTCATCTAGAACCCACCAAACAGAGAAGCTCATCAATACAACTACGGACAATTACGGACAACGGAACATTTTCAAGCTCACGAACTCCGCGTAATGGCGCATCCTAGAGGGATAGAAGTTTCCTTATTCGCCAATTTACCCAAGCCATTCCCCTGGCTTAAGAATTGCGCGACGGTGTTCCGCGTGTGGAACACCAAGAGCTTTGCAAAAGTCTCATCGTTCGCAGTTGTTGCGTCCATATGTGTCAGGCAGTTTCATGAAACCCGAAGAACACTTCATCGAAGCATGTACCCGCTGCTTCGCAGATTCATATTCCCAGCTTTTGGTATTTTCCATCTCTTTGCGTGCAACGCCGCCAAGACGATATCCATAGATGCGCTGGTTGACGTTTCCCCCGGTGTCACCAGCCATTTTCTCTTTCAGACTTCTGGTTCAAATGCCGAGGCCTATCTCGTCAAACCCGCAGGGCCCGGCCCGTTCCCGCTTATGATCCTGCTCCACGGCCACACTCTTGGATCCATCGGCGCCAAAAGCGTCGTACGTGAGGCAGAAGCTTTTGCCAACGATGTCTGCTATGCTGCTTTGGCCGTTTCGCTTCCCGGCTATGGCGCAACAGAAGTGCTGCCCGGGACAGATCCAAAAGCCACTTTAAGTGTCGTCCTAGATGCCGCCTCTGTAGTAAGAAAGCTCCCGTGGATCGATTCGAAGCGATCCTACCTTTACGGTTTCTCTCGTGGCGCATTCTTCACCTCGCTGCTGGCAAACAGGATGGAGGGAATCGAAGGGATCATCTTGCACTCAGGAGCATATGACCTGAATCGGTTCTATCAGGAAGCACCATGGTTTCGTTCCATGTTGAATCCTAACGGCGAACAGAACCCCAAGCTCATCAGCATACTCCCGGAGGTCTCCACGTGGCACGCTCCGACCCTAGTTCTGCATGGTGGAAAAGATTTAGTGGTTTCCGTCCAACAGGCAAATCTCTTGCGCGACTCCCTCGAGGCTGCGAAGAAACCCTACCAATTCGTTCTCTATCCCAATAATGGGCATCTGCTGCCGGTGGCAGACGTCAGAAAAAAAACTACAGCCTTTCTGAAAGAAAACTTCGGATCCGCCTGCCGGACTAGCGCCCCTTAATCCCTGCGATTTTTCGATAAAGCGCTCCGTTTGTCACTTCGTCCGATGACGCATAGTTAGTCCTCGGATAAAGGTGAGGAATGGTGCGCTAAACGCCAATTCCTTAGCGCTTATAACCCCCCTTAGCTGGACATCTGAGCCCCGATTGCGGTAAGAAAGTTTTAAATTCCCTAGTCTTTTCTTACCGAAAGGAAATTAGTGGCGCAGTACTTGATGGGGCTCGACCTCGGCAGCAAAAAAGGCTGCTGTTTACTTCTTGACGTGGAGTCTGGCGGCGCGGTGAGCACGTGTCGCCCGTGGCAGCACCGGATGACAGCTGAATTCGGCTATGACCTCGATACTGTCGAGGTATGGCGTCTTTTCGGTGAAGCCACACGCGAGGCGATGGCAAAGGTCGCTGCGCGGCCCCAGGATGTCTTGGCGGTCTCTACCACAGGCATGCGCCATGGGTCGGTAGTGGTGGATGCCAGAGGAGAAGTGCTGCTTGCGACCCCGACGCGGGACGGACGCGGCGCGCTGCACGGCCTTCAGCTGGCGGGCGAACGCGGGCGCGAGTTTCACGAGCGCACCGGACACTTTCCCGCGCCGTTGTTCACGGCTTCGCGCCTATTGTGGATGGCGGACTCGGCGCCAGAGCTTCTCGGCCGGGCAAACGCGGTGTTGGGACTGAGCGATTGGTTGGCGTATCGGCTGTCGGGAAAGATGGTCGCTGAGCCATCGGTGGCGAGCGAAAGTGGCCTGTTCGAGGTTAGCGCGAGACGGTGGGCAGATGATCTCATTCGCTCGCTGGGCTTACCACGACATCTTTTTCCGGAAGTAGTCTCGTCGGGCACCGCGCTTGGGGCGCTCGGCAAAGATGCGGCTGCCCACCTGGGTTTGCAGCCGGGCATTCCAGTCGTCACGGGTGGCGGCGACGCGCAGTGTGGTTTGCTTGGCGCGGACGCCGTTGACTCGGGCGAGATGGGTATTGTCGCCGGTTCGACGATGCCAATGCAGTGGGTGCTCGATCGCGGGCTCATTGATGATGAGGCGCGTTTGTGGACGTCACACCATGTCGTTCAGGGGCGCTGGACGCTTGAGTCCAATGGTGGGCTGAGCGGAGACATGATCGATTGGCTGGCTGGGGTGATCTACTCAGAATGGGGCGATCCTGCGGCGGCGCTATTTGCTGAAGCTTCGCAAAGTGTCGTGGGCGCGGAAGGGATCGTCTCCACCCTGGGAGCGCACGTGTTCAACGCCAGCCGTCTGCGGCTGCCCCTCGGCCATCTGACATTGTCGCCGATGATGGTGTCCGACAATCTTTCACGCCGGCGACATGTGTCACGAGCAGTTGTCGAAGGTTTGGCCTTCGCGGCGAGGCGCAATATTGAGTTTTTGCAAAAAGGGGCGCGGAACGGATCGGTCCAATCGATCCGATTGGCCGGCGGGATGTCCAAAAGCGCATTTTTCGCGCAGCTCCTTTCCGATGTGGTCGGCATACCGGTTGAAGTAGCGCAGGTGCCGGAATGCTCAGCGCTTGGCGCGGCAATTTGCGCCGCTGTCGGAGCCGGCATCTATGGGAATGTCGTCGACGGAGCCAAGCGTTTTGGCAGTGAAGTGCGTGGCTTTGCACCTGATCCTGCGCAGCGCTTGGCCTACGAGTCGCATTACGATCGCTGGCTTGAAGTAAGCGCGGCGCGTCAGAAGGCCGACGAGCTGGCCGAATCAGACGCTGTACAGGCGATTATGGCGAAAGCGGCCGAGAATACTGTGGGCGGCTCATCCAAGACTTGCGCCTTGCGGCCCAACATCTTGGTTACTGCGGCGATGGGCGAGGAAGGGTTGGCGGCGCTGCGCCGACTTGGGGAGGTCCGCTATGAGAGCTTTCGCGAACATTTGCGGCTACTCGCAGGCGAGGACCTCATTGAGGCTCTCGCAGGGGTGCAGGTGTTCATTACCGAGGTGGATGCCGTGGACGCGGAGGTGTTGACTAAAGCTCCGGATCTACGGGTGGTCGTTGCCTGCCGCGGAAACGCGGTCAATCTCGACATCGACGCGTGCACGGCGCATGGGATTTTGGTGCTGACGACGCCGGGGCGCAACGCGGACTCGGTCGCTGACCTCACGATCTCTTTCATACTGATGTTGGCGCGCAAGCTGCCGCAAGCGACGGAGTTTCTCTACCAGCCCGGCGAAGAAGGTGATGTCGGTCGCATGGGGCGGGCCTTTGAGGGCCTAAAGGGGCACGAGTTGTGGCATAAGACGATCGGCATCGTCGGTTTGGGCGCCGTCGGGCAGCGCGTGGCGAAGCGTCTTCACCCGTTTGGCGTGCGCGTCATCGCCAATGATCCATTCCTTTCTGCTGAAAAGGCGGTGCTCCTCGACGTCGAGTCGGTCTCGCTTGAACAGCTCCTTGCCGAGAGCGATTTCGTCACCCTGCATGCAGCCGTGACCGACGAATCACGGGCGTTGCTCGGCCCCGCGGAGATTGCGAAGATGAAGCGGGAGGCGTACCTGGTTAACACCGCGCGCGCGTCCTTGGTCGATCAAACGGCGCTTGTCTCGGCGCTCAAGGAAGGGCGCCTTGCGGGCGCGGCGGTGGACGTGTTTCCCATTGAGCCGCCAGGCTTAGATCATCCGTTGCTCCAGCTTGCGAATGTGATTGCCACGCCGCACGTCGGCGGCAACACCTTCGAAGTCTTCTCCCACCAGGGCGCCATCGTGGCCGCGAACCTGGCTGACCTCCTGCACGACGGGCGGGCGCCTAACGTCGCCAATGCTGAGGTCCTCGAGCATTTCAGTTGGATCACGCCGCGGCCGGTGCCTTCAACTGAAATTCTCGAGCGACTACGGCAGAACTCTCGGCCGTCGGTAACCGACCTTCCTAGCAGCAGCACGCAGACCGGGTCGTCTCCAGAGGCGTCGTCGGTCTTGCACGCCGCAACGCCGCGTGCAGCAAAGAAGCAAAGCCTGCTGTCCGGTCTCAAGAATGCTTTTCTCGGTTCTCGATCGGAGACTATTGGGCCGCGAAACGACCATTCGCTTACGCACCAGGACCCCACGGATTCGGACCCACTCAATGAAGTGCGTACGCATATGGAACAACTCTTGGACATCTTTACCCAGCGGGTGAACCGCGATGAGAAAATCCTGTCATTTGCTGAAGGCCGGCGGGTGACGGTACGCTATGAGCTCACGGATATAAAAATCTCTTTCTATACGGCTTTCGATCAAGGCGCAGTGCGTTGCGGCGTGGGCGAGTCGCCGGACAAGCCGCAGGTCACTTTGAAAATGAAGGCTGATATTCTCGATAAGCTGTTTACCGGAAAAGAGAACGGTCCGAAGGCGGCGATGACCGGCAAACTGTCATTCCTTGGCGACACGATCAAGGCCATGTCGCTGCAGCGCATTCAGAACGATTTCAATCGTCTCTACACCGAGGCTCGCGCCGAAGTCAAAGATCTTGACGCCGTTTTTGAACGGGTAGCCTACGCAGAACCCACGCAGAACAATGCACCTGCCGGGACGCTTACTATGCCCGCGCCGAGCGGCGCGGCCGCGGATCGAATTGTCGCCGGTGATATTCGCGCCGAAGTCATTCGCACCGTTGAGGAAATGTACGCCCACGGACTCATTACTACGACGGGCGGCAACGTAAGCGTGCGTATCCCAGGCAAACACGAACTGTGGATCACGCCCAATTCGTGCTTCAAGGGCGCGCTTCGAAGCGATATGTTGGTGCGCATCGATCTGGAGGGAAATCCGATCGGTGATCCTTCCCATGCACCATCGAGCGAGCGCATGTTGCACTGCGCGGTGTACCGCAACAACCCAAATGTCGGCGCAGTGATTCACTCGCATGCGCCGAAGGCAACGCTCTTGGGTCTGTCGGACATCCCATTTCTGCCGATCTCGACAGAAGCCGCATACATCGGGGAGATCCCGCGCATCCCGTTCATCATGCCCGGAACGGCCGAGCTAGCCGATGCAGTTGGTGCGGCTGTGAAGGACGCTACCGCAGTGATCCTGCAGAACCACGGCCTCATCGTCCGCGGACCAAATCTGCGTCAAACCATCGATCTGACCCTCATCATTGAGCAGACCGCCAACAATCTCGTAGCTTGCCACATGATGGGAAAGATTCCGCCCGTTTTGCCCGACGAAGTGGTCGCCATGCTCAGAAGCCTCGGCGGAATGATCGCGTAACTAATCCTTGGGAGCCGGCGACATTTGATGGTCATGGCTTTCCAGCCAATTGATTACAGTCACTGCCAATGCCACTCCGGCAATATCGATATGGTCGTTAAGCCGAAGATGGTCACTGCCCATCTCAGCTAGCGTTACTCCACCTGGAAAAATCATATCCGGTAACAGCACAAGCCCATCGTTGGGCCCGTACTTTCGCAGCGGATAAAAGCCTTTGCTTGCCATAAACGAAATGCTGCCAACCGTGGGTATACCAAAGTAGTTGACCACAAACACATGTTTGGGAATGCGGAAGGATTCGAACCGTTGACGGCTTTGCGTTGTCGTCATACTTGCAACGCCGGCCGGATTTACCTTGCCGACTATAAATTCAACCTCGGGGAGAACGCGGTCATCTATCAGTGGCGTGCCCTGGAGTGCGCCCACCGTATTGATCCATGCCGCAACGTGGTGGGTTTCAGCGGGCCCAAGTTTGGTTAGCGCTAGCGCAACTTCTGCGCCGGACTTGCTCGCGCTCACTATGATCAACCGTCGGCCGCTCGGCGCGAGGGCGCGAATAGCGGCAGCCACCAGATCTGCATTTGCTTCAATCGTGCCGTCGTCTTGGGTTTCGACAAAATGGCAGGTAAATCCTACCTTTTGAAGCGCCTTTCGCGGAGCAGCCATATCGGCACCGGTAAAGGTAATACGTTTATAGAGATAGGTCGGCACCAACAGCACATCATAATTGCCAGCTTGAGGTACCTGCATTCGACCTTCTGGGAAGGCTTTGCGGGTGTATTCGTACACTTGCTCGAAAGCGCTCCGAAAGCGACGATTTGCAGGCACACGAGCGATCTGGTCGGCCATGTACAGTGCTGCGAAGTCAACAGAAAACTCGTCGCTCAATTCTTTGAGTTCGATGCGGCCTGGCAGGTGGCCGTCGATAGCCTGATAAATCTGATCGATGCGCGCATCGAGGGTCGGATTGGTGCGGTTGCCGGCAAGATAACTTCCCAGATAGTAGCGCGCCGCTTCCGAGTCTACTCGAGTTTCGATCGTTTGCCCGCCCACTGTGCCGCGCACGGGCAGGCCGGCACAGGCGGACAGCGCGAGCAA
>WNFK01210986.1_pt1 | contig 10373 bp, 9 predicted proteins | sample 5400281 | NCBI WGS metagenome assembly WNFK01 (sample SAMN13153350, study PRJNA577476) | soil metagenome | isolation source: 20 cm soil on Douglas fir-dominated hillslope | place: USA:California | collected 2013-09-17
CGGAAAGCCCCACGTCGTCGGCAGCCCCGCGACGTTGTAGGATTCCTTCACCGTCAGGGGAATGCCGAGCAGCGGCCTGGTCTCGCCGCGCGCGCGGGCAGTGTCGGCGGCGCGGGCGGCATCGAGGCCGCGTTCGAAATCGCGGACGCAGATCGCATTGATCCTGGCGTCGTGCCGCTCGATGCGGGAAATCGCGTCCTGGGCCAGCTCCACGGCAGAGACTTTCTTCGCCGCAAGCGCTGCCGATAATTCAATCGCCGTCTTGAAACTCCATTCCGACTTGGCCAAAGCGTACTCCTGCTTTCGTTGGTTCATGCGTCCGACATGATGCTCCGATCCGGCGGCGGCCGCTAGACAGCTATTGCTGCCAGAGGACAGCAATCCCGGCAGCAGGCGCTGCCGATGGTTCGGTCGTGGACTTGAAGCTCCATTCCGACTTGGCCAAGGTATGCTCCCGGTCTAGTTTCTGATCACACCGGATGATGCTCAGTTTGGCCGTGGGCCGCAAGAACAACGCGGGGAGAACCGCAAACGTGAACGAGCCAACATTTAGCCGTCGCCAAATCCTGGCGGGCGGAGGAGGAATATTCATGGGCCAATTGATCGGGACAAGTTCCGCCGCAACGCTCGACTGGCGCACCGTCGCACCGGCCGAGGCCGGATTCGCCGGCGATCTGGAGGCGCGGCTCGACAAGGCGATCGCCGAGAAGCGGATATGGAATCTTCACAGTATCGTCATCATGCGCAACGGACGGCTGGTGCTGGAGCGCTATTTTGACGGACAGGATGACGCGCGCGGCCGGCCGTTAGGCGTGGTTTCGTTCAAACCCGATACGCTTCATGATCTGCGCTCGGCGTCCAAAAGCATCGTCGGCCTGCTGTACGGGATCGCGCTGGCCGCCGGCAAGGTGCCGCCACCGGAACAGCCGCTGATGCGTTCGTTTCCCGAATATACCGATCTCTTTGCCGACCCCGGCCGCAGTCGCTGGACCGTCCATCACGTGCTATCGATGACGATGGGCACCGATTGGGACGAGTTGAGCATTCCCTATACCGATCCGGCCAACAGCGAGATTGCGATGGACAGGGCGCCCGATCGCTATCGCTACGTTCTCGGCGGGCCCATCGTGATGGAGCCTGGTAAACGCTGGGCTTATAACGGCGGCGCCACCGCGCTGCTGGGGCGCATCATCGCCAAGGGCACCGGCAAATTGCTGCATGATTATGCGCGCGAAGTTCTGTTCGAGCCGCTCGGCATGGGTCCGACCGATTGGTTCAAGGGACGTGACGGCGAGCTGATCGCCGCATCCGGCATCCGCATGACGCCGCGCGATCTGGTCAAGATCGGTCAATTGATGCTGCGCGGCGGCGTTTGGGACGAGCGTGTTGTCGTGCCGGCAGAGTGGATCGCGCGCTGCACGTCGCCGGTGGTGCCGATCGATGAAGTGCGCGAATACGGCTATCACTGGTACATCGGGCGTTACGCCTTCGAGACACCAACCGCGCCGCGCTGGAACAGGTCGCGGCTGGAGCGTTACTGGAGCGCCGCCGGCAACGGCGGCCAACGCCTGTTCGTAATTCCCGGGCTGGACCTGCTGGTGGCGGTGACGGCCGGTAACTACGACACGCCGGATCAATGGGTTCCGCCGGCGCGCGTTGTCCGCGAGGTCGTGCTTCCTGCCATCTTATGAGTTGTGTCGCCCGGCAAGGCTATCCCGGCAGCATCCGCTGCATGATGCGGTTGCGGTAGATGAAAATGTGGGCCAGCGCTGCCGCGATGTGAATGCCGATCATCGCCAGCAGCGCCCACTCCATCGCCTGATGCAGGCCGTTGATCGTCCTCCCCGCCGCTGCATTGTCCGCAGCCAGCATCGGCATCGGCACCAGATAAAAAAATGACATCGACCAGCCGCGAAACGAGGCGAACAGCCAGCCGGTGACGGTCGTGGCCAGCACCAGCGCATAGAGCAGCCAATGTACGGCTTCCGAACTCAGCCGTTGCCATGGGGAAAGCGAACTCTCGGGCGCGACCGGATGGATCAGCCGCCACGCCAACCTGAGAACGATGAGTATCAGGACGAGCGATCCAAAGGAGACGTGAAATGTCATGGCGGCACCGGGTTTCATGCCGCGATGAATGTCGGGCATCAACCAGCCGATCAGATATTGCACGAGCAGAAGCGCTACGATGAGCCAGTGGAACACCTTCGCGGTGGTCCCGTATTGCAAACGGTCGGTCATGATTTTTCTTATGCCAGAGTCGGAACATTCTCTGGCACAATGGAAACCGCTTTGCCGCTAGAAACGTTCCAAGGCGTTACGCCATCGCACACCTGCCTACGCCGCGCCGATGAGAATGCCGACGGCGAGCACGATGGCGCCGCCGAGCACGATCTGGAATACCGCCTGCAGGAACGGCGTATCCATGTATCGCGCGCGAATATAGGCGATCGCCCATAGCTCGAAGAACACCACGATGCCCGCAATCGCGGTCGCGATCCAGAAGGCGTTGGCCCATGAATCCGGAACCAGATAGGGCATGGTGTGGCCGAGACCGCCGAGCGTCGTCATGGCGCCGCAGGTTACGCCGCGCAGCCATGGCGAACCGCGCCCGGTGAGCGATCCATCGTCGGACAGAGCTTCTGCAAAACCCATGCTGATGCCGGCGCCGATCGAGGCGGCTAGTCCCACCAGGAATGTCTGCCAGTTCTGATGCGTGGCAAAAGCCGCCGCGAACAGCGGCGCCAGCGTCGACACCGATCCGTCCATCAATCCGGCGAGGCCCGGTTGCACATATTGCAGGACGAACACGCGCCGCCGCGTCTTGTCTTCTTCCGCGCGCACGTTCGGGCTCAGAATCTGGTCGGTCAGCTTGGCCGCAACTTTTTCGTGGCCTTTCTCCGCCTCCGCGAGATCGCCAAGCAGCCGGCGGACGCCGACATCCTGGGCTTGCTCGGCGGCCTTGATATAGAACCGCTCGGCTTCGAACTCCATCGTCCCGACTTCCTTGCGGATGGTGTCGAGCGACAGGTTCTTGGTCAGCCAAATCGGGCGGCGGCGCAAAAATCCCCTGACATTATCCCTTCGAATCGGCGGCAGGTTTTTGCCGAAACGCTGCTCGTACATTTCGAGCAGCATGTGGCGATGGCCTGTCTCCTCCTCGGCCATTTCCTCGAATATCTTGGCCGATTCCGGATAACGCTCCGCGAGGTCCTCGGCGAAGGTCATGTAGATGCGGCTGTCTTCCTCTTCGGCGGAGATCGCCACCGCCAGGACTTCCCGCTCGCTCAGGTCGGCGAAATTCTTCACAACGGCGCCTTTTTCATCGATTTAGAATGATTCTAAATCGTTATAGAGCGACGGTGTTGGGACGTCAAATTAATCAGCACCAGCCTCGCGCAGAAACGCGATCAGCAGCCTGGACACTTCCATGGGCTGCTCCTGCTGTACCCAATGACCGGCGCCATCGACGAGGTGACAGCCGAGCATGCGCGTGCAGGCGCTTGCCTGCATCGCCTCATATACGCCGGGGCGTTGATAGGTGCCCCAGTCCTGCCTGCCGGAGATGAAGCAGGAGGGCACGTCGATGCCGCGGCCGGACCAGGTCTGCAGTTCCGGAATGAACGCGCCTGATGTCCCGCAGCGATACCATTGCAGGCCGCCCTGGAAGCCTGTGCGCTCATATTCCGAACTGTAGAAAGAGAGTTCGCTATCGGGCAGCCACGTGTTGGCGGCGATCGCTTCCGCCGAATAGGTCGGCAGTTTCGTGAGTTCGCCCGCGATCCATCCCTTCAGCGGATGAGGCTTGTTGTCTCTCCAGTCCGCGCTCTTGTGATGATAATAGGCGCGCAGGAAATCATGCACGCCCTGCGGCGCGCGGTGCATGTCGGCGTTGGCCTCGCGTGTCGAGTAGTACCATTGATAGTGCTTGCGCGGGCGAGGCAGCGCCGCAAGCTCGCGATGCACGGGATCCTCTACCTTCGGCCCCGGCGGCGCATCCGCGGTATTGAAGGGCAGCGGCGGCGGTCCCGCGAACGGCGCGCTCATCAGGACGACGGATCGAAACACGTCGGGCTGCACCAGCGCGCACCAGGCCGCGACCGAACTGCCGAAATCGTGACCGACTACCGCATCGACCGAGCGATAGCCGAGCGCCGAGACCAGCCCGAGCGCGTCGCGCACCAGATTGAGCAGCCGGAAGGAATTGAGGTCGCCGTCATAATTGCCATCCCAGCCAGTGGTGCGACCATAGCCGCGCTGGTCCGGCGCGATCACGTGATAGCCGGCAGCCGCAAGCGCCGGCATCACCTTGCGCCAGCTAAAGCCAAGCTCGGGAAAACCGTGCAGCAGCAGCAGGCAGGGCCGGCCTTTGGTTTCGAAGCCTGCTTCCAGCACATGCACGCGCAGGCCGTTGATGCCGTCGACGAAGCGCGAGCGGATGGCGGAGGGGAGAGGGATGTCGGGGAGGTCAGTGGTTTCGTTCATGGGGCGCGCACTCCGATCCTCATGGTGAGGAGGCGCGTTAGCGCCGTCTCGAACCATGGCGGCTAGGTATCGCTCATCCTTCGAGACGCGCGCAAGAGCGCGCTCCTCAGGATGAGGACCTGCACCTACACCCGCACCACGCTCTTCGGCCAATACTTATCGCGCAGATGCCGCTTCACCAGCTTGCCGGTGGGGGTGCGCGGCAGTTCGGCTTCGAAGTCGATGCTCTTGGGGCATTTGATCGGCGACAGATGCTTGCGGCAGAACGCGATCAGTTCGGCTTCAAGTTCCTTGCCCGCCTTCGCCATGTCGTGCGGCTGCACCACCGCCTTGACCTCTTCGCCCATTTCCTCGTTCGGCACGCCGAATACAGCGACGTCGTCGACACCAGGATGGGTGATCAGCACGTCCTCGGTTTCCTGCGGATAGATGTTCACGCCGCCGGAAATGATCATGTAGGACTTGCGGTCGGTGAGATAGAGAAAGCCTTCATCGTCGAGATAGCCGACGTCGCCAAGTGTCGACCAGCCCCTGGCGTTATAGGCGCGCCGCGTCTTCTCGGGATCGTTGTGATAGGTGAAAACCGGCGCGTCGGCGAAATAGACCGTACCGATCTGTCCCGCCGGCAATTCCTGGTCGTTGTCGTCCAAAATCCTGACCTTGCCGACCACCGCGCGGCCGACGGTGCCGCGATGATCAAGCCATTGCTGCGAGGTGGATACGGTGACGCCGTTGCCTTCCGAACCTGCGTAATATTCGATCAGGATCGGTCCCCACCACTCGATCATTTTGGCTTTGACGTCGACCGGGCAGGGCGCTGCGGCATGGATCGCGCCCTTCAGCGACGAGACGTCGTAGCGCAGGCGCACTTCTTCCGGAAGTTTCAGCATGCGCACGAACATGGTCGGCACCAGCTGCGACTGGGTGATCTTGTGCTTCTCGACCAGTTTCAGGAATTCCTCGGCGTCGAACGATTCCATGATCACCGAGGTGCCGCCGAGCGTGATCGCCATCATGTTGAAGCGCAAGGGAGCGGCGTGGTACAGCGGCGCCGGCGACAGGTAAATGCTGTCGGAATTCATCCCGCACATATCGGCGCAGAGAATTTTCAAGAGCGGATTTGGCAGATCGATCGGTTTCTTTTCGTTCGCGCGCTTGATGCCTTTGGGCCGGCCGGTGGTGCCCGACGAATACAGCATGTCGTAGCCGGCGACTTCATCCGATATCGGCGTGACCGGCTGCTTTGCCAACTCGCGGTCCCACGAGCGGAAGCCGGGCAGCGGCTCGTCGATCATGAAAAACATCGGCGCGCCGGGCGCCTCGGAGACGAGCCCCTTGATCTGGTCGGCGCATTTCGGCGAGGTAATGACGAGCCGCGCGCCACAGTCTTTGACGATGTAGGCGATCTCGTCCTGGGTGAGGTAGCGGCTGATCGCGGTGTAATAGAGCCCGCTGCGCTGTGCCGCCCAGCAGGTCTCCATGAACGCCAGCCGGTTTTCGATCAGGAACGCGACGTGATCGCCGGCCTTCAAGCCGAGCGCACGAAACAGATGCGCGCCCTGGTTCGATAGCTCGTCGAGCTCGCGATAGCTGATCGCCTTGCCGCTGCCCGCCATCTGATAGGCGATCTTGTCAGGCTGCGTCCGCGCGTAAACCGACGGATGGGTCATGGGGTCCTTGGGAATTTCTATTACTTCCGTCGTCCCGGCGAACGCCGGGACCCATAACCCCTGACGTTAATGAGCAGGCATGGAGCTAACTCCAGGCCTAAACATCACCGCCGGTGGCTATGGGTCCCGGCGTTCGCCGGGACGACGATAATTGTTACCGCGCTTCTTACAGTCGTTCGACAATCGTCACATTGGCCATGCCGCCGCCTTCGCACATGGTCTGCAGGCCATAGCGCTTGTTGCGCTGCTTGAGGGCGTTGATCAGCGTGGTCATCAGCTTGGTGCCGGAGCCGCCCAGGGGATGGCCGAGCGCGATGGCGCCGCCATTGACGTTGAGCCGCGCAGGGTCGGCGCCGGTCGTCTTCAGCCACGCCGTCGGCACCGAGGCGAAGGCCTCGTTGACCTCGAACAGGTCGATGTCGTTGATCGACATGCCGGCCTTCTTCAGCGCGCGTTCGGTGGCGTGCAGGGGCGCATCCAGCATGATCACGGGATCGCCGCCCATCATGGTCATGTGATGGACCCGCGCCATCGGCTTGACGCCGAGCGCTTTCAAGCCATTTTCGTTGACGACCATCACGCCGGAGGCGCCGTCGCAGATCTGGCTGGAGCTTGCGGCGGTGAGCTTGCCGTTCTCGGCGATCAGCTTGACGCCCTTGATACCGTCGAGGCTGACATCGAAGCGGATGCCTTCGTCGATGGTGTGGGTATCGGCCGATCCATCGGCGCGGGTGATCTGCAGCGGGATGATCTCGTCCTTGAACTTGCCGGCCTGGGTCGCGGCGATGGCGCGCTGGTGGCTCTCATAGGCGTAGCTGTCGAGATCGTCTTTGGAGAGGCCGTATTTCTCCGCCATCATTTCCGCGCCGGTGAACTGGCTGAACACGATGTTCGGATAATGCTTCTCGATGTTCGGGCTCTTGTAGGTGCCGAAGCCGTTCTTCGCCGGCAATTGCGACGCCAGGCCCATCGGCACCCGCGTCATCGACTCGACGCCGGCAGCGATGACGATATCCATGGTGCCGGACATCACCGCCTGCGCCGCGAAATGCAGCGCCTGCTGCGACGAGCCACATTGGCGGTCGACCGAGGTGCCGGGGACGCTTTCCGGCAGCTTTGATGCCATGATGGCGTTGCGCGCGACGTTGTTGGACTGTTCGCCGGTCTGCATCACGCAGCCCATGATTACATCTTCGATCTGGTCGGGAGCAGCACCCGAGCGCTCGACCAGCGCATCCAGCACGGAAGCGGCAAGATCGGCCGGGTGCCAGCCTGCGAGACGTCCTCCCTTGCGGCCGCCTGCGGTGCGTGCGGCGGCGATGATATAGGCCTCGGCCATGTCTGTTCTCCCTGATTGTTATGGATGCTGTTTTGAATGTTGGCCCGGATTTAAGTGGCGCCAGGGGATTTAGTCAATCGATCAATTAACTCTTGAGTGCGGCTTCCGCATCGGGTTATCTGCGCACCTGTTCCGACAGGCGGGCCATGGGATCACAGTTGAATACCAGCGTACCGAACCGGATTCCGGGCGGAAAAAACACCACGGCCGAGAAGCTCCTCGTCGCGGCGAGCGAGTTGATGATCGAGCGCTCTTCGATCGAGGTGTCCTTGAGCGATATCGCCCAGAAATCCGGCGTCAACGCCGCGCTGGTGAAATATCATTTCGGCAACAAGGACGGTCTGTTGCTGGCTTTGCTGGCGCGGGATGCTGCGACCGAGGTAGCGAACCTCGAATACCTGCTGGCGCAGCCGATCGCGCCGACCGCGAAGCTCAGGCTGCATATCGCCGGCATCATCAGGGCGTATCACCAGTTTCCCTATATGAACCGGCTGATCCACTATCTGCTGCATGAAAGCAGCGCCGAGGCCGCCGACGAGGTGTCGAAGTTCTTTGTCGCCCCGCTGCTGGATTTTCATCGCCGGCTGCTCGCGGAAGGCGTCAAGGCCGGCGAGTTCCGGACCATCGATCCGGTGCTGTTCTATACGAGCCTGATCGGCGCCTGCGACCATCTGTTTTTCGGACGGCATGCGATGTCGCGCGCGACCGGCGTCGGGCCGGTCACCGACGAAGTCTGCCGCCAATACATCAGGCACATGGAAGCGCTGATTTGCGGCGGCATGCTGATGACCAACACGGAGAAGGTGGTCGGCATCGCTGGATGACGATTGCCCTGCTGCACGACTTACAAGCCTACAAGACTTACAAACCTAGAAGAAACGCCCAAGGAAAGGTCTCCATCATGCAGTTGAAAGACGTTGCCGTTCTCATTACCGGCGGTGGCTCCGGTCTCGGTGCCGCCACCGCGCGCGCCATGGCCGCCAAGGGCGCGAAGATCGCCGTGCTCGATCAGAGCAAGGAGAATGCCGAAAAGGTCGCGGCCGAAGTGAAAGGCGTCGCCGTGGTTGCCGACGTCACCGACGAGGAGCAGGTCAAAGCCGCCATCGCGAAAGCCGAGTCCGCCCATGGTATCGCGCGCGTGCTGATGAACTGCGCCGGGATCGGCGGATCGCAGCGCATCGTCGGCAAGGACGGCGTCTATCCGCTGGCCAAGTTTGTGCGCATCATCAACGTTAATTTGATCGGCACCTTCAACGTGCTGCGGCTGTTCGCCGAACGCCTCGTAACCGCGGAGCCGATCGGAGAAGAGCGCGGCGTCATCATCAATACCGCCAGCGTAGCGGCCTATGAAGGCCAGATCGGCCAGATCGCCTATTCGGCCTCCAAGGGCGGTGTGGTCGGCCTCACATTGCCGGCGGCGCGCGATCTCGCCAGCCAGAAGATCCGCGTCAACACCATCGCGCCGGGCCTGTTCCTGACGCCGCTGTTGATGGGGTTGAACGAAGAGGCGCGCAAGAGCCTGGGCGCGCAGGTGCCGCATCCGGCGCGGCTCGGCGATGCCTCCGAATATGGCAACCTCGCGGTGCACATCGTGGAGAACGCGATGCTGAACGGCGAGACCATCCGGCTCGACGGTGCGATCCGCATGGCGCCGCGGTAGTTGCTCGCGGGTAAACCCCCGCGAGTCGTCCCGGCGAAAGCCGGGACCCATACTCCGCGGCGGTTCTTTGAGGCAACGTGGCCAACGCCTTTCGTAATAACGAAGGCCGGTGGTTATGGGTCCCGGCCTTCGCCGGGACGACGATGAGCTAGGAGCGCTTCGTGACTCAACCGCTGCTGATCGAACACGATGACGGGGTCGACCGGGTGACGCTCAATCGCCCGGACAACCTCAACGCGCTCGATCCGGCGCTGATCGATGCGCTCAACGCCTGTGTATATCAGGCGATAACGACAAGGATCCGCAGAGGACCAGAATACGAGACTAAAAAAGGTTTTGGAGACGCAGTATGAGTGGGAATGCAGCCGTGGTGCTGACCAAACCGGCCTTTCGCAAGATCGAATGGCTGGAGCGCGATATCGCGGTCGAGCGGCGACCCGATGGCGTCATCATTTTGAAGTCGCGGATTCCGCTGAAACCCTATGAGAAGCATATCCCGGCCTCATTGGCGAAATGGGCCAGAGAGCAACCCAACCGCATCTGGCTGGCGCAGCGCGGCGGCACCGACCGGCAATGGCGCAAGCTGTCCTATGGCGAGGCCAAGCGCACCGTGGACGCGCTGACGCAAGGCATTCTCAATCTGAAGCTTGAGCCCGGCCGTCCCGTCGCCATCCTCAGCGGCAATTCGATCGAGCATGCGCTGATGACGATGGCGGCGATGCAGGCGCGGTTTCCGGCCGCGCCGGTGTCGCCGGCCTATTCGCTGATGAGCCAGGATCACGTCAAACTGAAATATCTGTTCGACCTGATCAAGCCTGATGTGGTGATGGTGCAGGACGGCCCGGCCTTCGAGAAGGCGTTGAAGGCGCTCAATCTCGACGGCGTCACCGTCGTTCATGTCGCGCGTCCATGCGAGGGCATCAAGAGCATGGCGTTCGCTGAGCTTGCGGCAACGCCGGTCACCGAGGGCGTCGAGGAGTCGATCGCCAACATCACGCCGGATACGATTGGAAAACTGCTATTCACCTCGGGTTCGACCGGAATGCCCAAGGCCGTCATCAACACGCAAGCGATGATGTGCGCCAATGCCGCGATGATGATGCAGTGCCGGCCGCGCGACCCGGATGCGCCGCAGTCGACTTATCTGGACTGGATGCCGTGGAACCACACCATGGGCGGCAATGCGCTGTTCAATCCGGTGCTGACCGAAGGCGGCACG
>WNFK01213074.1_pt2 | contig 10372 bp, 13 predicted proteins | sample 5400281 | NCBI WGS metagenome assembly WNFK01 (sample SAMN13153350, study PRJNA577476) | soil metagenome | isolation source: 20 cm soil on Douglas fir-dominated hillslope | place: USA:California | collected 2013-09-17
AGTCCTCAATGCCATCCCAAAAGTCCGTAATCACGCAGGCTCCCGCTCCGGCGGCCTCAAACACGCGGGTCGCGGGAGAAAATCCGAAACGTGCCATGCTGTCGCGACTAATATTCAGGGTCAGCCGTGAGCTGCAGTTGAAGGCGTTGTGATCGCGAGTAAAGACGTGACCGACTGCTCGCACATTGGACGGCAGCGTTTTGTCGTGCCACCCGCTTCCTCCAAGAAGGAAGGAGAGATTCCGCCTCGCATCAGCACTACGAAGAAAAAAATGCTCCACACGCGCTTCTCGATCCGGCAGTCGATTGCCCAAAAATGAAAGATCGGAGCGGTAGTCTGGCCGGGCGGCGACGGGATGATGGGTCTCCGGATCCAGCGCGTTGTAGATGGGAATACAGTCTCGAGCTCCGAGTGCGCGATAGGCATTCACGACACGGGCTCCACCGCCATAGGTCAGGATCAGATCATAACGGGGAATGAGTGGACGGAATGGATCGGCCTTATTCATAAACACACGCTCGAGCGTCGCGGGAGCATCGACGTCCCAGAACGCGACACTTGTTCGCTCGGAACGTAGATCCAGCACCGCGGCCTCCAATAGAGCGTCGAAAGCGCCGACGCCGCTGGCCTTTACTAGCAAGTCCGCAGATCTGGAGCGCTCGACTTCGGTAAGAGCGCTTTGCTCCGTGGGCGCATAGACCACACATTCCGCCCAGCACGGCGGCTCGATATCACGATGCTTCTGGCGATCATAGGCGTCCGGCTCGTAGAAGGTTACTCGATGACCTCTGGCATGAAGGGCGCGAATGATGCCGCGATAATAGGTGGCGGCGCCGTTCCAATAGGCGGATAGAAGGCTAGAGCCGAAAAATGCAATCTTCATGCGACGATTCCAGCTTCCTCTGAGCGTTTGACGAGCTCTCGATAAAGTTTGTGATACCGATCTGACATCAACTCACGATTAAAACGTTTGGCTCGTATGCACGCCTTTTCAGCGAGGGCAGCCCTCGCCTTTGGATCGGAGATCAACCCATTCAACGCGGTTTCCCACTTGCCAGGGTCCAAAGGATCGATCAGGACAGCCGCACCGTGCCAAAGCTCTCTGAAACTTGGAATATTCGCTAATACTAGCGCGCAACCGGAAAGCGCTGCCTCAAGTACTGCGAGACCGAACGGTTCATACAATGCAGGTGCGGCATAGATCGAAGTACGGCTTAACTGTTGGCGTAGTGCCGAATAATCCAACCTGCCAAGCGCGCGCACATGCCCAAAGCGGCGCTCACTACCAGAGACGGGGGAAGCAATCTCTCCGGCGATGAAGATTGGCCACGCGATATTTTCTGCGACCGAATCGAGGAGCTGAATATTCTTAGCCTGGTCCCAAAGCCGGCCGGCGGAAAGGATCTGTGGGTACTTGTCACCAATCGCGAAGTCAGTTGGATCGATTCCGTTCCCAATCACTGTGCCCCGAAAATCAATATCATAGATGCGACGCAGATCATTCAGAATAGCGTTGGTGGGAGCGACAACGGCGTCCGCAGCGGAAAGACCTGCGGCAACCTCCTGGCGGTAGCGGCAGAGCCATGGCGGGGCTGGTTCTCGCTTGACCGCGTTCCACCATGAAAGAACGCAGGAGTGAGCGCCGATAACTATCGGCACGCGCCACGCGGCTCTTGCTGCCAACGCATACCCATTCAGATGTTTCCAGATCGTCCCAGGGATCATCCATCCATTCGAGGCGCAAATCGCTTTCAGTACAGCGTACGTTTTCAAGGCCGGCGACTTCTGTGCGCTGCGCCGCTGACAACCGTTTGCCAAAAACGACGAGGTGAATCACGCAGCAATGTCGCTGCAAACCCCGAGCGAGTTCTAGCGCGTAATTCCATACCCCGCCCACACAATCCGCGGTCATTAATATATTCATTGTCATTTTTAGGCAGCCAAGGTCTGGAGTTTGGAACCCGCATGGTTACGGAGCCATGAATGTAGCGTACGAATTCCCTCCTGCACCGACGTTGTCGGCATCCAGCCTGTGGCAGAGTGAAACTTCGAGCAATCACTTACGTAGTATTTTTGGTCTCCAGTCCGCCATTCTCCAAAGTCTAGCTTAAGATCGCTCTCCTCCAATTCGGCGATCATGCTAAGGACTTCTCGGATGCTCGCTGTATTTCCCGGACCGCCGCCGATATTGAACGCCTCTCCTGCAACCAAATGACTGTGCTCACGGGCCAGGAGCAACACCTCTAGCAAATCCCCTACGAACAGTAAATCCCTCACTTGGCGGCCATCGCCGTAAATGGTAATCGGCAGACCTGCGATAGCTTGTCGCGAAAAGTGCGCGACCCATCCTTGATCCTCGTTACCCATCTGGCACGGACCGTAAATACAGCTCATGCGCACGACAACCGTCTGAAGGTCGTAGCTGCTAGCATAATCGAGTGTGTATTGGTCCGCCGCACCCTTCGAACATCCATAGGGACTCGCGAAAGTCAGTGGCTCGGATTCATTGAAGCCTCGGTCGCGGATTTGATTGCTAGTTGGTATATAACGGCTTTCCTGACTGTGGAGCGGCAGCCGCTCCATGCAACCATACACCTTGTTAGTGGAGGTGAAAACGAGAGGCGCGGAGGCGTTGGTTTTACGCAAAGCTTCCAGTACGTTGAGTGTGCCTAAAGCATTGACCTCAAAATCGAGACTAGGGTCGTCGAGACTGGTAGTTACTGCCACTTGGGCTGCGAAATGAAAAACTGATGATGCCTGTTTGATCGCGTCACTTACAGCACTCCGATCGCGAACGTCGTGGCGGCTTAGACGAACGCGTCCCCGATGGCGCGAATGCAGCCAGCGTAGATTCTGATCGACGCCAGGACGCGAGAGGTTGTCAAATATCAACACTTCCTCCCCGTCAGTTAGCAGACGATCAGCAAGGTTTACACCAATAAAACCGGCTCCCCCCGTGACAACAACCGGCCCATACTTTCTGGATCTAGGAGTCTTCATGCCGCGAGGCCTCTGGCGAGCAATTCAGTCGCAGCATAATCGACGCGGTCCTCTGCCGTTTGATCCTCAAGCCAGGTAGCGAGTTCGCGAATGCCGTCATGAAACTTGACCTGTGGCTGATATCCTAGCACGGATTGCGCTAGAAATATGTCGGCGAAGCAGTTGCGAATATCGCCCACACGATAACGCTGTGTGATTTCCGGCTCTATGTCACTTCTACCCAAAGCAGAGGCCATTATTTCGGCCACCTGGCGGATTGAGAAGGACTGCCCACTACCTACATTAAATACGTGACCATCCGCATGCGGCACCTCCAAAGCCAACCGACAGGCTTGAACCACATCGCGCACATTTACAAAGTCTCGCCTTTGGCGGCCATCCTCGTTCACCAGCGGTCGGCGATCATTGAGCAGTCGTGAAGCGAAAATCGCGAGCACGCCCGTGTAGGGATTAGACAGCGATTGACGGGTGCCATAGATGTTAAAGAACCGGAGTGCGACAGTGGAAATGCCGTAGGCCGGGCCAACGGTCATGCATAAGCGTTCCTGGTAGTATTTGGAAATCGCATACACGGAAGGCAACGTCGGAGACTTACTTTCGGGCGTAGGAAGGGGCGCGAGCGGAGTACCGTCGACATCCAGCAGGTCCCATTGACGAGCCTTAAGTTGCCTAAGTGAGCGGCTCTCGGGATCAACGCGCAGTCCGCTCCTCGCGCGGCAAATACCTTCCCCATAGACGCTCATGCTCGAGGCAACGATAAGTCGTTCAACCGGGCGTTTGGCGAGTGCTTCGAGCAGCACCGCTGTGCCACCAGCGTTAACGTTTGTATAATGCGCAATCTCATACATGCTCTGCCCCACACCGATCGCCGCAGCAAGGTGGTATACGGCGTCCACATCCTGGAGAGCCCGCCAGACTGCCTGACGGTCGTTTGTATCCGCCTTGATTAGCTCAACCTCGGGCGCAAGATAGTCCGGGCGACCACAATTCTCTTCATGAACCTGCGGAGAGAGATTGTCCAGAGCTCTCACCTCATAGCCCCTATCGAGCAACTCGTCCGCGAGATGCGAACCCACAAATCCCGCGCCACCAGTGATCAGAATACTTTTTGCCATGTTCGACGGTGGGCGGAGGTTGGACCGCGCACCGGAAAAGCTTTCGCACCACAAGGCCGCGATTGTTGTAAGGAAACAGCTTCATCACTTTATCAGGAACAGCCCTAGCATGCCATAATACACGCGCGAACGCTTGTTATAGAACGAAGGAAGAACAAACTTCGTCGCATCAAATAAATGGACCTTTCCCATTCTTAATGAGTTCTCAACCATGAAAGCCGCAGTCATTCCACGTCCGGGCAGCATTGATATCGCAGAAGTGCCGATACCTACACCTCAGGATCATCAAGTAGTTATTCGCGTGGAAAGCTGCGGGGTGTGTGCTTCTAATCTTCCTCGATGGGAGGGCAAGCCTTGGTTTACCTACCCGACGACACCTGGTGAACTCGGACACGAAGGGGTCGGTGAAATCGTTGGATTAGGAAGCGCGGTGGATCAATGGCAGCTGGGCGACCATGTCGCCTTTCTCTCGAATCACGCCTATGCCGAATACGACGTGGCAAGTGCCAGTGAAATGGTGCTCGTTCCCGAACAACTAGGCGGCACCTGCATTCCGGGCGAGCCGGTGGGCTGCGCCTGGAATATTTTCGATCGTGCCGGAATTGGGATGGCGAGCGAAGTCGCAATCGTAGGCGGAGGTTTTCTAGCAGCCTTGCTCATCCAACTTGCCGTAAACGCCGGAGCCCGCGTGATGGCTGTAACACGGCGACCCTTTTCACCCTCGGTTCGTGAAATACTTGGGCAGTTCGACAGCGTGGCTTTCGACGACCCAGGAAGGAGCGTTGAACGAGTGGAACGTCTTACCGAAGGAAGGATGTGCGATGTAGTGATTGAAGCGGCTGGAAAGCAGGAACCATTGGATCTCGCCGCCAAGTTGACTAGGATACGAGGTCGGCTTGTCATTGCCGGCTATCATCAGGATGGGCCGCGTCAGGTTGATATGCAGCTTTGGAATTGGCGCGGCATCGATGTCATCAATGCGCATGAGCGCGATGCCGCCGTATATGTAGAAGGTATACGACGAGCATACGCAGCCATCCTCCAAGGCATACTCAACCCCAAACCACTACTTACTCATCACCTTCCACTCAGCCAGCTCGGTGAAGCGCTCGAATTCGCCCGACTGAGGCCCGAAGGTTTCATGAAAGCCATAATTCATCTGTGAGCAACTCCGAATCCGCTCAAGTCTTTCCCACAGCCTTCGATGCCCGGTTGAAAATCTGCCTGTTCTGCCATTCGATTATTTCGGATTGGAACAATGGTCATGCTCATTTCCTTCGAGGAGTTGTCAGCGAATTGAGTGAGCGCGGACACGACGTGATCGTCTACGAAGAGAAGGATTGCTGGAGCTTGAAGAATGCCATGAGCGAACGTATTGATGTCGTCGAAGCATTCCATCGACGCTTTCCTTCCATTCAGGTGGACCGATATGAAAGGCTTGAACTCGCCTCAGTGTTATTCGACGCCGATCTCGTTATCGCGCACGAGTGGAACTCTCCAGCACTGATCGCGGAATTAGGCGTTATTCGGGTGGAAAACGATCGATTTCGACTCCTATTTCATGACTCGCATCACCGCGCCGCAACCGATCCAGACGCGATGGAGCAGTTCGATCTGCGGTATTTTGATGGGGTTCTTGCATTTGGCGCGGTCCTTCGCGAAATTTATTGTCAAAGAGGCTGGGCACGGCGTGTATGGACGTGGCACGAAGCTGCTGATATTTCGATGTTTCACCCTTTACCATGTGTGACGAAAGATCTCGATCTCGTATGGATTGGCAATTGGGGAGACGGCGAACGCTCCGAGGAATTGCTCGAGTTTTTGATTCGCCCCGTAGAACGCCTTGGCCTAAATGCGATTGTGTTCGGAGTCCGCTATCCGGCAGAGGCGTTGTCGGCCCTGGCCGGTGCTGGCATTACTTACGGAGGATGGCTAGCGAACGCAGAAGTACCTTCCATCTTTGCCCGAGCACGGGTTACCGTTCATGTGCCGCGGCGTCCCTACTCGCGCCACCTTCGCGGCATACCGACCATCAGGCCTTTCGAGGCGATGGCCTGCGGCATTCCACTTATCTCGGGACCTTGGGAAGATTCCGAGAATCTATTTTCTCCGGGGTTCGACTTTCTTTTGGCCAATGACGGCGAAGAGATGATGGATCACCTCGCTCGAGTCTTGAAAGACGCGCACTTGGCTAAATCGCTAGCGGATACCGGTCTGCGAACTATTCGCAATCGCCACAGCTGCTGTCATAGGGTGGATCAACTGCTCAGCATTTATCAGGAAGTTGTGGGGAGCCCTTTAGGTTCGGATCGCCGCGAAAACAAGGTTTTTAGCTAAGACGCCTGGCACATCAATATTGACAAGTTCGACAAGATGATCAGTCGGCAATTCTCAACCCCCCCGTTAAAAGTGCGGCCTTAACCTCTAGACTAAAAGATGATCGCAAAGCTTTCGGTCGGCAGTCGTTTCCTCGTAGAACTCGCTGTCCTGTCGCATGGCAAGGCTTCTCCCCATTGGTGTTGATCGGCTTGGGAGAGCCGGCGTCTGCTCCATCAGCGAACGGATCGGCGAAGACTAGATGCTGCTTGGCGACCGATCAGGGTGCCGTTGACTTTGACTCCCGTTCGAGCATGTCTAAGACGCGGCTGGGCTCGACGTGCTGCTCGAGTTCTTTCATCTCATGATTGGCCGGCAATTCTATACCCATGCGTTCAGCTACCGCCCCCATGATTTGCAGAAGGCGTGTTATCTCGTGTTCCGTCAGAAGGCTTATTTGCAGGTCGAGATCGGCCCGCCGCTCTGATGAAGCGCTCAAGCCGCCATCGCCAGGATCACGAAGCTCGGGTCGAAAGGACGAAGCCCAATCCATCCGAGATTTATGGCAATCCACGCTCCGAAAATTGCCAGGTGTAAATAGACAAAAGGCATGCTGCCGGCGAAACGAGTGATCTTATCGGCAACTCTCTGCTCAAGGCCAGCGTGCCGCTCTTCTTCCTGTCGCTTGGCTAGCAGCTCACGAATGTTGCTCACCAGCACCCGATTCATTCCGCCCTCCGGCGGCTTTGTTTCCTTCGCCTCACCCACGGAGATGACCTCCGCAAGTAGGTTTCTCCATCTCTCCCACGCCTTCATCGATGACGTTTTCCCAGGCACGTTGCTTTCGAAAGATACGCATTTCGAGATGCCACCGCGAGTCATCACATCCCTCGATCCAGCGGCATGCCCGCAGGCTACCGGCGAGATGTGAGGCAATTGTGTCCGCCGTAAAGTCTAGATCCATTTCCGTCAGAGCACTCGCCAGATTGCAAAGTTCCCCGATATGCTCGCTTAATCGAGGGATCGGCAAGACAGATTCTTCAGCCTCTTGCTCGTTGATTGCGCGAACAAACCGAAGCGACGAAACTCCGGTTGTCTAGAGCGCAAATTCGTTCGCTTTGATGATGCCACATCTCCACCAAATCTTTAAGATTAGAGACCCAAAGGAAGCCGCTGTCGCGGAGTGATTGGCAAAGGCGAGATTATTTTTCCGAAACCGAAGAGATGTCTTCCAAACCATTCTTCTTCATAACGTCGCGAACAACATCCCCTTTCTCGCTGTCCTCGACGTGGACGGCCACGAGGTATCCGCCTTTCTTGATCCGCTCTTCATAGGCCTTCGCCTCGTATTCAGGAATTCCGAGGCCCACAAGCGCACCTACGACGCCGCCTGCGGTCGCTCCTGCTGCTGCGCCACTCAGCGCGGCCATAATGGGGCCAGCCGCAATAAATGGCCCCAGACCGGGAATAGCCAGCGTACCGATGCCAGCCAGCAGCCCTACGGTGCCACCAATTGCGCCCCCTGTCACTGCACCGGTCGTTGCTGCTTCAGGAGCCTTGGTTGCCTTGACAGCTCCCAGCTGCGGCATTTCTCCAGAATCCGGCATCAAGACCGAGATGTCGCTCGTGGGAACGAGAGCGTTGTTCTGAAGATCGTCGAGAGTGACTTCGACTTGGCTCGTGGACTTTGCGATTCCGACAATAGATTTAGACATAATAGTTGTTGTTCTGAGTTTAGGACTTTTTGATTTCGAGTTCATTGGTGATCTTTTTAGCCCCGGCGTGCTTGGCGTGGCTCTCAATGGTCGCCTTCTCTTTCTGTGTCTCCACAGGCCCGCGCAGGGTTACAACGCCATCAGTCGTGATTATCTTGACATTTTTGGCCATCATAGAAAGAGAGCCATCGTTAACGACCATTTTGCGAATGTCGGCGGTAATCTTGATGTCAGCAGGATCATTTGACTGATCCGTCGCGGTCTGGGATTGATCATCGCGGTCCCGCGTGTTTTTCCCGGTATTGTCAGCGTTTGTGTCTTGTGACCAGGCGCTGCCAGCAATTGCGGCAGTGGAGAGAAGTGTGAGAAGAGTCAATTTCATAATAGATGCTGGATGCATTTCGTTGAGGGAGTGTGCTTGGCTGCCCCATTAGGTTAGACTCATGGTTTATCCTGAGTCAGTGGGCTTGGTGAAACGCATTCCAGATGCGCCATTACAGACCAGCCCGCGTATTGACGCCGCTACCCACTCCTTGTACGCGAGACTTCCCACAGAGGGCGGCCCCATAGGAGCAATACGATCAGCGAGCCTGCAGCGCCATACGATGAGCCAAGGCCGAGCGCAAACTTCTCGACTGTGAAGAGCATTGGTAATGAAGGCGCCGATCCAGACATCGTGCTACGCGATTGTGGCCTCAGGCAGGAACTTAAATATCATGGCGAAGAGTACTGTGATCAGCGCCAGCGAAAGAACAAATTCAGGTGCCACCGCGCTATAGTTCACAATCCTTATGGGCTTCTGCTTTGGCTCGGGTCCTATTTGGCGTAAAAGCGGCTCCGCACGACGTCTAGAGGATAGGCTTCTCTCTGGTGCCCGCGAAAGTTCCTTCAGGGAGCGCCCGCTCCAATAAATCCCATTCCCGTGAGAATTCCCAAAGGAAGCCTCATCACATCCATGGTAACAAAAGAGTCGGGCGTCTTTCCCCTGGTTTGGAGCAAAAGATTTGCCAGAACCATGCTCGCCGATGCTGTCAGACACACCAGCACGGTGGTGCGAAGGCCAGCCGCACGTCCATGCTCGCTACGATTGGCACCGAGTATGGCCCCTGCAGCGAAACTCAGTAGAAGGCGCACTGCGACTTCCGACCCTGTGACTTCCGTCTGCACGCTTGGGTCAAGGTAGCTCTCTACTTGTCTGCCGCTACGTTAATCGAGGATGTGGCCAAGGCTGTCAGTTTTTTGTCAGTTGCGGCCTCCTCATCAAGGGTTGTTTGAAGGAGCTTCTCTCCTTCTTTGTCCCCAAGGAGGGAGGCATACGTCCGCGCGGTGCCGTAGCCAGCTATTTCGTAGTGCTCAACGCGCTGAGCCGCGGCGATAAGGCCCGCATCCCGCACTTCGTCATCTGCCTCCTCCTGGATCATTTCACTTCCCTCCGCAAGAAGCCCTTCCATGCCTTTGCATTTTGGCCCGCGAGTGGTTTGGTTATAACCGGAAAGAATCTTCTCCAGCCTGTCGGCATGCTCTCTAGTCTGCTCCAAATGTTCTTGAAAGCCCGACGCTAGTGCATCATTGGTCGCGGCCTTAACCATTTTCGGGAGTGCTTTGATGATCTGCCTCTCTGCACCGTAGAGATCCTTCAGTTCATGAATGTAGAGGTCTTTGAGGGTGTCCAATTTCATTTTTCGATAGTTTTCGTAACGAAATCGAGGCTCGCTCGAATGATGGTTGCATGCAACGGGACGTACTGAAGTCCGAAGGGTCTAGACTCATAACAACGGCGGAAAGAGGCTCGGCATCAAGGCAAGTATCGTTCCGCCAAATCGAGGGCACTATGGAAGTCGAAACAGAGCCAAAAAGAGTGCCAGAGTAATTATCCACGTAACGGTGTGAAAGCCCAGAAATGTGCCCCTTACAAGCATGACACGTGTGATTTCCAGATAAGACAGCCATAGATTGGACTGGGAGCAGTTCTTTATCAATTGGGACAACACCTGATTTTAGGATCGGGGATTTGATATGCCAAAGCCGGGTGACTCGAAGTCTTGTTAAAGATTGAAAGGATGTGCAGCCAATCTTGTTCCAAGGACCGTGACCGCGTTTCGAACAAGGGTAATCGGGAGGAATGGAACAGAGCGACGACAATATTTGATGAATGGATGGGTCGCTGCCCCTGGCTTCCCTACTATACCTCCGCACACATCCGCACCTTGTGAGTGACACGAATGC
>WNFK01001449.1_pt1 | contig 10371 bp, 6 predicted proteins | sample 5400281 | NCBI WGS metagenome assembly WNFK01 (sample SAMN13153350, study PRJNA577476) | soil metagenome | isolation source: 20 cm soil on Douglas fir-dominated hillslope | place: USA:California | collected 2013-09-17
AATAACACGCGAACGTATCGACTGCGGTCCAACTATCAATTCCTTCTCCCAGCAGTTTGAGTTTTCTGGAATTCAGACTATGTCGTGCCTGGCGATGGTGTTGAACTAATTCATAGGCAAAAAACCGCGGTACTGTCCTTTCGTTCTTCAGCAACAGCAAGGTCAGTTGGAAAACGAAATCAGAGGGAGCGTTTGAGAGTCGCTTCGAGAACTCTCGCCGCACCGCCCGAATGCTTTGTGTGTTTCTCTCGGACAACAACAACAGTCGAGCTCGGATTTCATCAGCCACATTTTCAGGATTGTCAGGTGTCATTCTGGAAGAAGTTCCGGGACCGGGGTGGCAGCGGCAGTCTGATCTCCGAAGCGAATTCCCCGTTGCTCGCGTCCTAACGCAGTGATGATAATAGCTCCGATAAATACCGCAACTGCGGTTAAGGCCATCGCGGTCGCGTAGCTCATCCTTTTCGCGAACAGGGCTTCCATATATGCGACTGAACCGCCCAGCAGCACTCCGCACTGGTAGGCAAAACCTGGAAGGAAGCCACGCACTGAATCAGGGGAGAGTTCAGTCAAGTGTGCCGGTATGACACCCCAAGCGCCCTGAACCATAAACTGCATCAGGAAGCCCCCAGTAATCAGAAGAACCAGCGAAGGCGAAAATGCCCACAACGGGATTACTGCAAGAGCTCCCGCAAGGGCGGCAATCATTGAACGCCGCCGGCCGAACCGATCTGAGATCAGTCCAACAACTACTCCACCAGCTATCGCGCCGAACATTGAGATTGCGGTTACAGCAGCTACTTTCTGGGGGCTAAAACCCCACTGCCGCTTTAGAAGTGTCGGATACATATCCTGGGTTCCGTGTGAGACGAAGGTCATCATCATCATCAAAACAACCAGATAGAGAAACAGCTTCCAATGCGAGACGATGCTACGTCCAAGTTCGCCCCAGCTCTCGTGACGGGTCTGCTTCCACACTTCCGACTCCTTTACTTTCAGGCGGACGTAAATCGCAAGCAAAGCCGGCAGCCCGCCAATAAAGAACATTGGCCTCCAACCCCAACGGGGAAAGATAAAAAAGTAGCAGAACGCTGCCAGCAGATTGCCGACCGCGTATCCCTCCTGTAGCAATCCGGACAATACGCCTCGCCATCGCGCAGGTACCTTTTCCATCGCAAGCGAGGCTCCCACTCCCCACTCGCCTCCCATCCCGATGCCAAAAAGGGCGCGCAAAATAAGGAATGTGGCGAAGTTTGGGGCGAGACCCGAGAGCACTTCCACCACGGAGAAAAAAATCAGATCAATAATCAACGGCAAACGGCGTCCATAACGATCAGCCAGTAAACCGAAGATGAAGGCTCCTACCGGCCTGAAACCAAGCGTGACGGCGATCGAAAGCGCAATGTCGGTGTCTGGACGGTGAAACTCTTCCGCTATGGCGGTGAGTGAGAAAACTACCAGGAAGAAATCAAAAGCGTCGAGCGTCCAGCCGAGAAAGCCGGCCAGGAGGGCTGACCAGTGATCGCTGCTGTCAGGTAAGTTTTGAATTCCTGCAGGGTTAGCCGTTGACTGGTTCATCCGTTCCGGGAATGCGCGCTTTGTTGGCAGAGCTCCGGGATACTATTATGTTGCAATTACATACTCAAGAGTTTTGATCATCATGGCTGACGAGTTGAATCAGTCGGTACCATAATCTGTAAGGTAGGCCGCCTTACGTCCGACTAAGGCTCGGATGCGTATGTATTGAAGCGAACCCAGTGATAACTGAGAGGAATCCAACAGGGGTCCAGTATGAAGAAGGCCGAAGAAATCAGATCGAGCGAGATCACTGACAAGAAAACCTATCTTAACCGTCGTCTGTTCATGCGCGCGGCGGTTCTGGCTGGGACTGCTACCGCCAGCACACTGCTTTATCGCAGCTTAAATCCTCCGCCAATCGAACAACCACCCGGCGAAAAAATTAGTGGCGTTGCGAAATCCACCGACCAGGAAGCGCTCAAAGAGGGCTTTAGAGTGGATGAGAAACTCACACCTCTGGAAGACATAACGAATTACAACAACTTTTACGAGTTCGATAGCGACAAACGCGGCGTCGCGCCCGCGGCTCGAAGCTTCATAACGAAACCATGGAGTGTTTCAGTAGAAGGGCTCATAAACCGACCGAAGGTCTTCGATCTGGAAGAACTCCTTAAGTTCGAACAGGAAGAACGCATTTATCGGCTCCGCTGTGTGGAAGGCTGGTCAATGGTCATTCCCTGGATAGGGTTTCCTCTCAAGAAGCTCCTCGACAGGGTGGAACCCACTTCGCAGGCAAAGTATGTAGCCTTCCAGACCCTGTACGATCGCAAACGTATGCCTTACCCATTTAGTAGTGGCCTCGCTTGGCCATACGTGGAAGGACTTCGTCTCGATGAAGCCATGCATCCGCTGACAATTTTGGCGACCGGTCTTTACGGTGAGACACTCCCACCACAGGATGGTGCTCCCATTAGACTGGTGGTGCCTTGGAAATATGGGTTCAAGAGCATTAAGTCTGTGGTGAAGATAACGTTAGTATCCGAGGAACCGCCCACCACCTGGAGTAATCAGGCGCCAGATGAGTATGGGTTCTACTCGAATGTGAATCCAAACGTACCCCATCCGAGATGGAGTCAGGCAACCGAGCGACGGATAGGCGAATATGGCAGGCGCAACACCCTGTTATTCAACGGATACGCCGAACAAGTAGCGCACCTTTATGATGGCATGGATCTAAAGAGGTATTTTTAGCATGGTCTGTCAGTGGTCAGTAGTCACTGACTACTCACATTTCGTATGAAAGACATTCGTTTTACAAAACTCGTTGTGTTTGTGAATTCGCTAGTGCCGCTGACGCTCCTCGCCTGGGACTGGTATCACAAGAATGTGGGCGCAAATCCATTGGAATTCGTCACCCGCACCACCGGGATGCTCACGCTCATCTTTCTACTCATCACGCTGGCGATAACCCCACTCAGGAAGATAACCGGAACCAATTGGCTGGTTAAGTTTAGACGAATGTTAGGGCTTTACTCGCTATTCTATGGTTCCCTGCACTTCCTTACATATCTTTGGTTCGATCGCTCCTTCAACTTTTCCAGCATGGTCCAGGATGTAGTTCAGCGAAAATTCATACTGGTCGGAATGACTGCTTTTCTGCTGCTCGTGCCGCTTGGAATAACCTCGACTGACAAAATGGTCAAACGATTGGGCGGAAAGCGCTGGAGCAAACTTCACCGACTGGTTTACCTTGCCGGTATTGCAGGCGTCCTTCACTACTGGATGTTGGTTAAATCCGATACACGACTCCCATTGACCTTCGGCTTCATTCTTTTTCTGTTGTTGGCACATCGCGTGTTCATTAAGTATTTCCCAAGTCAGCCTCCACTGCGGGGAGCGAACTTTCTTCCAAGAGATTGAAACCTAGTCGAGAGCTTCAGGTTCTTTGCTCCTTCAATCTCATAAGCTGTTGGTGAAAACAAATCCTTGAGTGGCACTCCAGATTGACCCGGTCGCTACCGCTTCCGGTTCTGACATTGAGCTCCCACCAAATTTCTTAAATTGGCCCCACTCCTGCTATCTGGTCACGGTATGACGCTTCGCTTAGAATGTGTCCGGATCAAATCCTAGGAAGCTCCATGCCACAATCGGTCGAACGTTTCTCCAGCCGCGTTGCAAACTATGTCCGGTACCGGCCCAGCTATCCCTCTGCAATAATTGATTTGCTCAAAGCGGAATGCGGCCTCACTTCTAACTCCCTCATTGCCGACATTGGATCCGGCACCGGGAAACTCTCAGAACTCTTTCTCGATAATGGGAACGTGGTGTTCGGCGTCGAACCGAACGCCGCTATGCGAGCCGCAGCCGAAAAGATTTTTGAGGTTTATTCAGGGTTCAGAAGTGTCGATGGCACGGCAGAATCGACGAATATGATATCGGCGAGCGTCGACTTTATCACTGCCGGTCAAGCATTCCACTGGTTTGATGCCCCCAGAGCGAAGGCCGAGGCTCGACGCATACTCAAGCCAGGAGGCTGGGCTGTTCTCGTCTGGAACGAACGGCAAGTCGACACAACGCCATTCCTGCGAGACTACGAGCAGTTTCTCTTGCAGTATGGAACTGACTACCCGGTCGTGAGGCACGAAAATGCTCTTGCAGCCATTGCGGATTTCTTCGCCCCGGAAATCGCCGCCTTAGAAAGCTATCCGAACTCTCAGGTGTTCGACTTTGAAGGCTTGAAGGGACGACTCCTTTCCACGTCCTATACACCCGAGCCGGGTTCTCCAAACTTCGAGTCAATGCTTCGAGACCTGGGTGATTTATTTGAAGAGTACGAAAACAACGGTAGAATTAGTCTTGACTACGAGACGCGGGTCTACTTCGGTCACTTACCGAAGAGTGCGGAACCCGAGGAACGAAGGTGACAAGCAAACCTCCTATGACAGAAGACAGACGAAGTGAGAAAAGAGTAAGCACCAATCGGCCGGCGAAATGGGTTGGCTTGTCCGGCGTTTACGAAGGCCGTCTGGAAGATATTAGCCTTGGCGGCTGTTTCGTCAACTCTGATGGGGAGGTAGAAAAAAATGAGCTGGTAAGCCTCGAGATAGAACTTCTGTCGGGTGAATGGTTATCTCTGCGGGGAGAAGTTGTCTATATTCAGTCGGGGATAGGCTTCGGCCTACTGTTTAATTTCCTCACTGACGATCAGGAGCGGGCCTTAATGGAGTTGTTCACATGACCTTCTTATTGAATGGCCTGATTTTCCAGGACGGCAATAGCGTGAGCGAGCTCAGCCCTTGTCAAAGCGTTTTGCGGGCGAAATAGTGAATCACCCTGCAGCAACCCCCGCGAAACGGCCACACAAACATAACCCCTTAACTCGGAAGGAATACTGGCTACGTCGAGGAATGCGAGCGGTGTATTGGATTTTGCTTCCGCCTCTGAGCGCAGTCCCGCTGCTCGTACTAATGCCACTGCGGCGGCAAGGCGGTTTGCCGTGTCACCTGGCCTGAATTGACCTCCCGTCGTCACATCGACAAACAGTGCGCCTGTAGGCGAAGCTTGTGCGCTCTCCACAAAAGACATGGTGGAACTGTCGCGCACATCCAGGTAGCTGGGTTTGCCAGGCAGGTATTGGGGCACGCGTGCTCCTAAAACAAGCGCAGTTGCAAGATCAGACCTACTGACAGCATAGTCTGCGCGAAACTTTGAACCGATAGGCCACATCGCGAATGATCTAATGTCCTGATAGATTTCTTCTCGCAGATTCGGATTTACATACCCGACATCCGTGATGTAAGCGTATTGAGCACGACCGATTTGCAGCACCCCAGAAAACGGCTGCGGGGTGCCCACCGCTCCAAGCGTGTTGCGGATCTTAATTCTCCAGGTACCACCTGCGGGTATGTTCAAAACAACGCGTTCGGTCTTGCCGGTCAATCCAGCCACATTCAAAGCGTTTGATTGTCCGCGGAGATTTCCTGCCTGATCGTAAACGTAGAGTCCAAGATCATTCGTACTCCACAACGGTCCCCAGCCAATCTGGATCGACGCGCAGACGGTATCGGGGGGGATCTGCAGAGTTGTTTCAAACGCGATGCCCGGCTGCACTACTCCAGAAAAAGTCGTTGGAGGATCACTGCTAAAACTCACCTGGCCTCGATCCAGCGTTCCGCGCCAGCCTCCAATTCTTCTTGTTGGGAAAGACGCTTGCAGTACTGCGGCATGCGCATTCAACATCCCAGCGCCCACTTCGTGTTCGTAGTAAGGCGCTAGAGGCGTGGCTGTCCGCTGCAGAATATCCCGAACCTGCGCAGGAGTCAGATTCGGGTTTGCCTCAAGCATCAACGCAATCGTTCCCGCCACTTGCGGTGCTGAAAAACTTGTTCCGCTGGCAGTAGTGTAATAGGGAAGTTCAGTAGCACCGAGCCTCTGTACATCAGCACTCGCGATACCTTCTGCTCCGGTCACATTCGCGATTCCCGAACCACGCAGACTGACAACACTTACCCCAGGCGCAACCAAGGTTGGGCGGAACAGTCCGCTGGCAAAATCGCCACGTGACGAAAATGGCGCCAGATGGCCCGGCGTGTCAGTAGCACCAACGCTTACCACCCAAGGAGCGACCGCATAAGGATTAAGAGTGTGGAGACCGGGTCCGGTATTTCCCGCCGAAAATACTACGTTGACGCCACTATCGACCAGTAGCTTCGTTGCAATATTTACCGGATCGCTTGCGTCGAAGACTGTATTCGCCGAAAAACTACAATTTACAACGCGCACATTCAGATTGCTGCCATTTGCGAGTAGATAGTCGAATCCTTCCAGCACGTAGAGCAGCGTGAGATCGCCGGCACTCAATCCAACCAGATTGACGCCCGGTGCTACGCCACCAAACTTACCATTTGAAGCTCTGCCGCTTCCCCCGATTACCCCTGCGACAAACGTGCCATGGCCATACAGTTGATCGGTATCAGGCAAATTCTCGGAATTAACCGGATAGTTAAAGCCGGCCCCCAGACTCAACGTGTCAGCGAGTTTTATGTTCTTCGTTACACGCCCTGCCAAATCCGGATGACTACCATCGATGCCTGTATCCAGAACAGCAACCGCAACATTTCGGCCGGTGAGCGGCAAGTTTGTGTTATGGCTGATGACTTCGGTGTCACGCCAGGCCCGGTCTACGCCGGTAGTAGATCGAACCTCCGGTTCGCTTGTGAGGTTGAGTGTGCGGTTCCCATAGATTGAACGCACCGCTGGCAGCTTGGAGACGGCGATTATCTGGCGCCGAGTTCCTGACACCATGATCATCGGAAGCGCACGGAAACGAGTCCCCCCAAAGATTCCGATCCCCTGCAGGTCGGCCAAGTCGGAGTCGCTTGGAGTGTGGTGGTAGACGATTATCGCGTTGACGCCGCTGTCGTCAGTTAGACGATTGAGAGTAACGGCCAGTTCCGGATCGACACTCAGCAATCCCGTCTGTGCCGATTCCGGTGCCATCAGTGCAGTGAGGAAATCGATTCCTGTATCTCGAATGGTATTTGCACCGCTCACCGTAATACCTTCAGCACACGCGGCAACCATGAAGTCCGCACCTACTAGTGAGAGGCCATTTGTGGGGATTGAGAAAACCTGGCCGTCCGCTCCTGTCGCGGTAATTCCATCTGCGCCGGAGATCCTAATGCCGTCCGCCCCGGTCGCCGTAATTCCGTCAGCGTTTGCTAGTTGGCGTGAGTCAGCACCGGTGGCGGTAATCCCATCAGCCCCAGTGGCTGTTATACCGTCTGCGCCGGTCGCCGTTATACCGGTTGGGAAACGGATGTCTACAGAGTCGGCATAGTAGATCACGCCATCGGCGCCGGTGGCCGTGATGCCATCCGCACCAGTTGCAGTAATGCCGTCCGCGCTGTGTATCAGCAATGAATCAGCGCGCGTTGCGGTGATGCCGTTGGCGCCTGTGTAAGTGAAACCGTCGGCGCCTGTGGCGGTAATCCCGTCGGCACCGGTTGCCGTAATTCCATCGGCACCAGTTGCCGTGATCCCATTTGGTCCAAAAGTCAGTACGCCGTCTGCCCCAGTCGCGGTAATTCCAGAAGTTCCGATGTATTGAACGCCGTCCGCGCCAGTCGCAGTGATCCCGTTAGAACCGGTTACCGTAATCCCGGCGGTTGCAGGACTCGCACTTAGAAGCACTACCAGGACCAACGCCAGATATGCCCGCGTTTTTCTTGGGATATCGCTTTCTTGCAAGGGACGATTTAGCAAACCATCACCTCAGTCGGGTATTTCGGCGCGGACATGCTAGTCCGTTTGGGTGGGGATGCGCTTTCCTGCGCAGTCCGAAAGGCTGGCCGCAGCTGCTACTGCTCATAATACTGAGCCCCGCCCGCCTGCCATCGCCAACCTTCAGAATTCTCAAAGGGGGGACGTATTGTAAGTCGCCCATAGGCTATGATTTGTTGCGTTAAACTTGCGAATATCCCAAGAAACTAAGTCGCCCCATCGCCCCAAAATATGTGCCGCCGAGGTCAGCCCCCTGCCCAGCAGTTGTCAGCCCAGAAGTTCCTGGTAAACTTTCCGAGTTTCGGCCCCGGGCTCCACTCCCAGCTCTCGCTCCAATAAACGGCGTAGAGTCTCGAATTGGTCTCTTGCTGCCCCTTTATTACCCAGGTTCACATGAGCACGTATGATCAGGCAGTGAATATCTTCGCGAAATGGATCTTCATGCAAAATGCGTTGGGCTAGTTGTAGCGACTGCCCCCATTCATCCCTTTTTTGCGCCACACCGGCCAACGACTCCAAAAGATGTAAATACTGTTCTCGATAGTAAGTTCGTTGCTCCTCCACCCAAGGCTCGTAACTACCCTGCGCGAATTCGCCACGGTAGAGTGCCACCGCCTGTTCGCAGGCCCGCACACAGTCATCAATTTGCCGGGCACGGCGGGCGTTTTCACTTTGTGTCACTAACTGATCAAACTGTTCTATATCGATTTGACATGAGAGCTCAGGATTTAGCAGGTAATCACCATCTCGATAAAGTATGAAGTTCTGCTTTAGCGGCTGGTTGCTGTTCAAGGCTTTACGGATATGTGAAACGGTCGGATGAAAGTTCTTCTCGACGACTTCAACGTCCGTTTCGCCCCAGAAGGTGTCGATAATCGTATCTTTGGAAGCACGACGATGTCTGCGGGAAGCAATGAAACACAGAATGTCGCGCGCGCGACGTGTCGTCCAGGCATCGGGCGCCAGCGTACGTGCAAACTCGCGATATATTTCCACGGGCCCCAGCATGTTGATTGTGAGATCAGTGCCCGGCTGAGTTTTCAGCGCAACGTCCGTTGCTTGCATGACAGCCGGAGCCTGGGTTGTTGGTCCCAAAGCAACGAGCTGTTTTCTTAAGTCTGAAGGTAACAAATCCGCGGCCTCTTCTATTGAGAAGAGGTCGCTGTTGGCTAACGTTTCCCGGCTAAGCCAATACTCATAGTCGTATCTGACTGCCAGATCTATCGCGCGTCGCAAATGCTCCAGCATCTGAGGCTCGTTCCCCAGCTTTAGTTGGCAGATCGCTAGCGCCAGCGAGGCCTGGGCCTCATAGTAATACAGCGTGTGATTATGGAAATACTCCTGGGCCTTTCTCAGCTCCGTCGCAGCCGGTTGGTGCTCCCCCTGCGAAATCATGATCCGGCCTTTTGCCAAAGAAGCCGTAAAGAACCCAATTTCATTCTTTTCAAGTGGCCGGGCAGCGATGAGTCGATCGATTTGGGTTCGAGCAGCGCTCAGATCGCCCACCAGCATACTGAGTAACGCCTGTTCTTCCAGCAATTCAGTACGCGCAAGGTTTACTCCTGCTTCATCGTAGGCGCGGGCGGCGCGCTGGTAGTATTCGTTGGCTTTTTCAATTTCGCCCCGCTCGCGATAAAGATTTCCATAGGTTTCAAACGCGTCGGCACTGGCCGCCACGAGGTTAAAGAGCTGACAGCGTTCTATGGCTTCGTCGAGATTCTCTTCGCAGGATGCCAGGTTACCCAGGTAGAGATAGCAGTGCGCCATATTCAGATAGGCAGTGGCCTCCTGTGGCATTGGCGCCTGTGTGCCATCTCGCAGCATACGGCGTAGCCAACGCAGTGCTTCACCAAAGTCACCGCGGATCATTGCCGGCAATCCCAGGTTATGGGTTATTAAACGAAGATATCTCTCGTCGTTTCCCTCCTGGGCTAACTGTAGGGCGCTCCGAAACTCCAGTTCCGCGGCCGTCCATTCGCCGAGAGCTACCAAGCAAAGACCGCGGGTGTTCGCGCACTTCATGCACACCGCTGACCGTTCCTCAGTAAGTTCCAGGGCGCAATCCAGATAAGTAAATGCCAGCGAATAATCGCCTTCACGGCGGGCCAGAGTTGCCAGCGAATGAAGTGTCTCGGCCTCCCCTTCCCGATCACCCCGTTGCTGAAGCAACGTTGCGGCCCTTCTGAATAGCGATTGCGCTGACTCGTATTCCCCTCGCAATCTGGCAACTTCGGCCCGATGCGCCAACGCGCGCGGATGAGCCTCAATCGCTGCCGCCGGGAGCGTGTCAGCCATTGAGGCAAGAGAACTCAAGGCTCCCGAAGAGATCCATTCCGAACCCTTCTCCCCAATCACCTTGGCCGCTCGCGTAAAATCTTCCGCCGCCAGCAGGTGACGAACACCCTGTTCCCAGGAACCGCGATTCAGAAAATAGTCGGCATACGCCTCCTGTTCCTGACATACGCCACTGCGACCAATATCGCTGCGCAAACGCCGTCTTAGAAAGCTCTGAAATAACGGGTGAAGTCTGTACTCTTCGCCGCGGCCGTCGCTTGCTACCGTTATGAAAAC
>WNFK01176068.1_pt1 | contig 10371 bp, 10 predicted proteins | sample 5400281 | NCBI WGS metagenome assembly WNFK01 (sample SAMN13153350, study PRJNA577476) | soil metagenome | isolation source: 20 cm soil on Douglas fir-dominated hillslope | place: USA:California | collected 2013-09-17
AATATCGTCCTTGGCCTCGACGAGCGGACGGGCCTGCTCTGATGGCGAGCAAGCCCCGGTTCGTGCTGAAGCTCGGCGGCGAACTGCTCGAGCAGCCCGACGACCTCGCGCGCGTCGCCACGGGGATCGCGGCGCTCGCGCAGCGCACCTCGCTGGTCGTCGTGCACGGCGGCGGACGCGAGATCGACTCCGCGCTCGCCACCGCCGGCATCCCGAAGCAGCAGGTGGACGGCCTGCGCGTCACCGACGCGCGGACGCTCGACGTCGTGGTCGCGGTGCTCGCCGGCGCGATCAACACGCGGCTGGTCGCCGCGCTGCGAAAGGCGGGCGCGCGGCCGGTCGGGCTCACCGGCGCTGACGCGTCGGTCGCGACGATGAAGCGGTCGCAGCCGGTTGCGAGCGTCGCGGGGCCCAAAGTGGACCTCGGGCTCGTCGGGTCGCCCATCAACAACGGCTCGCCGCAGCTGCTGACGGACTTGCTCGCGCGCGGCTACGTGCCGGTGGTCGCCTGCATCGGCGCCACGCGCGACGGCCAGCTGCTGAACGTCAACGCCGACACGCTCGCCGCGCACCTCGCCTCGTCCCTGGAGGCCCGGCGGCTCGTGATTGCCGGCGGCACCTCCGGCGTGCTGGACGAAGCCGGACAGACGATTGCGCGTCTCGACTCGCGCCGCGCGGCGCGGATGATCAAGGCCGGTACGGCGAACAAGGGAATGGTCGCCAAGCTCGAAGCGTGTCGCACGGCGCTCCGCAGCGGCGTCGGCGACGTGCTGATCGCCAACGGCCGCGAGGTGGCGCTCGACACCCTGGCGGCGGCAACGGGGCCGCTGGCCGGATGCACGCAGGTGGTGCGATGAACAAGTTGACGCTCGACGACATCAAGGCGCTCGAAGCGCGCCACGTGGTCACGACCTACAAGCGGCAGCCGGTCGCGTTCGTCCGCGGCAGCGGCTCGCGCCTGTACGACGTGGACGGGCGTGAATACCTCGACCTCATCTCGGGCATCGGCGTCGCGTCGCTCGGCCACGCGCACCCGGGCCTTGCCGCGGCCCTCGCCGATCAGGCGTCGACGCTGCTGCACACGTCGAACCTCTATTACCACCCGCTGCAGGGACAGGCGGCCGCGCGGCTGACGAAGCTGTCCGGCCTGGCACGCGCGTTCTTTGCCAACAGCGGCACCGAAGCGGTGGAAGGCTGCCTGAAGTTCGCCCGGCGCTACTGGTTCACGCAGGGCGCGACCGCACGGACCAATTTCGTGGCGCTCGAGAACTCGTTCGGCGGCCGGACGATGGGCGCGCTGTCGGTCACGTGGGACGAGCACTACCGCGCGCCGTTTCAGCCGCTGATCGGCCAGGTGACCTTCATCCGGTCGGGCGACGTCGCCGCGCTCGAGGCCGCGGTGAACGACAGGACCGCGGCGATCATCGCGGAGCCGATCCAGGGTGAAGGCGGCATCCGGCCGCTGTCGAAGGAATTCGCGCAGGCGATCGCGAACGTCTGCCGCCGCACCGGCACGCTGTACATCGCGGACGAAGTGCAGACGGGCCTCGGCCGCACCGGCTATCCGTTCTACTTCCCGGTGCTCGGCCTCGAGCCGGACCTGGTCAGCGTCGGCAAGGCGCTCGGAAGCGGCGTGCCCGTCGGAGCGATGCTGATGTCCGAGCGCGTCGCGGCGGCGATCTCGCCCGGCGATCACGGCACGACCTACGGCGGCAACCTGCTCGCGTGCCGTGCCGCGTTGTTCTTCCTCGAGCAGTTGATGGACAACGGGGTGCTGGAGCACGTGAAGGCGGTCGGACCGCTCCTCGAGCGGCGGCTGCGCGCGCTGGCGCTGAAGCATCCGGTGATTGTCGAAACGCGCGGCGTCGGCCTGATGCAGGGGCTGCAGCTCGCCGTGGACGCCACGCCCATCGTCGACGGCGCGCGCGAGCGCGGGCTGCTCGTCAATCGCACGAACGAGAAGGTGGTGCGGATGCTGCCGCCGCTGACGATCGAGGCGGCGGATATCGATCGAGCCGTGGAGATCCTCGACGAGGTGTTTGCCGCCGTCGCGAGGTTCGTGCGCGGAACGTCACCGACGAGCCAATCACGATTTGCACGGCTTCAGCCGCCGAGGCCGACGCGATCCACGAGCTGATCGACGAGCACCTGGCGGAAGGTCACCTGCTGCCGCGCGCCCTTGGCGAGATTCTCGTCCACGCGCACCGCTTCGTCGTCGCGGTGCAGGATGACGAGGTCCTCGCGTGCGCGGAGCTGGCGCCCTTGAGCCGCTCGGTCGCGGAAGTCCGGTCGATGGTCGTCAGCCGCGAGGCACGGGGCCGCGGCGTCGGCCGCCGCATCGTGAACGAGCTCGTGCGCCGCGCGGAGGCGGCCGGCTTCGAGAAGCTGTGCGCCTTCTCGCACACGCCCGGCTACTTCGTCCACCTCGGGTTCTCGATCGTTCCGCACGAGTGGCTGCCCGAGAAGATCGTCACCGACTGCCACGCTTGCAGCCAGTTCCGGCGCTGCGGGCAATACGCCGTCGTGCGCGCGCTCGAACGGCCGCGCCACGGCTGCGTGCCGCTGGCCGCCCTGCATGGCTGACGTCATGGCGGTCACGCGGCACACGTCGATCGCGCCGATCGACGGCGGCATCACCGCGCCGACCGGGTTCCGGTCGTCGGCGCTGCACTGCGGCATCAAGGCGAAAGCCGGCGCGCTCGATCTCGCCGTCCTCGCCGTGGACACGTTTGCGTCGATGGCCGGCCTGTTCACGACCAACCTCGCGCAGGCGGCGCCCGTGCTGGTCTCGAAGCGGCACCTCGACGTGACCCGCGGGACCGGCTGCGCCATCGTGGTGAACAGCGGCTGCGCGAACGCCTGCACCGGCGAAGAGGGGCTGGCCAACGCGCGGCGGATGACCGAAGAGGTCGCGAGCGCGCTTGGCTGCGAGCCGGAGCAGGTGCTGGTCGCCTCGACGGGCGTGATCGGCGTCGCGCTGCCGATCGACCGCGTCGTGGCCGGCATCCAGGAGGCGTGCTCGTCGCTCGCGCACGGCAAGGGAAGCGAGGCCGCGCAGGCGATCATGACGACCGATCCGTTCCCCAAGGAACACGCGGTGCGCGTCACGACGCCGCGCGGTTCGTTTTCGATCGGCGCGATGGCGAAGGGCTCGGGGATGATCGAGCCGAACATGGCGACCATGCTCGGCTTCATCGCGACCGATGCGCAGGTCGCGCCGGCGATGCTGCACCGCGCGCTCGCCGAGTCCGCGCGCGACACGTTCAACGCCATCACCGTCGACGGCGAGTGCTCGACCAACGACTCGCTGTTCGCGATGGCGTCGGGCAACAGCGGCGTCGCGATTGACGAGGAGCTCTACCCCGTGCTGCTCGACGGGCTGCTGTCGGTCTCACGGCCGCTTGCGCTCGGCATCGTCCGCGGCGGCGAGGGCGCGACGAAGGTGATTGCGGTCAGCGTCTACGACGCGAACACCGTCGACGAGGCGAGGCAGGTGGCGCGGACGATTGCGAACTCGCCGCTCGTCAAGACGGCGGTGCACGGCGCGGACCCGAACTGGGGCCGCATCGTCGCGGCGGCCGGACGCGCCGGTGTCCGGTTCGACATGCAGCGCGTCACCGTCCGCATCGGCGGCATCCTGCTGTTCGAGAACGGTCTGCCGCACGACGAGTCGGCGGCGAGGGCGGCGGAGATCCTGAAGCGCGATACCGTGGACATCGAGATCAGTCTGGGAGCAGGCAATGCATCAGCGACGATCTGGGGGTGCGACCTCAGTGCTGAATACGTCCGGATCAATGGCGAGTACCGGACTTAGCGGACCGGGCGTGAGCATGGCGAAGGACTTCCTGTCGGTCCTCGATCTGTCCGCCAGCGAGGTCGCGCGGCTCCTGGACATCGCGCGGCAGATGAAGGCCGACCGTGGGCTCGGACGCCAGGCTCCGACGGCGCACGCGCTCGCCGGACGTCACGTGGCGATGCTGTTCGAGAAGCCGTCGCTGCGGACGCGGTCCACCTTCGAGATCGCGGTGAAGGAACTGGGCGCCGAGACGCTGCACGTGCCGTCGGAGTTCGCGGACGGCACGCGCGAGCCGCTCGAGGACGTCGCGAGAAATCTCGAGCGATGGGTCCACGCGGTCGTGGTGCGGACCTACGCACACGAGAAGGTTGCGTCGATGGCGGCAGTCGCGCCGGGACTCCACGTCATCAACGCGCTCAGCGACGAGCAGCATCCCTGTCAGGCGCTGGCCGACATGATGACGCTGCAGGAGCACTGGGGTTCGCTGCGCGGACGGCGCCTCGCCTTCGTCGGCGACGGCAACAACGTCGCGACGTCGCTCGCGCACGCGACGGCGCTGCTCGGCGTGCCGTTTCACGTTGCCTCCCCTCGCGGGTACGAGTTGCCTGCCGAGGTCGTGGACGAGGCGCGCCGCGTCGCCAGGGACGGCGCGGAACTGCGGTTGTTCAGCGAGCCGTGCGAAGCCGTTCGCGGGGTGGATGCCGTCTACACGGACGTGTGGACGTCGATGGGACAGGAAAGCGAGACGGCGCTGCGCAAGCAGGTGTTCGGCCCGTATCAGGTGGACAGCCGGCTGATGGCATCGGCCGCGCCCGGGGCGCTCTTCATGCACTGCCTGCCGGCGCACCGCGGCGAGGAGGTCACCTCCGATGTGCTCGACTCGGCGGCGTCCGTCGTGCTGGACCAGGCCGAGAACCGGCTGCACACGCACAAAGCTCTCCTGTTGATGCTGCTGTCTTAGGCGGACCTGAAGGTCCGCCTCTACGTCCTGCCAACTGCCCACTGCCGACTAGAATGAGCCAGCATGGCTGACAAGCCCTGGCTGGCGCAGTACGACGCGGACGTTCCGAGGTCGCTTCAGCCGTACCCGGACAAGACGCTGCTCGACTACCTCTCGGCACTCGCGCGTGACAACGGCTCGAAGCCCGCACTGCTCTTCAAGGGCGCCGAGGTTTCCTACGCCCAGCTTCAACGCGAGAGCGACGCGTTTGCCGCCGCGCTCGCCACGCTCGGCGTCGGGAAAGGCGACCGGGTGGCGTTGATTCTTCCCAACTGCCCGCAGTTCTTCGTCGCGGAAGTCGGCGCGTGGAAGGCCGGCGGCGTGGTTTGCCCCGTCAACCCCACGTACACGGAGCGGGAGCTCGAACACGCGCTGAAGGCGAACGGCGCGGAGACCGTCGTGACGCTGACCCCGTTCTACGACCGCCTCAAGGAGGTGCAGCCGCGAACCGCGGTGCGCAACGTGATTGCGACCTCCATCAAGGACTACCTGCCGCCGGTCCTCCGCGTCCTGTTCACGCTGTTCAAGGAGAAGTCCGGCGGCCATCGCATCACGATCTCGCCGGGGGATCGCTGGTTCCTCGACCTCCTTCGGCAGCATCGCGACACGCCGCCGCCGGCGGTCCCGGTGCGCGGAGACGATCGCGCCGTCATCCTCGCGAGCGGCGGAACCACCGGCACGCCGAAAGGGGTCGTCGGCCTCCATCGCCACTACGTCGCCGCGGGCCTGCAGCTCTACGAGTGGACGAAATCCGCGAAGCGCGCGTGGGTTGACGCCATCATGCTGCCGCTGCCGCTCTTCCACGTCTACGCGAACGTGGGCGTGCAGCCGCTCGCCTTCATCGGCCCGAACCCGCTGTCGCTCATCCCGAACCCGCGCGACCTCGACGATCTGCTCAAGACCATCAAGCAGGTCAAGCCGGCGTTTTTCAACGGCGTTCCGACGCTCTACAACGCCATCCTCAATCACCGGGACGTCCGCGCGGGCAAGGTGGATCTCAGTTCCATCAAGCTGTGCTTCTCTGGCGCCGCCGCGTTGATGGCGGAAACGCGTCAACCCGGTGCAGGGGACGAACAAGCTCGGGTCGATCGGCGTACCGCTGCCCGACGTCGAGGTCCGCATCGTCGATGCCGACGACCCCGGGCGGGAGATGGCAGTCGATGAAGTCGGCGAAATGCTGATTCGCGCCCCGCAGCACATGGTCGAGTACTGGAACAACCCGGGCGAGACCGCGGAAACCCTGCGCACCGACGGCACGGGAGGCCCCTGGGTCCACACCGGCGACCTTGCGCGCATGGACGCCGACGGCTTCATCTTCATCGTCGATCGCAAGAAGGACATGCTGAAGACGAGCGGCTTCCAGGTGTGGCCGCGCGAGATCGAGGAGGTCCTTGCGGCGCACCCGGCGGTGATGGAGGTGGGCGTGGCGGGCGTCCCCGACCAGGCCAAGGGGGAAGTCGCGCACGCGTGGGTCGTGCTCAAGGCCGGCCAGACGGCGACCGCAGAGGAACTGCGGATGTACTGCCGCGAACGGCTCGCCCCGTACAAGGTGCCGGCTCAGGTCGAGTTCCGATCGGAGTTGCCGAAGACGATGGTCGGGAAGGTGCTGCGGCGCGCGCTCGTCGCGGAATCACGCCGCTGATTCGCCGGGTCCGATTGGACCTGGCGCCGGTGTCCAATCGGGACCCGGCCTACGCGGAGAATTTTTCGCGGCACCGGTCGATCTGCCGGGTCCTACCTAGATAAGTTCTTCAATTCGATATTCGCGGCGGCGAGCGTCTCGCGAATTTGTCGTGCCAGATCGGCCGCTCCAGGCGTGTCGCCGTGCACACAAATCGTGTCGACGTCGGAACGTTGTGCAAGCGCTACGACGCGCGCGAGCACTTGATCTGGATCATGAATGACGGCGCCAGGCTCCGTGCGTGGCACGAGCGTCCCGTCCGGACGATACGCGCGATCGGCGAACGCCTCGCGTGCCGTTCGCAAACCCGCGGCATGACCCGCCGCAACGAGCTCCGACTCCGGCAGGCCCAGGAGAATCAGCGAGGTATCGACCGACGCGACCGCGCGGGCGATCGCGTCCGCCACACGGCGATCGCGGACCGCCATATTGTAGAGAGCGCCGTGCGCCTTCACGTGCTGTAGCTTGGTACACGCGTGTACGGTGATCGACGCCAGCGCCTCAATCTGACGAACCACAAGATCCGTAATCTCACGTGTCGGCAATTGCAGATCGAGGCGTCCGAAATTTGGACGGTCGTCGAAACCCGGATGCGCACCAACCGCGACGCCGTGCTCGCACGCCAGCAGTACGGTGTCCCGCATGACTGTAGGACTGCCAGCGTGACGACCACATGCGACGTTAGCTGACGTTATGGACCGTAACAACGCGGCGTCATGACCGCACTCCTCGCCGAGGTCAGCGTTGAGATCGATCCTCATTGTGCTTTGACAGTGAACACGCTTGTAATTCTTGCCACATTCTTGCAAGTCGCGAGAGGGGGTGGATCGCGGTTTTTCTAGGAAATTCAAGCGGCACACGCGTTGCCAGTAGGGTCGACCGTCGGCCTGTGGTTTACGGCAGGGCGCCGTAAATGCTGGGGGGAGCCAGGTCGGCTACCAGGACGGGGCGCCTTCGGGCGCCCTATCCGGTTTCCCCCTTACACCTCCGCCGGCGGTCCGAAGGACCCTCCTACACTACACTCCAGCCCCTTCCGGATATTCCAATGCCAGCTTGAGCTCACGCGCCAGCGTCTCGACGGTTGTCCCCTGCCGCTTCCACGCGCCCTCGGTCTCGAACCGCAGGTCGCCGATGCGGCGTCCCCACGGGGCGATGACGCGTCCGATCGCGCGGTAGTCGCCACGGTCGGCGTGATCCTGATCAAGTCTGCGAACGACATCAGGGGAGACGCGGATGAACGCGCGCAGCGCCGTCGCCGACTTGATGGTGTACTTCCGTCCCGTCCACGCGGCCCCGAACACCATCGAGATCTGTTTGAAGTAGTTGACGAAGAACCGTTTGCTATCCTCGCGGAAGTCGGCGGACTTGCGCGGGCCGCCGAAGGCGTCGCCGGCAAACAGCTTCTTCAACTCCTGCGCGAGCGGCGCCTGCGCCACGCGCCCGTGGCCGACGCCGAGCAGCTTGATCTCGCCGTGCAGCGGCGAGTCTTCCTTGTCGTTCAGCGCGCGGACGACGTCGTGCGCTGCAGCCAGCGAATCGTCGCGATAGAGCTGGCGTCCCGAGAGGCTCACCAGGTGCGACGCGTTCAGGCGCGTGTGCTTCGCGTTGATCGTCACGAACATCTGGACGATGTGGTCTTCCGGGACGCGGTCGAAGATGATGGCCGGTACCGTAAAGTCGTGGTCGCGGATGTTCTCGATGTCGGCGTGCAGCGCGAGGAGCCGATGCTGGCCGTCGATGGCGCGCAGGATCCCTTCACGCTCCGGAACTTTCAGGCGTCCGACCGAAGAAGCACCGTCAACGGCCTCGAACGTTAATTTTTCGTCGCAGGAGATGATCACCGCGCCCGGAATGGACGGAAGGTCCTGTGCCTGGCGGCATTGCTCGTAATACTGGACGAGTTCGTCAATCTTTCGCCTGATGATCTGCCGCTGGTAGGCTTTCTCGCTCGATGCGATGCGGCGTTCGAGCAGGTCCCAGTTCACCTTCGACGGCGTCTTCTTCTTGCCGCCACGCACGGGCTGCTGCCCGGCATCGCCGTAACTCAGCACCTCGAAACGAACGAGCTTGTCGATATCCTCCGCGGTGAGCGCGGCCTGGTAGAACTGCACGCCAAACTGCTGCATCCGGATCGCAGCGACGCTGATCATTCCAAATTACCCTCCACACCGCCTATAGCGGCCAGGGAAAGCTGCGAATTGTAGTCATCTGATCGCGCGAATCTCAATGATTTTTTGCACTTCTTTTCGCGGTTTCATCGCCCCAAGGAGCCTGAATCTCCTTTTGAGGCAGATACTTACCAAGTATAATTTCCGCTTCTCATGCATCGAGCCGTCGCACCCTGCGCTTTCGCCATAGCTGTGCTCCTCGCGGGATCCTCCTTCGGTCAGAACATCGCCACCGGGTCGGCCGCCATTCCGGCAGCCGGGCGGTCCGACACAGCCGTCAACGCCGGCGGACCGCCGTCGCGGGCGGGCACCGACATCAACTACGAGACGATCCACCTCGAGAAGCGGCTCACCGCGGTTCGCACGGTCGGCGCCATCACGCTCGACGGGGCGCTCGACGAGCCGGCGTGGGCCGAGGCGCCCATCGCCAACGGGTTCATCCAGAACGACCCGCGCGAAGGCAACCCGGCGACCTACGACACCGACGTGCGCGTGCTCTACACCGAAGACGCGCTCTACTTCGGCATCTTCGCGCACGACATGGAGCCGTCGAAGATCATCACGAGCGACCTGAAGAAGGACTACAACACCGGCAGCAGCGACGGCTTCCGCATCGTCCTCGACACCTTTCACGACGCGCGCAACGCGTACCAGTTCGCCACCAATCCCGCGGGCGCGAAGTGGGACTCGCAGATGGCCAACGAAGGGCGCGACAACAACTCGAATTGGGACGGCATCTGGGACGTCAAGACGAGGATCACCGAAACGGGCTGGGTCGCCGAGATCTGGATTCCGTTCCGCACGCTGAAGTTCGGCGAGGCCGATCCGCAGGTGTGGGGCATCAATTTCGAGCGGAAGCTGCGCCGTCTCAACGAAGACAGCTACTGGTCGCCCATTCCGCGCATCTACGACGCGCAGCGTGTCTCGCTCGCGGGAACGCTCGAGGGGCTGCGCGGATTGCACGCGGGCAAGAACATCCGCGTGAAGCCGTACGCGCTGACGAGCGGCAGCCGCATCACGACGCGGCCGATGGCCGGCGACTTCCAGGGCGGCGTGGACGTGAAGTACGGCGTCACGTCCGGGCTCGTGTGGGACTTCACCGTCAACACCGACTTCTCGCAGGTGAGAACCAGGGCATCTTTTCCTTCGGCGACGATCGCAATAACGGAGGGGGCGGCAACTTCGGGGCCGGCCGCACCAACCAGATCCAGGATATGCGTCTGTTCTTCTCGCGCCGAATCGGTTTGTCGGACGATGGACAGGCGCTGCCGATCCTCGGCGGCACGCGCCTGAGCGGGCGCCAGGGCGCGTACTCGGTTGGCGCGCTGAACATTCAGCAGCGCGAGGACGGAGGGGTCCCGGCCACGAATTTCACGTCGCTGCGGCTGCGGCGCGACATCCTGGCCAACTCGGATGTCGGGGCCGTGCTGCTCGACAAGGAAGTCGCGGGTCCGGATTTCAACCGGCTCGCGGGCTTCGATGCGAACTTCCGTTTCGGCGACCTGATCATGAACGGATTCGCGGCGAAGACCTTCTCGCCGGCGGGTGCCGTCATCGGTACGGGGAACGATGTCACGACCCGGGCGAACGCCGAATACCGGAACCGGCAATGGCGGTTCAGCGGGCGGTACACGACGATCGGCGAGCGGTTCAACGACGAGCTCGGCTTCATTCCGCGGACCGGCGTCAACGAGACGAACGTGAACGTCAACCGGACGCTGCGACC
>WNFK01117143.1_pt1 | contig 10368 bp, 10 predicted proteins | sample 5400281 | NCBI WGS metagenome assembly WNFK01 (sample SAMN13153350, study PRJNA577476) | soil metagenome | isolation source: 20 cm soil on Douglas fir-dominated hillslope | place: USA:California | collected 2013-09-17
ACAAGGTGACCATCCTCTACACCGCCCCCACCGCCATTCGCGCCATCGCGCGCGAAGGCGAGGCGCCGGTGAAGGCGCGCAGCCGCAAGAGCCTGCGCCTGCTGGGCACGGTGGGCGAGCCAATCAACCCCGAAGTCTGGCTCTGGTACTCCAAGGTGGTGGGCGACGACCGCTGCCCGGTGGTCGACACCTGGTGGCAGACGGAGACGGGCGGCATCCTGATCACGCCGTTGCCCGGCTGTACGCCGTTGAAACCCGGCTCGGCCACCTTGCCGTTCTTCGGCGTGGAGCCCACCGTGGTCGACGATCAGGGCAAGGTGCTCGAGGGACCCTGCACGGGCAACCTCTGCATCTCGCGGCCCTGGCCGGGGATGATGCGCGGGGTGTTCGGCGATCCGGACCGGTTCCACAAGACGTACTTCACCACCTTCCCCGGCCGCTACTTCACCGGCGACGGCTGCCGCCGCGACGAGGACGGTTACTACTGGATCACCGGCCGCGTGGATGACGTCATCAACGTCAGCGGGCACCGGCTGGGCACCGCGGAGGTGGAGAGCGCGCTGGTCTCGCACAAGGACGTCGCGGAGGCGGCGGTGGTGGGCTTCCCCCACGACATCAAGGGCCAGGGCATCTACGCGTACGTGACCCTCAAGCAGGGAGTGCAGCCGAGCGACGCGCTGCGCACCGAGCTCGTCCAGCACGTTCGCAAGGGCATCGGACCGCTGGCCTCGCCGGACGTGATCCACTGGGCGCCGGGCCTGCCGAAGACGCGCTCGGGCAAGATCATGCGGCGCATCCTGAGGAAGATCGCGGCCGACGAGTTCGACGCGCTCGGGGACACCTCGACGCTGGCGGACCCGGCGGTGGTCGACAATCTGGTGAAGGAGAAGAAGGCCCGCGGAGGGAAGTAAGAAGCGCAGGCGCTGAGCCGCCTGCGGCGGCCGCGCCTGAGCCGCCCGCGGCGGCCGCCTGAGGGGCTACTCGCTGGTGCGGCGGGCGATGTCGTCGGCCGCGTTCTGCGTCTGGCGCTCCAGGTCCTTCGCCTTCTCGCGGACGTTGTCGAGCTGGCGCCGCGGGGCGCTGTGCGCGGAAGTGTCGCGGCCGATCGTTCCGGTCAGGGCAACCTTGACGGTGAAGGCGACGGCCGCGAGGCCGAGCACGAGGACGAGGAGTTTTCCCAGGCTCATGTGGGAAGGGTCGCACCGCGCGGATCCACCGGCAAGTATTGAACCGGGTGGACAAAGATGCGCCCGTTAGAATGCGCCGATGGCCGATCCAGCCGAGGCCTCGACTCCATCCGTTCCTGCCCCGGCGAGCGGCGGCTTCTGGTCCGACGTTCGCGATGCGCTGCGCGGGTCGGAGCACGACTACACGCGAGGGCCGATCGGCCGCTCCATCCTCCTGCTCGCCATCCCCATGGTGCTGGAGATGGCGCTGGAGAGCGTCTTCGCCGTTACCGACGTCTTCTTCGTCGGCCGGCTGGGGCCGGACGCGGTCGCCGCCATCGGCCTCACCGAGTCGATGCTCACGCTCGTCTACGCCCTGGCGATGGGGCTTGGCATCGGGACTACCGCGGTGGTGGCGCGGCGCATCGGCGAGAAGGACCGGGAAGGCGCCGCGAACGCGGCCGTGCAGGCGATCCTGCTCGGCGTGCTGGGCGCTCTCCTCCTGGGGAGCCTCGGCGTCGCCTTCGCTCCGCGCCTGCTCGCGCTGATGGGAGCCTCGCCAGAGGTGCTCCGGACCGGCTCCGGCTACACGCGTGTGATGCTGGGCGGCGAGGCGACCATCGTGCTCATCTTCGTGATCAACGCGGTCTTCCGCGGGGCGGGCGACGCGGCGATCGCCATGCGCGTGCTCTGGCTGGCCAACGCCATCAACATCGTCCTCGGGCCCTGCTTGATCTTCGGCCTCGGCCCGTTCCCCGAGCTGGGCGTCACCGGAGCGGCCGTGGCGACGACCATCGGGCGAGGGACCGGGGCGCTCTACGCGATCAGCCGGCTGCTCCGCCCCGGCTCCCGGGTCGCGGCGCGCGGGCGCCACCTCCGCCTGGATCCCGGGGTGATGCGCACGGTCGCGCGCCTCTCCGGTTCCGGAGCGTTCCAGTCGATCGTCGGGATGGCGAGCTGGATCGGCCTGGTGCGGATCGTCGCCACGTTCGGATCGCAGGCGCTCGCCGGCTACACGATCGGGATCCGCCTGGTGGTCTTCGCGATCCTGCCCTCCTGGGGACTGAGCAATGCCGCCGCCACCATGGTGGGTCAGTCCCTCGGGGCCCGCGACCCCGACCGCGCCGAGCGCTCGGTCTGGCGCACCTGCCTCTACGACCTCGCCTTCCTGTCCCTGATCGGGTTGGTCTTCGTCGTCTTCGCCCGGCCCATCGTCTCGGCTTTCACCGCCGATCCCGCGGTGCTGGAGTCCGGCACCTCCTGCCTGCGGATCGTCGCCGCGGGCTTCCCCTTCTACGCCTACGGCATGGTGCTCTCGCAGTCCTTCAACGGGGCGGGCGACACGATCACGCCGACCCTCTTGAACCTGTTCGTCTTCTGGCTCTGGGAGCTGCCTCTCGCCTGGGGGCTGTCCGTCGTCTTCGGGATGGGACCTGCGGGCTGCTTCCTGGCGGTGGCCATCGCGTTTTCGACACTTGCGGTGGCCGCCGCAGCGATCTTCCGGCGCGGCCGGTGGAAGAAGGTGGTGGTCTGAGGAGGAGAACGACGATGGGCTCGACCCGCTGGTGGACGCCGTTGGTGGTCTGCTGCCTTCCCGCGCTCGCGCACGCCGCGCCGCCCGTGCATCTCGATCGCATCCAGCTCCCGCCGGGCTTTCACATCGAGGTCTACGCCGCGGGGGTCAACAACGCCCGGGAGATGACGCTGGGACCCAACGGGATCGTGTTCGTGAGCACGCGGCGGGCAGGCAACGTCTACGCGCTGCTCGACACCGGTCATCGCAACAAGGCCGATCGGGTCGTCACCCTCGCCAGCGGGCTGCAGAACCCGAACGGCGTCGCCTTCCGCGACGGCGCGCTCTACGTCGCGGAGCGCTCGCGGGTGCTGCGCTACGACGACATCGTGCGCAAGCTCGACCATCCGCCCGAGCCCGTGGTGCTGCGCGCGGATTTTCCCCAGGAGGCTCACCACGGCTGGAAGTTCATCGCGTTCGGGCCGGACGGCTGGCTCTACGTGCCGGTGGGAGCCCCCTGCAACATCTGCAAGTCGAAAGAGATCTACGCCACGATCACGCGCATGTCCCCCGACGGCAAGCAGCGCGAGATCTTCGCTAGCGGAGTCCGCAACACCGTTGGATTCGACTGGCACCCGGATACGCACGTGCTCTGGTTCACCGACAATGGCCGGGACGACATGGGCGACGACAAGCCGCCCGACGAGCTGAACCGGGCCCCGAAAGCGGGCATGGAGTTCGGCTTTCCCTATTGCCACGGGGCGGACATCCCCGACCCGCAGTTCGGCAAGGAGAAGGATTGCAGCAAGCTCACGCCGCCGGTGGCCGACCTCGGGGCGCACACGGCGGCGCTCGGGATGCGCTTCTACACGGGCTCGATGTTCCCGCCGGAGTATCGGAACGACATCTTCATCGCCCTGCACGGGTCCTGGAATCGCAGCATTCCGAGCGGCTACCAGATCGTGCGGGTGAAGCTCGACGGCGACAGGGTCGCCAAGAAGGAGGTCTTCGCCAGCGGATGGCTGCCGTCGAACCCGAAGCAAGAGGATCCGCACCTGTCCTACACGATGCGCGCGGACGAGTCGGCCGATGCCTCCAACCGGGGAGGCAAGAGGCTGCAGGCATGGGGCCGGCCCGTGGACGTCCTGGTCATGCCCGACGGCGCGCTGCTGGTCTCGGATGATACGGCGGACGTGGTGTATCGGATTTACTATCGTGGAACCTGAGGAGCTCCCATGTGCCGGAACATCCGAACCCTCTTCAACTTCAAGCCGCCCGCCTCCGACGAGGAGATCCACGCCTCCTCCCTCCAGTTCGTCCGCAAGCTGAGCGGCTTCCATCATCCGTCGAAGGCAAACGAGAAGGCCTTCGACCGGGCGGTCCAGGAAGTGAGGGCGGCGGCGCGCAAGCTGGTGGACTCGCTCGTCACCACCTCGGCGCCGCGCAACCGCGAGGAAGTGGCGGCGCTGGCCAAGGCGCGCGCGGCCAAGCGGTATGCGCGCGCGGGCGCGTAGCTTGCAGGGATCCTCTCCGTCTTGCTGACCCGCGGCGCCGCGGCTACGCGCGCATCAGCGCCGCGCCCCAGTGGAACCCCGAGCCCAGGCCGACGAAGCACACCAGCTGGCCGGGCTTGATGCGCCCGCTCTTCCGGCACTCGTCGAGCGCGATCGGGATCGTCGCCGCCGTCGTGTTTCCGTACTTCTGGATGTTGTTGTAAGCGCGGTCCTCCGGAAGCCCCAGCGCCTTCTGCACCGCCTCATTGATTCTCAGGTTTGCCTGGTGCGCGATCAACAGGTCGATGTCCCCCGGTGTCATGTGGTGCTTCGCGCAGAGCTCGCGCACCGCCTGGGGCATGCGCACCACCGCCATCTTGAACACCGCGCGGCCGTTCATCTCCGGAACGTGCCGCCACTCGCGGATCTGCGCTTCGTCGACGAACGGCCGGTGCGCGAACCCCACGCCCGGGACGTACAGGTCCTGGTAGTTCGCGCCGTCAGAGTGGAGCTGGAAACCGAGGATCCCCCGGTCGCCTTCGCCAGCGCGGAGCACCACCGCCCCCGCGGCGTCTCCGAAGAGCACCGTGCGGTCGCGGAAGCGCGTGATCACCGCCTTCTCCTCCTCGGTGGGAGGCTTCCCGCCGCGGCCGAAGAGGTAGTCCCAGGCGGTCCAGGGCATGAACCCGGAATGGACCTCGGCGCCGACCAGCAGCACCGTGCGCGCCTCGCCCGCCTTGAGCAGCGCGTCGGAGACTTGAAGCCCATAGAGGAAACCGGTGCACTGCTGGCGGATGTCGAGCGCCGGGACCTGCGCGATGCCGAGCTTGTCCTGGAGGATGCCCCCGCACCCGGGGAAGTAATGGTCCGGCGTCATGGTCGCGAAGACGATGTAGTCGACCTCGCTCTTGTCGACGCCGGCGTCCTCGAGCGCCTTCTTGGCCGCGCCCACTCCCAGGTCGCTGGTGGCGGTGCCCGGCTCGACGTAGTAGCGAGCCTCGACGCCGCTGCGCTCGCGGATCCACCCGTCCGAGGTATCCATCAGGCGCGCCAGCTGGTCGTTGGTGACCAGGTGCTCGCCGGTGACGAAGCCGCTGCCGATGATCTGGGTGCGCATGGCGCCACCTCCGGGGATTTCTCTACGCGGCCGTCTAACCCGTTCTGCCTCGATGCGCTACTAAGTCGCCGTGCGGGCAGTCGGACGATTGCCGCAGGGCATCATTGACAAGCGCGCGCCGGTTCCGGCCTCGACTCCCCCGAGGTCGCCGACTCCACGGTCCACGGCAGCGTGCGGACCACCGCGGCGCTGCGGGACAGCCGGCGCGACCCCGCGCCGAGCTAGTCGGACCACCGCCGCCGCAGGCCGTGACCACGGTCTCGGTGGCGGACAACAGGCGCATGACGCTCACCCAATCCTACCCGAATCCAACCCGGCGTTTTCTTTCTCGCTCGGGAGCCCCGGGCTAGATCTCGAGTGAAAGCGCAAGCCCGAGGGGGGCCTCTTGTTGAAGCGAGCGATCGGGCTCGCGATCCTGATCTGCACGACGGGGAGCGGCGCAATGGCCCTCCCGGTTTTCGCGCGCCGGTACAAGACCGCCTGCACCACCTGCCACGTGCTTCCGCCCCAGCTCAATTCGTTCGGGCTCGCCTTCCGCGCGAACGGCTACCGCATGCCCCCCGGCGAGGGTCGCCGCCAGGACGCGGACGTCCAGCTCGGCGCGCCCGAATGGGAAGGACTCTTTCCCCAGGCGTTCCTTCCCGGCACGGTCTCGGACACGCCGCCGTTCGGGGGCGTGGTGTACGCCTCCATCGAAGCGGATCGGGGGCAGGTCAACACGGAGGAGACGAACCTGATCCTCGGGATCGTGTCCGCTGGCAACCTGGGGCAGCGCGCCTCCTGGTACGCGACCGGAGGGTTCGGGCGCGGCGGCGCCGCGATCGAGCGGATGTGGCTCTCGGTCGATCGGATCGCGGGCCCCTGGCTGGGCGTCCGCGCCGGATACGTCGAGCCGGCCGTAGTGCCGTTCTCGCGCTACACGCACCGGCTCAGCTACGAGGGATACCTGCCTTTCGAGCAGGCCGGGCCCGCGGGCGTTCCGCTCAGCGCCTCCAGGACCGCGGTCGAGATCTTCGGAGCGGGCTCGGATCCGGGCGCGTTGCGCGGCCTGGAGTACACGCTGGGGTTCGCCGCACGGCCCGCCCGGGGCGGGCTGGCGGGCGATGCCTACGCGCGCATCGCCTACAAGTTCGGCGGCATCGCGCCCGCGGGCGATCAGAGCGGCGAGCCGGGACGCCTCTCGCCCGCGATCGCGCCGCTCGAGGAAACCTCACTGCGGGTGGGCGGGTTCGTCTACGACGCGACCGTCGGTGGACCGCAGACCCGGCCCAGCGGCTGGCGCGCCGGAGGCGACGTGCTCCTCCGTGCCGGCCGCCTGGAAGCGTTCGGGACCGCCTGGGCAGGCAGCGATCGGGTGGCCGACGACGCTCCGGAGATGTCTTCCTGGGCCTGGCTCGCAGGTGCGAGCTTCAGGCTCTATCCCTGGCTCATGCTCATCGGCCGCTACGAAGCGGGCTGGACCGAGGGCCTCGCAGCCGACCGGAAGCTGGTGGCGACCGTGCGGGCGGCGCTGCAGCAGAACGCGGCCGTGACCGTCGACTTCATCGCCGAGATGCCGAATGCGGACAGCACCGAAAGCGTCGCGTCCATCTTCGTGGCGTTCTAGCAGGGCGTTGAGAAACGAAGTTTCTCAACGAACCCTGCTACGCTTTTCGTCTCTCTCTTTGGCCGCGGGCGCCGCGCTGCTGATCGCCGCCGCGGGCAGCGCGCGGGCGGAGGGAGATCTGCGCGGCCGCGTGGTCGGAGAGCGGGCCTTTCCAGCGGTGGTGTACGCCGGCGATCTGCCCGACGAGACGGCGTCGCCCCAGACGCGGGCGACCTTGAAGCAACTCCACCTCAGCTTCTCGCCGCCGGTGCTGCCCGTGCTGCAGGGAACCACCGTGGATTTCATCAACTCCGACGCCACGGCCCACAACGTCTTCTCGCCCTCGCCTCCGGCGTTCGACCTGGGTACCTTCGGAGAAGGCACACGTTCGTTCCTGTTTCGTGCGCCAGGCACACACGTCATCCTTTGCAACGTACATCTGGAGATGGTTGCCTGGATCGTCGTGCTGCGGAACCCGCACTTTTCCAGTGTGGATGAAGAGGGGCGCTTCGCCTTGAAGCTGCCTGCGGGCCGCCACCATCTCGTGCTCTGGAGGCCCCGGGAGCCCGAGCTGACCATGGATGTCGAGGTGCCGAGGGAGGAAGGGACCTCGTTCGAGTGGGTCCTCTCGCAGCGCCGGCCATGAGCACCCGCTGGTTCCGCAGCCTGCGTACCGAGGGAACCGTCCTCCTCCTCGCTTTCGTCCTCGCAGTCGAGCTCGCCTACGCTTATGCCGCGCTGTCCGTCCTGCACGAGACCACCGCGCGTGTGGCGGCCAAGCGCTTCGAAGAAGCGCGAATCCTGGCCCAGCGCTTCGACGGCCTGCTCGAGCTCGGCGGGGAGCGGTTGAGCGCGGTCGCCGAGCAGCCCGGCCTCGCGCTCTGGCTCGCGACCAGCGGCCCCGATTCCCTGCCGCGCGACGCCGCCATTCCCCAGCGGGAGACGCTGCACTACCTCTTCTTCCGATCGGAGATCTTCTCGGGCCCGGTGGCGATGGTGCGCGCGCTTGCGGAAGGGAGGCCCCAGGTCTCCGCGCAGCCGCTGCCCTGGCGGCCAGGTCCCTCGGCCGTGCTGGTCCAACCCATCGTCGATCTCGGCGGCAAGCCGGTGGGAGCCCTGCTCGGCGAGATCGCGCTCGGCGAGTCGAAGCTGTCCGGGTTCCTCGACGATCCACAATTCGGCTCGTCGGCCGTCGCCGCGCTCCTCGACGACTCCGACCAGCCGCTCCTCGCCAGCCCCGGGATCCAGAGGCTGCTCCGGCGCGCTCCCACCTCGCCGTTTCCATCGCCGGGCACGACCGGGATGGTGGACGCGGACGCGACCCGCTGGCTGGTGGTGCGGGCCCAGCTCCGCCAGGCTCCCTGGTCCATCGTCCTCGCGCAGGACGACCGCGAGGCGTTCGCATCGGTCCAGGGCCTGAAGCTCCGGTTGCTGCTGACCGGGCTCGTCCTCGGGATCGCGGCCGTCGTGTTCTCGATGGTGGTGCTGGGACGTCTGGTCAAGCCGCTGGAAGTGCTGACCGCCGCCGCCCGCGGCGTGCCGAGACTGGACTTCTCCCGCGCGGTGCCGCAGCGGGCGCCGGGCGAGCTCGGGGACCTCTCGCGCACCTTCGAGGCGATGCGCAACGCCCTGCGCTCGACGTTGCAGGGGCTCCGCGATTCCGAGGAGCGGTATCGCCGCTCGATCGATTCCGCCAATGACGCGATCTTCGCGGTGGATCCGGCCACCTTCAACGTCCTGGATGCGAACCGCAAGGCGGGCGAACTGGCGCGCAGCGCTCCGGTCGACCTGATCGGGCGCTCCTTCCTCGGCCTGCACCCCGAGGACCAGAGGGAGCGCGGCCGTGAGTTCGTCACCCGCGTCGCGGCCTCCGGAGAAGGGATCCTTCCGGAGATCGACCTGGGCGGCGGGAGCGGGGGCCGGCTGCCGGTGAGCGTCTCCGCCAGCGTCATCGTCCACGGGTCGGGACGGTTCCTCCAGCTCATCTGCCGGGATCTCAGCGAGCGCAAGCGGATGGAGCGCGAGCTGGTGCAGGCGGAGAAGATGTCCACCGTCGGGGTGCTCGCCGCGGGCATCCTGCACGAGCTCGCCACTCCGCTCTCGTACGTCCAGTCCAACCTCGAGCTGGCGAAGGAGGAGCTGGCCGGTCTCGAGGACAGCCCGCGCGCCCGCGCGCTGCGGTCCGGCGTGGCCGACGCCCTGGAAGGCTCGCAGCGCGCCGCGACCATCGTGCGCGACCTGCGGATCTTCGCCCGGGGAAACGACGGCAGGAGCGGCGCGTTCGACGTGAACGACGCCGTTCGCATGGCGCTGCGGATGGCGCAGCACGAGCTCAAGCATCGCGCCACGGTGGTCACCGAGCTCGGTCAGATCCCGCAGGTGATGGGCCAGCTGACCGAGATCTCGCAGGTCTTCCTGAATCTCCTGGTGAACGCCGCGCACGCGATCGTGCCCGGCGACCCCAAGCGCAACCGCGTGCACGTGGTCACCGCCGTGGAAGGCGAACGGGCCCTCGCCAGAGTCAGCGACACCGGGGCGGGCATCAGCCCGGACGCGCTGACGCGCATCTTCGACCCGTTCTTCACCACCAAGCCGGCGGGCCTGGGGACCGGGCTCGGATTGGCCATCAGCCGCGACATCGTGTCCCGGATCGGCGGAGCGATCCGCGTCGAGAGCACCGTGGGGAGGGGGACGACGTTTACGGTGGAGCTGCCGCTGGCGGCGTAGGCCGGTTCTCGACGCCAGTACCTTGAGGTCGAAGAACCTTCGCTCTGGCACTGGGGGTCGGGTTTCGCGCCTTTCGGCGCTTCGTGGTCCAGGTTCGGGTTCGCGTCCGGGTTTCGGGTTCAGCGTTCTGGGATGGGTGCGGTGCGGGTACGGGTCCGCCCGTGGCAGGTGGAACAGACCTTGGTGAGTGTTCGTGCTGGATCTGGTGCCGGTGCCCGTCCTCGTTGGGGTGCTTGGGACAGGTGCCTGTGCTCGTCCAGGTGCTGGTGGTCGTCACGAACACGAGCACGGCCACCAGCACTGCTTTGAAGCTAGGCCTTGGGCCCCGCCGCGGCGTGCTGCTTTCCATCCCCGCCGCCTTGCTCAGCAAGCGCTTCCTTCCGCGAGAGGCGGATCTTCCCGGACCGATCCACGGAGACGACCTTGACGAGCACCTCGTCGCCTTCCTTGAGCACGTCCTCCACCTTCTTCACCCGCGTGTTCGCGAGATCCGAGATGTGCACGAGCCCGTCGGTGCCGGGGAAGATCTCCACGAACGCGCCGAACTCCATGATCCGCCGCACGGTGCCGAGATAGGTCTTCCCCACCTCCGCCTCCTGCGTGAGCGCGCGGATCATCTTGATCGCCTGCTCCACGCCCTCGCTGTTGGGCGAGGCGATGGCCACCTGCCCGTCGTCCTGGATGTCGATGCTGGCTCCGGTGCGGGCGATGATGTCCTTGATCACCTTGCCTCCCGGCCCGATCACGTCCTTGATCCGGCTGACCGG
>WNFK01223932.1_pt1 | contig 10368 bp, 9 predicted proteins | sample 5400281 | NCBI WGS metagenome assembly WNFK01 (sample SAMN13153350, study PRJNA577476) | soil metagenome | isolation source: 20 cm soil on Douglas fir-dominated hillslope | place: USA:California | collected 2013-09-17
AAGCGCAAGTTGAGTCATCCATTATATGCTGTTGTGGCGCGCATCGCGGCGCGCGGGCGTGACGGAGACGATACATGGGCCATCATCAAGCGGCTCGCGGGCGCAATGCGGCCGTTCACGAGCCAGGACGGCAACGAACTCATCTTGCTGGAGAATGAGAACTACCCTGATGACGCGCATGAGTTCGACCTGTTGAATCGATGCTCGCGGCGCTACGGCATGTTGCTCAACAGCGACGAGCTTGTGTCGCTCGCTCATCTGCCGACGGCCGCGGTGCGTTCGCGCAAACTCAAGCGCGCGGTCAAACACACGAAAGAGCCTCCGCAGATTGCCACGAGTGAGGGCGTGAAAATTGGCGAGAATGAGCACGAGGGCAAGGTGACGAGCATCGCACTCCAGCCGGACCATCGAGTCCAGCACATGCACATCATCGGAGCGTCGGGAACCGGCAAGTCCACGCTGCTCTTGAATCTCATCTGCCAGGACATTTACCGGGGCAACGGAGTCGCCGTCCTCGACCCGCACGGCGATTTGGTGGACAAGGTTTTGAGCTACGTTCCCCCGGAGCGATATCGCGACGTGATTCTGTTCGACCCGTCCGACGAAGTGTATCCGGTCGGCTTCAACATCCTCTCCGCACACTCGAATCTCGAAAAGAATCTCTTGGCTTCCGACCTTGTGGGCGTATTCCGCCGCCTCTCGACTTCATGGGGCGACCAGATGACCAGCGTTCTCGGTAACGCCATCGTCGCGTTCCTCGAAAGCTCCAAGGGCGGAACGCTCGCCGACTTGCGACGGTTTCTGGCCGAGGCACCGTTTCGGAAAGAATTTCTCGGCACCGTTAGTGATTCCGAAGTGCTCTACTATTGGGAGCATGAGTTCCCGCTCTTGAAGTCCACGAACTCCGTGGCTCCACTGCTCACCCGGCTCAACAGTTTTCTCCGACCGAAAGCCGTTCGCTACGTCGTTGCCCAGCGGGAGAACCGTCTCGATTTCGGAAGCATCATGGACGAGGGAAAGATTCTGCTCTGTCCCTTGCCGCAAGGATTGATTGGCGAAGAGAACGCGCACCTCTTAGGCGCGCTGCTTGTGACGAAGATTCACCAGCTCGCCATCAGCCGGCAGGAACAGCAAGCGGGCAGCCGCAAGCCCTTCTTTCTTTACCTCGACGAGTTCCAACATTTTGCGACGCCGACGATGGCGACCATTCTCTCCGGCGTTCGGAAATACAATCTTGGCCTCGTGCTGGCGCATCACGAGTTGCGACAGCTTCAAAAGAGCGACGACCTGTCGAGTGCGGTGATGTCGCATCCTTACACGCGTGTCTGTTTCCGTGTCGGCGACGATGACGCGCGCAAGCTGGCATCCGGCTTTTCATATTTCGACGCAAACGATCTTCAGAATCTCGGGACAGGCGAGGCCGTCGCCCGCATCGAGCGCGCAGACTTCGATTTCAATCTCAGAACCATTCTGCCGCCGGAAGTGGAGAGAGAGGACGCGCAGCAGCGAAAGGCTTACCTCCGGTATCTCACTCGCCGGCAATATGGCAGACCGCGCGAAGAAGTGGAAAAGGAATTGGCCGAAAGCCGCGCCGAACCTCCACGTGAGCGAGTTGACCCGTTCGCAAAGCGCACGGCCAAGGCGAAGGAAAAGCCGACCGCAACGCCTCAACCCGAATCTCCCGGTGCAGAGATGCCGCCTCGGGCCGAAGCCGCTCCTTCCCCGCAAGCGGGTGTAGCGGAGATTTTGAAGGAACCACCCGCGCCAGCAGCACCGAAGCTCAAACCGGCGGCTCCAGCCCGCTCGTCAGCCGAACCCACCCCCCAAGGACGAGGCGGCCCAATACACCAACACGTTCAGGCAGAAATCAAAGGTGTAGCAGAGGGATTCGGATTCCGCGCGTCCATCGAAGGGGAGATTCCGAACTGCGACGAAAGCGTTGACGGGCGCACTTCAATATGAGATTGGCAACGCGACGAAGTGCTTGAAGGCCGGGTATAGTCATGTCGCGGTCATTTGCGATGACGCGGGCAAGCTCCAGAGGATTAAAGCAGCCATCTCGGAGAGCGTGGAGGCGACGCAGGTTGACAGGCTCGGCTTCTACTCCACTCCCGAATTCATTGCGTGGCTGCGAGACCAAGCGCCCCTTCATGCGCCCGCCGCCCCAGAGCAGGAGATGCGACGAGGCTATCGGGTGAAACGAACAGCCGTGCCGTTGTCGGAGGACGAACGCAAGCAGCGGGAAGATGCGATTCTCAAGACCGTGACCGACGCGGTGAAGAAGTCGCAGCGAAAACGATGACTCACCGTTCCTCCAACCAATATGCAGGCCCAACCACTTTGAACGAGGAATACTTTTCGATGATCCGTTTCCGAAGACTGAAGAAGCTCTTTTCCGGCTCGTTTTCAGCCTGGACGATTGCCGGTCGCGAGACTTTGAGTTCGCGAGCCGCCTGGCCCTGCGTCTTGCTGGCAGCTTCGCGGAACCTCCGAGCGAGAGCGGCCAACTTCCGGTCGTCGAGAATTTTGCGGTCGTTCATTGCGGAAAAATATGATATGAGACGCGAATTTGCGCTAAGTTTTTTCTTGCGTGTGTAATCAAATACATTACAGTCATTGTCATGAGCAGCGAACGCCTTTCCACTAAAACGCCGAGGCGCGTCGGCGTCTGGATTCGTGTTTCGACCGAAGACCAGGCCCATGGCGACAGCCCGCAACATCACGAACACCGAGCGCGCGATTACGCCAAGTTCAACGGCTGGGAAGTGTGCGAAGTCTATGACCTCGCTGGCGTCAGCGGCAAATCCGTCATGGAACATCCCGAAGCGAAACGGATGCTCGCCGACCTCAAACGCGGTCACATAAGCGCGCTCATCTTCTCAAAGCTTGCCCGGCTGGCACGCAACACAAAGGAGCTGCTCGACTTTGCGGAACTGTTCCGAAGCAGCGGCGCGGACATGGTGTCGCTCCAGGAGAGAATTGACACCACCAGTCCCGCCGGGCGGTTGTTTTACACGATGATTGCCGCGATGGCCCAATGGGAGCGGGAGGAAATCGCCGACCGCGTGAAGGCGTCAATCAAGGTTCGAGCCAAGCTCGGCAAAAGTTTGGGCGGCGCGGCACCATTCGGATACGAGTGGAAGAACAACAAACTCATTGTGAATCCCACGGAGGCGCCGGTTCGGAAACGAATGTATGAGCTCCTTGCCGAGAACCGGCGCATGAAGAGTGTGGCCCGGATGCTCAACGACGCCGGCTATCGCACCAGAAACGGGTCACACTTCACCGATACCACGGTCGTGCGCCTCGTTCAGGACTCCACGGCGAAGGGACTGTATCGCTCCAATCACACTTACCGCGACAGCAAGGGCAAGCTTCTCGCCAAACCCGAATCGGAATGGGTCTTCACTCCGGTTGAGGCGATTGTGTCTGAGGAGCTTTGGAACCAGTGCAAGGAGTTGCTCGACGGGCGCAAGGCCAACAAGCCCTTGGGGCCGAAGCCGGTGCATCTGTTCGCCGGGTTGCTGTTCTGCGGATGCGGCCAGAAAATGTATGTGTTTTCCCGCTCGCCCAAATACATCTGCCCAAAATGCCGCAGCAAAATCCCGATGGTGGACATCGAAGCCATCTTCCGGGACGAGCTTGAGGGTTTCTTCGTTTCCAGGGAGAAAATCCAAGCCCACCTCGCGTCTGCGAACGAGCACTTGGCCGGGAAGCGGAGTCGCTTGGAGTCGCACGCGAAGCGGATAGAGGCGGTGCGCTCGGAGATGAAGAAGGTTTACCAACTTTACCAAACCGACCAAGTTTCCCCGGATGGGGTTTGGAAGCTCTACCGCCCACCCTTGGAGATACACCAGGTTTCAGCCGAAGAGGTGGTGGCAGAGGCCACAAATCTTCACCGGCTGTGGCCCACGCTCACGGCCCCGGAGAAGCGCAGAATCATCGAAAGCATCACAGAGAAGATTGTCATAACAGGAGAGAAAATTGATATAACCCTCTCCTATATGCCTACTTCTGAAGAACTCACAAAAAGGCAACGAAACCTGTTGGATTCATGGCTGCCACGAGCATGAATTGGGATGGAAAGGTCATGGTACCCGCCGCGCGCGAAATCGTTACCTTGCCATCTTCGAGGGGCTGGCGGAGGGTTTCGAGAACGTTGCGCTTGAATTCCGGCAGCTCGTCGAGGAAGAGAACGCCGTTATGCGCAATTGAGATTTCTCCGGGCGTCGGTATTGCCTGTCCCCCAAGTAATCCTGCATCACTGGTGGTGTGATGAGGCGCTCGGAAAGGCCGTTGCGTCACCAGCGCCTGTCCCGGTGCGAGCAGACCGACAATGCTGTGGACCTTGGTAGTTTCGAGTGCTTCTTCCAGGGTCAGTGGCGGCAGGATCGTGGGCAGGCGCTTGGCCATCATTGATTTGCCGGTGCCCGGCGGACCTATGAGCAAAACGTTGTGACCTCCCGCGGCCGCGATTTCGAGCGCACGCTTGACCGATTCCTGCCCCTTGACGTCGGCGAAGTCCAGCTCGTCGTCGCAACGTTGGTTCAGAATGGCCGCGATATCGACCCTGGTGGGCGGAATTTTTTCCGCGCCTTCGAGGAAATTCGCCGCTTGTCTGAGATTTTGAATGGGGATGACGCGCAATCCGTCAACCACGGCCGCTTCGGGCGCATTCTCCGCGGGGACGAGCAACCCTGCTTTCCGGTCGGCGCGCGCCCGAAGTGCAATAGGAAGAACGCCTTTGACCAACCGCACTGCGCCGGTGAGCGCGAGTTCACCGACGATGACGAAGTTATCGAGCTGATCGGCTTCGAGTTGATCAGTGGCGGCGAGAATTCCCAGCGCAATCGGCAGGTCAAAACTCGGTCCCTCTTTCTTGATATCCGCTGGAGCCAGATTGATGGTGAAGTGGCCAATTGGAAATTGAAAACCCGAATTCGTCAGCGCCGTGACAACCCGATCTTTCGATTCCTTGACCGCGGCGTCCGGGAGTCCGACGACCACGACCTGAAAATCCCCCCTGCCGCCATTTACCTCGACCTCGACGGGGAAAGCCTCAATGCCATTGACCGCGGCGGAACAAACCCTGGAAAGCATCGCCCACTGTATATCACAACAGGCGTCTCGGAAAAATATTTTATTTTGTCCTGCGGACCGGCCAAAAACTGACTGCCGGATCTGGTCGGATTCCAGGCTTACTTGTCAGCCCGACGCGTTCGCCGGAATCTCAAGGCGTCGGGATCGCGAGCGTTTGGCCAATTCTTACGCGTCGAGCGTCGAGGCCCGGGTTGGCCGCCAGCAGCGCGTCGGGTCGAAGGCCATAGTTGCGGGCGATCGAGTAAGGCGTCTCGCCTGCTTTCACGGTATGTGAGCGTCCAGTCCCCCGAGCGGATTGAGTCGGCACGGTGCCTCGCTCCCTGGCAATCGGCGTTTCACCTGTTTTTTCACCAACACGCCCGGATCGGCCGGTGGGCTCGCTCAAACTTTCCGTTCGCGCAGCAGAGGCACCGGGTTGGGTGTTCTGCGCCTGGCGGGTGGTTAGAGCAGCGGGTGCGATGAACTGACTCGCCGCCTGTGCCGTGAGTGTGTCGACCTGACGGTGAAGCTGTTGGTTTTCCTCTTTCAGCCGGTCGATTTCGCGAACAGTTTGTTGATAGACCGGCGCCATCGATTGCGAGCGCACCAGTTCCTGTTTGCAACTGGCCACGCGTTGCCGCGCATTGTCCGCCGGGTAAGCGTGTGGCCGCAGCCGTACGACCTGGTTGTAGTGATAGAGTGCCGCCACGTAATCGTTCTCGCGCTGCTCGCTGTGCTGCTCGTAAAGCACCGCCAACTCAAAGTGCGCCAGCGCCGAGCGTGGATTCATCTCGAGCGCCTTCTCAAAGGCGGCAATGGCTCCCTTATAGTCGCGGCTGCCGAGGCGGTCTTTGCCTTCGATGAAATAGGGATTGCGTTGCTCGTCCATCTGCGCTTCACGCGCAGGCGAACAGCCGAACACCAGCGGGAGGACGAGCGCAAGGGCAAGGGACCGAGACAACATGCCTGCGAGTGTAGTCCAATGCTTGTCATGCCGCAATGACACTTAGCGCCTGGGTGGTTTTATTTTTGGCGACGTATTGGCAAAGGGATTCGATGCGCCTTTTGGTTTCACCGGTGGCAGGACGAACACAGCCCAAACCATGAGAACCCATGGCAGAATCACGTGCATGACACTAACGGCCAGCAGCCGAATCAAATCAACCACGCCGAAGCCATAACCCGCCACTCCGGCGAGCAGTAACGCGCCGCCGGCGACTAACGCGGCGCCGCATACTCGCCAGCTCCCGCCGAGAGTCAGTTCGCGGTCCGCAAGAAAGGCCAGCACCCAGACAAACAAAAAATAGACGGTCGCCAAAGTGCACCAGACAAAGAGGAGCACAAGTGCCGTGGCGATTGCGGCCATTCCGAGCAGAATTGGTTGCCAAGCTTCCCATTTTGCTTCGAGTTCCAGCCGGTTAAACGGTGCTTCCATGGCCGGGTAATAAAAAGCAGCGCAGCCAAACAAAGAACAAATCTCGTAGTGCCGTTGCCGGAAGACGACGAAAACATCAGCTGAAAACGTATGCGGTTGGTCCGTAGCCACATCCACGGCGAACGTTAGAAAGCGATTCGTGACGATGCGCTCGCTTTCCATGGGCGGCAAGCTCAGATGTCCGGCCCGAATTGAGCCTTGTTCCGGCAAGTTTTTGATCGCCTCGCGCACGACCGGAAACCAAACGCTGGACAAAAACCAGACGACGACCGCACTCGCAAGCACGGCCACGACCCACTGAACTGTGAACAAACGTCCAAATCGCCCAGCAGCAAACGCCGCAACGCCGCGTGGCGTGAATGGTTGCCACGCGACCGGGTCTTTCGGAGGGCTGGGTTCCGTTGAGCTCGTCGGACGCGATGGTGGCTCCGACATGTTTAGTCCGTTACGCTACCGGCTTCCCTGCCGACGACTGGCTTTGGGCCTGCTGGGGCGGCGTGACCAGGAGCGTGATCGGGTAGCGCAGCTTCATAATGTCGTCCACCAGCACTTCAACGAAGTAAGTGCCCGCCGCATTAAAGGTCACTTTTCCGAATACGGCCACGTTGATGGTGTGTGCCGTGGCGTCAGGAAGCGCGAACTTCACGTCGTTCCTGGCCAGGAGCGTCGTCTGGTCTGGCGCGAGCAGCCGAATCGTCTGGTGAAATTCGCCGTAGCCGGCCGTCCAACGATTGAAAACCAGAAGTCGCGCGGCGGTAAAGGGCACCTGCGGCACACGGATGAAATTAAGCACCCCGATTAAGATGAAGTTGCCGGTCATTTCCTGGCGAATGTCTTCGCACAGCAATGAACATTGCAGATCGGGTAAAATTCGAGACGGTTGCATAGTTTTCTTCCTAGCGGGTCGCGATCTCAGCGGCTCGCACGGTATTTTGCATCAGCATCGCGATTGTCATTGGGCCAACGCCGCCCGGATTGGGCGTGATTTTTCCGGCGATGGGCTGGACGCGCGGGAAATCAACATCACCGACGAGTCGCGTGCCATCGCGCGCCGCCGGGTCTTTGATTCGATTCACGCCTACGTCGACGACGACAGCGCCCGGCTTTACCATTTCAACTTTAACGAACTCGGGCAAGCCTATCGCCGCAACAATAATATCCCCGCGCCGGCAATGAGCGCCCACATCACGAGTCCGCGAATGGCAGAGCGTGACGGTTGCGTTGGCATGGGAATTTTTCTGGCAGAGCATCGCCGTCATCGGTTTGCCGACAATGTCGCCGCGGCCAAGCACCACGACTTCGGCGCCATCCGTCGTCACATTACTGCGGATCAACAACTGCATAATGCCCGCGGGAGTGCACGGCGCAAAGCCGGTTGGATCGCCGAGCAGTAATTTTCCGACATTTATCGGATGAAATCCATCCACGTCTTTTTCAGGCAGAACGGTGGAATAGACGCGGGGAGCACTGATTTGCGACGGCAGCGGCGCTTGCACGAGAATGCCATGAATGCGGGAATCGGAATTCAACTTGTCAAGGAAGGCGAGCAATTCTGCTTCGCTCGTATCCTGTGGAAAGACTCTGGTTTCAGAAAAGATGCCAAGCCGGGTGCTCGCCCGCTCCTTCATCCCGACATAGACCTTCGAGGCTGGGTCTTCGCCCACTCGCACGAAAGCAAGGCCGGGTTGGATGCCTCGCGCTTTGAGAGCGCTGATTCGGGCACTCGTTTCAGCGTGAATCTGCTCCGCTATGGCGCGTCCATCGATGAGATTGGCAAACGCCATCAAGGCACCGTCTCGATCTTCTCGACCTCGATCACTGGTGTGTTGGGCCAGCGTTCGTCCAGCATCTCTTCGCCCGTGACCAGAATGCGTTGCCCGAAGTAGTCTCTGAGCGTCACGTTCGTCGCCGGGCTGAAGAGGTAGTTGATCGCTCTTTTCGTATCGAGACTCTGGAGGATGAAATGGGTTGGCGCCTGAATGCTGACGCTCCGTTCAACAATTCCTTCGCGCGTCACGATTCGCTTCACAAGGACCTCCGGCACCGGAGCGGCAGCCGGACTCGGAGCAGGAGTTGCCGTCTCGATCGGCGGTGCCGTCGTCGGAGCCGCTGGAGTCGCTATCGGGTCGGTTGCAGTCGCAGGCGTGGGATTCGCCGGAACCGCGGTCTCGATGGGCGGCGGAGTGGCTCCTTCCTTTGGTGGAGTTGCGGCCGCCAGCATCGTGCCTGTCTCTTTGCTCAAGAGGTGTGCTGCGACAAAACCGTAGGCAGCCGCTGGCGGTTCAAGCCTCACCCATTCGCCTTTCTGATCGAGCGGCTTGAGTGCGGCTCCTTTTTCAATGCGCCCGACCACGCTATATGCCTCACCGGGACCTGATCGCAGATTCAGACGCTTGGCAATCACCGTATTATTGGTCGCATCGATGAACGATGTGTGCGCCCATACGGTCGCGTTTGTCGGCAGCGAAATCTTCGCCCATTTGGACGGCTCGTCCTGTTTGGGACTTTTCAGGGTGACTTCCTCGAGCACATTGACTCGATCACCGCGGCTCAAGTGAGAAACAACTTCACCGTTGATCGCCGGCCTCCCGCGCACGTTGACGCTCTTTTGAGTAACGATGGCTGGTCCCGGTCCCGGTCCGGAAACTGGGTTTGGCGATAACGTGGCGACCGTCGACGTCCCGGAGGTTGGTTTTTTTCCTGATTTAACCGCGGGTTTGCTCCTGGGCGCAGCAGGTTGCGCAGTGTCTTTGCCGGGTGCGGGCGTGGGTGCCGGGGGTTGGTCGTCGGCCCGGCCCGCAGGCGCGGCGAGGCTCAGGCCCACTGCCAACATCCACCAGTAATTTGTCTTCATAGTGCTGCAAGTAGAGATTTAATCTCCGGTTCTGTCAATGTTCGCCATTTGCCTTTTGGCAGTTCACCCAATTTGATGCGGCCGATTTGGGTCCGCTGCAACCCTGACACTTCATAGCCCAGGGCCTTGAACAGTCGCCGGATCTCGCGATTTTTTCCTTCAACCAATTCCACCTCCACGACGCTGCAGGTATTGTTCGCAGACACCAGGCGCACCCGCGAGGCTTTGAGTTGCTGGCCGGCATCCATCACTCCTTGCCTCAACCTGGTCAGATGACGTGGCTCGATGCGTCCTTCGATCGTGGCCTGGTAACATTTCCGCATTCCGTAGCGCGGATGTGTGAGCCGCAATGCGAATTCGCCGTCATTGGTGAGAAAAATCAATCCTTCCGTGTCATGATCGAGCCGGCCCACGGGATAAAGATTCCGCCATTCCGGCGGCAAAAGATCGGCAAGAATCCGGCGCTTCTCAGGATCGCTGCGGGTCGAGATGTAGCCTTTTGGTTTATGGAGAGCAATGTAGAGCTTCCGCCGCACTTTGACGGGGCTCCCTTCGACGAAGATCTGGTCCGCTGCCGGATCAACCTTCGTGCCCAGCTGCCTGACAGTCTTTCCATTTACGTCGACATGCCCCGCGAGAATCAATCGCTCGGCAGCCCGCCGCGATGCAATACCCGCCTCGGAGAGGAACTTCTGAAGGCGAACCATAAGCGGGCTTGAGGAACGAGCTCTTTCGAGCTCGCAGCTCCTCCGGGTGAGATTGCGCGAAGAGAGTTCGACGAAACTCGTCCTCCTCCGGACTGATTATTCACTGGCCTTTGTCTTGCGGAGGCCGGTCACGCGGTCACCGGGTTTCCATTGGCCGCGCTTTTTTAAGATTTCGACCCGTTCATAGCGTTTGAACACGTTCCGTTTCGCTCCGGATGTGCTCGCCGCACGCAAACTACGATGCTGTGACATAATTAAAATCGTTTGTCTCTCCACCGGGAAGCCGGCGGGGG
>WNFK01033977.1_pt1 | contig 10367 bp, 10 predicted proteins | sample 5400281 | NCBI WGS metagenome assembly WNFK01 (sample SAMN13153350, study PRJNA577476) | soil metagenome | isolation source: 20 cm soil on Douglas fir-dominated hillslope | place: USA:California | collected 2013-09-17
AGTTTGCGTCAACGGCATCGGTCGCGTGAGCGGCAGCCTGTGCGATGGTTTGGTCATTTAGCGGTTGACCCTTGAGCGCTGCTTCGACGGCTGCGGCGCGATAAGCTTTCGAAGCTACGCCGGTAACACCAACGCCAGCGGTTTCGCATGAACCGTCGGCGGCTAGCCTTATAGCCAAAGCAATTCCTACTACGGCAAAGCCGGATGCCGGATGCCTCACCTTCTGATAAGAGTGCACAAAACGTCCCGAAGGTTTAGGTACACGGATTTCGCGTAGTATCTCGCCAGGAGTTAGCGCGGTTGTTAACAGGTCGACGAAGAAGTCGTCAGCGTTAATCGTTCGCTCACCATTCGCAGCGACTGCAACCATCTGAGCGTTCAACGCAATTATGGCCGCCGGCCAATCACCTGCCGGATCTGAATGCGCGACGCTGCCCCCAATCGTGCCCTTGTTTCTAACCTGCACGTCGCCAATGTGTGATGCACAGTCAGGCAGCAGAGGACAAATCTTCTGAAGCAGAGCCGACGACTCGATCTGATAGTGAGTCGTCATGGTGCCAATCGCAATCAGATCGCCTTGCTCGCGAATGTACGCCAGGTCCTTTATACGTCCGATGTCGACGAGCATCCCGGGTTGGGCCAGTCGCAGCTTCATTGCCGGGATTAGGCTGTGACCGCCGGCAAGTATTTTTGCTTCGTCTGGATTCGCGGCCAGCAACGATAGGGCCTCATCGATTGTTGTCGGCGCTCGATAATCAAAAACTGCAGGTATCATTGTCGTCTCCTTTTTGGAGTGCGCTGACCTGACAAGCACCCCAGCCGGGCTGCCCGGCCGGGGACCCCGCTTCAGCGCTTTCGCCGGTCGCGACCTGTCGCGACCACCGCTCGGTCGAAGCTTCTAAACCATTTGGCCGGCACGCCGCCCAAGACTAAAGCGGCAACAGGTCGCAGCACTCCAAAATCGCTACGCCTTGATTATTCGCCAGATCGCCTCCGGCTTTACCGGCATGTCCAGATGCTTCACACCGAAAGGCGACAGGGCATCAACGATCGCTCCCACTATCGCCGGCGTTGCACCAATCGTACCTGCCTCACCAACGCCCACGTGTGACGCTCGAGGCAGCGCGTAGTCCATTAAGCTGCCCGTGACCAACTGTCCCTGGTCGTCATAAACAACTTCTTCGAAAAGCGCCTGGCCCAGCGACTGAACGATGCCGCCATGGAGCTGGCCATCCACCAACATAGGATTGATTACCTTGCCGCAATCGTCGACGGCGACGTAGCGGAGAAACTTGATGTCTCCCGTCTCTCGATCGATTTCAACTACGACGAGGTGCGTGCCAAAAGGAAAAGTAAAATTCTTTGGTTCGAAAAAGTAGGTGGCGGAAAGTCCTGGCTCAGTATCAGGCGGAAGTTCGCGAGCAATGTGGGCAGCGAGCGCCACCTCCTGAATCGTTAAACTCGACTTGCCCTCGGTGTCAGGCTCGGGAAGAGCTCCAGCCGGTGCCTCCCCGACCGACACGACCGGCTCTGAGCTTCCAGTTGTTGCGGCCGTCGCGCGCGAAAAGCGTCCGCCGGCAAAAGAAAGGCTCGCTTCGTCAGCCTTCAGAATGTGCGCGGCGATCTTGTTGGCTTTCTCCTTCAGTTTTTGAATGGCGATGAACACCGCCGTTCCGCCAACTGCGGTCGCGCGACTGCCGAACGTCCCGATGCCGTATTGAACAATTCCGGTGTCGCCATGGATCACCGTTACATCCCCCAGATCGACGCCGAGTTCGTCGGCGGCAATCTGCGCAAAAGACGTCTCCTGTCCCTGGCCATGTGGCGAGGCGCCCGTCAAGACAGTGACTTTACCGGTAGGCTCAATTCGCACCGTCGCACTTTCCCAGCCCCCGGCGGGCATTGCCTGCGACGGGCCGAGAGCGCAAATCTCGACATAGGTTGAAACGCCAATGCCGAGCAGTCGTCCTTCGGCGCGCGCTTTTTTCTGCTGCTCCCGCAAGTCGGCGTAACCGAGAATCGCCTGCGCTTTGTCGAGAGCGGCTTCGTAGTTGCCGCTGTCATAATCGAGACCGGTAGCAGTGTGAAAAGGAAACTCGTTCGCGGCAGGGAAGTTCTTCCGGCGAACTTCAGCAGGATCAATTCCCAGTTCAGCGGCAACGAGATCCATTGCCCGCTCGACCACGTAAGTCGCCTCCGGCCTACCGGCGCCACGATAAGCATCGGTTGACATTTTGTTCGTGAAGCAGGCGGTGACGTTGATTTGAATCGCGGGAATCTTGTAAGAACCAGAAAGCATCAAGCCGGTTAACGTCGGGATTGCGGGAGTCAGAAGTTGCAGATAAGCGCCAAGGTCGGCGAACACGTTGTAGCGAAGCCTGGTGATCGTACCGTCATTCTTGCAGCCAATCTCGATGTAGCCAACCTGCCCGCGGCCGTGGATCGTGCCCTGAATATTTTCGCGACGCCCTTCGATCCACTTTACCGGTTTCGCTAACTGCATCGAGATCCAGCCAAGCAGCGCTTCTTCAGCGTAGACATTCAACTTTGAACCAAAACCGCCGCCCACCTCCGGCGTGATGACGCGGAGCTTGTTTTCAGGAATGCCGATCATCAAAGCGAGTTGCGTGCGGAGCAGGTGTGGAATTTGTGTTGACGACCAGACCGTCAGCTCTTCTTCACCGGGGAAATATCGCGCCAGCACGCCGCGACCTTCCATGGCAATCGGCGCCAGACGCTGGTGGACAATGCGCTGCTTGAGCACGTGATCAGACGCCGCTAATGCCGCATCGATGTCGCCTTCGCCGGCGGTCAACTTGTAAGCGATGTTGTCCCCAAAATCCTCGTAGATCACCGGGCCGCCCTTAGCAGCCGCTTCAACATCGACAACCGCGGGAAGATCGTCGTAGTCCACCATCACGAGATCCAGTGCATCGCGGGCCGCATAAGCATCGCGCGCCACCACCGCTGCGATGGGTTGGCCGACGAAGTAAACTTTGCCCTGAGCCAGTACCCGATAGTCCGGCACCTTCAAGCCCGGCAGCGAGCTCGCGCAGGGAACCGGACCCACCTTCGCAACGTCTTTGCCGGTATAGACCGCTACAACGCCCGGCGCCTTCAGGGCTTCGCTGGTATCAATGCCGGTGATGCGCGCGTGCGCGTATACGGAACGGACGAAAGCAACATGCAGCGTGTCAGGCAGGCGAATGTCGTCGACGTAGTGCGCCAGCCCCTTAATCAGGCGCGGATCTTCAGTTCGCTTTAGTCGTTGTCCAACGTAATTAGCCATATGACACCTCGTAAACAATAACTAGTGACAGATCGCATTTGCCTGTCACCTGTGACTCGCCTTTGCTGCGTACTCCACGGCTTCGACAATGTGTTGGTAGCCAGTGCAACGGCAGAGATTGCCCTCAAGGCCGTGACGTATTTCTTCTCGCGAAGGGTTCGCGTTGCGATCGATGATTTGCGAAGCCGCCATAATCATGCCGGGAGTGCAGTAGCCACACTGTAGTCCGTGACGTTCCCAGAACCCCTCCTGCATGGGATGGAGCTCGCCGTTTTTCATCAGGCCCTCGATAGTTGTGACCTCGGCGCCGTCTGCCTGCACCGCGAGCATAGTGCACGACTTAACCGCCTGACCGTCCACCATCGTGGTGCAGGCTCCGCAAAGCGAAGTCTCACAGCCGATGTGGGTGCCAGTTAGACCAAGCACATCCCGGAGGTAGTGAACCAGCAACAGCCGCGGTTCCACCTCGTGCTGATGAGTGACACCGTTGACACTCATGCTGATAGCTACTTTCATGGCTACCTCACTTTTTTGGAGTGCGGTGACCTGTCACCGCTTTCGTTAGCCGCGACCTGCCGCGGCGATCAGGTTGGTTGGAACTCCAGAAGGACGTGGGCGTCAAGCCGCCCAATGCAAAAGCGGTGACAGGTCACCGCACTCCAGGGAGTTGCGCTTTGTTGTCAAACAGTGGCCTTGTGTATCTGCCGCTTGAGGCGATGGATTGTTCGCCGCGCCACTTTAAGTTGGGCGTGGTCGTGGGCGGCAATAGCTTCGTCACGCTTCTGCTTCATTTCACGAATGCGCGCCTTGATCGAAGCCTTGTCGACGCCGACAACCTCATGGTGCTCGTGCTTAATTCCGAGAGCGTTTGAAAGAGCGACAAGCAGATGCTCTTTGTTGAGTTGCGTGTAGCCTTGCAGAGCCGCGTGTTCGTTGCCCTTGGCAATTTCACGTAACTCGGCGACGGTCTTGTGTTTGAGCTGTTCGTAGGTGTAGTCCATTGGGATGACGTCCTCTTTCGCCTCACGGGAAAACTGAAAACTGCTTTGATGGAGGACGGTAGGATAAGACTTTCTCAGCTACAGTGACAAGGCTTGTCCGGGTACTTTCATGTGATCTCGCGTACCGGTGAGACGGTAGACTCTGGCGTGCTGGTGAATCAGAAAAAAGTTGTGATCGGTGGAGCTGTCTGATTCGACCCCCGGCGGGGCGAAATGTTTATAGACCGGCTTTTCCTTGCCGTTCGTTCTGCGGCCGGGTTTCGCGCCTAACGGAGCGAGAGCATTGGATATGCGCTGGTAACTATAAACATCTCGCTCCGCTGGAGCGAAAACTAATCCCACCGTTAAATTAGAGTTGAATTCGCGGGCACTTAGTTCACACCGGTTCGCTGCCACTCGGCTCCCAGGATTTGTCTCAGGTGCTTCTTCATGTGGTCGACATAGTCGTGCATGAACCAATCCAGCGTTACGGGCTCATTCTCGCTAAGACTGTCAGATGCGATCTGGTGAAGATTGTGTTTGTGGCGCAACTTCATCCGCGTCTCCTCCGGGATAAGTCCCATCAAGTGCAGGATGTGCTGATTGTATAACTTCCAGAGCTGCACCAGGTCCGCCCAGTTCTCACCCTGATAGTTCTGAGCGCGAACCCAACCTTCCTGCTCATATCCGGCGAAGACCAAATCGTCGGTAAACTGGGCCCGCACAAATCGTTGATGATTGTTTGAAGCGGAGTCGATTAGGTGTCCAACTATCTCCTTCGGCGACCATTTGCCTGCGGCTCTCGGCGTTTGATTCTGCTCAGCTGGAATCTGGAGAAGCGCGTTTGAAGCAGCGTCGATCGTCTGGCCAAAATCGTCTAGAAAGTCTTGCATGTCATTCCTCGTAGTAAACTCGGCACTGGAAAGCACCCGACCGAATTGTGAAATGCGGATCGCTATGATAATAACGCATCCGAGATGTGAACCTCCAAGCTGGAGTCTTTGGATATGGGAGCTAAAAGGAGATCGCGCAAGAAACGTGTGCTATTGATCTGCCTCCTGGTGCTGTTCGCGATATCAGCCTGGGTGCTCTACGATCTTTACGCTCCTCGCACGGCTCACCTTCGAGAATTCGATGCAGACGAAGTAGCGCGCCTGGAAACAGCGATGTGGCGATCCTACTATGAGAAAGCGCAGGTGCGACTATTCAAGCAACTATCAGAATTACTACGCACGCAATATGACATGCCGCTCATCAGGTCAAACCAGGTGGCCTACTATGCAGCCAATGCGGCTTTCGTCTTCAAGGACGGTAAGCAGCGCTCCGACTATGAAGAAGCGCTGCCCGACCTCGTCAAGTTTTATCAGTCTTTGCGTAACATAAGCGACATTCCCTTCGATGCCGATCGTGCAGCACGTCTCGAACTTGAGTGGTGGATCATCCATCGCGAGCGTGCAAAGCATCCACCCGGCGATCTTGCGCACGCGCTGGCGGAATTGCAGGCGGAGATTTATAGGATCCCAATCGAGCGATTGCTGGAGCACGGCCGTTTGCGCGCCGAAGCGATGACACTTCGGGACACCAAGGCTGATACGGGCGGAGTTACTGAAGCCGACTGGGCAAAGATCGATGAGCTGCTGCATCAGTCCTGGCGATCTTTGGCGGTTGCGGTGAAGTCGTAAGAGATTCTGCCGCGGATGAACGCGGAGAAACGCGGATCTGATAAAGAGATAAATATCGGTTAAGCGGTTTGTGATTGTCGGCTTCGTTGTTGACTTGATTTTTCAGATCCGCGTTCATCTGCGTTCATCCGCGGCTAATTCCTGCCTATCAAGTCAAAGCGATTTGGCCATGCGAAAGGCAGGCAGCGACTCTCCGTCCGGCGTCTCCAGTTGCATCGCTTCGGCCTTTTCATAACCACGAGCGGTGTACAACGGTTCACCTGGCAGCGTCGCTACGAGCTCGATCCTGCTGAAGCCGGCTGCACGGGCAGCTTCTTCACACGCCGTCAATATTCTGCTGCCCACGCCTCTTCGCGACCATCGTGGGTGAACATAAAACGCGCGAATGCGTGCGGCTTCCGCGGCGGGATTAAGTAGTGAATCGAGACGATCAGCCTTCGATTGGTCGCCGCCAAACTAAGTCGTTCGTTTGCTCCAGCCGCCGCTGCCAGCTAGTTGGCCCTCGATCTCAGCGACAAAGAAAGTTCCATCGATAATCAGTTGAGTGTCGACACCAAAAACGTGTGACAGGGCGCTCTGGATCTGCTCGGACGTGTAATGTTCGGCGCTCAACGCGGTAACCGATACTCGTATCAATTCCTCGAGCGCTGGAATGTCCGTCATCGTTGCCTGCCGCAGTTCTATGTTCATGAAAACTCCATCGCTCGACGAAGAAGGAATGAAGGCGGTATAAAGTAGAGCGGAAAGCAGATCAGAGGCAACAACGCAAGTTGGAGGGTTGAGGTAAATCACGTGGGCGATGACCAGGTTGAGGAGCGCATTACAAGGCTGGCATTTGACGGAGACGCGCTTAAGTATCGCGAGTTTTGTGTGAAGCTAAAAGCCGGACTGCCCGAAGGCACGGCGGTGGCGCTGCGGGGCAGTGTAGTCACCAACAAGCGCTGGCAAGACGGGAAGCCTTTTGACGCCGGTGGCCGCGGTACTAGTGATCTTGACGTGACCCTCATCGGTGACAAGGTAATGGAGTTTTGGAATGAAGACGCCTTCTATATTCCCGCTCTGCATACCAGGCCGCTTTGCGACGAGGACGCGGGAATTGCGCCGGCGCTAAATACCTTGCGTGAGGAACTGCAGAACCTGGCCGGCAGGCCGGTAAACTTTCAAGCCACTTCAAACCTGATACTCTTTGCGCGCGACGTCTTGTTTGATGAGCCTTACTGCATCGTGATAGAGGCGCCTGCCTCGTGATTGTTAAACTGCTTAGCTACAACATCCGCTTCGGCGGTCGCCGGCGCGAAAGCGAAATAGCCGAAGTGATCTGTGCCGCCGCGCCGGATATAGTCGTTTTTCAGGAAGCCACTGACGCGGATGTCATCAAGCATCTGGCAACCGCAACTGGCTTACCCTTCTGGGCCGCGCGCCGCGAACACTCCATAGGTTACATCAGCCGTTTAGAGACGAGTCATCATGAATGGCATTATCCCGCCGGCGCGAAACACTCCTTTCTGGAAATTGTGATTAAGGGCAGCGAGGCGCGCATCTTTGGGCTGCATTTGAGTTCGATGTTTTCAAAGTGGGGCGAACGCAGGCGAGTAAAAGAAATTCGCGCCCTGCTGAAGGGCATTGAACGGCATCAGCATGGCTTTCACCTTCTGGTCGGAGACTTCAACACTCTTGCCGTTGGGGAAACCTTCGATGTCAGACGCATGCCTGCGTGGATTCGCGGGCTGGTTTGGTTAAGCGGCCGCGACATTCAACGTGAGACCATTCAGATTCTTCGAGACGCCGACTATCTGGACGCCTACCGTTCTCTGCACCCAAACGATAAGGGCTATACGTTTCCAGTGTGGGACCCGCACCTGCGCCTCGACTACGTATTCGTTCCCGAAGTATTCGCGGAACGATTGGTTGAGTGTGAGGTGTTCGCTGCGCTGCCGATAGCAACCAGCGCGTCGGATCACTTTCCGTTATTGGCTAAGTTCGACTTTGGGTGACGTCGGACAAATCAGAACTGGGAGCGATAGCGACCAGCCAAAGGCGCAACTGACGAAGTACTGCAGGCTAACCCCGTTCCTTTTGAAGGGCTTCCCTTGGCTGGTCGCTATCGCTCCCAGTTCTGATTTTGCGTAGGCTACGTTGAATCTTGTCAGGTTAATATCGCTTTGGGACATCATGCTTTGTCATACTTCGGCAGTCCCTCCACCAGGTAATCGAAGCCCAGCCAGAAACTCCAACTGTGGTGATAGAAGGCAACGGGAAATACCAGCCCAACCACAATGAGACCTGCCAGCACTGATTCATAGCTGGAGCCAATTAAGATCAACCAAACAAAGCAGACTGCCAAAATAACGAACTCGGTTGTGAGAACGTTTGCGAGAATAGCTCCGACAAAAAAGCCTTCCTCGCGCTTAAACAGTGAGCGGCAATTGGGACAGTGGTGTCGTAGCCGGAAGGGGCTGAGGGCGATGGACGCCTGGCCGCAAGCGGGACAGCGCAAACGCAAAGAGCGCGATAACACCTTTCCGATCGATCTTTCACCAATGGTTGACACGTTAACCTCTGCTCATCGTTCTAGGTGCCAGTATACAAGGGAATCATCCAACGAGCCTGCGAAAGCTGGCTCGTTGAAATAGTTACTTCCAACCAGTCATTAGTTACGGGGAGGAACTGCACTTTGAGTCCGCAAGTAAGTCAAACCTTCCAACGGCAATGCCGTCGTAAACAACTGTGTTGACTCAACTCGAAACAGATATAATACTGTGCGACTACCTCGTCAGGCTTTGATCGTCAGGCGGCTCTGAGCTCGTGTCTCACATGAACAAAGAATGTGGCGTTTCCGCACAGGGAATATCCTCAAAACAGAATTCAGGACTCAGGGCTCAGGGGTCGGAATTCTGACTAATTTGATTGATTCTAACTTCTGTAATTCTGGCTCCTGAATTCTGAGTCCTGAATTCCTCGACGGAGTCGGCGCCTTTTTCTCGCAGGAGGCCTAACATGAGCGCCAAGCTCAACTACAAAAACGACCTTTTCATAAGCTACGCCCACATCGACAACGCCCGTTTCACCGAAATCGAAAAGGGCTGGATCGATCTACTGCACGAAGCTTTGGACTGGCGTCTGCCACAATTGATGGGCGGGCCGGTAAAGATCTGGCGCGATCTCAAACTGGGTGGTAACGATGTCTTCAACGAAACCATCGTAATCGAGGTTGCAAACTCGGCCATCCTCATTTCTGTAATTTCACCGCGCTACCTGTCGTCGTCATCCTGTCGGGAAGAGCTCGATAGATTCTTCAGTGCGGCTGCCCAAAGCGCCGGCATTCGAGTTGACGATAAACACCGCGTCTTTAAAGTTGCCAAGACCTATGTTCCGCTTCAAGAGCATCCCCCAGAATTACGGGAGATGCTCGGTTATGAATTCTATGCGGTCGACAAGGCGTCTGGTCGTTTCCGCGAATACGATAATGAGATTGGTCCCAAAGGCGAAAAGGACAAAAGGTATTGGGAGAAATTCGAGGACCTGGCACAGGACATCTGCCTTTTGCTGAAGCGAATGGGCTGTGAGACAAACACTCAGGCTGAGGTTGTTAGCGACGGAGCAACCATATACCTGGCCGAAACCACTCTCGACCTTCAGGAGGAACGCGACAAGGTCAAACGAGAACTGCTACAGCACGGTCATCTTGTATTGCCGGATAAAGCCCTGCCTCAGGATGGGCCTTCATTGAAGCAAGTGGTTCGCGACTACCTCAAGCGCAGCCGACTATCGGTGCACTTGATTGGTGATTATTACGGCACCATCCCTGAAATGGAGACGGAATGCTCCGTTGTTCGTCTGCAGGAGGAACTTGCCGTTGAGCGCGGCGACGATGCGCAGTTTTCAAGGTTGATCTGGCTGCCTCCGGGTTTACAGGCGAAGGAGCCGCGGCAGGAGAAGTTTATCCTCGATCTTCAGAATAGCTTCTCGTCTCACAACGGCTCGGAGTTGCTGCAAGTTAAGCTCGAGGATCTGAAAACGATCATTCAAACCAAGCTTACGCAAAAGCCCAAGCCTCCCATACCCGTGAGCGAAGAGGGCGAGGCGAGCCGAATCTACCTGATTTGCGATCAGTCTGATGTCGATGCGGTAGGACCGCTGCAAGACTACCTCTTCGCCCAGGGCTATGAAGTCATTTTACCGCTGGTTGAAGGAACCGAAGCGGAAGTTTTCCAGGACCACAAGGACAACCTGTTGTTATGCGACGCTGTGTTGATCTTCCAGGGGCGTGCCAGTGAAGGCTGGCTGCGAATGAAGCTGCGCGAGCTACTCAAGCTGCCCGGCTATGGACGGACTACACCGCTACTCGGCAAAGCAGTTTATGTGGCCGGGCCCGCGTCTCCCCCGAAAGAGCGTTTTAAAACATTGGAAGCACTG
>WNFK01206072.1_pt1 | contig 10366 bp, 10 predicted proteins | sample 5400281 | NCBI WGS metagenome assembly WNFK01 (sample SAMN13153350, study PRJNA577476) | soil metagenome | isolation source: 20 cm soil on Douglas fir-dominated hillslope | place: USA:California | collected 2013-09-17
ATGGGAATATCGCCCAGTGGAGAATCAGCAATTCTAGTCGACCGTTCATGTCCCGGCAAGTTAGCAGAGTCTAGTGGTGTCCTAATTTGTAGGGGCGTCTTTGTAGGGGCGTCCCTCAGTGGGCGCCCCATTCTGCTGATTTGTCACTCAAGAAAGGGCGCCCACGGAGGGACGCCCCTACAAATTAGGACACTACCCGTCCGGGAAGAAGATCTCAGTTTGATACTGCTCAGTTTGAATTGAAAATGTTTATAGTCGCAGTGCTGTCCTGATCAGAGCCGCAGCAAAGTCTCAGCAATGCTTTCCATTTCCGGAATCGGATCGAGATCAATCAAGTTGTCGGGAGCGGGTTCGCAACCTTCTTCCACGGGGAGGCTTACACGGTTGCGGCCGGTATGCTTTGAATTGTAGAGCGCGCGGTCTGCGGCAACGACTAAAGTGTCCCGAGATGATGCGTGAGTTGGAAAAGTGGCAAGGCCAAACGAAGCAGTGATCAAGCCAAAGCCCGGAACTTCGGTGCCGGCAATTCTCTTGCGCAGCCGCTCTGCTACGACCAAAGCACCGTCAGTTCCCGCTTGAGGTAGAATCACGGCAAATTCGTCGCCGCCAAATCTGGCCGCGCTGTCCACCGCTCGCAATTCAGCGCGCAAACTTTCTGCGACGATACGCAATGCGACATCACCGATATCATGCCCTGCCCGGTCATTGATGCGCTTGAACCTATCAAGATCCATCATGATCAAAGACAGCGGCTGTCTCATGCGGGTCGCCAGATGAAGATCCCGTTCCAACTGTAACTCAAAAGAGCGCCTGTTATAGCAGCCGGTAAGTCCATCTGTTAGAGCTTGCTCCTGCATGTGAGCCTGATTGACCGCCACTGTAAGTTGATCTGCCACCGTGTGCAAAAGGAGTAGCTCGTTATCAGCCCAAATGTGGGAAGGATCCGCTGCGTGCACTAACAACAAGCCCACAAAATTGCCTTGATAAGTGAGAGGCACGGCTGCCTTCGCACGGGGCCGATTCTGAAATTCATTGTCGCCATCAACGACCCAGGTCGTTGGTGAGTGCGGCAGGTTACCCCGCAATAGTTCAATATCTGCCAGCAACTCTTTCTTCGTTTCCTGGCTGGCGTCGATTTCCGCTCTAAAGTAGTACTTCGCCAAAGTTTCTCGCACCAGGTGACCTTCGACTTGAACGGCGCAACATTTTGCGTTGAGCGTACGCCCTACTTCGTGTGCGGCAGTCACCAGAATGCGATCGAGTTCAATTGAATTTCGAGTCGCGGCAGCTATCCGACTTACGGCAACCTCGCGTTCAGCCTGTTCCTGAAGCAGACGGGCAAGCTTTGTCGTTATTCCCGAAATCAGTTGCGGGGATGCTGCCTTTGGCATTAAGTCACAGATCGCTTCTGCAAAGGAGGCGCCCTTGAGAGAATCTTCTGAAGACACGCGCGCCATCAAGGATTCCAAAGCAGAAGAAATGACTTCCGGGTCGAAAGTCCAAACAACGGCAGTAGAAATCAGCAGAGCGGAGAAATAAGGGTCGGCTATTACCACGAGTCGCTCTTGCATGTTATCGCTTGCGATGCTCTCGAGCACCACAGGCTCTCTATTTTCGGTCGCGGTCAGTTTCCGATCAGCGAGCGCGTCGTCAGCGGTTACGAAAAGAAAAACCTTCCTGGCCCCGTGAACAAGCTTTCGAATTCGAGTTATCTCTCGATGGGATCTCTCTTCAACCGTGGGCAAGCATTCAACAATCAGAGGCTCCAGATTGTTTTCGAGGACAACCTCCTCAAGATAGCGATGTAGCAAAGCGATAGTGGAAGGTGCACAGCGAACAGGTATCAGTTGTCGCGGATGCCGGGCTAGGAGGGAGTGGTAGAGGGAGTACATGAAAGGTAGATTGTCGAACTCGGAAGATCCAAATCTGGTGGGCTTGCACCGCTGGGGCAGCGCATGCGGCAGGTCAAAAACATTTTACATCGATAAACAACGGGCTGTCTACGGGAATATTACGAGCTGGGGCCTAGCGTGAGGAAAGACGCAAATAGGTGCTAAGTGCTGTGGCTGCATGATTTGAGAGATCGTCTGAAACATCGGCAGACACCGCAATTGCCCGGCGCCCCGCGCGAAGCACACGCGCAGTCGCTATTGCACGTCCGCTCGTTAATGGACGGAGATAGTTTATGGTCAGATCAACCGTAGTCGTCCGCTCGCCCTCAGCGAGCAACGGAATGATCGCAAAGGCCATCGCGGTATCTATCAGCGAGGCAATAGCACCGCCGTGAACTACTCCGCTGTTTTGCATTAAATCGTCCCTGATTCTCAGAGACATGACCGCGAGGCCCGGCTCAATGGTGTCCAATTCAAGACCTATGAGCTTTGCGAATGGAACTGTTTCCAATGCCCCACGAATTCGTCTTCGTTGATCTTCCGTGAGTTCTGAGGAGGTCATGAACGGTAACTTTCTCCGGGGCTCGTTGGTTCGACAATTACGGCAGTACCATAAGCCAACACTTCGGTAACTCCGGTAGATAGCTCAGTCGTGTCATAGCGAGCTCCAATCACCGCGTTAGCTCCAATTTCGGTCGCGTGTTGAATCATGATATCGAACGCATCCGAACGAGTTTGTTCGCAGAGTTTGGACCAAAGTGTAATATTGCCGCCGACGATTGTCTGGATGGTAGCACCGAGGGTTGCGAAGACGTTCCGCGAACGAACAACGATGCCTCTTACCACACCAAGGTTTTGCACCAGGCGATAGTTCGGCAGCTCGAAAGCCGTAGTCACCATCTGATGAGAGACGGAGTAGCGCGGCGGACTGACAGCATAAGGAACTCTTTGAAGGGGATCTGAGCTCATCGTTTTGTCTCCTTAGGGGACGACTTTCTCTTAAACAAGCTTTTTTGCGAACCTTCAACCGCAGGTTCCTGATCCTTGGGGATCCACAGGAACGTTTGGAGATCGCACCGTCCGGTTTTGTCAAAGTGCACGCCCTCAGTCTCCAGCAGCCGTTGCTGTTTATCGTGCGGCAAAACAACGCGCCCCGTGGAAATGGCACCTTGCGCGTTGATTACGCGATGCCACGGCGTGGCGTCATCAGCGTCATGCATGGCAAAACCTACCGTTCTTGGCGTATAGCCTTCGCCCAGCAGCTCGGCGATTTGGCCGTAGGTCATAACGCACCCGCGCGGAATGCGGCGCACGATGTCATATACCCGCTCTCGGTATTTCGACTTGTCATCTTGTTTTGAGGACACGCCTGGCCGCTTCATTAGTTGAAGGTCCTCAAGACAGCCCGTGCTGGTGCGCCGTCTCCGCTGCCTCCGCGAATTCTCAAGGGAAGACAGATCAGTTCATATCTTCCCGCGGGAATACCGTCCAGATCCAGGCCTTCAACAATTACTACGCCATGTGAAAGCAGGACGTGGTGAGTCTGAAAACCATCCGATTTAAATTCCTCCACGGATAGATAGTCGATGCCTACGAGCTTCGTACCTTGCTGAACCAGTTTTGCCGCGGCGCGAGGTTCAAGGTAGGTATAGTCAGTGCGAAACCCTCGTCCTGTTTCTTTCCAAAAAGCTGAGTTGCGAGTCTTGAAAAGGATGCGAGTGGTTCCGGGTTTGCAGTTCTTCGCGACAAAATCTTCGTCGATCACAAGAGTACCGTTCGGCACCTCGATGACTTCGGCCGCTCCAATCAGGATGTCCAGTGGTAATGATTCAACTCCAGCGGCGCCTTCAAGAAAGTGAGCTGGAGCATCGACGTGTGTTCCAGTGTGAACGCCGAAGTTGAGCTGCGAAACATTGGCCTGATCCCCGCCGGCGAGAGTGGACCACATACTGATTTTTATTCCCGGATCGCCGGGATAAGTTGGAATATCGTCGCTCAAAGCGACGCTCACGTCGTAAATAGGCATCAGGCGACGCATAGTAATTGTCACTAAAGAACCATGTCAATTCAACTGACCAGCAAGTAGTGTCCTAATGAGCCCTCTTGCATGGCCATGATCTACAGGTTAGCATTTGTGCGCAGACAAAGAACTCTATTCGCAACGAGGACAACACAATCAGTTCGACTCTCCGGGCACCCGAACCTTTACGGCTAGCTGCATCAAGTTATCTCAATACGGCACCAATAATCTGGAGCTTCTTGCACGGTTCCAGGTGCGGTCAAGTCGACCTTGTAGAAGCAGTACCTGCTCGCTGCGCCGAACTATTGGCGAATGCCGAGGTGGAAGCTGCACTCGTCCCGGTCATTGAATTCCAGCGCATTTCGGGCATTTCATTGGTACCTGATGTCTGCGTGGGTTCAAAGAAGCAAGTGCGCAGTGTGGTCCTGGTATCAAGGAACGACGACCTCAAGAACGTTCATCGCGTCGCGCTGGATGAATCGTCCCGCACTTCGGCGGCGCTGGTAAAGATTATCTTTCGTGAGTTTGTCGGATTTGAGCCCCTCTGGACCACTCGGTCGCCGAACCTGCAACTTATGCTCGAGGAAAATGATACCGCCTTAATAATAGGGGATCCGGCAATGACTTTTCCGCGCGATGGGCTCACGGTTTGGGACATGGCCAGCCTATGGCGAGAACACACCGGTCTCGGATTTGTTTTTGCCATGTGGATGGTTCGTGATGAACCTGCTGATAAGTCTGCAAGAGTCGATTTCGCCGGCGCGCGCGATGAAGGTCTCGCACGAAGTGAAGAAATAGTCGACCACTACCGGACGATACTGGGACTACCGCGCAACACACTCGAACAATACTTGAAAGAGAACATTTGCTTCTACCTCGATGAAGACATGCGCGCGGGATTGGATCTGTACTTCCGTCTCGCCCACAAACACCGGCTGCTTGAAACATTGAAGCCTTTGAAAACTATCGGGCCATAGCTTAGTATTTCTGACTAAGCAATTCACATGAGTACACCTACTACGGTTCAATCGATTCTGGATAAGGTGCTGGCAGGCGAGCGCATGACGGCCGACGACTGTGCTCTATGAGATTCGGGCACGCAGACACAACGACAACATTGTCACTTACATCATCGATCGAAACGTGAATTACACGAACGTGTGTAACGTGGTCTGTACCTTTTGCGCGTTTTATCGTCGTCCGGGCGCGCCGGACACTTACGTAAGAACCGTTGAAGAAATCTGCCACAAGATCGATGAAACGATTGAACTGGGCGGCACAGGGGTCCTCATGCAAGGCGGACTTCATCCGGATTTCGGCATTGAGTGGTATGAAGATCTATTGCGTGTATTGCATGCAAAGTATCCGACGTTTCAACTGCACTGCTTTTCACCGCCAGAGATTCACAATATTCACCTGATCTCGAAGCTCGACTACGAGACCATCATGGCGCGCTTAAAGGCGGCTGGACTTTACAGCCTTCCTGGCGGCGGGGCTGAAATCCTCGACGATGAAGTGCGTAAGCGAGTATCCACGAAATGCACCACTGATGAATGGCTCGCCGTAATGCGCGCTGTGCATCGAGTCGGATTGAGATCTACGGCCACAATGATGTTTGGAATGGGCGACGGCGTGGTCCATAGAGTTCGCCACCTGCAGCGCATCCGCGATCTCCAGGACGAAACAGGAGGGTTCACGGCATTCATTCCCTGGACTTTCCAGCGGGAGAACACGGCTCTGGGAAGGCGGATCAAGGATGAACCAACTGGTATTGATTATCTAAAAATGCTTGCGGTTTCGCGGTTGTTTCTTGACAACATCGAGAACTTTCAATCGTCGTGGCTGACTCAAGGGTTACGCCTTGGTCAAGTGGCGCTTCGCTTTGGCGCCAACGATATGGGTTCGATAATGATCGAGGAGAATGTGGTATCGGCAGCCGGTGCTCACAATCGAGCCGACGAGAAGATGCTGCAGTTCCTAATTCGCGAAGCGGGTTTTATTCCACAGCAGCGCGACATTCTTTATCAGCATGTACATCGCCCGCTCCAATCCGAAACTGAATTGATTCCCACAGATCTGCGCGAAGCTTCAACATCGATCGCTGAGCGTTAAGCCGCGGCAGAGCGCGTGCGAAACGACTCACGCACCAAGGCATTGAACTTTTCCGGATATTCCTGTTCCGGCATCATGCGGCAGTAATCAAATACCTGCAGGCTAGCCCGGGGATTCAGCTGCAACAGAGCCGTTGCTCGTGATACCGGTGTGTTCAAATCCTGTTTCCCCCAAACGAGAACCATTTGCTGAGAAAGCCGCGAGAAAGCGGGTCTCATGTCCGTGTTCAGATAGCCTGAGAGAAAAGCTGCTATTGCGTGTTGTGCTCCTGGCTGATGACTCGTTGAATAGAGATGGGCAACCAGACGATTTGTAACTCGACGGTGGTCATAGAACAGGGTTCTTGTAGCGTAGTCGCGAATGCTTCGTTCGCTGGCCATGACGTTGTAAAACGATGTGCCCAGCACCGGTGATTGGAGCAATCCGTAGAATGCTGCCCCCGCCATCCCCGGCCGCGTATTCAAAGTCTCATTGCCAGCCGGAGCGTTGAGGATCATCGAGTTGATGAGTTCCGGGTGTTCATCGGCAACGCGCACGGCATAGGAAGCGCCCAAAGAACTAGCAACAACATTCGCGCGGCCGCCGGCTACTTCTCGAATGAAATCCGCAATGAGCTCTACGTAAAGATCGGCAGAAAACGGGGCGGCAGCGGGTTTATCGGAGAACCCAAAACCCAGAAAGTCAAAAGCGTAGACAGGAAACTCCTCGGCGAGGATGTCAAAGTTCTTCCTCCACATGAAGCAGGAAGCCCCTGCGCCGATCCCATGGACGAACACCAGTGGCGTTCTGGGATTGGCTACGCCTGACTTCTTGTAAAATATTCTTCCGTGCTTCCAGGGAAAGAAATCTGCATCTCCACCAAGCGCACTGTCGTCGGGTTCCTGCACTCCTCGCTTAATCGCCGCATTAACTGCTGCAAGGGCGGCCACGCCGGCGCCTCCCGCGAGCATGGTCTTCCAGAAATTTCCTAACTTTCCCATAGTAACGCCGAGAGCATAATGACCTTGATGCTGCGGATCATTGGTTTGTCGGTTCGCCAAGGTTACTTGATCCAATTCCTAACTTAGATCACTGCAATATCAAACTGTTCCTGGTGAATAGTTGGATCGCTGGTAATGTCGATCGGGCCGAGATAGTCCTCAATCTCAATCATTACGTCGCGCTCAGTCGTGCGCAGCGCGCGCGCAACCTCTGGATTGATGCGGAGCGTCACCTGTTTGTTGTCGCTCTCTCCATCCATTCCCTTGGCTAGCCGCCGCGCCTCTTCCAGCAGTTCGTAACAGACTGTTTGCGGAGACTTTATCAAACCGCCGCCCTGACAATAGCTACAGGGCGAACATAGCGTTCTTTCAAGCGACTGCTTGACGCGCTTGCGAGTCATGATCACCAGGCCAAAGTCGTTGAAGGAAAGCACCTTCGTCGGTGATTTATCGTTGCGGAGAGCGTCCTGCAGCACCTGCATCACCCTTGTTCGATTGCGTCGCTCTTCCATGTCGATCAGGTCAAGCACAATAATACCGCCAAGATCGCGCAGTCTGATCTGCCTGACAATTTCGTCGACAGCTTCAAGGTTGGTGCGGGTAATTGTATCTTCGAGACGCCCGCTGCCCCGACCGACAAACTTCCCGGTGTTGACGTCGATGGCCACCAGAGCTTCTGTCTGATTTATAACGAGATAGCCGCCAGACCTCAGCCAAACTCGTGGTTTGATTGCCTTGTCGATCTCGACCTGTACGCCATAAGCCTCGAGAATTGGCTGCTCACGGGTGTAAAGCTTGACGCGTTTCACCAATTTGGGCTGAATGCGGTTTATGAACTCGACAATGCCCTGATACTCCTCTTCGGAGTCTACTCGAATAGATTCGAAGTCGTCTGACAACTGATCGCGCAAGAGTCGCTGGACGAGGTCCAAATCTTTATGGACCAGGGCCGGGGCCTTTGCCTTCTCAGCGGCAGCACGAATATCAAGCCAGGTTCGGACGAGATAACGCACATCCTCGCGAAGATCCCTCTCACTGATGCCAACTCCTGCGGTCCGCACAATAAATCCGCCGGACGGCACATCTTCGTCCGCACGGATTGTCTGTATCAACTTTCGTAAGCGGTGCCGCTCGCTGTCTGACTCGATCTTTCTCGAAACACCCACATGTTCTACCGTGGGCATATACACGAGGAACCGGCCTGGCAGCGCAATGTGAGAAGTAATCCTGGCACCCTTCTTGGCGATAGGCTCCTTGGCAATTTGCACCAATATTTCCTGTCCTTCATCTAGCAGATCCGTTATAGCAGGCTGCTGCCTACTATCGCGCCGCGACTGCCCGCGAAACCCTCGCTGGTCGCGCTGATCGCGAGGCCTGGGACGCGGGCCGGTTTCGGCACTCGGGAGTTTCGGGGCGGCGACGGGTTCCACGGCCAGTTCAATCTTTTGTGTCTGCTCCGCCTCTTCCTCCGGCGCCTCGGACGCCGGCTGCGCCTCAGTCTCAGCCACTCCTGTTGCAGGCTTATTCTTGCTGGGACGGCGACGTCTTCTCCCACCGCGCCTTGTCGCAAACTCACCACGCACCGGGCTTTCAACAAGTCGTGCGTCGGAATCCGTATAGCTGGTGGCGTCTACGCGGTCTGGTTCTTCAGCTGAGGCGACTGAGGTTTTCGCGCGCTTCTTAGCCGGACTCTTCTTGCTTGAGGTCTTTTTCTTACTGCTGCTTCTGGTTCCTGAGGTGGCGCGAGCGGGGCGCGATTTTCTAGTGCTTTCTGTTTCCTCGTCTCGAGATGACGTCGCTTTGCGCGGGCGACGACCTGCCTGAATCGTCGATTCGGCGTCCTCTTCGTTATCTTCCTCGTCGCTCACACGCTCGAAGCTGGCACCACGCTGAATCTCGGCGTCGATGTCGTCTATAAACCTTCCCACATGGGCCTCGAGAGGTTGCCGTTCCTGAATCTCAGGAGCGGCGTTATCGCCATAAATATCGCTATCGTCAATGCGCTGGAACGAAGGATCACCGAGGCCGCTCAAAGGAAGAACAGAACCGACCTCGGCCGTCCGGAAGTCGTCTTCCATATTGAATTCGACAGCATGAATCTGATCGAATAACCGCTCCTGTAGTCTTGCGTCTTTGAACATCTCTCCGTTAACCGCAGCTGTCTCTTCTTCATCGACGATTCGCTTAATTGACGGATCGCCAGAGACAAACGGGGTGTCAGGTATCTCGAATCTTATGCTTGGAGGAGGAGCCGCCAACGCTCCATCATCCGGTCTGTCTGACCGTGGGCGACGCCGGCCCCGACGGCCGCGTCGTCGTCCGGCCTCACCTTCATCAGGCTGAGCAGATACAGCGGTTGCTTGTTCTTCTTCGTGAAGTGGCTCAACTCGCTCCTGCGTCGCTTCAATTCTGTGCTCACGTTCTATTCTCGCCAGGGCCACCTGCTCTGCGGCTACGTGTTCGGCATCAGGAGTTCCCTTCTTGGATTTATCGATGACGATTCGCTCAAACTCCTCTTCTTCGTCAAAAAAGTCTGACACATAAAGAAAGGCGTCGCGTTCGAGGCCGATATCAACAAAGGCGGATTGCATTCCCGGCAACACGCGCATAACGCGTCCCTTGTAAATGTTGCCGACGATACCTTGATGTTGCTCTCCTCGTTCTATGTAAAACTCCGTGACTTTGTCGTCTTCAATGATCGCTATTTTCTTTTCGCGTCCGTTAACGCTTACTATTAGTTGTTTTGCCATTTTCTAGCTTCTGTCTCCTCAAACATTTGCCGATACAGATCATTCTTCATCAGATTTTCTCGATCTATCGTGCGGGACTGCAATCTGATCTGCAGCAAGCTCCTCGCATGACCAGGCAAATTGTTCATTAGAATTGTTGGAATAAAAGAGCTGCGCGGCCTTCAAGCCCGAGGCGAGGCGCGCACTCTGCGAGTAATTGGCGATACGTCTATGCGTCTCGCCACGAAATGAGCTGATGGGATTGGAATCAAATCGGCGTGAAAGCCAATTTTCAGCTGGAGGATTTGGGGTTATTGGGAATGTGCGCGTTAAACCGCGCGCAATTCTTGTCGCGGATGGACCTGGTTCGTCCAGAACACGACAGCAATTTCTTACTTTCAACAGAAAACCTGACTAGCCGCTGCGCGCCAAATGCACAGACTTGCCAACAGGGAGCACGCTCAGCTTATTGGTGCAGTCAAATTTTTCTGCTGTGGGCTGAATGTGCTCTAAACCTGAAATGGGTCTCGCTGTGCAGCTTGGGATTTGAGCTCCTCTTAATCTTTGGCCATATTCAGCCATTCAACGGCTGCAACTGAAGTTAATGTCAATCGTCCTAAGACGACGTAAAAA
>WNFK01027759.1_pt2 | contig 10364 bp, 10 predicted proteins | sample 5400281 | NCBI WGS metagenome assembly WNFK01 (sample SAMN13153350, study PRJNA577476) | soil metagenome | isolation source: 20 cm soil on Douglas fir-dominated hillslope | place: USA:California | collected 2013-09-17
GATTCAAATTCAGTGAGGGAGGCTGGGCCACGCTGCTGGTCACGACGATCCTCGCGATGTGCTGCGTCGCGATCCGACGCCACTACATCCGGACCGCGCAAAGCCTGCACCGCCTGGACGACACGCTGACCACGGTTCCGCTCCCCCGGGGCGAGCCCACGGCCGCCCCCATGCAGAGACACGCGCAGACCGCGATCCTGACGGTGACGAATTTCGGAGGGCTGGGCATCCACTCGCTCTTGAACCAGTTCCGGATCTTCCCGAATCAGTTCAAGCAGATCGTCTTCATATCGGTGGGCGCGATCGATTCAGGAAGGTTCAAGGGGGCGGACGAGATCGAGTCGCTGCGGACGAGCACCGAGAGGGAGCTGCAAAAGTACGTCGACTTCGCGCGGAAGCTGGGGATTCCAGCCGAGTATCGCTACTCGATCGGGACCGACATCGTGGACGAGCTGGAGGCGCTCTGCCTCCAGGCTAGCAAGGACTACCCGCGGTCGGTCACGTTCGGCGGCCAGCTCGTCTTCCAGAAGGAAGGAGCGATCGTCCGCTGGCTCCACAACCAGACCTGCCCCGCGCTGCAGCGGCGGCTCGCGTTCCATGGCTTACCCATGGTGATTCTCCCGGTGCGGGTTTACTAGAAGCACTGCGGCCAGGGCTCGCGGCGACGGGCCAGGCTGCGGCGGGCGACGGGCCAGGCTGCGGCGACGGGCCAGGGCTCGCGGCGGGCGACGGGCCGGGGCTCGCGGCGACGGGCCAGGGCTCGCGGCGGGCGACGGGCGGCCCGCACGGCACTGCCTCGAAAAAGACAGAGCCCTTCCGGTCTTCGTTCGGTCCCGCGTAGACCGGGGCCGTCGCGGACGATGCTTCCCAACACCTCAAGGCGCGGTCCCTCCACCACACCCTGGGAGCGACGGCGCCGGGTTCCACCGCGCCGTCCACCTCCCCCTCCGACCACCCCGTCCACGGGCTTACCCATCCAGCGGGTCGTGATCCGCGTGCTCGTCACGCAAGCAGGGGCGCACCGGCCGCGGCACAATACTGCGGCTTTGCAAACCGCGTGCCGTTGAGCGAGCGTGCATCTGACTTCGTTTAGACGCCCCTCGGGTGGCCCCCGTGCGACGAATCGCTGACGGCGTCAGACGGCCGGGCTAGCGGTCCCCGTCAGCGGACTCCGGCCTTTTCGCCCTCGTACGCTTGCTTCAAGGCCTTAATGTCGAGCTTCTTCATCTTGAGGAGAGCCTCCATCGCCCTCTCGGATCGGGTGGTATCCCTGTCCTTCATCCATTCGGCCATGATCGCGGGAACGATTTGCCAGGAAAGGCCGAATTTGTCCTTGAGCCAACCGCACGGCCCTTCTTCTCCACCTTCCGAAAGCTTTGTCCAGAAGTGGTCAATCTCTTCCTGCGTTTCGCAGTTCACCATCAGCGAAATCGCCTCAGAGAACTTGAAGATCGGACCGCCGTTCAGCGCCATGAATTCCTGGCCATCGAGCTTGAAGGTCACGGTCATCACCGATCCCTTCGGCCTTCCGGCGGCCGCTGCCGCCGAATCTCCATAGCGGGTAATGGTCCCGATCTTGGAATCCTTGAAAATGGAGGTGTAAAAACGCGCGGCTTCTTCGGCTTGGTTGTCGAACCACAGGCAGGGGTTGATTGCTTTCATTGTGATCCTCCTTGTTCAGGATACAAAGTCTTAGGGTCTTAGGCTCTCAAGCCCAACGGGCCCATCGGTCAACGCCCGGGCCTCATTACGGTCTGTAGTACCTCCGCATCTACCTATGCGACGAACGAGGGTTCCCGAAATTGACAGGTCAAGTAGTTCTATCCAGGGTCGACCATGGAACTACTCGCCGCCATCCGTCGCGATGACCTTCCATTCAATTTGACCGCCTTCTTGGACCCGGTATCTCAACAGAACCGGCCGCGCAACATGGCCGTCCTCAGTGTATGCGTATACCCAGTCGTCCGTCAGGATCCGGATCTGGGTCGAATCGTAAAACCCGAATCGGCTCCCACCCTTCGGAGGCTGGAACGGCAATACCTCCGGGTGTCTTTGAAGGTCCGTAATGATGTCTCGGATTGGGTCCTTGAAACCGAGGCTTCTGAGGCGATCGAGGTATAACTGCGGTATGGGGTGCGGGCTCAGCGCACGCTCTCTCCTGCTGGTTGCCAACCAATCTTCGGCGTGACCACCGGCCTCGGTTGAGTCGGGCGCCTTCGATACGGAGCCTGATCGCTGCTCCGAGCACCCCGCGAGTAGAGTAACCAGGACAAGAATTACTGTTCGCATTTGTCCTCCGGCTCGAAGAGCCTCGGAAGAAGCTCAACCATCGCGACCACATCGAGCAGGTTGTGGTGGAACACAGGGAGGAGCCGGTGCGGCTGGCCGTGCTTCACGTACTCGTGATAGGCGCCGGGAATCTCGGAGCCGTCGATGTCCCCTGCCCGGAGGCGTCGCAGCACGCGCCATTCGAGCGTCTTGAGTCTGCAATCGGGCAGACGATCCTTCCATCGGCGCCTCACCATCCAGAGAAGGTCTAGGTGCGGGATCCGGGTCTCGAAGCGCAGCCGGTGGTACACGGCGCGGTGGCGCAGGAACGGAAGGTCGAAGGTCTTCCCATTGTAGGTGACGAGAAAGTCGTGCTCGCCCAGAATCCGCTCCACCTCCGCGATCAGGGAACGCTCCTCGGCGTAGTCGCGGGCGAATAGCTGACGCAAGACGAGATTCCTCTCCCCGATGTGGCAGAGCCCGACCAGAAAGACAGGCTGCGACTGAAGCCCGCACGTCTCGATATCGAGGAACAGCATGCGGCGATGCCCGAACTTCCGGAAGAGTCCTCGCTCGGGCGGATCCAGCGCCTCGATCGCTTCAGGAAGCGTGTGGGGCACGGGCGCCTCGTCGGGGTCCGGCAGCCTCCCGATCTGCTCGTACTTTTTGAGCAGAGGGGTCGGGCGCTCGTTCAGCTCCGTGTAGAGCCGTTCGTGAACGAAGACGGCTCCCTCCCGACCGATCAGCATGCCCCCGGGAAGGATGTCCTCGATCGAAGTGGGTACGATCCGCTGCTCGCGCGGACGGCGCACGGCGGGGTCAAGCGTCGTGCCAGCGCGACCAGCTGCAGCCTCGCCGCGGAGCATCTCCCCGATGCGTTGCCGAAGCGTGGAGGAGATCACCGGCCGAGCATCCGCCGCAACAGCGCTACGGTCGCCGCCTTGCTCGGGATCGGCCAGCCTCCGTAAAGATCCGGGTCCTGCTGTTGGGCGGGGCGCAGCACAGGTAGCCCGACACAGGAGGGACATCCCAGCTCGCACGGGCAGTCCTCGACCAGCCGGAGCGAAGCGCTCAAAAGCTCCCCGATGATCGTGTACCCGCGCTCGGCGTACCCCAGTCCGCCCGGATACCGGTCGTAGATGAAAATCGTGGGCTCTCCAAGATTCGCACTGTCCAGGATCCCGCCGATGTCGGGCCGGTCGCACATGACGTGAAGCGGAAGAATAGTGATGAGAAGGTTGCGAAGCCCCGACATCCCCTCGCGCGGGTTCATTCCGGCGATCTTGACCTGATTTCGCGTTCCCTCTCCCGGCTGGATCCAGAGCGCCACGGTGTCCAGCTTCTGCCGTGGAAGATCGAGCGGGTGATAGCCGATGGCGTCGAGGCTCCGGAACCGGATCTTCTTCATCGCGACGGTCGCCCACGAAACCGCCGCCGGCCCGAGTCCGATCGTCTCGTCTCCGAACTTCTTCGATTCGCGCGTCTCCTCGAGCTTCAAGTGCGTGTCGAGCACGGGTTGTGTGTAGTAGTCCACCTCTCGCGGCTCGACGTAGGCAATCTTTTGCTTCAAATCAAGGTCGCGGACGAAATAGGTGTCGCCTTCGTGAAGATAGATCGCTTCCGGATATAACAGCTCCGGCGCGCTGATCGAATCGACCGTGCCCAGGACCGCGTTCTCGCGCGTCTGGTCGAGGATGGTGAAGGTGTCGTCCGAGATCGTTCGCAGATTCACCTTCCCCGCCGGGTACTCCGCGGAGGACCAGTAGCGGAGCCCGTCGAGCGACTTGAACGAGCCTTCCTCCTCGAGAAGCTCGGCGATCGCCGTGGCGCGGCGACCGAAAACCGCTTCGTCCTCCTCCCTCAAGGGAAGCTCGTAGGCGGCGCAGGAGAGCTGCGAGGCAAGGACGTAGGGGTTCTCCGGATCCAGGACCGCGTTTTCCGGCGACTGGCCGAAGAAGTAGGAAGGATGCCTCATGAGGTACTGGTCGACCGGGTCTTCGTATGCGACCACGACGGCGAGCGAAGGCGCCTGCTTTCGGCCCGAGCGCCCCGCCTGTTGCCACGTGCTCGCGATCGTGTTCGGGAATCCCACGAGGATGGAGGCATCGAGCGAGCCGACGTCGATCCCCAGCTCGAGCGCGTTGGTCGATATGACGCCGCGCAGCTCCCCGTCGAACAACCGTCGCTCGATCGCGCGCCTTTCTTCGGGCAGGTACCCGCCCCTATAGGGGCTCAAGAGATCCGCCAGGCCTCGCGACTCACGCTCCAGCCGCTCGCGGGCGTAGCGGTAGATCAGCTCGGCGACGACGCGCGCTTTGGTGAAGACGATGGACTGGACCCCGCGCTTCATGAGGGCCACCAGGATCCGCTCCGCATCGACGGAGGCGCTTCGCCGCTCGGGCGAATCGGGGCCGAAGGTGCGCGGGTTCCAGAGGACGAAGAGTTTCGGGCCGCGCGGCGAGCCATCGTTGTCCACGATGTGGACATCATCTCCAACCAAAATCTCGGCCAGCTCTTGTGGATTCCGGACGGTCGCCGAGGAGAGAAGGAATTGGGGCTCGGCGCCGTAATGGCGGGCGATGCGCCTCAAGCGGCGAAGCACGTTCGCGACGTGAGACCCGAAGATGCCCCGATAGGTGTGCACCTCATCGACGACGACAAAGCGCAGATTCGATAGGAACCTGCTCCACCGCGCGTGGTAAGGCAGGATTCCCTGGTGGAGCATGTCGGGGTTCGTGAGGATGGCGTTCCCGCGCTCGCGAAGCTTCCGGCGCGCCGGGGCGGGCGTGTCGCCGTCGTACGTGCCGGTCGCGAGGGCAAGGGCGAGCTCGCGCGAGGCGTCCCCAAAGCGATGCAGCCCCCGGAGCTGATCCTGCGCGAGCGCCTTCGTGGGGAAGAGGTAGAGCGCGGTGGCCTCCCTCTCGAGGAGGAGCCGCTCGAGAACGGGAATGTGATACCCGAGCGACTTCCCCGAGGCGGTGCCGGTCGCGACCACGACGTGTTTCCCCGCGCGCGCGCGATCGATCGCCTCGGCCTGGTGGGCGTAGAGCCGCCCAATCCCCTGCGCATCGAGCACGTGCGCGAGCGCGCGAGGCAGCGGCTCGGCCAGCTCTCCGTAGCGGGCAGGCCGAGCGGGCAGGCTCTGGGCGTGCACCAGCTCGGGCTCGCCGCGGCCGCGAGCCCGACCCCGGCTGCCATCGTCCTGCAGCGCGAGAAGGAGCGTCCGGAATTCCTCGATCGACTCCACCGCGGGCGGTGCGGGGCGGGCCCCGGGCTCGAACAGTTCCCCGAGGCCGCTCGCCCGCTGCGCTGGATCAACGCGACTGTTGATCATGCTCGACCACCCACGTCGCGGTCCTTGGCTGTCGCCGCCACCCGTGTCTCCTGGCGCTTTTGTCTCATGAAATCCCTCCCGAAAGCGCGCTCCGCCTCGTACTGGTTGTGGGCGCGGCATCGCAGCCTGATATTGCACACCGTGGCCTTTCCGCCTCGAGCGACTGGCTCAACGTGATCGAATTCGAGAAACTGGCGAGACCTGCAGCGGCCCCCGGTGATGCTGACGAACGTGCAGCGGCCCCCGTCGCGCTCCCAGGCCGCACGTCGGACAGCGGCCGGAATGTAGCGGGACGGTGTGCCGCGGTCGGAGCCGGAGCACTCGCGACGCAGGTCGCGAGTGCTGACCCCGAGCTTCCGCACCTCGAGCTGGGAGATCAGCGCGTCCAGGGCTCGATCGAAAATTTGAGCCAGGTCACCCGTCGGGACCACATGACTCAGAAGGCTCTGCGCGTGACATAGTTTGTCGTGGGTGCTCTTCCGCACCACGAATTGAAAGTGAAACCGTGGTGCCGCAGGCACTTCCGCGTCTGCAACTCGTCCCAGGACGAGTACATCATTACGTACTACCGCCGAAGTCTGGCGCTCGAGTTCCGCGGTTGCTACCGGCGAGAGAGGCGTCTCGGATTCTTCCGCGGAGAGCAACGACAATGACGTGGCAGGCGGACCGCTTGGCCTTGGTGGGATGACACGAATCTTCGCCACGGGGTCCGGAGTCGTCTCGGACGAGCCGAAACGCTCGGCGAGGAACTCCTCAACCTCCACCTTGCGCTTGTGGGTGCCCGCATCGATCAACGCGTCCACGTTTCCGTGGGTAAGATGGGGAGCGATCAGAGAAACGACCGCGAGATTGAGCCGACCGCCCGACACCGCCGTGAAGAGCGCCGGGAACTGACGGGCGGCCCGTGCCGCCCGGATCCGGCGATACGCGGCGTCATCGGAGAAGCCCAGCCTCTCCACGCAAAAGGCATGCATGGACGGATACCCGGCTGGGGCATACAACCGCCGCATGTCCACCTCGGCTAGGTGGGCAAGCAGCATCGCGGTGCTCGCTCGGTCTTGGTGGACGAGCGAGGTGAGCTGTCGAAGCAGGGCAGCGTCGGTGAGATGGGTCAACGAATACATAGAATCACCTTGACCGGGGCGGTCTGCCGGAGGAAGCGGGGGGCGGCGTTCGCTAGGGCGCGGCGATGGCCGGCCGTAGGGGGCGGCGGGGTGGGGTGGCCGCACGCGGGGCATGGCCAGGGGGCCGTGCATCACAATAGTCCCGTCTGCTCGCTGAAGCTGGGCTCCGGCAGGTCGAGGAGCTTTCGCATCAGCTTGGCGCTGGTCGCGGCCTGCCCCGCGTGACAATTGTTGAAGAAGACGAAGGTCTTCTGCGTCTTCTGGTTCAGCTCGCGAATCTTGTCCGCCCATTCCTTGAGCTCCGCTTCGGAGTAGAGATAGTCGTAGCGAAGAAGTTGGCGATCGCGGGCAGGACGCGCGGGAGCACCTGGGGTTCCCGAGCCCTTGCCCTGGTCCCCGGCGTACCAGCTCTTGGCATTCCTTCCATGGAACCGCACATACGCCAGCCCGCCTGTCGCGCGCGCCACCGGTGGCAGGAGCCCGGGAAGCGAAGGCTCGTCCACGCTCACGTACCCCAGGCTCGCGCGCTCCAGGTATTCGAACACGTCCTCGTGCATCCACGAGTTGTGCCGGAACTCCACGAAGAGCGGCGCGCCCTCCATCCGCTCCTGGAGCTCGGTCAGGAAGCGCTCGTGGTCCTCCGAGCGGTGGAACGCCTGCGGGAACTGCGCGAGCACGCCGCTCAGCTTGTGCGCACGGCGCAAGGGCTCCAGGGCGGCGTGGAACGCAGCGTACGCCTCGGGGTCGCGCGTCTGGGCGTGGGTCATGTCGTGGTGCACCTTCACGACGAACTCGAAATCCGCCGGCGACCTCCGTTCCATGGCGGCGAAGGTCGAAGGCGGCGGAATCCGGTAATAGGTGGAGTTGACCTCGACCGTCTTGAACTGGCGCACGTAGAAATCGAGCTGCTTTGCGCGAGCGAGTCCCGGCGGATAGAAAACGCCGTCCCAGTCGGGATAGGAGTAGCCGGAAGTGCCCAGGTGAATCATCGCGCCGTCCCAACCGTAAAGCCCACCCACACGCGTGTCACCGCAACACCCCAGCTTTCACCAACGAGTGCTCCCCGAAGCGATCTCTCAACGAATCCACCGCCTCGAGCAACTTCCTACGATGCTCGTCCTGGCCGAAGAGGCTGTGCTGGTAGTGCCCCGCTGCGGAAACAAGCCCCGAGACGGAGACCCCGATCAAGCGCAGAGGCCTCCCGTCCCAATGCTCCTCGAGGAGCAGCGCGGCCGTGTGGAAAACCTCGTGCTCATCGTCCACAACCTCTGGGAGCGCGCGCTGGCGTATCGTGGTACGGAATTTCGAGTCGCGGATCTTCACGGAAATGATTCTTCCCAGGTAGCCGTCCGCGCGGAGGCGCCGGCCGACCATGTCGCTTAGACGCAGCAGTTGTGCCTTGAGCGCGTCTCTGTCCGAGACGTCCTCGGAAAGCGTGACCTCGTGCCCCATCGATTTTACAGGCACCCCTTCGTAGTACGGAATGACCGGGTTCTCGTCACGTCCCAGCGCAGCCTCCTGCATCCGCTCGCCGTTCAATCCGAAATGGTAGGTGAGAAACTCACGCGGAAACTTCGCGAGCTGTCCGATCGTGCGTATGCCGAGCTTGGCGAGCGCTTCCTTCGTCTTTTCGCCGATCCCCCACAATTCTTGGACCCCACGTTCCCAAAACCGCTCGCGGTACCGCTCGAGGGTCAACACCGTGAGCCCCCGAGGCTTCTGCACCCCGCTCGCCATCTTCGCGATGTATTTGTTGGGCGCGATCCCGATCGTGGCGGTGAGCCCGACGCGTCGCTTGACCGCGCGCTGGATCGCGTGGGCGACCGGGATCGCGGAGTCGAGGATCACGGCGGGGTCGCGTTCCTCGGGAGAGGGGCGGCCTGGATAAGGCACCTGGGTGAGATCGAGGAACGCCTCATCGATGCTGAACGGCTCTACCGCGGGGGTGAAGCTCTTCAAAACGTCGAGGAATTGAAGCGACGTGTGGACGTACTTCTGGGGATTACCCTCGACGAAGACCGCGTGAGGACAGAGCCGCTTCGCTTCCGCCATGGGCATCCCGGCGTGAATCCCGAACGGGCGCGCCGCGTAGTTCGCCGAGGCGACGACACCGCGCCGCTCCGTGCCACCGACGAGGATCGGCTTCCCCTTGAGGCACGGGTTCAGCTTCTCCTCGACCGAGGCGAAAAACGAGTCCATGTCGAGGTGCAGCACGACCCGCACCGCCTGTCACCCTTCCATCCAGACACGGGTGAGCTGCCAGGTCATGTCCTTCGCGTTGTAGCAGATCTCGTAATAATCCGAGCTGTCCGCCAGGAGCGCGAAGTAGTGGATCTTGTTCTGCCCCTCGTGGCGGACCCAATCACCCGTCACTTTGGCCACCTTCACGATCTTGTTCTTCCAGCGGAATCGGATGGGGCGCATCTTTCCGTTTCCGAACATCGTGATGACTTCGATGGGATCGTGGATCGACTCGATCATGAAGTAACCGTCGCTTGCCTTGGGAAATGAGTTCGCATGGACCATCAGCCAAGCCTCCGGAAAACCCCCACCACCTTGCCCGCGACCCGCACATCGGGATCGGACGGGCGCACCTCGATCGGCTCGTAGTCCTCGTTCTCGGGAATCAGGAGAAGCTTGTCGCGACGCGGGAAGAAGCGCTTCACCGTCGCCTCTTCGCCGATCACCACGACCGCGATCTCTCCGCTCTTGACCGGCGCGTCGTGGTGCACGATCGCGATGTCGCCGTCCAGGATCCCCGCGTTCTTCATGCTGTCCCCACGCACGCGGAGAGCGAAATGCTTGCCGGGCCGCACGAACGCGCCGTCTACGATGAGCACGTCCTCCACATTTTCCTCGGCGAGAATCGGCGCGCCGGCGGCCACGCGGCCCAGCAATGGAATTTCGATCGCGTTGCGTGAGGTGGAGTGCTCGGGAATGGGGCGGACCGCGGGGATGGATGCTCTCGCGGCGGCGCCTCCCGGGATCGCCTTGAGCTCGATCCCACGCGAGGTCCAGCGATCCCGGTGGATCTTCCCCGCCCGCTCGAGGCGGTCCAGGTAGTAGCGGACCCCGTTGGTCGAGGCGATCCCGAAGGCCTCCCCGATTTCTCGGATCGTGGGCGGCCGTCCCTGCTCGCGAAGCGACCCCGCAATCATGTCCAGGACCGCCTGCTCGCGATCGGCCCCCACGTCGATCGCGGCAAATCGCTTGGGCTTGCGCTTCCGGGCACCCCCCGGCGTCTTGGGCGGATTGGGCTTGCTCATGACACATAGGATAGTGCACATTTGTGCAGGTGTCAAGGGCGTTTTGCTATCTTCTTGGTGGGTGATCAGATCGTATGATTCGTGCCCTGCATGATCAGACTTCCCAGGTGCATAGTGCTCGCGATGCGTTTCCTCCTCGCCATGGTCTGCGCGATGGGTTGTGCTGGTCCTGCCAAATCGCACCCCTCACAGCATCTGAGCGCACTAGATTCGGCTGCCGTTCGACGCGAGCTGCAGCAGCGGTATGACGAAAATCGACGCGCCTTCCTCGCGAAGGATTTCAATGCCATCATGGCGCTCCGAACAGATGACTTTCACGCCGTGACCCCGGACAGCGTGCTGCACTACCGCGCCGAGATGGAGCAGTCCACC
>WNFK01001671.1_pt1 | contig 10363 bp, 12 predicted proteins | sample 5400281 | NCBI WGS metagenome assembly WNFK01 (sample SAMN13153350, study PRJNA577476) | soil metagenome | isolation source: 20 cm soil on Douglas fir-dominated hillslope | place: USA:California | collected 2013-09-17
GGATCGCGTATGGCTCAAGCACCTTGCCTGGTGCACTTGGTGGGCGCGCGAGCCGGTGATCAACAGGGGTGCGGGCTCATCACATTTCGCGCAGGAATGTGCGCAGCCGGTCGAGTGCTAATTCTGGTCTTTCCTCGACGATCCAGTGACCGACAAATAGGCCCGCCCCGGTATGGAGGGGAGGCTGAGGCTAGGGCGCCCGGCGGGCGGTCCTGGACAGACCGGGCGGCCCGATTCCGAACATCGCGAAAGCCCCAGTCGGTAGCATTGCTTGCTGCAAACAGCACAGCGAGCCCATCTCCAGAGGCAAACATGACGACGAAACGCAAGATCGTCGCGGTCTCCTCGATTTGCACTGCCTCCATCACCGTTCTCGGCACCGCTGTTGGTTTCCCTGCGCGCGCAGACGATTTGGGGACTGCGGTGTACAACGGCGTCAACCGGCTTCGCCAGACATGCGCGGCGATCGGCGACGATCCGCGTTTGACAGTAGCGGCGCAACGGCACGCCAACGACATGCTGAACACTGGCGTGGACGGCCATACCGGTTCGGACGGCTCTTCACCGCAAGCCCGTATCGCGGATGCGGGCTACACCCAGACCGGGTACACGGGTGAGATCGTCTACTGGGGCACCGGATCGGCTGCGACTCCGACCGCAGCGCTCGACTTGTGGATGGAAAGTCCTTCGCACCGCGCGATCATCTTGAATTGCGCCTTCACCGCAGGCGGCTTCGCCACCGCCTGGGACGGCAACAAGATGACCGCCGTTGGCGACTTCGCGGGCCCTTAAAACCCAATCCCGGCCAAGGTGTTTTGGGTCGCGCGGCCAGTTCTTGGGGCCTTGACACGCAGGTCGAGGTAAATTCTTGTCCCCAGCAGCTTCTCGATCTGCGTGCGCGCAGCGGTGCCTACTTCGCGCAGCCGGGCACCGCCTTTGCCGATCACAAGCTGCCGCGCAGCGATTCCAATGTTTCGGCGACCACGATGTCGAGGTTATCGGGCGAGCGCCTGCCATGCTAAGACCTGATCACAGCCTGTTTCCCTCATCATCCCAGTTCGCCGCCACCTTCTTGCTGGGCTGAACACGCGGAGGTTCGCCCGGCATCTTCGGATAGTTGGGCGGATATGGCAGGTCGCCAAGCCCGCGTTCGTCGTCGGCCGTGACCATCTGCAACAGCGGCTCGAGCGACTGGGCCGTAGAATCGATATCCGCCCATGGATCATCGCGGCCTGCAACCAGTTTCGGCACGGTGGCGATGGTGTAGTCGTCGGGGTCGGCGTCGCGCAACTCATCCCACGTGAGTGGCGTCGACACCGTCGCGATCGGTGTCTTGCGCGCCGAGTATGCCGACGCGAACGTGCGGTCGCGGGCGTTCTGGTTGTAGTCGATGAACAGTCGCTTGCCGCGTTCCTCCTTCCACCACGACGTCGTCACCGCATCGGGCGCCCGCCGCTCGACCTCGCGGGCCAGCGCGATGCCGGCGCGGCGCACGGCGATGAAATCCCAGTCGGTCTTGATCCGAAGGAACACGTGCACACCGCGTCCGCCTGAGGTCTTCGGATACCCGACCAGGCCGAGTTCGTCGAGGATCGGCTTGAGCACGTCGACCGCGATCGCGCTGGCCTCCCTGAAACCCGTGCCGGGCTGCGGGTCCAGGTCGACGCGCAGTTCGTCGGGATGCTCGGTGTCCGGGCAGCGCACCTGCCACGGATGCAGCGTGATGGTGCCCATCTGCGCCGCCCACACGACCGCCGACGGGTGCGTCACCTTCAACGCATCAGCGGTGCGGCCGGATGGAAACGACACGACACACGTCTCCAGATAGTCGGGATGCTTCTGGGGGATGCGTTTTTGGTAGATCTCCTCGCCGTCGATCCCGTCGGGAAAGCGCTGCAAGTGCGTTGGGCGATCCCGCAAGGCGGTCAGCATCGGCCCGGACGCAACGGCGAGGTAGTACTCGACGAGCTTGCGCTTCGTGCCCTCTGAGCCCAGCTTCGGGAAGTAGACCTTGTCTGGGTTTGTCAGTCGGACTTTGACTCCATCGACATCGAGTTCTTCTGCGGGCGTCGCCATTTCAGGACTCCAGTACGTCGGACAAGTCGTAGTTCAGCGGCACGTCGAGCTGGTCGAATGTACAGCTCTCTGGACCTCGGTCCGGCCGCCATCGGATGAACTTCACCGCGTGACGAAATCGTTGGCCGTGCACCGTGTTGCCCTCCATCTGGTCGTAGGCCACCTCGCACACTTTCTCAGGCCGCACCGGGATCCATCGCTTGTCGGCTGCCGAGTTCCACCGGCTGGGCTCGCCGTCGAGGACCTCGTCGCCCTTGCGCAGCGGCTCGAGATCGGCCAGCAGCTTGAGCCTGTCCTTGGCGGTGAACGATGCGGCACCGCCGACCATCTGAAGTTCGCCGTCGTCGCGGTGCAGCCCGAGAAGGATCGACCCGACGCCCTCGCCGCTCTTGTGGATTCGGTAACCGATGGCCACGCAGTCGGCGTCGCGGGCGTGCTTGACCTTGACCATCTCCCGCTTGCCGGGCAGATAGGGGCCGTCGAGCTTCTTCGCGATCACCCCGTCCAGGCCGGCGCCCTCGAACGTATCGAGCCACTGCGCGCCCTGCTCGGGATCCTCGGTGGTGCGCGTGACGTGGCACCACTGCTTCTCGTTCGCCAATTCGGACAAGGCGTGCCTGCGAACCCGGAACGGCTCCTTCAGAAGCGACTGGTCGCCGGTGGCCAGGGCGTCGAAGCCGATGAAATGCGCGGGCGTCTGCTCGGCCAGCATCTTGATCCGGCTCGCGGCCGGGTGAATGCGCTGGGACAACGACTCCCAGTCCAGCCGGATGCGCCCGCCGATCTCACGCGGCACGACCACCTCCCCGTCGAGCACGCACCGCGGCGCCAGCTCGTCGCGCAGCGCCTCGACCAGCTCCGGAAAGTACCGGCCCAGATCCTTGCCGCTCCGGGACAGCAGCACGACGTCGTCGCCGTCGCGGAACACCAGTGCACGGAAACCGTCCCACTTCGGCTCGTAGGACCACACCCCCGCTTCGGGTGGAACCTTGGCCTGTGCCTTGGCCAGCATCGGCTCCAACGGTGGCAGTACGGGTAGGTCCACGCTTTCCATACTCAACTAGACCGTCCAACTCGGGCAATGTCATCGGCGCGGTCCAGATTCGACCAGCGGGTTTCAGCCGAGGGAGATGTCGCTGAGGTCAATTGCCACCATGAGCTGGTCGGGGATCCTTCTTGCCCTTCCACCCGGAAGTGAAGGCCTGAGGCGGCACTGTGGCGCCGGCCTCCGGCGTGACACCACTCCATTCACCGATCTCGTCCTCGGCCCATCGGGTCCACCGGACGACAGCCTCGTATTGGCCCATGAGCAGCTTGCCGGTGATCGCAACGATTGGCAGCCGGTCGGGAAAAGGTCCGCCCGTGGTTGCGTATTCGGTAGATCTATCGAGGATTTCGGCGAGTCGCGCCTCGGCGTCGGTCCGGATTTCGCGCACCGCCGCACGTAGCTGAGTCACATCACCGGCGTCGGCGAACGCCACCTTGAGCATGGCTTCGAACTCCATGCGCATCCCGGCGGCGGGTGTGTCCAGCCATTCCCTGAGCGCTGCGCGTCCCGCATCGGTGATCTCGTAAACCGTGCTGCGCCGCTTGCCGGTGAAGGTGACCTGTCGGGTGGCCAAGCCCGCGGTCACCAGCTTCTTCGGCTCGTCATAGACGACGCTCGCGGCCCGCGGCCAGAACCAGCTCAACGTGCGGTCCATCTGCTGCGCGAGTTCGTAAGTCGTGAATGGCTGGATCGAGAGCAGCCCGAGTATCGCGAAGGACGTCGGGCTCAGCTGCTTCCGAGGCATCGGTTGACGATACTCCGGATCGGACTATATTGGTGGATACTCCGAATCGGAGCATATTTTAAGGAGACGTTCATGTCCGACTCGTCCACTAATCCCGCCGTCCCAGCAGTTCAGACGAGGTTGACCAGGGAGTATGGCGTCCGGCATCCGTTCGTCGGAGCAGGTATGGGATTCATCGCCCACGAGCGGCTTGCCGCCGCGGTCACCAATGCAGGCGGATTGGGAGTGCTGGGAGCGTCCCCCGATCCTCCTGGCAGCCTTCCGGTAATGGTGGAACGATTGCGCGCCTTGACTTCTGGGCTCTTCGGGGTGGACCTCATCTGCGCCGAAACGGGATTCGGGCGGGCCTGCACAGACCTGCACATCGATGCGTGCGTCCAGGTGGGCGTACCCCTGGTGGTGTTTCACCACGACCCACCGCAGGCGCGCTGGGCCAGCGCACTGCGCGCCGCGGGCATTCGTGTGTGGATGCAGGCCTCCTCACCCGAGATCGCCGCGGCTGCAATCGAACTCGGCGTCGACGGGATAGTGGCCCAGGGCAGCGAAGCGGGCGGCCATGCCCGCGGACGCATCCCGTTGCACGCGTTGTTACGGACGATCCGTCACAAGTTGCCCGACGTGCTGCTGCTGGCGGCGGGCGGAATATCCGACGGGACGGCCGCGGCCGCTGCATTGCGTGCGGGTGCTGACGGAGTCTGGGTAGGCACTGCCTTGGTCGCCGCCGTGGAAGCCAACGCCCACCCCGAGTACAAGCGTCGACTCATCGAATCATCTGGTGGGACATTGCGCAGCACCGCATTCGGACCCGAGTGGCCCGACCAGCCGTACCGGCTCCTGGCCACCCCCGCGGTGCTCAGCGCGGAGGCAGGCAATCGTGGTGTAGATGCGCGGAAGCGGGGACCGATCGGCCGGACGCGACTGTTTCCGCATTCGGTAGACATGCCGTATGACATGCCGCCCAGATCGACGCTGCCGCCAACGTCCGAAACGAGCGGTGACTGGGAATCGATGGTCTATCCGGCAGGCGAAGGGGTGGGCGCTGTTCGAAGTACCGCACCTGCCGCCGAAATCATCGGGCAGATGATGGGTCAGGCATACGACATACTCGCATCTGATCACCCGCTTCGCGCCCAGATGTGAACTCAGAGGAATTCAAATGGCAACTTTTAGTAAGGTGTCGCACATTTCGTTTTCCGTCCGCGACAGCGAGGCGAGCGCCCGATGGTGGGCAGAGCTTCTCGACCTCAGCGAAATCGACCGGGTCGCAGGCGACGGCTGGCGCGGGGTTATTTTGCTGCACCCGCCGTCGCGGACGGTGATCGAGTTCCAGCAGCATGACGGGAATCAGGGTGAAACCTTCGATCCGCGGCGCACCGGGTTCGATCACATGGGGTTCAAAGTCGACACCCGTGCCGATCTGGACGACTGGCTTACTCGGTTCGAAAAGCTCGGCGTCACCCACTCGCCAATCGCCGAGCGTGAATACGGTGCGGTCCTGACATTCAAGGACCCCGACGGCATTCAGTTCGAGATGTTCTTCAAAGCCGACCACCCATGACACAGAGCCAATGAAGCTACCCGTCATGCCGCCGCTCTCGCCGATGCTGGCCAAATCGGTTGCCTCGATCCCACCCGGCGCCTCCTACGAGCCCAAATGGGATGGGTTTCGGTCGATCTGCTTCCGCGACCGCGACGACGTCGAGCTGGGCAGCCGCAATGAGCGGCCGATGACGCGCTACTTCCCCGAACTGGTCGCGGCGGTCACGGCCGAACTACCAGACCGTTGCGTGATCGACGGTGAGATCGTCATCGCGACGGACCACGGCTTGGACTTCGAGGCCCTGCAGCAGCGCATTCATCCGGCCGATTCGCGCGTGCGAATGCTCGCGGAGCAGACGCCGGCTTCGTTCATCGCGTTCGACCTGCTCGCCCTCGACGATGACGATTACACCGGGCGACCGTTCTCCGAGCGCCGTGCCGCCCTCGTCGGCGCACTGGCCGGCTCCGGCCCCTCGATCCACGTCACCCCGGTGACCACCGATCTGCCAACCGCGCAACGATGGTTCGAGGAGTTCGAGGGAGCCGGTCTCGATGGGGTGGTCGCCAAACCGCTGACGATCACATATCAACCGGACAAGCGCGTCATGTTCAAGATCAAGCACGTGCGGACAGCCGACTGCGTCGTCGCGGGCTACCGCGTGCACAAGTCCGGTGACGACGCAATCGGCTCGCTGCTTGTCGGGCTCTACAAGGACGACGGCGCCTTCGCATCGGTCGGTGTCATCGGCGCCTTCCCGATGGCCGAGCGGCGGCGGCTATTCACCGAATTGCAGTCGCTGGTAACCACTTTCGATGCCCACCCGTGGAATTGGGCCGCCCACATGACCGGCGAACGCACACCGCGCCGAAACGAAGGCTCCCGCTGGAATGCAGGCAAGGACCTCTCGTTCGTCCCGCTGCGGCCCGAACGCGTCGTCGAGGTGCGCTACGACCACATGGAAGGTGAAAGGTTCCGCCACACAGCGCAGTTCAACCGCTGGCGACCCGACCGCGAACCGCGCTCATGCACCTACGCGCAACTCGAGCAGCCTGTGACCTTCAACCTCGGAGATATCGTTCCCGGGCTCGCCCCTCGCCAGAGGTGACGGTTACGCCTGGGGGGTCGGAAGGGGGCGACCCGTCGGAGTTGGAAGTGGGCCGCCGGCCGGAGTGGGAAGCGGGGCGCCGGTCGGAGTGGGAAGTGGGCCGGTCGGGCCGGTAGGCAGTGGGGTTGACTGGTTCTTAAGCGGATCAGTGCCGCGGTCGACTTCTGCACCGTCGCCGACGCCGTCGCCGTCGGTATCCGAAACGTCGGGGTTGGTGCCATACGTTTTCGACTCGTCGACATCGAAGAGCCCGTCACCGTCGCGATCAGCGCGCGCCGCCGGCGCATTGGCCGCGAGGGGATTGGTGCCCAGGTAGACCTCTTCACCGTCGCTGGACCCGTCGCCATCCGTGTCGGCGACATTCGGATTGGTGTGATAGACGCTTGTCTCGTCATCGTTGTAGAGTCCGTCGCCGTCGCTGTCCGTCCGCGCGGACGCGATCCCGACCGCACCGACTGAAAGCATCGCGGCGAGCGCACCACACCCCAGAATGCGCAATAGGAGATGTGAGGTACGGCGTTGGTTGGTAGCCGCTGTCGGTCGATCGTATGACTGGGCTTCCATGCGAAACCTCCCCAGCGCGACCGTCGTTGATCGACGGAGCTGATTTCGAGACGGTATACCTGAGTATTCCCTGTACGGAGGAAAATCGCATACTTGGCGTAGTCGATCGCAACATGCGGCGGCAAAGGAGGTGCACCGCGTGGCTCCACCGATGCTGGCGCTGAGGCGAATCGCATGTCGCACAGGTTAATTCGTCGTGGTGGGCCCCGGTGACAGCGGCGAGGCGCGACGGGCTCATCCTGGCCGCGATCCTTGTCTTGGCTACCGCCCTCCGGTTCGTAGGTCTTCCAGGCCGCGGGGAGTGGGATGACGACCAGGGCAACGAGCTGCTGACGATGCTGCACTGGGTTCGCGACGGAGAAGTCCCGCTGCTCGGTCCGGTCAGTTCGTTTGGCGCGGCCCACCATGGCGTCGGATTCTTTTGGCTGCTCGCGCCGAGTGCATTCCTGACCGACGCCAACCCCGTCGCTGCACTGGCAACCGTCGCGGTCGTCGGTGTTGCCGCCGTTGCCGCCACCTGGTGGCTCGGCAGAACCGTCGGTGGGGCACTGGCCGGTCATGTCGCCGGACTGCTCATGGCGGTGAGCCCATCATCGATCGGCGCCTCGACGGTTCTGTGGAACCCCGACATCGTCGCGCCAGGTGCTGCGCTTGCCACTGCCGCAGGTTGGCACGCATGGCGCACGCGTCAGGCGCGATGGTGGCTACCGGCGGCCGGCGGCTCCCTTCTTGCGCTACACGGCCACATGTTGGCAATCATCATCGTGATACCGCTTGTCGTCCTGCTTGTCGCCGACGTCGTTCGGCGGCCCCGTTCGGAGCGGCGCCGGATGCTCGCTCCGGTTCTCGGTTCGGCCGCGATCATGGCTGTCGGCTGCGCGCCCCTGTTGATACACGAGTTGCGGTCCGACTTCTCGGAAACCCGGGCGATCGTCGAATATGCCACTGGTCCAGGGGCATACGGCAGAATGCCTCCGCCCCTTCCGATCGTCGCCCTTCCGATCATCGCCTGGCGGATCGTCATTTGGCCCGTATCAGGGCTTTTCGCATCGGCGCCGCTGTGGGGAATCCCTGCCGCCATTCTGGTTGTCGGGGCGCTGGCCGTCGCCGCCGCCGGAACACAGGGCATCGCACGGCAGTTCGGCCGCTGGGCGGCAGCCACGACCGTGTGGGCAGTGATTGCGCTGACCCTGATTTCGCCGAGCCTGGCTCTCACCATTCCCGGTCTCCCCAACGACCAGTATCACGCGTGGCTGGACCCGATCTTGTTCGCGGTGATCGGCGTCGCCGTCGCGACGCTGTCAGCCGCACCGCGCGCGTTGGTCGGTAGATCGGCCGCCGTCGCGATGGTCGCCGCCTGCGTAATGCTGTCAGCCGTCGCGATGCCGCCGCTCTCGTCGCCCGATGGCGGATGGCGACGCGCGGCGGAATCCGCCGCCAGGATCCGCTCAGTGACCGGCGATCAGCCGACCGCCGTGACTGGGGTGGCTAAAAGTGGTGGCGCGCTTGAGTTTCCGCTGCGCAGGCGGGGGACGCCGATTGCCGCGCCGTCGGCCGCAGAGTTCCTCGTGGTGTCCTGCGACCCACTGTTCGAAGCGGGCGTTGGCATGCGGTGCGGCGGGCCTGCCGAGGAGGCGATTGCTCGCCAGATGGGCTACAACCCCACCCGACTGGTTGACCGGTTCGCGGATAGTCCGCGGCGGGTGGTCAGCGTATTCACAAGGCACTAGCCGGAGAGGTCATCGGACCGTCCAGCGTTGAGCCGGGACCACTGCGAGGTGGGCCGTCCGTCGGTGCGGAACTGGTCACCGGCGCTGGGGTCGATCGGCTGCGGCCAACCTTCTGGCGATTCCTCCCAGCGTTCTTGCCTGCCGTAGACCGTGAGGTCGAGGAGGTGATAGCTGTTGGCCCCGGCCTCCGTGCCGCGGTTGGTGGACCAGTATGTCTCGAATACTCGGTCGCGGTCGCGCAGGTAGCACGCGTATCCGCCGACCCCACGTTCGCCGAGTAACACGTCCAGCGAGTCACGCGCCGAATACCACGGCATCTGCCAGCCCATGAAGTCGCGGTAGCGCGCGCTCTCTTCGTAGGGGCCCTCGCAGAACGTCGCGTACGTGACATCGCGGCTGTGCAGGTACGACAGCTCCTGCGCGTGCCCGGTGAAGAAGGTGCATCCCTCGCACTGATCCGCTGCAGGCTTGCCGTCGTGCCACATGTGGAAGTACACGAGCAATTGCCTACGTCCCTCGAACACGTCGACCAGCGGCACTCGGCCCTGTCCCCCGACGAGCGGCGCCTGCGCATCGACCTCGACCATCGGCAGCGCCCGTCGCGCGGCCGCGATCTTGTCGCCCTCACGCGTGTGCGCTTTCTCCCGCACCAGCAGCCGGTCGAGTTCGGCCTGCCAGGCAGCCCGGTCAACGATCTTGGGCAATGGGTCGGTAGTGCTTCCTGTCGCCATCGTTACCTCTCCTTCAATTCGTCTCCACGCATGACCTGGCGTTGTTGATATAGACCCCTACACGGCCGCGAAACTCATCGCCGGCTGGCCGGTGTCCCATTCGCATACCTGTATCTCGACGACTTAGTGCTGCTGCACCCCGTCTACACGCTGCTGTTCAGCGCCACCGGGCTGTCGGTGGCAGATCTCGTCGCTGTTCGTCATCTGGTCGGTGTCCAGTTTCGTGCTGAAGGTCCCGTCGGTCACATCGCTGGCCGGCGTGTCGAGCGACGTCGCGACGCTGGCGGTCTACGGCAGCTACGCCGCACTGGTCGACGTCGCCGGGCACAGCGGAGCATTCGCGATGCTGACACTGCCGTGCCTGGCGGTGGCGGTATGGCTGAGCCGGGGTTTAGCGAAACGCTGATCCCGGGCATTGCTATGGCATGTCCGTTACAGCATTTCAGGACCTACCACTCGCGGACCGGGATCGCAGTTGGGACGGCGATGCCGCCGAGAAGCGGATCCGCCAGTGGGCGAAGGCCGAAGACGAACCGAACCAGAAGTACCGAGATGCCCACGTCTGGTACGACAGCGACAACAAGGACAACTTCACCGCCTACAAGCTGCTCATCGCCGACGTCGTAAACGGCAAGCTCGAAGCCGTTCCGCGCGGCGTGATGGCGGCGGGCGCAATCATGGACGGCGCTCGCGGAGGCGTCGACCTGCCCAAGGACGACATCGAGCGGGTGAAGAGCCACCTCGCCAAGTACTACAAGAAGATGGGCGACACCGCTCCGTGGGAGCGCTAACCAGCGACGTGCCTTGCCGGTCCGGCTGCATAG
>WNFK01160482.1_pt1 | contig 10362 bp, 6 predicted proteins | sample 5400281 | NCBI WGS metagenome assembly WNFK01 (sample SAMN13153350, study PRJNA577476) | soil metagenome | isolation source: 20 cm soil on Douglas fir-dominated hillslope | place: USA:California | collected 2013-09-17
CGAGAAGGCGAAGTTCGCCCACGGCGACCTGCAGCACGGCAACATCATGGTGAGCGGGAAGGACCTGCTCCTCATCGACTACGACGGCATGTGGGTCCCCGCGCTGATCGGCCGACAGGCCACGGAGATCGGCCACCGCGCCTATCAGCACCCGAAGCGCAGCATGACCGACTACGGGCCGTACCTGGACCGGTTCTCGGCGCTGGTGATCTACTTGTCGCTGCGGGCGCTGGAGGTCGATCGCAAGCTCTGGGACCAGTACTACACCGGCGACAACCTCATCTTCGTTCGCGAGGACTTCAACGAGCCTGGCAAGAGCCCCATCTGGAGCGACCTGGCCGCGCTCCAGAGCGCCGAGGTCTCCTACCTGGCCGGCATGCTGGCCGCGATGGTGGGCCGGCCGGTGAAGAACCTGCCCCGGCTGGAGGCGGTGCTCACGAAGTCCGCGGGCCTGAAACCGATGCAGCTCAAGACCGGTGCGCCCCGGGCGCCCGAGAAGCCGCGCTGGAGCGCCAAGCCTTCGAAGAGCGGCACCGCCGCGGACCTCGCTCCGCAGTGGAAGATGGTCTGGACCCGGCCCGGCGAGAAGACCGAGACGCGCTGGAAGAAGGAGATCAAGGACGGCCCGGTGGAGGTGGAGAGCGAGGTCGAGGTGCTGGCGCCCAGCCGTTTCCCGCTGGGAACGGTTGCCTTGGGCGCGCTGGCCGGCGGCGCGCTGCTCGGGGTCCACTACTCTCCGGAGCTGGGCATGATCGCGGCTGGCGGCGGCCTCATGCTGACGCGCGGGATCCGGAGCCTGCGGAAGAAGACGGTCAAGCACGTCGTGATCAAGCCGATCGAGCAGCAGGTCGCGGAACAACACAAGGTCGCGGTGCCCGGCCACAAGTCTGCGGTGACCGCGCTCCAGTGCACGCCGGACGGCAAGCGCCTGGCGGTGGTGACGAGGCTCGGCGAGTGCGCCACCTGGGAGCTGGACACCGACGGGTCCAAGGTCAGCAGCGTCCGCCTGCCGCCTTTCGAGGGATCCGCCCTGGCGTGGAACATGCCGAAGACGGCGGTGGTCATGGACAAGGCCGTGCTGGTCGCCGACCTGGTCTCGGGGCAGAAGGTCGAGCTGACCGTCGAGGCTTCGAACCGCGCTTCCGCCGTGGCCATCACGGCGGACGGCGCGAAGGTCGCGATCGGGCAGAGCCAGGGACAGGTGCACCTCGTGGAAGTCTCGATTCGGAAGGTGCTGGTGCAGATCGCAGGGATGAGCTCGCGCGTGACGGCGCTCGCCTTCTCGGACGACGCCATGTTCCTGGCCGTGGGGTGGACCAACGGCGTCGTACAGGTGTATCGGCTGTCGCCCAAGCCCGAGAAGGTCGGCGAGGGCTCGCATCACACCAGCGCGGTGACCGCGCTGTCGGCCGCGCCGAAAGGGGAAGCGTTCGCGTCGGGAGACGATTCCGGGCAGGTCGTGCTCTGGGGAAAGAACGGACAGAAGCAGGCGACCCAAAAAGTGGGGAGCCGCGGAATCAAGTCGCTGCTCCATCTCGGGGTTCAAGCCGTCGCCGCCGGCTGCGGCGATGGGACGGTGAAGATCCTCAATCCGTCGAGCGGCGCAGTCCTCGCGGCGCATGGCCTCGGCACCACGGCGATCACGGCGCTGGCCTTCGCGAGAGAGAAGGTGGCTCTCGCCGCGGGAACGCAGTCCGGCCAGGTCTCGATGCTGGCGCTGGAGGCGTGATCAGGCCCTCCAATCGATTCGGGCCGAAGACGTGGAGCTCTCTTACCGTGTCCGGCGACCGGCACAGCTTCCGGGCGAGCTCGCCGAACAGCTCAGCGCCGATGACGTGGGGCGCTTCACGACGCGCACCACGCGAACCGAGGCGATTCGCGTCCTGCTCGTCGAGGGGCTCAGGAAGCGCGGCCTGCTGAAGTAGACGCCGCAGCCCGCGAGCTCGCGCCGGGCGTCAGACCGCCGTGCTACGTCTCCGCGGGAATGCCGGACCAGGTCGCCACGCTGCCGCGCCCCCGCGAGAGCTTCACGCTCCTCTGCATCCGCTGCGGGAGCTCGCTATTCTACGTGCGCCAGGACCGCGCCCGCGGAGTGATCGAGCATCATCACTTCGCGTGCCGGCGGTGCGGCCAGAAGCATGCGGCCTGGAGCGGATTGGAACCGAACCGAGCGCAATAGCCTCGCGGAGAGCGACGCGCCGGCGCCGGAACCGGGCTCCCAACCCCTCGAACTCCCAAGAAAATGGTCAGAGCCGCCCTGTAAGCCGGGTCCTGTCTCGCCGGGTCGTTACCTTCCCGGCGGAGGCGGACATTCCTCTAGGGCCGGCGTTGCCGCCGGCCTCCAGCGGGCTTGCCGTGCCGCCCGTGTCACCACGGACGCGGTGCGCTCTTACCGCACCGTTTCACCCTTGCCGGCTTTCGCCGGCGGTCTGTTCTCTGTGGCGCTTTCCCGCGAGTTGCCTCGGCTGGTCGTTAGCCAGCACCCTGCCCTGTGGAGCCCGGACTTTCCTCCCGCGCGTTAAGGCGCCGGCGTCCGCCCGGGCGACTCTGACCGACCGCAATCCTAGGACGCGGGAGCGGCGGAATCAATTCAGGCCATCTCCTCGTCGATGGCCCGGTTCGACATCTCGTCGGCCAGCGCGTTCTCCTCGCGCGGGACGTGCTGCACGTCGGCATGGTCGAAGCTTCGCAAGAGCCGCATCGCCTCGGCATGCAGCGGCTTCAAGCCGGCGTTCTTGACCGCATACTCCCCCTTGAGCTGCCGCACCAGGAGCTGCGAATCGGCGCGCACCTCGACGTTGCGGAACCCGAGCTGGCGCGCGTGCGAGAGCCCCAGGATCAATCCCTGGTACTCCGCCACGTTGTTCGTCTGCTTGCCGAGAAAGCGTCCGAGGCGGGCGACCACGTTCCCCGCCGTGTCGGTGAGCACCGCGCCCGCGCCCGCCGGACCCGGATTTCCGCGGGCCGCGCCGTCGGAGAAGACGCGCACGACCCGGTCTTGGGGAACCTCCTTCGGCGAGGTGGACATGGGCGGCTCCTGTTGCAGTTGGCGCGCGGCTCCGCGCAGCAGCTTCTGCGCCGCGTCGCGGGTCAGCCCCGGCAGCGCGGCGCGCGTGTTCTCCAGCGACTCGTGCTCGGCGATGGCGAGCAGGAGCTGCGCGGGCGTGACGATCACTACACGTTGGCCGCCGCGTCGGGCTCGTCCGCGGCGTAGATGAAGCGGTGGCAGTTCGGGCAGCTGAGGATCTCGGAGCCCGTGAGCAGGTTGTTCGCCATCTGCGGGGGGATGTTGCGCTGGCAGCCCTTGCAGGTCCCCGCTACCACCGGCACCACCGCCACGCCGCCGCGCTGCTTGCGGATGCGCTCGTACTTGCTCACCAGGGACCGATCGCAGAGCACGACCAGCCGCTGGCGCTCCGCCTCCAGCTCCTTCATGCGCGCCTGCAGCCCGTCGAGGATGCCCCGGATCTCCGCCCCCTCGCGCGAGACCACCGTCTCCTTCTCCAGCTGGAGGAGCTGCTCGTTCTGCCGGCGGGCGCGCTCGTTGTCGGCCAGGCGGCCCCGAGTGGCGTCGAGCTGGGCCCGGGCCTGGTTCCGCTCCGCCTCGATCTGCCGGAGACGGGCGGGATGCTTCTCGGCTTCAGCCGTGAGATCGCGAATCTTGAGATCGACCTGCTGCAGTGCTTCCAGTGCCTTCAGCTTCTCTCTCGACAACGTCTGCCTCCCAGCGGGCCTGCTTTTTCGCGCCTGTGCCGCGAGATGTCAACGCCAACGAGCAGGCGCTTGCGGACTAGGACGCGTTTCGCGGCGGGGCGGACACAATTCGAGCACGGCCGCCGCGACACTGCTCGCGGGCCGGCCGGGACTGGGCCCGGCAGGAGTCGAACCTGCATGCGGCCGGTTATGAGCCGGATGCTCTGACCGTTGAGCTACGGGCCCGGAATCCACGCACACTACCCCGGTCGGTGGCGCGCGCCCACCATGAAGGCCATACTGCGCCGGTGCGAACGCTCGCCGTTCTGGCCGCCTTGGTGGTCCCGTCGCTGGCGTTCGCGGACGAGATCGATCTCTCGCGCTCGTCCACCCGCGACCGCAGCGAGCCGCCCACCTTGGTCGTCCGCGCGGAAGGCGGTAACGAGTTCGCCCCGTTCGGCTACATCGGCGGCTGCATCAGCTGGATGATCGATCCGAACGACGCCCTGGAGATCGGCGCGGGAGGCGGGTTTCCGGGGCTGCAGCTCGGCTTCGCGGCCCGCCACCTGTTCAACTTCAGCGAGGGACCGCGGCAAAGACACGAGCGCACCCCCGACCACGATCCAGTCCGGGAACAGCAGCATCTGGACGGGCCTGGGGTTCGGGTTCGAGCAGCGTGCGGGCTTCTTCGACCTGAGCCTCGCCGGGAACCTCGTCTTCACCAGCACCAGCTTTACGCCGCACTGGGCCTTCCACGGCGGGATCGGATTCGGGTTCTGAGCCCGGCAAATGCGTAGCGGCAGACCCGCGCCTGCGGCGCGGGAGCCGCTCTAGTTTTCCACGAAGCTCCGCAGCCGCTTGGATCGCGACGGATGCCGCAGCTTGCGCAGCGCCTTGGCCTCGATCTGCCGGATGCGCTCGCGGGTGACTTCGAAGTCCTGGCCGACCTCCTCGAGCGTGTGGTCCGACTTCTCGCCGATGCCGAACCGCATGCGCAGCACCTTCTCCTCGCGCGGGGTGAGCGTCGCCAGGACCTTCCGCGTCTGCTCGGCCAGGTTCATGTTGATGACCGCGTCGGACGGAGAGGTGATCGCCTTGTCCTCGATGAAGTCGCCGAGGTGGCTGTCCTCTTCCTCGCCGATCGGAGTCTCGAGCGAGATGGGCTCCTTGGCGATCTTCAGGACCTTGCGCACCTTGTCGAGCGGGAGCTCCATCTTCTCCGCGATCTCCTCCGGAGTGGGCTCGCGGCCGATCTCCTGCACCAGGTAGCGCGAGGTGCGGATCAGCTTGTTGATGGTCTCGATCATGTGCACCGGGATCCGGATGGTGCGCGCCTGATCGGCGATGGCGCGGGTGATGGCTTGCCGGATCCACCAGGTGGCGTAGGTGGAGAACTTGTACCCGCGCTTGTACTCGAACTTGTCCACCGCCTTCATCAGGCCGATGTTGCCTTCCTGGATCAGGTCGAGGAACTGCAGGCCGCGGTTCGTGTACTTCTTGGCGATGGAGACCACCAGGCGCAGGTTCGCCTCGACCAGCTCCGCCTTCGCCTTCTCGGCCTTGCGCTCGCCGGCGATGATCGCGCCGTAGCTCTTCTTCAGCTCGTCGAGCGGGAGCAGCGCCTCCTCCTCGACGCGCTTCACCTTGCGCGGGGCCGCGGCGATGGCGCGGGCCACCTCGCCGACCTGCTCCTCCGACAGGCCCATCGCCATCAGCTTCTTGCGGGCCGTCTGGCCGCTCTTCGCTCGCGCAGCGGCACGCCCACGCGGTGCTCGATCTGGCGCATCTCCCGCTCGACCTGGTCGACGCGCTCGATCAGCTTCTTGAGGTTCTCGATGATCCGCTCGATCTGGCGCTTGTTGAGCTTGACCTCGGAGAGCGTCTCCGCCATCGCCGCCTCGTTCCGGCCGACGGCATCGCGGTACTCCTTGCGCTTGCTCTCGGAGACCTTGCGGGTCTTCGAGGTCATCAACTCGTTGTAGTGCTCGTTCTCCCGGTCGAGGCGGCGGATCTTGTCGATCAGCTTCACCACCTGCTCGGTGCGGCCCTGCTCGTCGAAGGTCTCGTCGTCCTCGTCCGGCGCATCGCGGATCACCTCGCGCACGCGCATCTTGCCCTTCTTCAGCCGCTCGCCGATCTGGATGATCTCCTTGATGGCGATGCTGGAGTGGAGCACGGCCTCGAGCACTTCCTTCTCGCCGTCCTCGATCCGCTTGGCGATCTCCACCTCGCCTTCGCGGGTGAGCAACGAGACCGATCCCATCTTGCGCAGGTACATGCGCACCGGGTCGTTGGACTTGGAGTAGGCGTCCTCCTCCTCCTGCTCCGCCTTCTCCTGGGGCGTGGTCTGGTCCTCTTCCTTGGCCGCCACCGGCTCCGGCTCGGGCGGCTTGGTCTCGGGGAGCTTGACCTTGTTGGCCTCGTCGACGATGGCGATGTCGTTGTCGCCGAACATCGACATCACGTCGTCGATCTGGTCGGAGGAGACGATGTCCGACGGCAGCGCGTCGTTGACCTCGTCGTAGGTGAGGAATCCCTTGTCGCGCCCGAGCGCGAGCAGGTCCTTCACCTCCTTGCGCTCGGTGGCCTTGCCGCCCTTCTTCGCCGGAGCGAGGTCTTCGTCGTCGTCGTCGTCGTCGTCGACGGCCTCGGCCGGAGCTTCCTCGTCGTCGCCGACGTCCGCCACCGCCTCGAGATCCGGCTCTTCGCCCTCCGGGAGGTCCTCGGACTCCGACTCGTCGTCCGTACCCTTCCCCGCCCGCTTCGCCTGCTTCGGAGCCTTGTCCTTCTCGCCGCGCTTTACTTTCGCCGCGGGAGCCTCGGCCTTCCCCGCTCTCGCCAGCTTTTTCGACTCGGGCGCGGCTTTCTTCTCGCGCTTGCCCTTCTTCGCGTCCGCCCTCGCAGCGGCGCCGTGCTTCTTGCGTACGGATGCGGACTTCTTGTCGGCCATTTCGGTCAACTCCAATTCAGCTAGAGCGAGCGGGAAGATGGAGGGTAATGGACAGGAGGGCTCATCGCCCTTTTTTTTCGGATCGTTTCAAGGTCTTGGAACCCGTGGCGAAGCGCGCTGCTTCCGTTCCAGTGCCACGGTTTGCGCATGTTTTCTCAATAGGGTGGATAGACGCTTCGCGTCAGTCTGGTCGCCTGCCTGCTCCATTTCGGAGACGGCATCGAGCAATCGCTGCCGGAGCTGGTCGGGCTCGACCGCCCGGATGGCGCCCTTGGCGTCCTGCCCCGAGCACACGGCGTCGGCGGCCGCGCGCAGCGCCGGCTGGACGAACTCTCCCACAGCGCCCGAGTGCGCCAGCTCGGGGGCCAGCTCGGGGTGGCGGATGACGGCCGCGAGGATCACCAGCTCGGCCTTGAGCACCGAGGGCGGCAGCGACTTCTCCGCGTCGCGCTGGGGAGGCTGTGGTTTCGCGGCAGGGGGGGCGGAGGACTTGCCAGCCAGGGCGCGGCGGATGGCGTCCGCGGTGGCGCCGATCTTCTCGGCGACCTTCTCGACGTAGAGGTCGCGGGCGAGCGGGCTGGGCGCCGCCTGGACGATTCCCCGGACCGCCTCGACCGCGCGCACACGCACCTCGATCGGCGCACCTTTCGGCAGCTGTCCCAAGGCGCGGTCGAGCAGGAACTCCAGCGACGGCTGTGCCACGGCGAGCATCTCGCGGAAGCCCTGGACTCCCACGCGCAGGACGGTCTCGTCGGGATCCTCGCCGCCGGGCGGCACCAGGACCCGCGCGGGCGTGCCCTGGCCGGCGGCGATCTCCGAGGCGCGCTGCGCGGCCCGCATTCCGGCGGCATCGCCGTCGAAGACGAAGACCAGCTCCCTGGCCCCGGCTTTCGTCACCAGCTCGAGGTGCTTGTCGGTCAGCGCGGTCCCACATGTCGCGATCGAGCTGGACACGCCGGCCTGGTGGAGCCCGATGGCGTCGAAATACCCCTCCACGAACAGGGCCACCCCCTCGCGCCGGATGGAATCACGCGCCCGGTCCAGCGCGAACAGGGTCATCCCCTTCTGGTAGAGCGGCGTGTCCGGCGAGTTCAGGTACTTGGCCTCGCTCTCCCCCTCCAGGAGCCGCCCGCCGAAGCCGACGATGCGTCCGCTCTCCCGGATGGGGATGATCAGGCGGCCGCGAAACCGATCGTAGAGGCCCTGGCCCTTCTTGCGCGGGATGCCGAGGCCGGCCTCCTCCACCAGGCGGGGATCCACGCCCTCGAGGGCGTGAGACTTGATCAGCGCGTCCCACAGATTGGGCGCGTATCCGAGCCGCCAGGCCTTGGCGGTATCGTCGGCGATGCCGCGCTTGCGCAGATGCTCGCGCGCGACCTCTCCCTTGGCGTGCTCCCAGAGGATGCGCTCGAAGAACGTGCACGCCTTCTCGTTCACCTCGGCGAGCGCCGCCCGCCGCGCGGACCTGCGCGCCTCCTCCGGATCGGGCGGGGTCAGATCCACGCCCGCAGCAATGGAACATCTTCTTGTCAGGGATCACGTAGAAGCTGGGCGTCTTCTCGCCGTGGATCGGGCAAAGCCCCTTCCGGTCGTGCCCGCTCTTCTTGAGCGGCACGCGTCGCTGGACCACCGCGACCAGGTCCACCCGGTCACGCAGCTCCTGAAGCTTTTCGTCCGAGATGCTCGCCAACTGTCTCGCCGCCAGGGCCATTCAACCGCCAGGTCTAGAGCTTTGACAAGACGCCCTTGACCGCGTCACTGACACGCTTGCCCTCAGCGCGGCCACTGACTTTCGGCATCAGCACCTTCATCACCGCGCCCATGTCCCTGGCGCCCTTCGCCCCGGAAGCGGCCACCGATTCTTGCACCAGGGCCGCCAGCTCCTCATCGGTCAACTGGCGAGGGAGATAGCCCTCGAGGATTCCGATCTCCGCGTTCTCGTTCGCCGCCAGCTCCGGGCGATGACCGGCCAGGAACTGCGCCGCGGAATCCTTGCGCTGCTTGATCATCGAGCCGATGACGGCCACCACGTCCGCGTCGTCCAGCGGCTTCGCTTTCTCGATCTCGCGGTACTTCATCTGGCTCTTGAGCAGGCGGAGCGTGCCCAGCCGTCGCGCGTCCTTGGCGCGAGCCGCGTCCTTCATGTCCGAATCGATCCGTTCGACCAGCATCTCTACTCGATCAAGGCCCGCGCGAGCGGTTCGCCCGCGCGAGCGGGGGGACACTATCGAAACGATGCCCCCCTGGTCTTGGGTGGTGGTGGGATCCAGAGCGGAAGGGCTACATCATCCCTTTCCGCGCCTTCTTCAGGGCGCGCTTCTTCGCCGCCAGCGCCTTCTTCTTGCGCTTGACCGACGGCTTCTCGTAGTGCTCGCGCTTCCTGATCTCGCTCCACGCCCGGCATTCTCCGAATCACCACCTTCCGGCCCGCGCAGGACCTCGCTCCGCGGGGTAGACCCCCGGCGAAAACGCGGCAGTATAGGCGCAGGCGAGTCTCTGTCAAACCCACATGCACCCCCAACGCCACGCATTTACAGCAGGCGAAGCCCCGCATTACTGTCACTCTGGGGACCAGAGGGAATGACCGAAGCGCGGCTGTCGGTGGCGCTGCCCGAGTACGAGACGGAGCTCGCCTCCAACCAGCGCGCGGCGCTGCGCACGGCGGCGCTGCTGGCCGCCCCCATCCTGCTCGCGTTCACGCTGCTCGACAGCGCAACCACGCCCGATTACTGGCTGCTCCTCCTGGGAATCCGCCTGGTCGCCGCCTCCGCGCTGGTGGTGATTGCGCGGCTGGTGCTGCGGGTGCAGTCCGCGGTCCCGCTGGTGGCGGTGGCGCTCGTGGTGATCTGCGGGACCATCGAAGCCGGAATCCTCACCACCGGCGGAGCGCGCAGCCCGTATCTGACTTCCAGCATCGCCGTGCTCGCAGGGCTGGGCATCCTGATTCCTCTGACGGCCCGGCAGTCCGTCGTCCTGCAGCTCCAGGTGGTCTGCATCACGGTGGTCCCCCTGCTCTTCGGATTGCAGCACGAAGACCGGATGCCGCTCTTCATCTCGGTTTCCTATCTGGTGGCCGTCGGCGTGGTCGCGGCGGTGGGCGCGGGCGTCCAGGACAAGCTGCGCCGGCGCGAGCACCGCGCCCGGATCGAGGTGGCGCGCCAGATCGGGCTCGTCAATCTGGGCACGCTCGCCGGCGGACTGGCGCACGAGCTCTCCACTCCTCTGACCTGGGTTGCCGTGGAGCTGGAGAGCCTCGAGCTCGACCCGCTCGCCGCCTCGGTCCGGGACAAGGTGCTGGCGGCCCGGGCCGGGACGTCGCGGATGCGGGAAGTGCTGTTCGCCATGCGCCAGGGCGCGCGGATGGCGGGCGGCGAGCAGCGCGAGGTGATGCTGCCGCACGAGGTCGACCTGGCGCTGACCTTGGTCGCACAGCGGATGCGGGCGTGCGGGGTGACCGCCCAGCGCGAGTACGCTCCCGACGTCCCGCTGGTCTCTTGCCAGCCCACGCTGCTCGGGCAGGTGCTCGTCAATCTGATGATCAACGCCCTGGACGCCATGGCCGGCCAACCCGACGGCAAGCTCACCCTGCGCGTGCGCAGGGTGAACGGGGCCGCGCTGGTCGAGGTCGAAGACACCGGCCCGGGCATCCCGGAAGGGCTTCGGAACCGCATCTTCGAGCCGTTCTTCAGCACCAAGGGTGAGAAGGGAAACGGCCTGGG
>WNFK01183800.1_pt2 | contig 10362 bp, 12 predicted proteins | sample 5400281 | NCBI WGS metagenome assembly WNFK01 (sample SAMN13153350, study PRJNA577476) | soil metagenome | isolation source: 20 cm soil on Douglas fir-dominated hillslope | place: USA:California | collected 2013-09-17
GGCTGCCAGCGCGTCGGCGATCACGAACGCATCGGCGCCCCCGAGGCTGTCATGCTCGACGTGGATGGCCCGATCGGCGCCGCGCGCCAGCGCCTCGCGGATGACCGTCTGCACGCGGGCCGGTCCGGCCGAGCAGACCACCACTTCGCCCGTGTGCTTCTCCCGCAGCCGCAGCGCCTCTTCGAGCGCGTAGGCATCGGGCTCGTTCATCTCGTAGCTGGCGTCCTGCTCGCGAATCCAGGTCTTCGAGTCATTCAGACGTGGCTGCCATTCGCGGGTCGGGACCTGCTTGATACAAACCGCTATCTTCATGTCGCGACAACTCTCACCGACACGAGCCACGGAGGCACGAAGGCACGGAGATATCTCTTGAAAAACAGGCTCCGTGTCTCCGTGTCTCCGTGGCCCGTAACAGTGGATTACCCCTCGAATCTCTTGAACAGCAGCGCCGCGTTGGTGCCGCCGAACCCGAACGAGTTCGACAGCGCGTACTGAATCGGCATCTGCCGGCTCTGGTGCGGCACGTAGTCGAGGTCGCACTCCGGGTCCGGATCGTCGAGGTTGATCGTGGGCGGCACCACCTGGTCGCGAATCGCGAGCGCCGTGATGCCGGCTTCGAGGCCGCCGGCGCCGCCCAGCAGGTGCCCGGTCATCGACTTGGTCGACGAGATGGCCAGCTTTCCGGCGTGGTCGCCGAAGCAGTTGTGGATGGCGAGCGTCTCGAGCCTGTCGTTGTACGGCGTGGAGGTGCCGTGCGCGTTGATGTAGTCCACATCGGCGGGCGCAATGCCCGCCTTGCGGATGGCCATCGCCATGGCGCGCCGCGCGCCGTCGCCGTCCTCGGACGGCGCCGTCATGTGGTACGCGTCGGACGACATCCCGTAGCCGACGATTTCCGCGTAGATGCGCGCGCCGCGCCGCCTGGCGTGCTCGAGCTCCTCGAGGATGAGGACGCCCGCCCCCTCGCCGATGATGAACCCGTCGCGATCCTTGTCGAAGGGACGGCTGGCACGCGCCGGCTCGTCGTTGCGCGTGGACAGCGCGCGCAGCTGGCCGAAGCCCGCGACGCTCATCGGGCAGATGGCGGCCTCGCTCCCGCCGGCGATCATCGCGTCGGCGTCGCAGCGCTTGATGATCTCGTAGGCGTCGCCGATGGCATGCGCCGAGGCCGAACAGGCCGTGCAGGTCGCCGAGTTGGGCCCCTTCGCGCCGAAGCGGATCGACACCTGGCCCGAGGCGAGATTGATGATGGCCGACGGAATGAAAAAGGGCGACACCTTGCGAGGGCCGCCGGCGAGCAGCGCCTCGTGCTCGCGCTCGATCGTGATGAACCCGCCGATGCCGGAGCCGATGTAGACGCCGATGTTCGGGGCGTTGACATCGGTAATCTGGAGGCTGCTGTCGTCCATCGCGAACTGCGCCGCCGCAATCGCGAACTGGATGAAGAGGTCCATCTTCTTGATGTCCTTCTTCTCGATGAAGGCGAGCGGATCGAAGCCCTTCACCTCCGCCGCGATCTGGGTCGCGTAGCCGGAGATGTCGAACCGCGTGATCCGCGTGACGCCGCTCTGGCCGGCCAACACCCCTGCCCACGTCTCGTTGGTCCCGATGCCGAGCGCCGACACCAGTCCGATCCCGGTTACGACCACACGCCTGTTCACCGCTCCCTCCGCGCCCTCTCTCGCTCGCTCCTGCGTGCTTACTTCTTGGTCTTGGCGTGCGACTCGATGTAGTCGATGGCTTCCTTGACGCGGGTGATCTTCTCGGCGTCCTCGTCCGGGATCTCGATCCCGAACTCCTCCTCGAACGCCATCACGAGCTCCACCGTGTCGATCGACGCCGAGCTGCTCCACGATGATGCTCTTCACCTTGTCTGAAACTGCCATTTGGCCTCCTGGCCGTTAGTGGTTGGCGGTTGGTGGCTCACCAACGACGAACCGGATTCACATGTACATGCCGCCGTTGACGGCAAGGACCTGACCTGTAATATACGACGCCTCATCCGACGCAAGAAAACAAACCGCCGCGGCGACATCGGCTGTGGTGCCGAGTCGGCCGAGCGGAATCTGTGTCGCCCAGTCGCCCTGCGCCTTGCCGGTGATCGCTTTCGTCATGTCGGTCTCGATGAGTCCAGGCGCGACGACGTTGACCGTGATGTTGCGCGACGCGACCTCGCGCGCCAGCGCCTTGCTGAAACCGATGAGCCCGGCTTTCGACGCCGCGTAATTGGCTTGTCCCGCATTCCCGGTCTGGCCGACGACCGAGCTGATGCTGATGATGCGTCCGCTGCGCTGCTTGATCATCGGCTTCAGCGTCGCCTGCACGAGCACGAACGCGGGCGTCAGGTTGGTCGCAATCACCTCGTCCCAGTCTTCGCGCTTCATCCGCAGCATCAGCTGGTCGCGCGTGATGCCGGCGTTGTTGACGAGGATGTCGACGCGCCCGTGGCGCGCGAGCACGCCCGACACCATCGCGTCGATCGACGCGGCGTCGGTGACCTCGAGCGCGACCGCGTCGGCCTTTCGCCCGGCCCCCTCGATGTCGCCGACGGTTCCCGCGGCGTGGTCGCCGCGGGCCGCCGCGATCACGTGCGCGCCGCGCGAGGCGAGCATCACGGCGACAGCGCGGCCGATCCCGCGCGATGCGCCGGTGACGACGGCCACCTTCCCGGTGAGATCAAGCACGCAATCCTGCTTCCACCTCCGCGAGATCGTCGGGCGAGGCGAAGTTGAACACGCGCGCGTCCTTGTGGATCTTCCTGACGAGACCGCTGAGCACGGTGCCTGGGCCAACTTCAACATAGTTGGTGACGCCTTCGGACGCAAGGCGCTGGACGACCTGTTCCCAGCGGACGGGCGCGGACACCTGCCTCACCAGCGCCTCGATGGCAGACGCCGCGTCACGCTTCGGTTCCGCGTCCACGTTGGCGACGACCGGTACCCGCGGATCCTGCACGCGCAGCGCGCGAAGGTCCGGTTCGAGCCGCGCCTCCGCGGGCGTGAGCAACGCGCAATGGAACGGCGCGCTGACCGCGAGCGGAATGACGCGCTTCGCGCCCAGCGCCTTCGCCCGCTCGCCGGCACGCTGGACCGCGGCCGTCGCGCCGGCGATGACCACCTGCCCCGCCCCGTTGATGTTCGCGGGGCTGACGATCTCCCCCTGCGCCGCCTCCTCGCACGCGCGCGCCACCGTCTCGGCGTCGAGACCGAGAATCGCGGCCATCGCCCCGGCGCCGACCGGCACCGCCTCCTGCATGTACTGGCCGCGCCTCCGCACCACCCGCACGGCATCCGCAAACGCCATGGTTCCCGCGGCGACGTTGGCTGAATATTCGCCCAGGCTGTGCCCGGCGACGAAGGCGGGCTCGATGCCCCGGGCGGCGAGCACCCGCTGCGCGGCAATGCTGGCGGTGAGAATGGCCGGCTGGGCCGCCGCTTCCGCTTCGTCGAACGCGACGCGGGCCTCCGGATAGGCGTCGGCCAGCGCACGGCCCATGCCGACCTTCTGGGAACCCTGGCCAGGGAACACGAATGCGATCAATGAGGTGACACCGACGCGGCGGCAATCTCGTGCTCGACGCGCTGAATGAAATCGCCCGCGGCAAACCGGTAGGCCATCGCAATCGCGTTGCGGACCGCCTTCGGCGACGAGCGCCCGTGGCCGACGATGGCGAGGCCGGCGACGCCCAGCAGCGGCGCGCCGCCGTACTCGGAGTAGTCGACCCGCCGCCGGAACCGGCGGAACGCCCGGCGCGAGAGCAGATAGCCGACCTGGCTCGAGAACGTTCCTCGGAGCTCGTCGCCGAGCAGCGTCTCGACGGCGTCCACGAGCCCCTCGCTGGTCTTGAGCACGACGTTGCCGGTGAACCCGTCGCAGACGATGACGTCGGCGACGCCGCTGTAGACTTCACGCCCTTCGACGTTGCCGATGAAGTTGATCCGGGCGGCCTTGAGCAGGCGGTGCGCCTCGCGGGTCAGCTCGTTCCCCTTCGTCTCTTCCTCGCCGATCGAGAGCAGGCCAATCCGCGGCCTGTCGGCGCCAAGCGCGACGCGCGCATAGACGCCCCCCATGATCGCGAACTGCAGCAGGTGCTGGGGCCGGCATTCGACGTTGGCGCCGGCGTCGAGCAGCACGGCCGGCCGGCCGCGCGTGGGAATCGTGGCCGCGAGCGCCGGACGATCGACGCCGGGAATCATCCCGAGTGCCGCGTGGGTCGCGACGACGGTCGCGCCGGTGTGGCCGGCGCTGAAGAGCGCCCCAGCCTCGCGGCGCGCGACCAGGGCGGCGGCCACGCAAATCGACGCGCGGGGCTTGCGGCGCACGGTTGCGGGCGGGTCCGCCATCCCGATGACGTCGGGCGCATCGACAATGGTGACGGGAAGGCTTCGCCAGTCGGCATGCGCATCGAGCGCCTGCTCGACCTGGGTCGGGATGCCCACGAGTGCAATCTGGATGTCGAGATGGCGGGCAGCAGCAACCGCGCCGTCCACGATCGCCGCCGGCGCATGGTCGCCGCCCATCGCGTCAACGGCGATGCGGATCATCGTGAGAGGACTGGTTCACTCCTCGTCGACGGCGCGGACCTGACGCTGGCGGTAATACCCGCAATGCGGGCAGATCCGGTGGGGCGCCTTCGGCTCGTGGCACTGCGGGCACAGGTTGGTCGCGGCCGGGCGCAGCGCGTCGTGCGTGCGGCGCTTGGCCGTGCGTGTCTTCGAGTGTCGGCGTTTTGGATTAGGCATTTTTTCCCTTGATCGCTTTCAGCGCCGCCAGCCGCGGATCCTCCCACACCGGCGCGCAATCGCACGTGCCCGTATTCAGGTTCGTGCCGCACTGCGCGCAGAGGCCCCTGCAGTCCTCGCGGCAGAGCGGCTTCATCGGCAGCGCGAGATAGAACTGCTCCCGCATCAGCTCGCTCAGGTCGATCTGGTCGTCCGTGTAATAGCTCGTCTCCAGGTCGTCTTCCTCGACCTCGCGCTCGGCGTCCGTCGACGCGTGGGACGAGGGCAGATACCGCTGGTCGAACTCGGCGTCGATCGGAAACCTGTAGGGCTCCACGCAGCGGCTGCACTCCAGCTCGAGCACGGTGCGCACGCGTCCCACGAGGCGGAACCTGTCCTTGTCCTTGTGAATGTCGAACTCGAGCTCGACCGGCGTCGCGATCTGATAGGCCTCCGACTCGCCGCGGACTTCGTCGGGCTGGAACGTCCGGCCGAAGTGGCTGACCTGCTGGCGGTACCGCGTGAGATCGAGCTGCATGGCCCTTCTATCGCGAATTTTCCGCGAAAGACAGACCGTCGATTATAGCTGATCCCATGCCATCGGCCCGACCCACGGCTTGGGGATGAACAGGCGCTCGTACAGGGTCACCGCGAAACGGTCGGTCATGCCGGCGAGGAAATCGCGCGTGGCGACGTCGAGCCCGTCGGTCTCGATGATGCGGCGGTCGAGGAATTCATCCGGCCGCTCGCGCACCTTCTCCCAGAGGCCGCCGAGGATGCCGGTCGCCTTGCGGAACTCGGCGGTGGCCTCCTGGTTCTCGTAGACGGCATCGAAGAGGAAGCTGCGCATCGCCAGCGTGGCGTCGAGAATCGGCTCGCTCATGCGGATCTCGGCCAGCCCGCCCTGCTGGGTCTCGGTGACGACGTCCTTCACCATCGCGGCGATGCGCGCCGACGAGCTCGCTCCGAGCACCGCCACCGCGTCGCGCGGCAGGTCCGCTTCCCTGAGCACGCCCGCTCTCACCGCGTCGTCGATGTCGTGGTTCACGTACGCGATGAGATCGGCCACGCGCATGATCTGCCCTTCGAGCGTCGCGGCGCGCTGCGAGACCTCGACGCCGACCGGCGATCCACCCTTCCCCTTCGAGTGGCGGCCGATGCCGTCGCGGACCTCGAACGTGAGGTTGAGGCCCTGCCCATCGTTTTCGAGCACGTCGACCACGCGAAGGCTCTGCTCGTAATGGCGGAAGCCGCCGGGCACGATCGAGTCCAGCACGCGCTCCCCCGTGTGGCCGAACGGCGTGTGACCCAGGTCGTGGCCGAGCGCGATGGCTTCGGTCAGCTCTTCGTGCAGCCGCAGCACCTTCGCGATCGTGCGGGCGATCTGGCTGACCTCGAGCGTGTGCGTCAGGCGCGTGCGGTAATGGTCGCCGGCGGGCGCGAAGAAGACCTGGGTCTTGTGCTTCAGCCGCCGGAACGCCTTGCTGTGGATGATGCGGTCGCGATCGTGCTGGTACGCCGGCCGGACATCGTCTTCGCGCTCGGGCTTCAGGCGGCCCTTCGTGTCGGCGCTCTTGGCGGCCTGCGGCGCCAGCGTCTCGCGCTCGCGCTGCTCGAGCCCCTCACGGATGGTGGACAACGATGTCCTCCAGGAAGCTCGTGCCATGCGCGAGCGGGCCGACGCCGAAGTTGGCGGCGAGCGTCTGCCCGAGGTCGGCGAATGTCCGGCGCGTCCCGATGTCCGCGCCCCGCTTGACCTGACTGCCGGTAAACAACGCGGGTACATACTCGCGCGAATGATCTGTGCTGGGCGTGCTCGGATCGTTGCCGTGGTCTGCGGTGATCACCAGCAGGTCGGAACCGCGCAGCGACGCTGTCGAAGTCCACGAGGTTGACGAACACGAACCCGTCCGTCCCTTCGCGTACGGCGGCCGCGAGCCGTTCCATCCCTTCCGCATCGCTCGCCGTGTGCGTGGCGTGCGAGACGCCGCGCCCCGCGAACAGGTCGTTGATCTTTCCGATGGAGAGGACGGGCACCCCGCTGCGCGTCAGCAGGTCGAGCAGCGTCTCCGTGGTGGGCTCGAGCGCGTAGTCGTGGCGATTGGCCGTCCGCCTGAACGACCCGGGCGAGCCGACGAACGGCCGGGCAATGACGCGGCCGACGCCCATGCCGCGGCCCACGAGGTCGAACGCGACTTCGCAGATGCGGTATTGCTCCGCGACCGGGATGACGTCTTCGTGCGCGGCGATTTGAAAGACGCTGTCAGCCGACGTGTAGACGATCGGCTTGCCAGTCCGCATGTGTTCCGGTCCCAGTCGATCGATGATCTCCGTCCCCGACGCCACCACGTTGCCGATGGTGGGCCGTCCGGTCCGCCGCTCGAACTCGGCGATCAGTTCCGCGGGAAAGCCGTGCGGAAACGTCGGGAACGGACGATCGAGCACGATGCCCATCATCTCCCAGTGGCCCGTGACGGAATCCTTGCCCGGCGACGCTTCGGCCATTCGCCCATAGGCGCCAAGCGGCTGCTGGGACAAGCCATCCAGGCCCGTCTCACCGGCATCGAGAGCCACCAGCTTGCCCAACCCCAGCGATCGTAATGTGGGGATTCGCAGTGGCACGCGCGCGGCGATGTTGCCGAGCGTGTTGCTCCCCTCGTCACCGTATGCCCGCGCGTCGGGTAGTTCACCGATCCCGACGCTGTCGAGCACGATGACGATGACGCGGGGAAAGATCAATCAGGAATGGTGCGCGGCGAAGTAGTTCGCCACCGACCGCTGCGTGCCGATCGTGGCGATGGCGTGCTTGAACACCAGCTGGTCGGCGCCGTTGACCTCGACGATCACGGCGAAGCGATCGAAATTCTTGATGCGGCCGTCGAACTGGCGTCCGTCGAGCAGGTGAATGGAGACCGCGAGACGGTCGCGGCGCGCGTAGTTCAGGAAGACGTCCTGGATGTTCGGCTGCGACGCCGACGATCGCTGTTCTGCGTGGCGAGCGCATCTTCCACGAGTCGAAGCACAACCTCGCGCTCGCCGGGGCCATCGAACCACTTAAGATTAGGCTCTTTGCGGAACCAGATCAACTGGCGCCGCGCGTACCGTCGGTTCTCCTGCACGATGAGCGCGCGCGTCTCCGCTTCGCCGCGCACCCCGCGCAGCATCTCCATCACCTGCCGGTAGACGAGACCGCCAAACGGTCTCACGTGTGGCGAAACGCCGCGCGCGAGCAGCGCCTGCACCTCGGCGACGATGCCGCGCGTGAACTGCTCGTCGACCCGGCGCGCGACGCGCTCCGCGGTCAGCGCCGGCGGCAATCGCAGCGCAATCGTGAACACGTCGCAATCCGCGATCGGCGAGGCCGTCTGCGCGAAGTGCGACGTCAACGACCGGCCCGTCGTGTAGTAGACCTCCAGCGCGCGCACGATCCGTTTCAGATCGCGAGGCATGATGCGTGCCGCCGAGTCGGCGTCGACGCGGCTCAGCAGGCGGTGCAGGCGCTCGGGACCGCGCACGTCCGCGATCTGGTAGAAGCCGGTGCCGCCGACCAGGATGGGCAGCTTGCCGCGCGCGTGGATGTCGCGGACGGCCGCTGTGGCATCGCGCGCGAATTGAGCGGCGGTGTAGACCTCTGTCGGATCCGCGATGTCGATCAGATGGTGCGGGATGCCGCGTCGCGCTTCGAGCGCCACCTTGTCGGTCCCGATGTCGAAGCCGCGGTACACGGCGGTCGAATCGCAGTTGATGATCTCTCCGCCGTGCCGCTCGGCCAGCGACAGTCCCAACGCGCTCTTGCCCGACGCGGTCGGGCCCATGACGGCAAGGACGAGTGGTCGCACACGACAATGATAAGTAGGCCGGGTCCCGCGACGCCTACGAGGGCCACGGCGCCGCGGACCTTTCAGTACGTAGGCCGGGTCCCGCGACGCGATACATGCCCACGCGTCGCGGACCGGCGCACCCGTCAACACCCCCAACGCGTCATATCAAAATGCCGTTTCGAACCGTCGCACAGGTCATCTTCGCAGAAGCCCACGAGATGGGACCACTGACCGTCAGGCAGCCGCTCCCATCCGAGCCGCTTCCCTACCTGGACCCCTTCGTCCTGCTGCACCACGCGCCCCCGAAGGATTTCCAGGGTGGCACCGGCGTCAGCTGGCATCCACATCGCGGCTTCGCGCCGGTGACGTTCATGTTCAAGGGCGGCATCCGGCATCGCGATACGCAGGGGAACGACGCCACGGTCATGGCCGGCGGGACGCAGTGGATGCACGCGGGCAGCGGCCTGCTGCACGACGAGACGCCGGAACCAGGCGAGACCGAGCTCATCCAGCTCTGGATCAACTCGCCCGCGCGCCACAAGATGGACCGCCCGTCCTATCACCCGCTCGCACCCGAAGCGACGCCGGCGAGCATGAGCCCCGATCGCCTCGTGACGCTGCACGTCATCGCCGGCGAGCTTGGCGGCGTGAAAGGACCGATTCGCGCGCTGAGCCCGGTGAACGCGGCACGGGTGGACGCCAGGAAGGGCGGCACCATCGACATCGCACTGCCGCCGTCGCACAACGCGTTCATCTATCTGCTCGATGGCGCGCTGCGCTTCCCGGACGGGACGACCGCGTCAGGCTTGCATCAAGTGGTCTTCGCGCCTGGTGGTGACGCCATCAGGTTCGACGCGCTCGAGGACACGCGCGCGCTGCTGATGTCGGGCGAGCCGATCGGGGAGCCGATCGTCAGCTACGGCCCGTTCGTGATGAACACCGAGACCGAAGTCCGGGCGGCGTTCCGCGATTATCGCAATGGCGACATGGGAGTCGTGCCATAGTGTCGTAGCGATTCATGATGCTCCAGCCGGCGCCGCGTGGCGGTGCCATCGCTGAAGAACTGGCTGCGTGGCTCGCCGCCGCGCAGCCGTCAACGCTGCCGCCCGCCGCGCGCGAAACCGTCGGTCGTCTCTTTCTCGACGTCTGCGGCCTCTGCGTGGCCGCCCGTCAGAGTGAGTACATCCGGGCGACGCTCGCGAGCGTCGATCGCGGCGGCCGCTGCACGGCGATCGGCCACGAGGGCGCCTTCGACGCGTTCGGCGCGGCGCTCGCATGCCGGCGCGGTGGTCGTCCCCGCTGCGCTCGCGGCCTGTGAGCGCGAGGGCCTTGCCGGCGACCGTATCCTGCTCGGCATCGCGGCCGGCGCGGAGCTGATGTGCCGCCTGAGCCTCGTCGCCCCGAAAGCCACCCATGCGGCGGGATTTCACCCGACGGCCGTCTTCGGCGCGCTGGCTGCGGCGGGCGGCGTCTCCGCCGCGCTCGGCCTTCGCGCGCCGGAGATTGCCTCGGCGCTCGGCATCGCCGGAAGCATGGCGTCGGGCATCATCGAGTATCTGGCCGAGGGAACGTCGACCAAGCGCATGCATGCCGGCTGGGCCGCGCAGTCGGGCGTCCGCGCCGCGCTGATGGCGCGTGGCGGCTTCGACGGCCCCCGCACGGTTCTCGAGGGGCAACACGGCGTCTATCGCGCGTTCGCCCCGTCGGTGAAGCCCGATTTCGAGCCGTTGCGCCGTGACCTCGGGCGCGCGTGGGTGATGGAACAGATCGCCTTCAAGCCCTACGCGTGCGGGACGATGACGCAGCCGTTCGTGGACTGC
>WNFK01001893.1_pt2 | contig 10359 bp, 9 predicted proteins | sample 5400281 | NCBI WGS metagenome assembly WNFK01 (sample SAMN13153350, study PRJNA577476) | soil metagenome | isolation source: 20 cm soil on Douglas fir-dominated hillslope | place: USA:California | collected 2013-09-17
CCGAGACGCGCGAGCTCGCGCGAGAGCTCGGCGTACGCGTCGCGCTGGATCGTGAGCTCGAGGGTGAGACCGTCGGCGCGGTCGATCCGGCGAGTTTCCACGGCGCCCAGGCGCGCGATGAGCTCGCTGACCTTGCCAAGCGCCACGTCGCGGTCGCTGACCGCCAGCTGGCCGAAAACGTCGGGCGGCGGCGCGAGTGCCGATGAGGCGACCGCCGGCGGTGGCGGTGGGGCCTGGGCCAGATAGTTGTCAGCGACCGCGCCGGGTGCGCGCGGAGCTTGGACGTTCCCGCTCGCCGTCGCGGGCTGCCGCTCGGCGAACACCGGTGGCGTCGCCTGCTTCGCCCGACGATCCACCTCCTGGCGATTCTCGGCATCGCGGGAAGAGGGCGCCTCGAGCTTCTGAGCCTTGGCCGGCGCGGGCGCGGCGGGCTCTGTCGCCTTCGGCGGCTCGGGCGCTTCCCTGGCCGCCCGAGTCTTGGCGAGGGTCTGCGCCTGATCCTTGGCCGGCGCCTGATCTCGCAGGGCGTCGACCTTCCTCTCCAGCGAGGTCGGGAGTTGCGGCAGAGGTGCGTCCCCGGCCGGCGCCGCACTCTCGGGCGCGTGGGCGACGACGGGAGCAGCTTGCTCCATTCGTGTCGCCAGCTCGAGCTCCGGGGTCCCGCGGTACACCAGCGCCACGCCGACAGCGACCAGGACGACGGCGGCAGCTTCCATGGGGAGCTTCACCGGCCAGGGCAGGAAGAGGCCGCGGACCAGGCGCCGAGGCCAGGAGACGGGCCGCGCCGCCTCGAGCGTACGATCGACGAAACCGGCCGGCGCTCGGACCGGCGCCACCGCGCGTACCAGCGACACCGTGTCGCGGAAGCGCTGGAGCTCGCGGCGGCAATCGGCGCACGTCGCCAGGTGAGCCTCGAGGGCGGCGCGCCCGTCGGCGGCGAGCGCGTCGTCCACCAGCGCCGAGAACTGCTCGCGCGCGTCGTGACAGGTCATGGCAGGAACCGTTCGAGCTTGTCGCGCAGATCCATTCGGGCGCGATGGAGCCGCGATCTCACCGTGCCGAGCTCGATCTCCAGCGCCGCGGCGATCTCCTCGTACGAGAGCCCTTCGAGATCGCGCAGCACGACCACGATGCGCCGCTCGTCGCTGAGCTCGGCGATCGCCCGGTGCAGCGCGGTCTCCAGCTCGCTTCGCTCCATCTCATCGGCCGGGCCGATCTCGCGCGAGGCCAGCCGGGCCAGGGTTTCCTCGCCCTGGCGCGCCATGCGGCGCTCGCCGGACGTCAGGCGGTTCAAGCATAGCCGCGAGGTGATCGCGTAGAGCCACGTCGAGAGCTTCGACTCGCCGCGGAACTCGCCGATGGCTCGATGGACGCGAAGAAAGACCTCCTGGGCGAGCTCCTCGGCTTCCGCGCGATTGCCGACCATGCGGAGCGCGATGCCGAAGACGCGGTGCTGGTAGGCGATCACCAGATCCTCGAACGCTCGAGGCTCGCCACGCCGGAGCCGGTCCACCAGGGAGTTATCATCGCCGGTCCGTCCTTCCATCCAGTTAGACCATACCGCCCGCCCGGGGTTCCCCCGGCTCCAAATTCTTCGCACCGCCGGGTGACGCGTTGCGCATGTGCGCAGGGAGCCCCATACTGCCGAGAACCGCGGCGCCAAACGGCCGGTGTAGCTCGCGCGGCGGATCATTCGTGCCGCCGGGCGCCTCGGGGCCGGGGCCCGCGACCGAGGCGCGAAACCGGGATCGAAAGGGGCGCAATGCTCGAGGAGAATCAGGCGCGCGAGCTGGCCGACCACTGGGTGAAGGCGTGGAACAGCCACGACCTCGATCGCATCATGGCGCACTACGCGGACGACGTCGTGCTGATCTCGCCGGTCGCCGTCAAGATCCTCGGTGATCCATCGGGCCGAGTCACCGGCAAGGCCGCGCTCCGCGCGTATTTCAAGCGTGCGCTCGACGTCTACCCGAACTTGAGCTTCGAGCTCCTCGATCTCATGTGGGGGCTCGAGAGCGTGGTCCTTTACTACGTGAACCAGAAGGGATCGAAGACCGGCGAGTACATGGAGATCGGCCCCACCGGCAAAGTCTCGAAGGTGGTCGCGAACTACAGCGGATAGCCGACGACTGGAGGGACCGAGGAGACGAGTGTGAGTGCTGAGACCCTGATCGGATCGCTCGGCGTGGCGTTGTTGCTGCTGGCGTTCCTGCTCAATCTCGTCCGCGTGCTCACGACCGAGAGCTATCCGTACACGGCGCTCAACTTCGCCGGCGCCTCGCTGGCCGGCTTCGCGTCGTACCTGATCGGCTTCATGCCCTTCGTCGTGCTGGAGGGCACGTGGGCCACTGTCGCGGCGGTCGCGCTGGTTCGACGCATGCTGGGCGCCGGTCGCACGGCGTGAGGTCCAACGATGGCATCTCCCGCGGCCGATCTCGGCCACGCGCCGACAGATGCTCCGGCGCGCGCTGCGCGCGCACTATCGTGAAAGGCGAGGCGACGCATGACCAGCGACATGGTTCGGACGCTCTATCGCTACAGCGCCTGGGCGACCGGACGAATCCTCGACAAGGCGTCCCGACTGCGCCCGGACGAGCTGGCCAAGCCGAGCGGCGCCAGCTTCAGCTCGGTGCGCGAGACGCTCGTGCACATCATGGCCGCCCAGTGGCTCTGGCTCGCCCGCTGGAAGGGTAGCTCGCCCACCTCGCTGCTGGACGCGCGGGAATTTCCCGACATCGCGTCGATTCGCGCGCGCTGGGACCAGATCGACGGCGAGACGCAACGCTTCGTGGCCGGCGTGACCGACGCCGACCTCGCTCGCGTCGTCGAGTACAAGAACACCCGCGGCGAGCGCTGGGCCTATCCCCTGTGGCAGCAGGTCGTCCACCAGGTGAACCACGCGACCCAGCATCGGGGCGAGGTCGCCGCGGCGCTGACCGAGCTCGGCCATTCGCCGGGCGACCTGGACCTTCTGATCTACATCGACGAGACCGAGCCGCGGCGCTGATCCGCCCCGTCTACGGCTGCGGCTCGGCTGGCGCGTGCGCACCGAGCTCGGCGAGCGTCGCCACGGCGACCGGCGCGTCGATCGGATCGAACGCGGGATTCAGGCTGAGCGCCTGCGCCAGCTGGCGCTGCGCCGTCACGCGGTCGCCGAGCTTGGCGTGGATCATCCCGGCGTGGAAGAGCAAGCTCGCGTCGGGCGTGCGCTGCGCCAGCGCCTTGGCCACGACCCGTCGCGCGTCGCCGTACCGGCCGTTCTTGTAGTACGTCCAGGCCAGCGCGTCCGCGACGAACACGTTCGGCCGGCGCTTGAACTCCCGCTCCGCGATCGCCAGCGCCTCCGGCAACCGGCGATCCCGGTCGGCGAGAAAGCGCACGATCTGGACGTCGCCGGTCACCCCGTTGGCCTTGTTCAGCGCGTCGATCGTTTCCACGAGCGCCCACTGCTGCTCGGCACGCTTCTGGTCGTCGGTGACGAGGTACAGCTGGCCGAGCGCGACGACGACTTCGTGCTGCGGCGCGATCGCCGCCGCGCGCTGGTATGACTCGATGGCGCCCGCGTAGCTACCACGTGCGGCCCTGACGCGTCCCTGGGCGAAGAGCACGTGGTAGTTGCTCGGCGTTCGGGCGATCGCTTGCTCGACGATCTGTTCGGCGGCGACCAGGTTGCCGGTGGCCAGGTGCATCAGCGCGAGCTGGGCGCGGCACCACGCCGTGTTCTCCGCGTACGGCCCGCCGGCCTTGATCGCGCGGTCCATGAGCCAGGTGGCGCGCCGGACGTCGCCGGTGACGAAGAGAAAGTGCGCGCTCCGACTATAGGCCGAGATGCCCGGCCGGAGGTCGAGCATCTTCTGGTAGTGCTCGGCGGCCAGGTCGTAGTCACCGAGCTCGAGCGCGGCGTCGCCGAGCAGTCCGTACGCGGCCGCGTTGGTCGCGTCGACCGCGAGCGCCTTCCTCGCTGATTCGGTCGACTTCTCGAACTCGTGACGGGCGCTCTGCACCCACGCCAGGCCCACCAGCGCCTCGCCGTTGGTCACGTCGAGCGCCCGAGCCTGCTCGAACGCCTGCTCGGCGCGGCCGTAGTAGCTCGCGTCCGCCGTTTCGCGCGCCTTCTGCATGAACGCGTCGCCGAGCGCTGTCCAGGCCGCGCGATCCTGCCGTTGCTGCCGGGTCTTCGTCGTCAGCCGCTCGATGGTCTGGTCGACCGTGGGCCGCTCGGGCACCACGGCGCCGGGGCCGTCGCCCGTCGCCCTGGCGCTCGGCGTGACACCGAGCACCAGGGCGGCGGCCGTGGCCGCGGCGAGCACCACACGCGATGCGATGTGGCTCGCCGAGGTCATGACTCAGGGGTCCTTTCGGTTCGTCGGCCCCGCGTGAGGCGTGGCCGAGTAGGGGAAGACCTGGTTGTAGACCTGGTCGTTGGCGTTGATGTTGTCGCCCACGACGGTGATCGCCGCGTACGTCGGGCCGCTGGCGACCGCCGTGAGCGCGATGTCGACCACGTCGTCGCCGAGGCGCCGGCCATTCGGCCAGCCGCCGGAGACTCCGCCGATTGTGTCGCCCCCGATGAAGCCCAGGCGGCTGAATCCCGCCTGGCCGGCCAGCCGCACGGGGCCGGTCGCCGTGTTCACGCGCAGAACGTCGGGGATGAAGATCGCGACGAGATCTTCGCGGTTCGTCGTCGCGAAATTCGTCCCGAAGACGGTGTTGATCAGCACACCGACCTCGGGATTGCGGGCGTACGTCGCGAACGCCGCGTCCTCGGTCGGCGTCCGGCGGTTGTAGTTGTCCTTGTCGCGCAGCGCGACCAGCACTTCATTGAAGAGGGGGTTGCCCATGCGATTGACCTGCACGAACGGGCCCTCGCTCAGCGGCTCCCGGTTCGCGAGCCGGATCGTGACGCTCGGACGCGACACCGACGCATAGACACCGACGCCGGTCTGCGGCCCGAAGAACGGGCTCTGGTAGTCGAGGCTCGGCAGCTGCTGGAGTGGAATCTGGATGGCGTAGGCGAGCACGTTGAAGCCCTTGAAGCCATCGACGCCGGTCCCCGCTTGACCGAGGCCTCCGGCGAGGATCCGCGGGTCGAGCAGGTCGAAGATCGCGGGGGTGTCGGCGAAGAACCCGTCCTCGCGCGGCCCCGCGAAGACCGCTTCACCGGAGGCCAGGCCGAACACCGTCTGACGCGTGTAACGATCGAGCGCGTCGAAGGTGGCCGCGCCCGACACGGCCTTGCCGCTCGCATCGTTGTAGGCCGGGGTGGTCCGCGCGCCGACGTTCGGGGGCGGTGTCAGCAGATCGTTCGCCACCACCGCGGTCTGGGCGCGGCGCCCCTTGTCGCCGTCCTTCAGCACCACTTTCGTGACGTCGTAGGTTTGCACGAAATTCTGTCGGGCATCGCCGACGTTGTTGATCGCCCCGAGCTCGGCGCCGCGCCCGTACGACAGGATCGTGTTCGGATTCTTCAGGCCGGGGGCCGACTGCGGATTCACGTTCGAGAACTTGAAGTCGTAGCGGATCACGTCGGCCCCGGTCGCCGGGTCGGCGATGTGAATGCTGTAGCGCGCGTCGTCGGCGAAGCGATCGTAGATCACGCCGTCGCCGGGCTCCGAGAACGGACGGACGTGGACGACGACGTTCAGGACCTTCTCGCGCGGGTTGTTGTACTTCGTGCCGATGAACGCGTAGACGTCGGTGAGATTCGCCTGCGGGTCCTGCTTGATGAGTGGCGCGTCGCTGTGGCTCGCCGCGCCGGCCGTTCCGCCGACGAATGCGAGCAACGTCACGAGGGCCACGAGTGCCATGCCGCGTGGAGAGTGCCTCATAGTCAATCCTCCTGGGTGTAGGTCATGTGAGCTTCCAGATGAGAGCGCCGCTCGCGAGCGCCTGGACCGCGATCGCCGCGCCCAACAGGGTCATCACGGCGGACGAGGTCAGCGGGAGCCAGCGCGTGACGAGCGGGCCGCTCTCGTCGAAGCGCGCCACCAGACGGCGCGCGTACACCATGAGCATGCCGATCGCGATCAGCACGGCCGCCAGGCCGACGCTGAAGGCCACGATCAGCAGCAGTCCGAAGCCGATCCGGCGCAGCGAGAGCGCGCTCAGGAGCACCACGAGCGCCGCGGGGCACGGGACGATCCCGCCCGTGATGCCGAGCGCACAGAGCTGCCGCCACGAGACGTGGCCGGGCTCGTGATGGTGGTGCGCGTGGTGGCTTCGGTCGCCGCGCTGGTGATCGTGGTCGTGCTCATGCTCCGGAGCGTGGGAATGAGCGAGCGCGCCGTGGTGATGATGCGCGCCGTGATGGTGGTGGTCGTGCTCGGAGGTGTCGCCCGCGTAGCGCCGCCAGAACAAGGACAGGCCGAGTGCCGCGATGGTCAGCCCCGAGGCCAGCGCGACCCAGGGATAGAGGCGCTCGGGGACCACGTACTGCGAGGCGTAGAAGGTCACGCCGCCCAGCAGATAGACGCCGGCGGTGTGCGACGCGGTGACGATCAGCCCGAGGATCAGCGCGTGGCGCGCGGTGCCCCGCGAGCCCACGAGGTACGCCGCGACCACCGTCTTGCCATGACCGGGCTCGAGCGCGTGGAACGCGCCGAGCACGGCGGCCACGGCGAGGGCGATCGCGACGACGCTCAGGGTGAGCTCGCGCGTTGTGATCAGGTCGGTGAACGCGCCGCGCGAGACTGACTGGACGTTGACCTTCGCGACGACCGGCGCCGCCGCGGTCGTCGCGGTCGGCGACGTCACAGACGCCGGCGCGGCGGACGACGCGGTACCGGAGGCCGGCGCTTCCGATGGCGCCGATGTATCGGACGGCGACGGACGCGGTGGCGGCGCTGCCGTGTTCGCCACGACGGGGGGCGCCGGCGGACGAGAGAACCGCACGCGTGCCTCGCGCGCTTGCGGCGGGCTGTCGAGAAGATCGGTCGGGTAGTCGCTCAGCTCGCGGCTGCGGTCGCGGTCCGGGACCGAGCTTTCGATCACGGTGCTCCCGGCGCGGCCGACCGCGACGACTTCCTTCCATCCGGTTCGCGCCGCGAAGTTGTCGTCGCGATACCACAGAGTTTCGACACCGCCGCGCGCGCTCACGAGCGGTGCGGCCATGAGGAGAGCGATCTTCATCGTCGGGAGATCCGCGGCGCCCGGCGGGAAGATCACCTCGGCCGAGCGGACGTCGAGCGCCAGCCGCTTGCCGTCGACCTCAAGCCTCAGATTCGCTTTCAGCGCGTCGGCCGTGTCCCGGAGATAGCGCGACACGCGCGGATCGGACGGGTCGGCGGGGATCTCGCGCGACTGCAGCTCCTGGACCGTCGGGATCTCGGCCATGTCGACGAAGTACCGCAGGGCAATCGCGTCCCGCTCGATCTGGATGCCGGTGTACTGACTGATGCTGAAGTTACCGAGCGGATGCGCCGGCGCCGGCGCGGGCGTTGCCAGCGCCAGGGCGGCGAAGAGCCAGAGTGACCGGACGATCCGTTGTCTGACCATGTTCTTCTGCAGACCCTACGGATCGCGCCGGGGTTCGGATTCACGGCGGTCGGGACGATTCCGGGCTCGCCCCCATGGCGGAGGCGGCCGGCCGCGTCAGCGGCTGATGCCGACTTCGCGCAGGTAGCGGAGCACGCCGGGGTGGATCAGGTCGGCTCGGGGTGCGGCGGCGAGCGTGTTGGCCGCGGTCGTTTCCTCGGCTTGCGGCAGACGGCGAGCGAGCGCGGCTTCGCCGCGATGCAGCGCCCGGGCGAGGCGATACGTCACGTCGTCGGACAGATCCGGCCGCCCGAGGATGAAGCTCCACGAGCCCACGGACGGGAGCGGCGCGGGGAGCCCTGGATAGGCGCCCGCGGGAACCGTCATCGGCTTGAGGAACGCGTGCTTGGCAAGGATGCGCGCGATCCCGCTCGCGTCGGGCGCGATGAACCTGCCGCCGCCCGGCCCCTTGGCGACGGCGCCGAAGCCCGGCCAGCCCTGGCCGCCGCCCCACAGCGCCGCGGCGCGGCCGTCGAGCACCATGGCCGGCCCGTCGCCCGCCCGATCGAGGTAGATCGCCTGAAAATCGCGTTCTTGATCGAGGCCGAGCCCATCGAGCACGTACTTGGCCAGGATGACCAGCCCCGAGCCGCGCGCGCCGAAGATCACGGGCTTGCCTCGCAGGTCTTCGATCCGCCGGTACGGACTGTCGGCGCGCACCACGAACATCCCCGGCGTCGAGTACATCGCGGCGACGATGCGAAGATCCGCCGGTGGCCGGCCGATCCCGTTGAACGCCTCGTGCGCGACCTCGCCCTGGACAAGCGCAATGTCGAGATGGCGGGCCTCGAGCATCGGGACGTTCTCGGTGCTGCCCTTGGTGTTGCGCTGCTCGATCGTGATGCCGGGGTCGGTCTCGTGAATGGTGTCGGCGACGGCCGCGCCATAGACGGGGAATCCGCCGCCGGGCGTCGCGGTCCCGAGGATCACCACGGCTTTCGCGGAGCTGGCCGTCGTCGACATGGCGGATCCCCTATCATGCCCGCGCGCTATACTCGCCGCAGCCACCACTGCCACGACAACATAGAGGAGTCCCATGAAGTTCTTCGTCATCACGGCCATCATACTGCTCGCCGCGATACCCGCCAGCGCGCAGCCGGTCCAGATCACGATCTCGCAGCCCGCCGAGGCCACCACAATGGATCCGGGCCGGAGCACGCAGGTCTTGACCGTGAACTACTTCTACAACCTCTACGACACGCTTACGCGCTGGGACAACTCGCTGCGCTTGCAGCCGGCGCTCGCGACCTCGTGGAAGAACGTCAACGAGACGACCTGGGAGTTCACGATCCGTCAGGGCGTGAAGTTCCACGACGGCGCGCCGCTCACGGTCGATGACGTCAAGGCGACCCTCGAGCGCAATCTCGTGCCGGGCAAGACCGTCGTGCAACCCGGCTTCGCCACGATCGAGGCGGTACAGGTCGTGAACCCGACGACGATCCGCGTCAGCACGAAAAGGCCGGACCCGCTGCTGCTCGTACGGATGGCGCAGATGGGGTCGCAGATTCTGCCGGCGCGGCTCACGACCGACGACGGGGTCAAGGAGCTGGCCCGCCGCCCGGTGGGCACGGGCGCCTATCGCTTCGTCGAATGGGTCAAGGACGAGCGCCTTGTGATGGAGGCCAACCGCGAGTGGTGGGGCTGGGAGGGGAAGGCGCCGGCGATCGATCGCGTGGTGTGGAAGCCGATTCCCGAGGACTTCCCGCGGATCGTCGCGCTCGAGAAGGGCGAGGCCGACATCATCACGAACGTGCCGCCCGATCGCATCAAGAGTATTGCCGACGGCCGCGCGACGCAGATCCTCAGCGTCCCGTCGAGCCGCATCGTCACGTTGTCCATCAACGGCACGCAGCCGCCGCTTTCCGACAAGCGCGTCCGCCAGGCGCTGCACTACGCGCTCGATATCAACTCGATCATCCGCAACCTCTACGCGGGGCAGGGCAAACCCTTCAGCGGCGGCGTCGCCGACACCGACTTCGGCTACAACGCCTCGCTCAAGCCGTACCCGTTCGACCCGGCCAAGGCCAAGCAGCTCCTGGCGGAGGCGGGCCGCCCTGGCGGCATCGACGTGAGCCTGCACGCCGGCAGCGGCACGATGGTCAACGACAAGTTCCTGCTGGAGACGATCGCCGACATGTGGGGCAAGGCCGGCATTCGTGCCCGGATCGACATGATGGAGATGGGCGCGCGCCAGCGGATGCTCAACGAGCGAACGGTGCCGCCAAACGGCCTCTTGCTCGGCAATCCACAATCGACCTTGCTCGACGCGGACGGCAGTCTCTGGCGGCTCTGGCATCCGAACGGGTTCAACGGCAAGTACTGGGCCGGCAGCCAGTCCGGCCAGCGCTTCTACGAGCTGATGGAGCAGGCGCGGTACTCGCTCGATCAGGGCAAGCGCCGGATCTTGTACGCCGAGGCGACGCAGATCGTCCACGATGAAAAACCATGGCTCGAGCTGTTCCAGGAGGTGATCGTGTACGGCGTGAGCCGGCGGGTCGCCTTCAAGCCTCGAGCGGACTACCGGCTGATCGTGGCGGAGATGGCGCCTAGCCGATAGTACGCGCCTCGAGACGGAGCAGCCGCCCGTCGACCCGGCGGAATTCTTCGGCGACCTCGCCGCGGAACCGATCGAGCTTCTGGTCCACGCCGATGACGCCTTCGCCAACAAGCTGGACCTTGTCCATCAGCCGATCGGCTACGACATCGAAGTGTCGGCGTGTCTCCGCGGCGCTGGCGGAGATCTCGGCGCGGAGCTCGGACTTGACCCCCGTGGCGCTCGTCGTGATCTCGGCGCGAAGCTCGCCGGTGATCTCCGATTTGAGCTCC
>WNFK01048299.1_pt2 | contig 10359 bp, 7 predicted proteins | sample 5400281 | NCBI WGS metagenome assembly WNFK01 (sample SAMN13153350, study PRJNA577476) | soil metagenome | isolation source: 20 cm soil on Douglas fir-dominated hillslope | place: USA:California | collected 2013-09-17
CTCGAGGGGGCCGACGTCGTGATCAACCTCGCCGGCCGGAGCGTGAACTGCCGCTACACCGACCGGAACCGGCGCCAGATCATGGATTCCCGCGTGCACGCCACGCGGGCGATCGGTCAGGCGGTCCAGCATGCCACACGACCGCCGCGCCTTTGGCTCCAGATGAGCACCGCGACGATCTACTCGCACCGCTACGACGCGCCCAATCACGAGCACACCGGCATCATCGGCGGATCGGAGCCGGACGCGCCGGAGACGTGGCAGTTCAGCATCGACGTCGCCCGCTCGTGGGAGCATGCGTTCGACGGAGCCAGCACCCCGCGCACCCGGAAGGTCGGCATGCGCGCCGCCATGGTGATGAGCCCCGACCCGGGCGGCGTGTTCGCCGTGCTGCTGCGCCTCGTGCGCTTCGGCCTCGGTGGCCGTGCCGGAGATGGGCGCCAGTACGTGTCGTGGATTCACGACGAGGACTTCGTCGCCGCGGTACGGTGGCTCATCGCGCATGAGGAGATCACTGGTCCGGTGAACGTCGCGTCTCCCGAGCCGCTGCCGAACGCCGAGTTCATGCGCGCCCTGCGGCAGGCGTGGGGCATTCCATTCGGACTGCCCGCCATGCCGTGGATGCTCGAGCTCGGGGCGGCCGCGCTGCGCACGGAGACCGAGCTCGTGCTCAAGAGCCGGCGTGTCGTGCCGGCGCGTCTGCTCGGAAGTGGCTTCGTCTTTTCGCATCCCCACTGGCCGGAGGCGAGCCGTGACCTCGTGCGGCGCTGGCGCGAGCAGCGGTCCGGAACCGGTGTGCGCGTCGGCTGACCAGTCGAGCCGCCGCCCGCCCGCGTCGGGGACTATCTTGCGGTGGCGCCCGCTCAGTTTCCGTCGACGAGCAAGCTGGCGGCCAACCGTGCTGCCCACGGTTCACCTCAGTCCACCTCATCGCATGTTCGACGCGAACTATTTCCGCACGGCTCTCCAGCGCGACGTCGAGGCGGCGGGAGGCAGCCCGATCGTCGAGCTGCTCCTCGTCGGCGGCCACGTCCACCGCCTGCACAGCGTGCTCGCGGTGGACGACGGCCGGGTGACGTTCGAAGCCTACCAGATGAAGGGCGACCTCACCCATCAGCGGCCACGCTTCGGCCAGACCTCCGCTGCGCCGTTCGAGATCCTCCGCGTCGTCGTCTCGTGCGAGAGCATCGTCGCGGTGGTGTTCGATCCCTCGCCGATGCAGCCGAAGAGCCGACCCGGCTTCTGAGGCACCGACGCCGATGGCTGATCCCGGTCGAGTCGTCGTGGTGTCGGCGGGGTTTGCCCTCTGGTCGGGTGGCCGCTGCGTCGCCGCCGCGCGCTGGACCGACGTCCGCCGCCTGCGGGCCTACCACCGCGACGTCGCCCCCGTCGACGCGCTCTATCTCGGCGTCGAGCTCGTCGACGGCTCAGTGATGGAGCTGCGTGAGGAGGCCCCCGGCTTCGATGCCTTCCTCGACCGCGCGTCGGCCACGCTGCAGGGATTACTGCCGTATAGTGCGTGGCATCACACTCTCGCCGCTACCCCGCCGGGCGGCGACGGGGTCGTCCTCTTCGAGCGCCGCGCGCGGCGTTACTAGACGGGACCTTCGCACGTCTGCGGTATTCGATCCGCCGTCTCGCGCTGCTCACTCTCAGCATCACGGCCCTCGCCTGCACCGTCTCCCCCCTCCCCTCCTCCACTCCGACCCCCTCGGGCAGCGACAGCGCGATCGAGGAGCCGCGCGTGCGCACGGTCGTCGACCGTCATCTGCACCGGGCGGCCAGGACGCAGGAGGGCGACCTCTCGATCGCGTCGGTGGACGTCACCGGCGACGTCGCCGCCGTGAAGGTGGTGGAGACGTATCCGAAGGAGGTGTACGTCGACTACGTCAATCTCGCGCGCGCCGGCGGCGAGTGGCGCATCGTGAACAAGGTGTCGACGCACTGGGCACGGTAGCACGAACGTCCCCGATTCCGGCGGCGCCGTCGCGGTCCAGCTATACTTCAGCCTGCGACAGGTAAAGCAGGCACTCGCGTCGCCCGTTCCCAGGCGGTAGGTCCCCACCCGCGTGCGCTCCTCGATGCTCGTACGCTCGTGTCTCGCGGTGGCGCTCGGCGCCAGCGCGCTCGGTGCCGCGAATGCCCAAACGCCGTCGACCGGGGCCGGCGCGGTGGAGCGCGACTTCGTGGCGCGCGACTTCCGCTTCGCCGACGGCAGCGTGCTGCCGGAGCTCACGCTGCACTATCGCACCCTCGGCCGGCCGCGGCGCGACGCGGCTGGCGTGGTGCGCAATGCGGTGCTCATCCTGCACGGCACCACCGGATCCGGCGCCCAGTTCCTCAGCCGCCCATTCGCCGGCGAGCTGTTCGGCCCGAGCCAGCCGCTCGACACCGCGCTCTTCTACGTGGTGCTGCCCGACGGCATCGGTCACGGACGCTCCAGCCGGCCGAGTGGCGGCATGCGCGCGCGCTTTCCGCGCTACACCTACGACGACATGGTCGACGCCCAGCATCGTCTGCTGGTCGAGGGCCTCGGCGTCACGCATCTGCGGCTCGTCATGGGCACGTCCATGGGTGGCATGCACAGCTGGGTGTGGGGTGAGCGCTACCCGGCGTTCATGGACGGCCTGGTGCCGCTCGCCAGCGTGCCGACGGCGATCGTCGGACGGAACCGCATGCTTCGACGCATGGTGGCGGACGACATCCGCACCGATCCGGAGTGGCGCGGCGGCGACTACACGACGCCGCCCTCCGGGCTGCGCGCCGCCCTCCAGGTCCTCTGGCTCATGACGAGCGCGCCGCTCGTGCAGCAGCGCGACGCGCCCACGCGCCAGACCGCCGACAGCGCGATCACCGGATGGCTCGACGGGCGCTTTCGCTCGATGGACGCGAACGACATGCTCTACGCCTTCGAGGCGTCGCGTGAGTACGACCCCGAGCCGATGCTCGACCGGATCACGGCGCCGGTGCTGGCGATCAATTCGGCCGACGATCTGGTCAACCCGCCCGAGCTCGGGTTGATGGAGCGGCTGATGCCCCGCGTGACGCAGGGGCGGTACGTGCTGCTGCCCATCACGCCGCAGACCCGCGGCCACGGCACGCACACCATCGCCGCGGTGTGGAAGGCGCCCTTCGTGGCATTTCTGGCCACGCTGCGCCCGCTGCCCGAACTGCATTGACGGAATATTGACTGGGCGACAAACGGGCTCGGCCAATCGGCACCGGTCTTGCTCCGTTCATCCGTCATGCCTGCCGCCATCATGACCACCCGCCGCCTCGCACGAGGGAGCGTCCTCCTCGCTGCCCTGATGACCATCGCGTGCGTCGAGGTGCATGATGCCTCGGACGAAACCGCGAAGAGGGCCGCCAACAGCGCCGCCGGCGCCGTGTTCATCGGCGACGCCAGGCCGAATGCCGCGCGGCCGTCGCCCGACACCTACGGAGTCGACAGCGCCACGCCGGTACGCGGCTTCGGGCCGGTGGAGATCCAGGCGGCACTCCGCACCGACTCCACGCAGATGCTCCAAGTCATCGACTCCACGCCGGCCGCCGTGCCCACTGACGCCGACCTCGCGGCGCTCCAGCGCGAGCTGGTCGTACCGGTGGCGGGCGTCGCGAAGGCGGCGCTCCGCGACACCTACGACGAAGTGCGCGGCACGCGCAAGCACGAGGCGCTCGACATCCTCGCGCCGCGCGGGGCCGCGGTGCTGTCGGCGGCACCAGGCCGCGTGCTCAAGCTGTTCGAGAGCAAGGCGGGGGGCCTGATGGTCTACGCCGCCGACTCTACCGAGCGCTTCATCCTGATGTACGCACACCTCGACGCGTACCAACCGGGCCTCGCCGATGGGCAGCCGCTGCGCCGCGGCCAGCCGCTCGGCGCGGTCGGCACCACCGGCAACGCGCCGCCCACCGTGCCGCACCTGCACTTCGCCGTCGCCAGGTCGAGCGACGTGACGCAGTGGTGGAAGGGGCTGCCAGTGAATCCGTATCCGCTGCTGAGGTGATCGTGCAGGCACTCAGGTGACCGTGCACGATTCACCGCGCGTCATCGCCCCGGCGGCTTCCCGCCGAATTCAGAGCGCATCCCGTCGAACACGCGGAGCACCTCGGTGACCGGCCGAGGCTCGTAGTCCGACCGTAGATAGACCCAGCCTGACTCACGGTACAGCCGCATGCCGCGCACGCGCGCCCAACCGAATCGCTTGCCGCGCATGTCGGCGGCGATCGACGCGTATGGGATGAGCGTGATCCCGAGGCCGCTCGCCACCATGGACTTGATGATCTCCACGCTCTCCGTCTCCATCGCGACGTTCATCGGGATCTGCTGCGCGAGAAAGAAGTCGTCGATGAGGCGCCGCGTGTTCGAGCCGGGCTCGAACAACACCAGCGGATAGCGCGCGAGGCTCCGCGCATCGATCAGATGCTGCCGTGCCAGGAGATGCCTCGGCGCCGTCACCACGACGAGTTCCTCGCGCAGCACCGACCGCACCTCGAGGTCCGTTCCCAGGATCGGCAGCGTGAGCAGCGCGAGGTCGACCCGATGGTTTCGCAGGAGCGCGAGGATCGAGTCGGCGCTGCCCGACGTGACCGTCAGGTCCACGTCCTTGTGGAGCGTCTCAGCCGGCCGCGCTTCAGCTTTTGTGTCTCCGAGATCTCCCACAGCACTTCCCGGATGTCGCGGTGCACGCGGTTCGCCGCGCGCAGCAGCAGCCCGCCCTCCGCCGTGAGGGTGATGCCCTTGGACGAGCGGTGGAGCAGCGGCCCGCCGAGCTCCCCTTCGAGGAGCTGCAGCTGCCTGCTCACCGCCGATTGCGAGACGTTGAGCCGCCGCGCCGCACGCGTGAACGATCCCTCCTCCGCCACGGCCCGGAACATCTCCAGCTGACGTACGTCCATGTCGTGGCCTGGGGTTCGCGCGGTTGGCGTACGGGTGGGTTCGGCGAGCCATGCGTTTTGCGCATGGCGAGTATGCCTTAATTGTGTTTGACGCATAAGGCCAGTCGTGTCATCGTGCGTCAGACGGAGGTGCGGCGATGACGATGGACGATCTGGACGCCCCGGCGTGGGCCGAGGCGGTGCGGGACGCATGTGGGGTAGGATTGCTCGTGGACGTGCGGGGCCGGCCGAGCCGCGCGCTGCTCCCGCATGCACTCGGCGCGCGCCGTGCTCCGCGACGAGGTGGAGGCGCTCGGCCTCACGTGCACGGCGGGCGCGCTCGCCGTCGGGCTCGTCTTTTTGCCGCGCGAAGCCACCGCCCGCGCCGCCGCGCGTGCCCTGATGGAGACGGTGCTGATCGAGCACGACCTGCCCGGCATCGGCTGGCGTGCGGTACCCGTGGAGGAGGCCTCGCTCGGCGACAAGGCACGCCGCTCCCGGCCGACGATCGCGCACGCGCTCGTTCCGCGGCCGGCCGGCCTGTCCCCGGACGCGTTCGAGGCCCAGCTCGTCGCCGCCCGGCGCGCGATCGAGCGCCGGGCCGCCGCGGCGGGCCTGCACGAGTTGTACATCGCCTCGCTCAGTCACCGGACGCTCGTCTACAAGGCGCTCGTGCGCGCGGTGGACCTGGCGGGCTGCTATCCCGATCTGCGGCATCCCGCGTATGAGACGGCGTTCGCGCTGTTTCACCAGCGCTTCAGCACCAACACGGCGCCGTCGTGGAGCATGACGCAGCCGTTCCGCCTCATCGCCCACAACGGCGAGATCAACACCATCGACGGTAATCGGCGCTGGATGGAGGCGCGCGCGCCGGAGCTCGACGCCTTCCCGATTGGCCGCGCTCGCCTTGGCGACGCGCATTCGCCTTCTGGCACGAGCGATTCGGCGACGCTGGACGAGGCCCTGGTCTCGCTCACGGCGGCGGGACGGAGCCTTGCGCACGGCATGACCCTGCTGATGCCTCCCGCATGGGAGCACGATCCGGAGGTCACCCCTCAGGTTCGCTCGTTTCTCGACTATCAGGCCTCCGTGATGGAGCCGTGGGACGGGCCGGCGATGGTCGTGTTCGCGGACGGACGCGTCGTCGGTGCGGCACTCGACCGCAACGGCCTGCGGCCAGCCCGGTATCTCGTCACCACCGGCGGACTCGTGCTCGTGTCGTCCGAGGTCGGCGTGCTCGACGTCGCGGAATCAGAGGTCGTCACGCGCGGGCGGCTCGGGCCCGGCGATCTCATCGTCGTGGACCTCGAGTCGCATCGCATCCTCGACCGCGAGAGTGTGCACGAGGCGCTCGCCGCCCGCCGGCCGTACGGGCGCTGGCTCGCCGAGGGGCGCGTCTCGCTCGCCGCGGTGCGCGCCGGCACGATGGGGCAGACGCCGGCTGCGATGCCGGAGCCTTCGCACGTCGGGCCCGACGTCGACGTACGGGCGCTGCGTGCCATGGGTGTCACGCGCGAGGAGCTGCTGCTCATTCTCGGCCCGATGTACAAGGAAGGCATCGAGCCGCTGGGCTCCATGGGCGACGACTCTCCGCTCGCGGTGTTGTCCTCGTCCAACCGGTCGCTCTTCTCGTACTTCCGCCAGCGGTTCGCGCAGGTGACCAATCCGGCCATCGACTCGCTCCGCGAGGCGCTAGTCATGTCGCTCGACGTCCGTCTCGGCGCGGCTGCCCCGCTGCTCACCGAGGGTCCGCTCCCGGGGCCGCAGGTACGGCTCGACGATCCCATCCTCGAGCCGCCAGACATGGAGGCGCTGCTGGCCTGGACGCACCCAGGGTGGCGGGCGTCCCGGTATGATCTCGCCTTCTCCGCCGCGGCGGGCACGGCAGGCTTCGCCTGGGCGCTCGACGCGTTGATCGCCCGCGCCAAGGCGGCGGCGCGCGCCGGCGTGAGCTGTCTCGTCCTCAGCGACAGCGGCATCGACGCCGATCATGCGACACTGCCCACCCTGCTGGCCGTCGGCGCCGTGCATCAGCACCTCGTGCGGTCCGGCCTCCGCATGCGCACCACGATCGTCGTCGATGCGGGCGACGCGCGCGACGAGCACGCGCTGGCCGCGCTGCTCGCCTTCGGCGCCGACGCCGTGTGCCCGCGCGTCGCGTACGACGCGATCGCGCACGCCACGCGAGAGAGCGCGAACGGCGGCGGCGACTACTCGGACGCCGTGGCGCGCTACCGACGGGCGGTGAGCAAGGGTCTGCTGAAGATCCTGGCCAAGATGGGCGTCTCCACGCTGCGCTCCTATCACGGCGCCGGCCTGTTCGAGGCGATCGGACTGGCGGACGAGGTGATCGCTCGGCACTTCACCGGCACGCCGTCGGCGGTGGGCGGTATCGGCATGACCGAGCTCGCCGCCGAGACGCTCGTCCGTCATCGGGCCGCGTTCGCTCCGGGCGCGGCGCTCGAGGAAGGTGGGTGGCATCGCTATCGAAAGGACGGCGAGCCGCACGCGTTCGCGCCATCGGTGGTGAAGGCGCTGCACACGGCGATCCGCACGCGCACGAAGCTCGACTATCGCGGCTACGCCGCTCTCGTTCACGCACGCGCCCCACTCGCGCTGCGCGATCTGATCGAGCTCCGGCCCGCCGAGCCCATCCCCATCGAGGAAGTGGAGCCCGTCTCGGCCATCCTCCCACGCTTCATCAGCGCGGCGATGTCGCTTGGCGCGTTGTCGCCCGAGGCGCAGCAGACGATCGCCATCGCGATGAATCGGATGGGCGCTCGGAGCAACAGCGGTGAGGGGGGCGAGCCGCCGGAGCTGTTCTGGCGGTGCGCGGCCGACGTCGTGCCGGCGAGCGCGCGCATCAAGCAGGTCGCGTCGGGGCGCTTCGGCGTCACGGCGGCGTACCTCATGTCGGCCGACGAGCTGCAGATCAAGATCGCCCAGGGCTCCAAGCCCGGTGAAGGCGGGCAGTTGCCCGGTGCGAAGGTCACGGCGCACATCGCCCGCGTGCGACACGCGGCGGTGGGCACGACGCTCATCTCGCCGCCACCGCACCACGACATCTACAGCATCGAGGATCTCGCGCAGCTCATCTACGATCTCAAACGGGTCAACCCCGCGGCGACAGTGAGCGTGAAGCTCGTGTCGTCGGCGGGAATCGGGACGATCGCCGTGGGCGTGGCGAAGGCGCATGCGGATGCCATCCAGATCAGCGGCCACGACGGCGGCACGGGCGCGTCACCGCGCGGCTCGATCAAGAACGCCGGCACGCCATGGGAGCTCGGCCTGAGCGAAGCGCATCAGGCCCTCGTGCGTGGCGGACTGCGCGGCCGCGTCCGTCTTCAGGTGGACGGCGGTCTCAAGACGGGCCGCGACGTCGTGCTCGCCGCGCTGCTCGGCGCCGAGGAGTTCGGCTTCGGCACGGCCACCCTCGTCGCGGCCGGATGCGTGATGGCGCGGCAGTGTCACCTCAACAGCTGTCCCGCCGGCATCGCGACGCAGCGCGAGGAGCTGCGGAAGAAGTTCACCGCCACACCGGACGACGTGGTGCGCTTCTTCGTCGCCATCGCCGAGGAGGTGCGCGAGATCCTCGCGCTGCTGGGCGCGCGCCGCCTGACCGACATCGTCGGCCACACGGAGCTCGCCGAGCGCCGCGCGCCGTCGAGCGGCAAGGCCGCGTCGGTGCACCTGGATCGTGTGCTCGCCCGACCGAAGGGTGACAAGCCGCTCCACCGCATGCAGTCGCGCAACGATCCTCCCGTCACGGGCACGGGCATCGACGAGCGTGTGCTGCGGGAGCTGCAGCTGCGCGACGGCCGGGTGCTCCCGGTGGAGCTCATCCTCCCGATCACGAACGCCGACCGCTCGGTCGGGGCGCGGGTCGCCGGACAGCTCGTCGTCATGACGCACGCCCGCCCGGTGCCCGCGCGGACGGTGCAGCTCCACCTGCGCGGATCGGCCGGACAGAGCTTCGGCGCATTCAGCGTCGACGGCATGCGCCTCGTCCTCGATGGCGAGGCGAACGACTACGTCGGCAAGGGGATGTCGGGCGGCGAGATCGTCGTGCGTCCGCCGGCCGGCGCGCGCCACGAGGGCGGTCAGGTCATCGCCGGCAACACCATTCTCTACGGTGCGACGGGCGGGCTCGCCTGCTTCGCGGGCCGCGTCGGCGAGCGGTTCGGCGTGCGGAACAGCGGCGCGATCGCCGTCGTCGAAGGCACCGGCGACCATGCCGGCGAGTACATGACGGCGGGCGGCATCCTGATTCTCGGTCCCACCGGCCGCAACGTGGGAGCCGGCATGACCGGCGGTGTGCTGTTCGCGCTCGATGACGACGGCGCCCTCGCCGGACGCACGCATCGCGACTGGGTCGATGCCGGCACGTCGCTCTCGCCAGCGGAGGAGCTCTGGGTGCACTACCTGCTCGGCCGACACGCGCAGGCCACGTACAGCCGCGTCGCCGAGCAGCTTCTCACCGACTGGGCAGCGAGTCGTCACCTCTTCCGGCGTGTCTCGCCGCTCGCGACGGTCGACGGCGCGCGCGCCCTTCCCCAGCTCCCGCACGACGTCCAACGTGCGGACGCGCGACCGCACGCGGCGGCCGCGCTCATGCGCGCGGTCAGCGGCGGGGCGCCACGTGGCGGAACAGGTGAAGATCTGCTTCGCCTGGGTGGACCCGTGCTCGATGCCGCCGGCATAGTAGATCCCCAGCGCCATCACATCGAGAATGACGACGCCCAGCACGAGCTGGAGCGTCGCCTTCCGCATCGCCGCGCGCCGAACGGCGCGCGGGTCCTCACCCTCGATGCCGTTCACGGTTCACCGTCACGGTTCACGATCAGTCGTCCCCCATGGCCGGCACCGCGCCGCGCGGCACCGGGTGCTCCGCCGTCATTGGCGGCGTCACGCCGAACCTCGTCGCGATCTTCGTGCGCCACTCGTCCATCACTTCGTAGAACGTCGGGATGACGAGCAGGGTGAGCAGCGTGCTGGTGACGACGCCGCCGATGATGGCCGTGCCGAGGGAGGCACGGAACTGGGCCCCCTCCCCGCGACCGAGGGCCACCGGGAGCATGCCGGCGATCAGCGCGAACGTCGTCATGAGGATGGGCCGCAACCGGATCGCGCCGGCCTCGATGAGCGCCTCGCGCAACGGCATCCCTTCCTTCTCGCGCGCCCACTTCGCGAAGTCGATCAGCAGGATGGCGTTCTTCGCCACGATCCCCATGAGCAGGATCACGCCGATGAGCGACATCAGGTTGACCGTCTGCTTGGAGACCGCGAGCGCGAGCAGCACGCCGATCAGCGAGAGCGGCAGCGACATCAGGATCGCGAGCGGATCGAGGAACGACCCGAACTGCACGACCAGGATCAGGTACATCAACATCACCGCGATGCCGAGGGCGAAGAAGATCTGGCCGAACACCTCCTCCTGCGCCTGCGCGTCGCCGCCGAGCGACAGCGTGACGCCGGGCGGGAAGG
>WNFK01247238.1_pt2 | contig 10353 bp, 10 predicted proteins | sample 5400281 | NCBI WGS metagenome assembly WNFK01 (sample SAMN13153350, study PRJNA577476) | soil metagenome | isolation source: 20 cm soil on Douglas fir-dominated hillslope | place: USA:California | collected 2013-09-17
CGCCGAGCTGAGCCTCGCCATCGCCGACCGCGGCTACGTGCTCGAGCGGGGTCGCGTGGTCGCCGAGGGTCCGGCGGCCACGCTCCTCACCGACGCGGCTTTGCTCGACGCCTACCTCGGCGGGGCCCGGCCGAAGGAGGCGCCCACGTCATGACCCTCATGCACGTGCCCGTCATCGACATCGCGCCCTACCGGAGCGGCGACCGCGTCGCCACCCGCGCGGTCGTCCTGGCGCGACCCGCACCCGTCGTGACCACGACTCGCTCAGCCCTTGCTGTACTCGTCGTGGCGGCGCCACCAAAGGCCCGTCTCGTTGCGCCCCTTGGGGGCGCGGTCGAGCCACTGGTACATGCCCCAGAGGCTGTCCAGTCCGCGCGAATAGGTGGAATAGGCGTGGTAGGCGACGCCGTCCTCGAGCGCGAACGCGCTCAGGCCGGGCCTCTCGCGTATGTACGTGGCCACGTCGGTTCCGCTGGTGGCTGCGAAGGCGACGGGCCCCTCGTCGCCGCTCTCCGAACCCTCGCGCGGTTGCCACGCCCCCTCGCGCCGGTAGTTGTATTCGATGCCTCCCCCGCGCTGTTGCTCCTCGGTGAACCCGACGCTGAAGTCGACGTTGAAGTCACCGCCGAACGAGGACGCCCAGGGAAACGTCCACCCCATCCGCCGCCGGTATGCCTGCAGCTTCGCGAGCGGCGCCCGCGACACCGCCCAGAGCATGACGTCGTGGTGGGCCAGGTGCGCGGCGAACCCGTTGAAGCCGTCCGCGATCGCCGAGCAGGACGGACACCCCGCCTTGTAGTCCGGCCCGAACATGAAGTGGTAAACCAGAAGCTGCGAGCGCCCCCGGAAGAGGTCGGCCAGCGAGGCGCTCCCCTCGTCGGTCTCGAATCGGTAATCCTTCTCGAGCCGCACCCACGGCAGCGCCTGACGCCGCCGCGCCAGCTCGTCGCTACGCCGCGTCAGCTCCTTCTCTGCCTCGAGCAGCTCCATCCGCGCGGCGAGCCACTCCTTACGTGTCCCGGTGATGTGCTCGGTCATCGCTCGACTCTCCTTTCTTCCGGTGTCTCGATCTCACCGGCGTGCTGATCGGGTCGTCTGCGCAGCAATCTGGTGGCCAGATACGTGATGCCGCCCGCCGACACTCCCCCGGCGGCGTAGAGACCCATCGTGGCCAGGCACACTGGACACATCGCGAGCTCCTTTCTCCCGGCTCAGGGCTTGCGCACGGCGCGCACCTTGCCGCTGGTGCTACCACCGCAGTAGAAGACGCCGGCGCCGTCGGCCTCGAGGCCGCTCACGACGACGCCGGCGGGCATCTCGAGGCGCTCGAGGACCTCGCCGGGCTCGGGATCGACGCGACGGAGATCGCTCCGCTCGTCCTCCATGGTGCCGTGCCAGAGCTCGCCGTTCACCCAGGAGACGCCGGTGACGAAGCGATCCGATTCGACCGTGCGCAGGATGGCGCCGGTCCCGGCGTCGATCTGGTGGATCTTGCGGGCGCGATACTCGCCGACCCAGAGCGTCCCCTCGGCCCAGGTCAGGCCGGAGTCGCGGCCGTGGGCCGGGGCCGGAATGGTGGCGACGACCTGGCCCGAGCGCGGATCGACCTTCTGGATCCGGTCGCCGGCGAGCTGCCAGAGGTACCTGCCGTCGAAGGCGGTGCCGGCGTCGGCGGCGACGGGGAGCTCGCGCACCAGCCCGCCGCCAACGGGATCGAGGGCAACGATGGTCTCGCCGCGGGCGAACCAGACGTGGGCCCCGTCGAAGGTCACGCCATGGACGTGGTCGATGCCGGGATAGGGGCCGTACTCTCGAAGGATCTCCGCCTGCCGGGTCTTGGCCTTGCTTGTCCTTGCCATGACTCAAGACTACCCAACTGGCAGCGCGCCTGGGAGTAACAAGGTTGTCGCGAATCCGCCGAGCGCCGGCGCGAGCCAGCGGCGAGATCGACCGCGGCCGACGGCCCGCACCGCCCCCGCTTCCTCGAGCTGGCGCAGGGCACGCTGGACGGTTCGCTGGCTCGAGCCGAGCGCATACGCGACCGCCGAGGTCGACCACGACTCGCCGCCCTCGAGGAGGGCGATGATGGCGCCGGCGGGCCCGTCGATCGGCGGCGCCAGCACGACGACGGCACGGCCACCGACGGGCCCGAGCGCGAAGCCGCGCCGGGTCGCCTCGATCCGGGCGAGCGGGCGCAGGGCGGCGCGCAGGCGGCCGAGCTCGACGCGAAGCCGGGCGCGGTGCGACTCGTTGGCGGCGCGCGCCTCGAAGGCGCGCTCGATGAGGCGATCGCGCGGCACGTCCGCCGGCCACGCCTCGGCGAGCGCGCCGATGAGCGCGAACAGGACCGGGCGTCCGGCGAGCGGGACGGAGCGAGCCGGACCGCGCACCGCGCGCCGGCAGGCGTCGACGACGAGGTCCCCGGACGCGAACAGCGCCTCGACCTCGTCGAGGCGGATCGGGCGGACCACGCCGCCGCGGATCAGGCGCGCCGAGGGCGCCGACAGCGCATGCCGGGCCCGGCCGACCTCGGCGACCAGGGCCGGGATGCCGGCGGCGTGGGCGGCGGCGTGGGCGCGGCCGAGCGCGGCGGCGGCGTCCGCGACCCGGACGCGGCGGAGCGCGAGCTCGGCGCGGGTGAGCTCGGCGCGGGCCGCGAGCGCTGGCGGCGCGCCAGCCGCGGCGACGCCGACCGCGCCGAGCGTCCGCTCGGCGGCCGCGAGCTCGCCGACGAGGAGCTGGCGGCGGGCGACGACGAGGCGGGCGTAGAGGGCGTTCGCGCGATCGCCCAACGCATCGAGCGCCCGCGCGGCCGCGTCGAGCGCGCGCACCGGCCCCCTCAGGTCGCGCGCGGCGAGGGCGACCTCCGCCTCGGCGACCTGGCAGCGCGCCTGGGCGAGGCGCTCCCGGGTCCCGAAGCCGCGGGCGGCGCGCCGGAGGAGCTTGCGCGCCCGCTCGTAGTCGCCGAGCTGCGCCATGGCGCTGCCGCGCAGGGCGAGGGCCGGCGGGTCGTCGCGCAGCGCGATACGCTGGAGGGCGCCGAGCGGGTCACCGGCCGCCAGCGCGCGCGCGGCCGAGGCGACGACGGAGTCCATCTCGTGGAGGATACATCTCGATCCAGTGCGCCGCTCGACGGGATACGGGTACGGACCCCGTCGAGGCCCGAATCACGTCAGGAGAACTCGTTGCCGAGACCGCGGGCGAGCCCGCGCGGCTGATCGGTCATCGCTTCCAGAACCCTTGCGATGGGATGCGGAACGCCCGGTTGAAGCGCGAGGACGAGTTCTCCCACGCGATGATCATCGTCAGCTCCGCGATGGTGTCGTCGTCGTAGTGCTGTTGCACGCGCGCAAACAGCTCGTCGTCGACGTCCCGCTGGGTGTCCGTGATCGCGTCGGCGTATTCGAGCGCCACCTTCTCCGGGTCACTGAAGAGCGGGCTCTTCGCGTAGTCGTTGAGCGCCTCAAGCTTCTCCGTCGAGATGCCGAGCCTGCTGCCCACGGCAGCATTGGCGTCCTGTCAGAACTCGCAGCCGTTCCACCAGGCGACGCGACGGTTGACCAGCGCCCTGAGCGTACCGGGCACGCGCTTCGTGCCTTGCTGGAGGGCGGCCCACATCCCCTTCGCGGCGCGGAAGAACGCCGGGTTGCGCGCGTAGAAGAGGTATGGGTAGAGTGGCGCGCCATAGAGCTTGCGCTGCTCCTCGAGCGTCTCCCGCAGGTCCTCCGGAAGCGTCTCGACCTCGACCGGCGAAATGCGCGTTTTCCCCTCTAGCATGGCCACCTCCTCCAGGTCGGGCTATGCGGCGTCCCAAAGCATCATGACCGCGATCTTACCTCCGAAGCGGTCGAACCCGCGGATGAACACTTCGAGGCCTATCGAAGCGTCGACCGGGCACCTTGAGGCCCTACCGTACCGGGTGCTACATTGCGCCTGTGATTCCCGGGCCATTGCTAGCCGAGATTGCTGGGCTGGTCGGAGAGCCGGCAAGAGCGGCCATGCTCTCTGCACTTCTCGATGGCCGCGCCCTTACCGCCACCGAACTGGCCTATGCCGCGCGTGTTACGCCTCAGACCGCGAGCACGCATTTGGCGAAGCTCGCCGAGGCGGGACTGGTTGCGCCGATACGGGACGGCCGGTACCGCTACTTCCGCCTCGCGTCGCCCAGGGTCGCCGAGATGCTCGACGGAATCATGGCCGTTGCACTCGAACATCGGCCGCGATACCGTCCCCTCTCCCCTCAAGCACGCGAGCTAAGCGCGGCCCGCATCTGCTACGACCATCTTGCCGGTCGTCTCAGCGTCGACCTCACCGCTTCCTTGATCACGCATGAATACATCGCGGTCCGTGACGAAGCGGCTGAAATCACGCCGGCGGGCACCCGATTTCTCATCGAGTTCGGCATCGACCTGTCTGCCTCGAGTTCAGAACGCCGTCACTTCTGTCGATTGTGCATCGATTGGACCGAGCGACGGCCCCACCTCGCGGGCGCGGTAGGAGCCGCCCTCACCAAGCGTTGTTTCGATCTCGGCTGGATTGAAAGGATGGAGCGCAGCAGTGCGGTCATCGTCACCGCGTCGGGGCTGCATGGTTTCCGGGACACCTTCGGCATCGGCGTGCCCGAGAGCCGCCGATCCCCTCGCGGGCGCTCGCGACGCTGACGGCACTGGGCGGCGTCGTGTCGGGAGCACCGCTAAGCGATCCAGTCACGACTTGACAGGTCTGGCACTGTGGCTCCACTCTCTCCAGTCATGCGAGCATCCGGATCGCCGCATCGGACGGAGGTCCGACGATGGCCGACAAAGAGTTCGCGCACGCCCGTTGCCGGCCGCCAATGAACTTGCGGCCGTACACCATCGCCGTCCTTCTCCTCGCTGTCGTCGCTGGCGGGCTCCCCGTTGCCGCCCAGCAGGCACCCGAGATCCCGAAGGTCGGGCTGTTTACCCCGAGCACTCCGGTCGCCGCGGCGCCCCTTGTTGAGGCATTCAAACAGGGGTTACGGGAACTTGGCTATATCGAAGGCAAAACGTTTCTCCTCGAGGTTCGCTACGGCGAGGCGAAACGCGAACGACTTCGGGAGCTTGCACGGGACCTGGTGGCCGTCAAGGTGGACGTGATCGTGGTGAGTACCGATGGGGCGATCGCAGCCGTCAGACGAGAAACGGGGACGATCCCGATCGTGATGACAAACAGTAGCGATCCGGTCGGGACCGGGTTCGTGGCGAGCCTTGCGCACCCTGGGGGTAACGTCACCGGGATCAGCAATATCTCGCCGGAGCTCAGTGGGAAGCGGCTCGAGCTGCTGAGGCAAGTCGTTCCCGAGAGCTCTCCCGCGTGGCATTCTTCTGGAATCCCGAGGTCAGGGGCAACCTGCTCGACTACAAGGAAACGGAGCGCGCCGCCAGTTCCCTGCGTCTGGAGCTTCAATCCGTTGAAGTCTCCAGCGCCGAGGACCTCGATCGCGGCTTCTCAGCCGTGACGGCCCAACGCGCGCAGGCATTGATTCTGCCGGCTGGCAATGCCGTAATGTTGTCGAAGCGGACCGAGATCGCGAGCTTCGCGCAGAGGAATCGCTTGCCGGCCATGTACCCGTCCAATGACTACATGGATGCCGGCGGCCTCATGTCCTATGGGCCGACCGTTTCCGCCATGTATCACCGCGCTGCCATCTACGCGGACAAGATCTTAAAAGGCGCAAAGCCGGCCAATCTTCCTGTGGAGCGGCCTACGAAGTTCGAGCTGGTGATCAATCTCAAGACGGCGAAAGCGCTCGGGCTCACGATACCGCTGTCGTTACTTCACGGCGCGGATCAGTTGATCCAGTAGAAGCCCGGGCAAGAGCCTTTCGCCGCGCGGGTCACAGCGGCGCCCTGTCGCCTTCGCCACGAGGCCATCACGCCGGCTCTCTCGCTTCCCTTCACTCCTTGGCCGGTCTCGGGCACGTACCCGCCGTCCGGACCCGCAGCAATACGTGGCGCACCTCATCCAACGTCTCCGGGGTGACCGGTCCTGCGACCGTCTGGCACGCCACCCCCTTCGGGTCGAGGATGGTGGTAGAGACATCGGCATCGGGCAGATCGTAGGCGTGGACGAGATCCCCCTTCCAGTCGACCAAGATCGCTATGTCCGACGGCACGACCTGTTGGAGCCGCTCGTTCACCTCGGCTTCCGTTTTCTGGCCCCAGGCACTGCGTGCATCGAGGCCTCGTACCACGACGACGGCGCCGGGCACCTGCTTCCGGATCCCGTCCTCCCAAGCCTTCATGCGCCGCATGCCGTCCGCCTTGCCGTAGATCAGCACCACCGCCTGGCCGTGGTGCTGTCCCGGCCCATCCGTCTTGCCAAACTGGTCCTTGAGGAGGATCTCGCGCCGGCTCTCCTGCCCTTGGGCGGCGCCAGCTGTGACAAGCGCGATCGCGACCACGGCCCCCGCGAGGAGCAGACCGCCCGGCCGCGGGACGCCCGGCGCGCCAGGTCGGCCGAGCGGCTGAAACAGCAGCAGCGAGAGCGGCAAGAGGACGAACTGACTGATCAGGCCGAGAAGGAACGCGGCCCCGGCAAGGACGGCAAAGTGCACGGTTGGCACGAACGAGCTGAAGACCCCGACCCAGAACCCCACCGCGAGCGTGACCGTCGAGAACACCACCGCCCGCCCTGACGCACGGACCATCGCGTCGAGTGCCGTCACGTAGTGTGCCTCCCGCAGAAATGCGTCCCGAAATGGAGCCAGCAGATAGATCGAGTTGTCCACGATCGTGCCGATCACCACGCTCGCGATCATAGCCGTGGGCACCGAGAGGGCGATGCCACTCCACCCCATCAGGCCGTAGACCATGAGGACCGGCGCCCCGTTGGGGATGGCGCACAGGAGTCCGAGGCGAACGGAGCGGAACTGGGCGGCCATCACCCCGAGAATGAGGACGAGCGCAACGGCGAGCCCCTGGACCTGATGTCGGACGAGCGTCGTTGACATGTTGGAGAAGACAACGAAGTTACCCGTCAGACTCACGTTGGGCAGCCCGACGCGGTCTGCCGCCTGGCGGATCTGGGCGAACAACGCCTGGGACGTTCCCGTGTCCAGGGCCGGGACCCGGGCGTTGATGCGGAGCGTCGCATGGCCCTCCCCGCCATCGGCCAGAAACCGATGGAGGTCGGCCGGCGCCTCCTTGTCGAGCGCTACGACGAAGTCGGCGACATCGGCCGCCGCATCTGGACCATCGGGAAGATGCGCGTAGGCATCGTTGCCCCGGTGCATGGCGCGGTTGACCCGAGCGAGCAGATCGGGAAGACCGGTCACTTTCCGGACCCCGGGGAGCCCACGGATCGCATCCTCGAGTCGTGCCACCCGGTCCAGAATCTCCGGATTGGGCCCCGGGTCTGCCGGGACGACGATCTCGACTGAATTCACACCGGTCAGGTTCGCGTCAATGAACCGAGTCGCCGCCGCCAGGGGACTCGCGTGACGGAGAGACCGAACCAGATCTGTCTCGACGTGGATCCGGGCGACACCGAGGATCGCCAGCACGAGAAGGACGCCGACCGCCAACGCTGTCGTCGTGCGGTGCCGAGCGACCCACCGGACCACCCCCGAAAGCCACCGCTCGACCGGCCCGGCCTCGAACGTGCGGATGACCCGAGGAGGAAGATCAGGCAGACAGGCCAAGAGCAGCGGCGTGAGCGCGATCGTGAGACCGTAACCGATCATGATGCCCAGGGCAGTAAACAGGCCGAAGTCCCGAATGGCTGGGATCGGCAGCGTAAGGAGGGAGGCGACCCCGATGGCAGCCGTGAGGGCCGCGTTGAAGCACGGGGTGCGCATCCGACGATGGGCCTGTTCGAGAGCAGCCCGCCGAGACAACCCCTGCGCGCGAGCGATGAGGTACTGATTGAGGAGCTGGATGGTCCCCTCGAGTGACATCACGAGGATGACTGGCGTCATGAGCGAGGTGACCGGGTTCAAGGCCCGCCCCGCGAGTCCGAAGATCCCCAGCGTCCAGACCAGGGCGAGAGTGACGGTCGTCAGCGGCACGAGCATCCCGACCGGATGCCGATACAGCGCCGCCGTCATCACGGCCAGGATCAAGAACACGAGCGGGACGAAGATCATCTGGTCCCGCGCGATATACGTGGCCACGTCCGCCTTCTCGACCGGAATCCCAGCAACGAACGCCGCCGACCCGAGCCCGGCCTCGCTCGCTAGGCGTCGGAGATCGGCCACAACGTGATTCCGCGAATCCGCTGCTGCCCGCGCTCCCTCGAGCTCGACCAGGACCGACGCCGTGCGGGCATCCTTGGCGACGAGAAGGCTACCGAAGAGCGGATGCGAGCCCAGTCGAGCGCCCAGGGCCTCGGGGGATAGCTTGCCCGCCGCCACCTGCGCGTACGGAATGACCGGAACCGGACCGAGCTCGTCCCCGTCCAGATCCCGCACGTTGGTCGGGGACAGGACGCGGGCTACGTAGGGTAACGCGGCAACACGCCGAGTGAGCTGATCGAGCCGATCGAGCGATTCTCTCGAGAACAGCCGGTCGGAGTGGAACGCGAGGACGACGATCTCGTCCGAGCCGAAGCGGGCTTGGAACGCCTGAAGGCGAGCCAGGTCGCCGGGACCCGACGGGATCATCGACTCCACCCCGGGGTCGATGCGAAGCGTCAGGGCTGACCACGCCAGCACCGCGCTCACCGCGCCTACGATCAGCAGGGCCAGGACTCGCCGCCTCAACAGGAATGAGATCAACCGGAGTGCCGCCAAGACCTCTCAGACATACGCGCGCTCCGCCTTCCGGATGCCCCGGTACCGCGCGAAGGCCTTCCGCTCGTCCTCGAGCCCGACCAATGATCGCAATGAGCTGCCTCGAAACGTATGCGCCATCATGCTGATGCCGTAGCGCATCGCGAAGCCCGGGCTGTGGAGCAACGCGGTCGGCAAGTGGCGGAGCTTCATCCATCGTTCCGCGCGCCACCGGAGAAACTCGATCTCCTCGGCGGCGAGGTGCTCGCTGCGTACCACCGCCGTGGTCCCGTCGTATTCCTGGACGTCCTCGCTGACGATCAGCCCCCGCTCGCGAAAGTCCTTGGTCATCGGCGTTCGCGGGTACGGGGTGGGGTGCTGGATGTACGGGTAGTCCACGTACCGGCGCGCGAACTCCAGGTTCGCCTCGATCGATTCGCGCGTGTCGCCCGGATTGCCCACGATCAGTCCGCCGACCACATACATCTTGTGCTGATGAAGCACGTTGATCGCCTGGATGGTGGCGTTCGGCGCGTCACCACTGCCCCCCCGGCCGCTGTTCTTCGCGCGGGCGCGTAAGAAGTCGAGGTCGCTCTCCAGAATGTTCTCGATCCCGAGGAACACGTAGCGGAAGCCAGCCTGACGCATCACGGGGGCGAGGCTCGCGCCATGACCGGCAATAGCCGACGTCATCGCCTGCACGACGTACTCGAGGCCGTTGAGGCGGGCATCGATGATGGCGCGGCACAACGCTTCGAACCGTCTGACATTGAGCGTGACGTTGTCGTCGACCAGGAAGATGGTTTGCGCCCCATGGGCCCGCGCATCGCGGATATCAGCCAGGACTCGATCGAATGTATACGTGTGGAAATTGCGCCCGCGCATCTCGACGATCGAGCAGAAGCTGCAGTCGAACGTGCACCCCCGGGACGTCTCCACGACGTCCACCTGGTGGCCGACCATGGTATAGCCCGAGAGAACGCGGGCATCCCGATTGGGCGGCTTGATCTGATTGCCTTCCAAACCCGTGATGGGACGGTCGGGATTGTGGAGAAAGCCGCCGTTCACACGATAGGACAGACCTGGAATGTGCGCGTAGTCGGAATGCCCCTCGACCGCCCGGATCAGGTCCCGGAAGGTCATCTCCCCTTCGCCCCGAACCAGGAAGTCTGGCGCCTCAAGAGCGCTCGTGTACGCCTCGGGCGCCAAGCTCGGATCATAGCCACCCACGACGATCCGGATCTGCGGGCGGAGCGCGCGGAGTAACGCGATGAGCCTCAATGCAGTTCGTCGTTGGAAGGTCATCACGGACAGCCCTACCACATCCGGCTCGAGCTCTCGGACGAGGCGGTGCACCGTCTCTCGGACGCGCGACTGGACCAGAATCAGATCGGCGACGGCGACGCGATGGTGCGCATCGAGGTTCCCGGCGAGCGATGCGAGCGCGCCGTTGGGCATTCGAATCGCCACCGAGGGCATGTGCTCGAACGAGTCCGGCATGGAGAGCAGCATCACTTGCATGGGACTTCTCCTCGGCAGGCCGTCAGATCCCGGCTGAGAAGCCTTGGGGCGCGAGCCTCCAAGCCTTCGCAAATTTGCTGGCAAACGTCTGGTAGCCGATG
>WNFK01088829.1_pt3 | contig 10343 bp, 8 predicted proteins | sample 5400281 | NCBI WGS metagenome assembly WNFK01 (sample SAMN13153350, study PRJNA577476) | soil metagenome | isolation source: 20 cm soil on Douglas fir-dominated hillslope | place: USA:California | collected 2013-09-17
TCAGCCACTTCACTCCCCGAACAACTCGCGCAGCACGCGCTTCTTGAGCTCCGTCGGTGCTCCCTGCGTCTTGCACCGCGCGCGCAGGAATTTCAGGAATAGCTCCTCGAAATCGTACTGCTCCTCGCACGGCGGGCAGTCCTCGAGATGCGTGCGGATTTCCTGCTCGAGCTCCGGCGTGACCTCACGGTCCAGGAACTCATAGAGATGTTCGACGCATTCGCGACAGTTCATGCGGGACTTCCTTTGATGTATCCCATCTCGACGGCGTAATCATAGAGCTTGCCCTGCAGCAACTGGCGGGCACGAAACAGCCGCGATTTCACGGTACCGACGGGCACGCCGAGGATGCCTGCGATCTCCTGATATGACATCCCTTCGACGTCGCTCAGCACCAGCGTCTCTCGAAACGCCACGGGCAGCTGATCGATGGCGCGCAGCACCTGGTCGTCGACGATCTTGTCGAAGAACGCGCCCTGCGGGTCCTCGTCCTGCACGTCCGGAAATACGGCGTACGGCTCGATTGCATCCACATCCACCGTTTCGGGGTGCCGCGTGCGGCGCCGGTACTCATTGATGAACGCATGCCTCAGAATCGTGAGCATCCAAGCCTTCGCATTGGTTCCCTTCTCGTACTGATCCCAGGCGCGGTAGGCCTTGAGCATGGTCTCCTGGACCAGGTCATCGGCATCGGCGGGGTTGCCCGTGAGGCGCAGGGCGACGCGGTAGAGCACATCGAGGTGCACCAGCGCTTCGCGCTCGAAGCTGGCGCGCTTCTCATCGACGGGGGCGGGGGACGAGGGAGGGGGGACGGGTGGAGACTTGGCCATGGCGGTTCCTGAAGGCTCATGTGGTTCCATGAGTTCCGCAATGGGGGAGGGGATGCTAGGTTTCGCGCGCCGTGGTGCACAGCATCGTCCCGCTCGCCGTCCTCGAGGCGGTCAAGAATCTCGACACTCCCGTGGAAGACGGGCTCACGGAGTTCGCTGACGAGTTGTTGGTCAAACGCCTGGGCCTGTCTTCCACCGTTCAAATGCAGCTCGACGAATTCGAGCAGCTCGTGCGTAAAGACGCCCGGGTCGAGGCGTCGCACGTGGAAGCGCTGCTGCGGCTCGTGGGGCGCCGGCCCGATGCCGATCTCGTGTTCGCCGACGCGGGCAGGCGCGCGGCCCGCCGGGCCGTGAAGCGGATGTTCGCCCTGTCGCGGCTGTTCGGCCATGCCGCGGCGCGGCGCGCGGCGCGCGCGGTCCTCGGCGCCGAGCTGGGCTGGGAACAACGGCTGCCCGTTGCCCGCGTCAGCGACCCGATCGCGATTCAAGCCACGCCGGACGGCGCTGCCTGCGGTTTCTACGGCGCCGGCCTGGTCGAGCTGCTGCGCCTGCTCGTCGGCTACGAGGGTGCGATGCTGCACGTCGCCTGCCGCGCGCGCGGCGGGTCGGGATGCGAGTGGCGCGCCGCCGGCCCCGACCCTCGGCACCAATGAGTCTCCTCGAAAACTTCGATTTTGCCGCCCTGCGGGAGCTGCTCGGCACGCTCGGCGCCGATGGCTGGCTGCTCTACGACTTTCACGGCATCAATCCCTCGGCGACACGCGTGCTCGGCATCCACGGCATGGGGACGCGCCGGTTCTTTGTCTTGCTGCCCCGGGCCGGCAAGCCCGTCGCGATCGCGCATCGCATCGAGCTTGGGTCGTTCGAGGGATTCCCCGGTGAGGTGCGGCCCTACGCGGCGTGGTCCGAGCTCCATGGCCAGCTGCGCGCGCTGGTCGCCGGCAAGACGGTCGCGATGGAAGTGTCGCCGTCCGACGCGGTACCGTACCTCGACCGTGTGCCGCACGGCGTGGTCCAGCTGATCGAGGGGTTTGGCGCCCGGGTCGTGTCGTCAGGCGCGTTGATTACGCGCTTTGCCGCGCGCTGGTCGGCGAGTGAGCTGGCGGGGCACAGGCGCGCGGCCGAGGCGCTTCGAGAGATCGCGCACGAAGCATTGCGCTGGGCCGGGAGTGAGCTGGCACGTGGCGTGGAGGTGCGCGAGACGACGGTGCAGTCTCACGTGATGGCGTCGTTCGCGCGCGCCGGGCTTGTCACCGATCATGGCCCGATCGTCGGCTTCCAGGCGAACGCCGCCAATCCGCATTATGAGCCGAAGCCGGGCGCCGACCGCGTTCTCGCTGCCGGCGACTTACTGCTGCTCGACCTCTGGGCGGGCGTGGCGCTCGGGACCGTGTTTGCCGATCAGACGTGGATGGGATTCGCGGGGCGAGAGCCGCCTGAAGATGTGCGTCGTGCGTGGTGCGTCGTGCGTGATGCGAGGGACGCTGCGGTGACCTTACTCCAAGATCGCTGGAAGAAACACGAGCCGGTGACGGGTGCGGCGCTCGACGACGCGGCGCGCGGCGTGATCCGCGCCGCGGGGTTCGGGGACTATTTTGTGCATCGCACCGGACATTCGATCGATCGCGATCTGCACGGATCGGGGCCCCATCTCGACAACTTCGAGACGGCGGATGAGCGGACGCTCATGCCTGGCGTCGGGTTTTCGGTTGAGCCCGGTGTCTACTTGACGGGCCGCTTTGGGATTCGCAGCGAGATCAATGTGTATCTGGCGGAGTCTGGTCCCGAGGTGACGCCGAAACAACCGCAGCAGGAGTTGTTGCTGGTTTAACTACTCAACAGCAGGTCCTTCGCTGCTTTTTTCTCCTCCACGCTAGCGAGCGAGCATGTCATCCTGAGCCCCGCAGGGGCGAAGGACCTGCTTCTTCGTTTGTTAATTCAATGTTGCGTGGGTTGACCGCCGCGATCACCGTCGCCCCCCACACTCCCGCTCCCACCGCCGCGTGCGCGGCCTGGAGCGCGCCAGGAAAGCCGAGCGCGATCATCGTCGCCGCAATCGTGATCTGTAGCAGGACGATCCCCAACACCCATCCAGCTCGTCGTTGATCGCGCGCCATCCACCAGATCACATACCCGGCGACGCTGTACGCGAGCAGCCGATGCACCCAGTGCACCCACGCGAGCGGACCGCCGGTCGGGATGAGTTGCCCATTGCACAACGGGAACCCGCCGCACGACGCCATGGCGCCCAGATTCGCCGTGAGTGCGCCGAACAGCACGGTAGCGAAGGTGAGGCCGAGCGGGAGCCAGGAGCCTGGAGCTGGGATCCAGGGCGCACGCGCGGCAGCGATGAGCGCCGCAAGCAGCAGCATCGCGGTGGCCAGATGCAGGACTACCAAGGTCGGCGTTAGTCCGGTCTTCACCGTCACCGCGCCGAGCAGCACTTGAATCACCAGTAGCACGACAGCGGTATATGCAGCCCCGACTCCAGACTCCAGACTCCCAGATCCTCTGAGACGCCAACCAACCAGCGCCAGCCCGACCACGAGCACGGAGACCACGGCGGCGACCAGACGGTGACTCCACTCGATCACGGTGGGTATGTCGTTAAGGGGAGGAACGAAGTGGCCGTTGCACAGCGGCCAGTGGTTGCCGCAGCCCATCCCGGAGCCACTGATGCGCACGATGGCGCCGAGGACGATGAGGAGGTAGGCGCAGGCGGCGGCGATCCAGGCGAGGGTGACGAAGCGTCGTGGCATGGGGGGTAGGATATGCACGGAAACAACGGCGTTTCAAGGCGAGCAAACCGTTAACACGAGCCCCCTTGCGGGACTAGCGTCCGAGGGGCAAAATCTCGTAGACATAGTGGAACTGGCTGGTCCCGCCGGCAGCGCGCAGGTAGGCCGTCACCTCGAGCGCGCAGCCCCGCCGTGGGTCCTGAAAACCGCAGCAGAAGGAGGAAGTCATGACCGACAATCGTTGGTTCGTTCGTTCCACACTCATATTCGGACTCGTCCTGCTCGGACTAGTTCCGGCCGTCGCAAGTGCGCAGGACGCGACGACGGTGTCCGGTCAGGTCAAGACCAGCGTAGGGGGCGCGCCGCTCGTCGGTGTGATCATCAGCGCACCCGCCCTGCGCTTAACCGTCCAGACAGACAACGAGGGCCGATATCGGCTCGTGGTTCCGGCGGGCACGACCGGCCCGGTGACGTTGACCGCACGTCGCATCGGTTATCAGAACGCCTCGGTGCAAGTCAGTGTCTCGGGCGGACCTGTCGAGCAGGACATCACCCTGCAAGAAGGTGCCATCGAGCTGACCCAGGTCGTCGTGACGGCGCTCGGCATCGAGCGTGAGCAGCGCAGCCTCTCGTACTCTGCGCAGACTGTTTCGGGTGATCGCTTGTCCAACGTGCCGACGCAGAACGTCGTGTCGGCGCTGCAGGGCAACGTCGCCGGCGTCCAGGTCACGAACTCGGCGAACCCGTTCGGCTCGGCGCGCATCGTCGTCCGCGGCGCCAGCTCGATCCTGGGCCAGAACCAGCCGCTCATTATCATCGACGGTGTTCCCATCGATAACTCGTCTGCTTCAAACGATGGCTACGGCGGGGGCTCGCTCGGCGGCTACGACGTCGGCAACGCGGCCGCGGACCTCAACGCGGACAACATTGCGTCGGTGACCGTGCTCAAGGGCCCGAACGCGGCAGCGCTGTATGGCTCGCGCGCCGCGAACGGCGCGATTGTGTACACGACGAAGAGCGGCAAGGGCGCCCCGCAGCAGGGCTTCGGCGTCACGGCCACCTTCGGCGCGAACATGGAGACGCCGCTGCGGCTGCCGGACTATCAGAACAAGTACGGCCAGGGGTTCTACGGTGAGTTCGACTTCGTCGACGGCAACTTCAGCGGCGTCAACGATGGCGCGGACGAAAGCTGGGGCCCCAAGCTGGACGGCCGGACGACGGGTTGCATTTATGTCACCGATACGCTCGGCAACCCCGATTACGCCGCGGGCTATAACACGTCGCACCCGTGCAATCAGTTCTTCGGTGCCGGCCCGTGGCAGGCGCACCCCAACAACGTGCGCGACTTCTGGAACAACGGCCTCATCATCAATGCGAACGTCGCGGTGGCCCGCAGCAGCGCGACGAGCAACGTGCGCCTGTCGGTCGGCCGCACGAATGAAAGCGGCATGTACCCGAACAACACGAACAACCGTACCGACATCGCGCTCTCCGGTGGGACGCAGGTTTCCGATCACTGGAGCGCCGAGGCGTCAGTCAACTACATCCGGGACGGCATGCAGAATCAGCCGTCCCAGGCGTACGAAGAAATCGATCCGATGCAGGGTTTCATCTGGTTCGGCCGGCAGGTCGATACGCGCTTGCTGAAGCAGTCCCTGTATCGCGATCCAACTAATGCGCTGACCCAACAGATCTTGAAGGGCACGACGACACGCTCTCCCTACTTGCGGACCGACGCGCCGCTTCCCTACAGCTGGAACTACAGCTATCACCCCAGCCCGTACTGGATGGCGGACGTCAAGAAGACGGACTACTCGCGTAACCGTGGGCTCGGCCACGCAGCGGTCACCTACAAGGTGAACGACTGGATCAGTGTGACCGGACGTACGGGGCGTGACTGGTATCAGAACCAGTTCCGCGCCAACTACCCGGTGAACGACATCTCGCCCTACAGTCAGGGCGGCTTCCTGGACGTGGGGGAGACGCGCAGTGAAACGAACAACGACTTCCTCGTTACGGGGAACCGGAGCCTGACGCCGACGCTCAGTCTGACGGTGAACGCGGGCGGCAACCAGCGCATCAACGACTTCAACACCAACGTCGGGCAGGTAGGCGAGCTCGTGATTCCCGGCGTATACACGCTGGCGAACTCGAACGGCGCACCGACCGTGGGCCTGTTCGTAAGCCACAAGAAGGTGAACTCGCTGTACGGCTCGGCCAACTTCAACTTCAAGGACTGGCTCAACCTCGACATCACGGGCCGGAACGACTGGTCGTCCACGCTGCCCAAGGGCGCGAACTCGCTGTTCTATCCGTCGATTGGTGCGGCATTCGTCTTCACGGACGCCCTCAAGCTGCAGAACAGTTTCCTGTCGTACGGCAAGGTGCGCGCCAGCTGGACGCGCGTGGGCAACGACACCGACCCCTATCAGCTGGAGGCGGTGTATGGTGCGGGAACGGCGTGGGCCGGACAGCCCAGCTTCACCGCGCCCGACCGGCTGCCGAACGCCAGGTTGAAACCCGAGCAGACGACCGGTGAGGAGATCGGCGCCGACCTCGGCTTCTTGCACGACAAGCTGATCCTGAACGCGACCATCTATCAGAAGGCCACGACGAATCAGATTCTGCCCGTCTCGATCTCGGCTGCGACAGGCTATGGCAGCGCGGTCGTGAACTCCGGCGAAGTGCGCAACCGCGGTTTGGAGATCGCGGCGACGATGACACCGATCGAGAGGCCGGACTTCCGCTGGAACGTGGTGGTGAACTGGTCGAAGAACAGCAACAAGGTCCTGTCACTCTACGGCGGCGTGTCGCGCATCGTCGTCGGGTCGTACTGGAACGTGAACGTGACGGCCGACTCGGGCCAGCCGTACGGCAACCTGGTCGGCTACAAGTGGCAGCGCGACGCGCAGGGCCACACTGTCGTGGGCTCGGACGGCCTGCCCCTCCGCGATCCAACCCAGCAGGTGCTTGGTAACTACAACCCGGACTGGGTGGGCGGGATCAGCAACACGATCAGCTACAAGCGGTTCAGCTTCTCGTTCTCGTTCGACGGCCAGATGGGTGGCCAGGTGTACTCGGTCACGAAGTGGTTCGGGCAGTACTCCGGCGTGTTGGCGGCGACCCTGCTGGGTCGCGAGAACAACTGGAATGACAGCATGGTGGTGGCGAATTCGGTCTACTCGAACGGACAGCCGAACACCACGAAGGTGCTGGCGCAGGACTACTGGCACAACACGTTCTACGCGCAGGAGCCGGGCATCTTCGACGCGACGTACTTCAAGCTGCGTGAAGCACGCTTGGGGTACCAGCTCCCGGCATCGGTCGCAAAGTTCCTTGGTTTCTCGGATGCGAACGTCGCCATCGTCGGGAAGAATCTGATGCTGTTCGCCAGGCAGCCGACGATCGATCCCGAAACCGCCTTCGACACGAGCAATCGCCAGGGTGTCGAGAACGGCCAGCTGCCGACCGCGCGCAGCATTGGCTTCACCATGTCCGTGCGGCCGTAGCCGCCCAGGAGAGAGACCATATGCGATACAGAATCCTGAGCGTCATCGCCGCGCTGGCTGCGCTTACGGCGTGCGGCGATTTGACGTCAATCAATCACAACCCGAATGGGCCGTTGGATGTCCCGCCGCCGTCGATCCTGGCCAATGTTCTCCAGAACGTGGTCGGCGGCGTCAACGGCGTGAACAGTTTGAACGTACGCGGTGGCGGGCTTTGGTCGCAGTACTACGCGGAGATCCAGTACCGCGACGAGGACAAGTACATCGTCCGCTCCGGGACGAGCGGCGGCTGGGGCTTTTATAGCAGCATCCTGGAGGATGCCCAGCGGATGATCGTCAAGGGTCAAGCGGCGAACATCCCAAACTGGTCAGCCGTGGGCCGCATCCTGAAGTCGTATACGTACAGTGTCATGACCGACGCCATGGGCGATCTGCCCTATTCCCAGGCGTTGAAGGCCGACACGGTTCTGGCGCCGGCGTACGATACCCAGCAACAGATCTACAACGCCCTGTTCACCGATTTGGCGCAGGCGACCTCGGAAATCGATGTTGCCGCCGCGGCGCCAGCGGGCGATCCGGCGGGAATCGGGTTCCCCAATGGTGACATCATGTACGACGGCGACATGGGCCAATGGCGAAAGTTCGCCAGCTCGCTGCGCCTCCGGCTGGCGATCCATCTGTCGAACGCCGATCCGACCAAAGCGGCGAGTGAAGCGGCAGCCGCCCAACCGCAACCCGATATACAACGACGCGCGGGGCCGCGACGACTACGGCATGAGTAAGACTTACGTCGACTCGCTGAAGAGCTGGAACGACCCGCGCTTGCCGATCTTCGCGCAACTCAACGCGGATACGGACACCTTGGCGATAACGTATGAGGGCTTCCCGAACGGGCTCAACGACGGGGAAGGCACCGATCTCTTGTTTATCTCGCGGATCGGCGCATTCTGGCGCGAAACCCCGAACGCGCCGATGGACCTCCTCACGTACTCAGAAGTGCTGTTTCTCGAGGCCGAAGCGGCCCAGCGCGGCTGGATCCCGGGAACCGCGGCGACGTTCTACAACGGCGCGATCCGGGCCTCGATGGAACACTACGGCATTCCGGCCGGCGCCATCACCGCGTATCTCGCTGACCCACGGGTGACGTACGTAGACTCAACCGGTCTCAAGCAGATCGCCTATCAGAAATGGGTTTCGATGTTCATGCAGGGGGCCGAGTCGTGGACCGAAGTACGCCGTACCGGCGTGCCAGGCCTCGTCCCGGGATGCCGCGCACTCATGCGGCACATCCCCGAGCGCCTGCCCTACGATGACAACGAGGCGGTGTTGAACAAGTCGAACCTCGATGCCGCTGTGGCCGCGCAGGGCTTCAGTGCCGGTAACGACATTGCGAAGCCGCTGTGGTTCACGGGACGGACGACAAGCGTAACGTATCCACCGCCGACGCCCTGTCCGTAGTAGTGCGTTTGAGGACGCAAGAAGCCCCCGGGACAAGAAGCTGCCCGGGGGCTTCTGTTTCTCAGGTGCTGTCGGCGTCCGTGTCTGCGCGGGCGAGGAAGATGAGGATCAGGCCGTGCCCGCTGCTCGGGTAGCCGGCCCGCGACGTCATCCCCATCGGATAGACCTCGATCCGTTCCGTCTGCACCGCAGGAATCTGAATCAGCGGACAGGTATCGGTGGTCCGCGTGCCGTCGACGTAGACGTCGGGATCGTTATTGCCCTCGAGACTGTCCATGCCGCGCAGCTGGAGCATCGGGCAGCGCGTGTACTGCGTCCAGCCGGAGATATGCAGCTGTGGCATGGCATGCCGGATGGCGTCGAGGACAGTGCTGCCGGGATCCGCGGTGAGTGCGCGGCCCCGCAGGATCAAGCTGCCGGTCGTCGTTCGGGACAACGGCCTGCCGCCGGGATCATTGGTGCGGTCATACGCGTGTGATGTCTTGCAACTCAGCGCGAGGAGGGTCACTGCGGCGAGGCGCGGGAGCGAACGGAAATGCGGCATGCAGAGTCCTCCAGGTGAGCCGAGTCCGACGTTGCAGTATGCCCCCCGGGCAGGCGCTGTCAAGGTATAATTTGCCAACCTTATGTCCGCACCCATGATCTCCTCCCCCGACCGCTGGGGCGAGCGTCTGACGCGCCGCCTCGGCCTGTGGAGCGCCGTCGCGGTGCTGGTGGGCTCGACGATCGGCAGCGGCATCTTTCGCACGCCGGCGAGCGTCGCGCAGCGCATCGACGATGTCCCGCTGTTTCTGCTCGCGTGGGTGGTGGGTGCCGTGGTCGTGCTGTGCGGCGCGCTCACGTACTCGGAGCTGGCGGCGGCGTTCCCCCGCTCAGGCGGCGTGTACGTGTTCGTGCGCGAGTCGTTCGGCCGGCTGCCGGCGTTCCTGTTCGCGTGGGCCGAGCTGTGGGTGATCCGGCCGGGCGCGTACGGCGCCATCGGCATCACGGCGTCGGCCTACACGCTCAGAACATTCGGCCTCGATCCCGCCGCCATCGTTGCGGCCATTGGCCCGATTGATATCCGCGCCGAGCAGCTGCTGGGCGCGGGATACATCATTCTGGTCGGCACGGTGAACTATTTCGGCATCCATCGCGGCGCCGTGCTGCAGAACGTGAGCACCGTATTCAAGGTCGGCGCGCTCGCGCTGCTCGTCGTGCTGGGCTTCGCGCTCGGCACCCGCTCGGCAGCGTTGCCCGCGGGCGGGATCTTCGCGCAGCGCGCCGCGGTCGGGCTGTCGCCGTTCTTGCTCGCGATGGTGGCGATCCTCTGGGCCTACGACGGCTGGGCCGACCTGGCGTTCGTGGGCGGCGAGGTGCGCGATCCGCAGAAGATTCTGCCGCGCGCGCTGCTGCTCGGCACCGCCACCGTGGTGGTGCTCTACCTCGGCGCCAACCTCGTATACCTCTATCTCATTCCCATCGAGCAGATGAAGCACGCGGAGCTGGTCGCGGCGGACGTGGCGAGGCTCGTGATCGGTCCAGCGGGAGTCGTGGTGGTATCGGCGGCGATCGCGGTCAGCACATTCGGGACCTTGAACGGCTCGATGATGACCGCGCCACGGATCTTCTTTGCCGCGGCGGAGGACAACCTGTTCCCCCGCCTGATCGCGCGGGTCGATCCAAAGACTCACGCGCCGACCGCCGCCGTGGTGCTGATGACCGTGATGGGGATGATCTTCATTCTGGTGCGTACCTTCACGGCGCTCGCTGACCAGTTCATCATCGGCATCTGGCCGTTCTACGCGCTGGCGGTCGCGGGGGTGTTCGTG
>WNFK01212907.1_pt1 | contig 10343 bp, 10 predicted proteins | sample 5400281 | NCBI WGS metagenome assembly WNFK01 (sample SAMN13153350, study PRJNA577476) | soil metagenome | isolation source: 20 cm soil on Douglas fir-dominated hillslope | place: USA:California | collected 2013-09-17
GCCGCCGAAGGTGTAGTTCACGCGGACCGTGACCAGATCGAGGTCCTGACGGATGCGATCGATGACCACCGTGGCGCCGCTGGTCGAAGGACCCGGGATAATACCGAGGGAAGACAAAGCGATGTTTCGGCTTCCCATGAAGAGATGGTCGTATTCGACGGCGACCGACCAGCCGGGGAAAAAGCCATATTCAAGACCGGCGCCGACCGCGCCGCCGGCCCGGGTGTCGCTGGCGGTAGCGGCAATCAGACCCGTTGCGGTGACGATATCGTTGTAACGGGCGGTGGTTACCGCGAGGCCGCCCTTCACGTAAAACAGCGTATCGCCCCAGGCATAACCGACCTGTCCGGTGAAAAGCCCGAAGGCATCGATCCTCGAGCGATTGGTGATATCACCGGGAACGGCAATGAAAATTGCATTGCTCGCCTGGGAGCCGCGCAGGCCTAACCAGTTGCCCTGGGCCTCGAGCCCGAACACCCAGGAATAGCTCTGCGTGCGAAAACCCAGTTGCCCGCCGGCGGTGCCGCCGGTGGCATTGTGGCAGCCATCCGAGACAATCAATGTGCCGGCGGGGTTCACCACATCCCAGCAGTTGCGGCTCGAGCCCCAGCCGCCGTTGCCGCCCCAGTAAAAGCCCGACCAGTCATAGGGCGCGGCGATCATCGGGGCGGGCCTGTATGGCACCGCTCCCAGGTCGGCGGCCGACGCGCCGGCCGCGCTGCTTGCGAGAATGGCTGCCGCGACAATGAGCTTTCTCATGGAAGTCCTTGGGGAACAAAAAAATCTCTGCCGCGAAAGTTACAGGGAGATTCCCCCAAAAGCTGTTGCCCGGCCGCCACACGGCAAGACTATTCGGATGCCGGTCCGGCCGCTGGACAGGCAGGCCACGTAGCTCGTCGCGTCTCGTGTCCCGGACGCGGTGCAGCGTTCTTCACGATGCACCGCAGAGCCGGGACCCACTTCTCCGTACGATGGGCCCCGGATCAGCAGCGCACCACGCCGCGAAGGGCGCCGCGCTGCGCAGCATCCGGGGAACGGAGAGCCGTTACGCCGTCGGCATCCTTAAGGAGGCCGCGCGTTTACCTGGGAAGTTTGTCGGCGAGGATGTCGATCTTGTGGATGGCGGGCGGCTTGGCCAGCAGTTCGCCGGCTTTCGCCATCAGCGCGGCGGCGACCTTGCCGTTGAGGTGGGCGTTGCGGCCGGCCTCGTCATCGAAAGTATCGAATATCGCAAATGACGAAGGGCCTTCCTGGATCGCGAACCAGGTCACGGTTCCCGGTTCGGCCACCACCAGCGGCAGCGCCGATTTCAGGAACTCGGCGACCTCCTTTTCCTTGCCGGGCTTGGCCTCAAGGGGAACGTACAGCGCAAGCTTTGACATGGTGAACTCCTGCAATGGTTTGACGCGGCGTGTTATAGCGCTCTGTCAGCGGCAACAGCGTCAGGCTTTCGTGATCGGGGGCGGCGTTGATTCATTTTCCGTCATGGCCGGGGCGAAGCCCGGCCATGACGAAAAACGACTCCCATCCGTTGTGATCACGCGGCCTGCGCCGGATCTTCCTTGAAATCGCCGCGGGCGACGATCTGCAGTGCCTGGTCCGGCAGCGGGCGCTGCAGCGCTTTGGCCTCGTCCCAGGGTGCGCGGAGCCAGACCTCGTATTCTTCGTCCGTTGTCAGGATCACCGGCATGGCCCTGGGATGGATCGGTTCGACGATTGCGTTCGCGGCGGTGGTCAGGAAGCCGAAGACCAGATGAGGGCCGGGGATCGGCTTCGACTTGGTGCCGCGGTCGCCGCGGAATTCGGTCCAGATGCCGGCAAAGCAAAACAGCGGCCGGGCCGCGCTCCGCGCAAACCAGACGATGTCCTTCTTGCCGGTGTCGGGATTCCGCTCCGGCGCAAATTCGGCAAAACTGTTGGCCGGGACCAGGCAGCGGTTTTCGGACCTGAGCCAGCCGCGCCAGTGCGGCGACGAGGTGTTGCGGATATTGGTGACGGGCGCGCCGCCGGCGCGCGGCGGCGGCGGCATGCCCCAGCGCATCATCGAAAGCTCGCGTTCGCCTCCGGTGTTGCGCACCACGGGCGCCGGGAAATCGGGATACACGCCGGGCATCGGCGGCAGGTTGCCGACATAGCGGTTGATCACCCGGAACAAGGCGATGATCGCGGCCTGATTGGTGGTGATCGAGTAGAGATTGCACATTGACGAAGCCGTGGTGTAGTCGCGAGGTTCCCAACCTTTAACCCTAGTGGCGTTGCACCCCGCCGCAAGGGCGGCTGCAATTGCCCCGGGCCTGGGCGCGATATTCGCCGTTGTGTGGCCGAACAGCGAGCAGGCAAGAGCGACAGAGGAAGCGAGAAAACAGCCATTTGCCGGCATTTCCCGTCGGCGCCGCTGGTAAATCCTGTTGACGGCCCTATAGCTGTACTGCTATAAGAAGAAGCGAATGGCTGGACCAAAGCCCACTGAATGGATTGGATCGTCCCGAGACGACCTGCGGGCTTTCCCGGACGAGGTTCGGCGCGTCATGGGTTTTGCGATCAACGATGCACAGAACGGCGACGAGCATCCGCGTGCCAAGGCATTGAAGGGTTTTGGCGGCCGAACTGTGCTGGAAGTGGTCGATGATGAGGACGGCGATACATATCGTGCCGTTTATACCGTTCGCTTTGCCGGCGTGATCTATGTCCTCCATGCCTTCCAGAAGAAATCAAGGAAGGGGATCAAGACGCCGAAGCATGAGATCGATCTAATCAAGGCGCGACTGAAGCTGGCCGAGGTTCATTACCGGCAGAACTACGGAAAGGGAGGGAAGAAATGAGCAACCCGAAAAAGGTCACTGCGAGTAGCGGCAATGTTTTTGCCGACCTTGGTTTTGCCAATCCGGAAGAAGAGCTTCTCAAGGCCAAGCTTGTTCGCGAAATCCGTGGAATTATCAAACGTCGGAAGCTTACTCAGACCAAGGCTGCTGCCATGCTCGGTCTCAAGCAGCCGGACGTTTCTGCTCTTGTCACCGGTCGCGTGGGCAAATTCTCAATTGATCGTTTGGTTCGGTGCCTGGACCGATTGGACTACAAAGTAGATGTCGTTGTGCGCCACAAGCCGCGCCGGGCTACTTCGCGCCCAATTGCGGCCTGAAGCGAGGCCTTGGACGCCGATCGGCGGACTTGATGGTGATGCTGTAGAGATTGCACATTCGGCGGCTCTTGGAAAAAGTTCGGCCCGGTACCTTCAGGTCCCTTCGCGAGACGGATGAAGCGTCGCTTCCACCGCCATGATTTTCTTGTCGTCTCCGTAAAGAGCCTTCACCGATATCGGCAGCTTCACGAGTTGGCCTGTCTTGTGAACGGCGACGGTGGTGACGACTTCCGGCAAGGCGCTGATCCCCGTCTGCACAAATCTGCCGAAACCGGCCCAGTGGCGATCGCGAAGGTGAGGCGGGATAATGATTTCGATGGATTGCCCCACCGCCTCCAAACCCGAGTAACCGAGCAGTTCCTCGGCTTCCCGGCTCCAGGAGCGGATTTGGCCGGTCGTGTCTACCGTGAGAGTCGCGGCCATCGGTATCCGGCTTTCCGGGTTTGACAAAGACTGGTGTGCGGCTGCTTCGGAATTGGCTAATCCTAGTGGCGTTGCAAGTCCGCGCAAAGGCCGCTGTAATGGGCCGGCCATGAGCACGAAATCCCGCCAGACCATCTTCGGCAGCCGGATCAGGGGCGCGAAAATCCACGCCGACAACGCAAGGCTTGCCGCCACCAGGGCGATCCGCGAAGCCGACCGCGCAGAGGCCGAGGCGTGGTCGATCCGCATGGAGGGTTTTGGCGGGCCGGCGCAGCCGTCGCCGACCATCGGGCAATGCCTCAATGGCGGGCTTGGCTGGCTCGAAGTCGAATGCAACCGCTGCAAGACCCGCGCGAGCCTGCCGCTCGATGCGATCCGCCGGCCGCGCGATACGCCGATCTGGAAACTGGAAGCGGCGCTGAAATGCCGCTCGTGCCGCAAGGGCCGCTACGAGCCGCCGGTGCACATGATCAAGCTGACCGGGACGCGCGAGATCACGCCGTATCTATGGGTGCATCCGGACGAGGAGCGGTGAGGCGCGTTACTGCACCGTCCACTGCCCGGCCCGCGCGGTGCGGGCGGGCGCGTCCCTGAGGCAACGCCTGGCAGATTCAATTTCGGCGTCGGTGGCCCCGTGACTGCGCGCCCATGCCTCGGCGGCATAGGCCGAGAATTTCGCGACGTAAAACCGGACGACGGCACAGGATGCGCGGTGAACCAGTCCGGAGCGCTCGGCGGCTTCCGCCGGCGAAGCCAACCCAAGGCAAACAGCGGCAACGCACCCCCAGCGTGACAACATTTTTCAAAATCCCCTTTGTCCCCGATCAAGCTGCGCGGTCATCCATGTTCCGTCGGGGAACATGCATTCGAGCGCGCGCAGTGAACTCAAAACCGGGCTAGCTGAGTCACGGATCGAAACCAAGTTACCGATCAACAAGTGCGGACTTCTCCACGTCTGTTTCACCGACGTGCGCAGATTCACATGCGGATGCGCTGACGCTGGTGATGCAGGAAGGGCCGCGATGCGCCGCCGGTGCATACGATCAAGCTGGCGGAGACGCGGATACGCGTGGGTGCATCCGGATGAGGAGAGGTACCCTAGCTTTTTGTCACCATCATCGGCGGATTTAAAGGCGTCTCAAAGGTTGAACTCTGCGCTAAGCGGCGCGTGATCACTGAGTCCCGGCGCGCACCAGTCGTCAAACGAGCCGATGTCAAACGACACCATATTCTTCAGCCAAGCTGTAGGCACAAAAATGTAGTCAATGTGGTATGGCTTCATTTGGTCCCGATACTGCCAGTACGTGCCCTGAGCCTCGCCGCCGAAGGGAAGACCGGTCCCATGGTGATACAAACTCACCAGTCCTCGCTCCAATAGCTCCTGACTGATTCGAGCCATGTTGTTCGGTCCGTTCGGCTTATCCCACAGGGGGTTGTTGTTAAAATCCCCGGCCACCACGAGGTCTTCGTGCTGGCAGAAAGCCGAACTGTCGCCAAGCGCGCGCAGCAGCGGGCCGGGTCTCTTGTTCAGTCCTTCTTTGCGGTCATTGTGGTCCCAAACAGCCAACAAGCGAAAAGACCTTGAGCCGTTTACGTGAACGGGGGCGATATACTGGTTTGTGGGTCGGTAAAGGACACAACGGCAAGCCCTTTGTTCGGACTATCGCCTACCCAAACGATGGGTAACTCCGAAAGCTCCGGTACTTGAAGTCGAAGCCTGTCGGGACAGGCGACTTCAGACAAGATAGCAATGTCGGGCCGGAGTGCAGCGAGCGCTGCTACTTTGCGCCCAAGCCCCATCGCACAATTCCACGAGACCAATCTCATGCGTATCGCTTTGCCATGGTTTCGTGGATATGTACCTAATTTCTGCACGGGCTAGTTCGTGAGATTGGGCTGAAATTCGGGTGCAAAACTCTCGATCAATGCATCAATAAGACGCCCAGGCCGGTTTGTGCTACGCCACTGTTAGACGAGGGGGCATCTGATGGCGTGGGTATACATACTACTGGCGGACGTATTCGAGGTCGCATGGCCGTTCGTTTTGAAGCGCTCGGTCGGACCTTCGAAATGGACAACAGTTTTGCTAGCGGTGGTCTTCGCTATCCCTATATTTTTTCTGCTGGGTGAATCTGTAAAACGATTGCCGGCTTCGACGGTTTACGCGAGCTTCGTCGGGATTGGCACCTTGGGAACAGCAGTCGTTGGGATCGCCTTTTTCGACGCGTTCTGCTAGCTGCTCGCTTGCATCGTCGATGATGCGGCTGCAGGCCGCGCCCCCGAAATCGAGCTTGTCGGCGCTGGCGGCGCACTCGCCGCGGTCGGCCGGTGTAGCAGCCCGCGCACGGCCGAGTCGTGGTCCTCTTTGCTCGCGTATGCCTCACACCGGTGCGCAAAGGCCCAGGCGTCCTGGAAAAAACATCTGTGATGCAATGCGACTGCACTTCCGTCAGGGCCGCAAAAGAGAAAGCGCTATACAACCCTAGCAGCCTCGAACCGTACAGTGAGTGGCATCGGAGTTGGCTGATGCTGGGCGCTTGCAAGCCCTAATGTCCGAGTTGGGTCAAAACCGGAAAAGCTCAATGCGAGCAAATGTTTTCCGAGTTGCCCCTGAAAGCGGACATTGGTCGGGTCTCGCACGTCGGCAATTGGCAGCAAACTTCAACGCGCTCCACGGGAGTGAATAGGTAAAAAGGTGCAAAGGTAGAACGCTCTCTCGCGCGAACCCGAGAGACGGTGCCGATGCTGAACCACTCTTACGGCGACAACCTAGCCAGCAAGATAACCCGGTTCTGCCCTGATGGTCGGGCACGGTGACACTTCTTGCGCGCCATAAGCTGCAAGATAGGCTTGAACCGGGTGGCTCCCCGAGGTTCGGTCGACCACTGAAGCGTGGCGGCTAAGTCGCCTTGGCCCATCCTCGGGAGGGACAGTATGGATTGCTGCGGTCATGGTCACTGTCACGGCCACGCGCTCACGCACCGACGGTGGATGTGGGGTACAGTGCTATCTTCGGTGGGCGCGATGCTCGGCGGCGGCGTAGGGCCGCGCGGTTCGACTGCTGCCGCCCAGACGGCCGAAACCGTCTCCGCCGCACTCGACGTGCTGCGCAAATCCATCTCTGTCGATGTCCATACGCACGGCGGAACGAGCGGAATTACGTCTCAGGCGTCGCCCAACGACGCTCTCGCAAACGGCATGCGGGCGGGATCGTTGGCGGTCGCGTGCCTTGCAGACGTGCCTGACGCTCCCATCCTTGGCAGAAATACAGCCGGGGTCCTCGGCGTGCTACGCACGGCGGAGCCGGGGGAGCTCTACAAGTACCATCTTGAGCGCCTCGATTGGGTGGATGAAATGGTCACCCACCATGGCCTCCGTCGCGCGCTTTCGGCATCCGATCTCGAGGCCGCACATGCAGCGGGGCAACCCTCGATCGTGGGTGACGTGGAAGGGCTCGACTTCCTCGAGGGAAAGCTCGAGCGGCTCGAGCAGGCGCATCTGCGCGGCGTCAGGCATGTTCAGCTAGTGCACTACACCCCCAACGACATCGGTGACTTCCAGACTGGCGTCGTCACTCATAAGGGGCTCACCTCTTACGGGGCCGAGGTAATCCGCGCGTGCCACCGGCTCGGATTTGTCTGCGACGTTGCGCATGCGACCGAAGACACGGTGAAGCAGGCGGTCAAAGTCGCGACCAAGCCCCTGCTCTTGTCCCATACTGCGATTGCTGGGTCCCCGGCGATGGGTCCGACACCGCTCACGGCACGGCAGATCAGCCGCGACCACGCGCGCGTGATCGCCGAGACGGGCGGCGCAATCGGCATCTGGCACTTTTTTCCGAGCCTCGAAAAATATGTCGATGGCCTGAAAGAAATGGCTGATGTCGTCGGCGTGGAGCACGTTTGCATCGGCACTGACCAGCAGGTCCGCCCCGCCAGTCTCCAAGACTACTCGCAATGGGTGCATCTCGTCGCAGCGATGCTGCGAGGTGGTTTCACGCCCGAAGAGGCCGGAAAGATCGCGGGAGACAATTATATGCGCATCTTTCGTGCTGCGGTCGGTTGATCTGAGACTTTAATCTGGGGCTCCCTCGCGCCGTAAGTGTCACGCCGCCTTGCCGCGTGTCACGACTGGCGAACCTCGAACCCTTGCGGCAAGGAGGTTCGCTTGCTTGGTTGGTAGAACGCCCTCACCGCACGAAACTTGGATCTCTCGTAGTTTAACCGCGACAACATCAACAAGTTTCACCTCCTGATTTTTAGCCGGCTCCACCACTGCAATACCGCGTAGCGCCCATACGAAGCTCCGTGGTCGTTTTTGCGTGAAACGATGTGGGTCCCTCATATCGCCGTGTGCGAAAGGCATCAGCGGTCCTGAAAGTTTTGGTCGTCACCCCAAAAAGACTTTTTCAACACAATCTGCCAGGAACAGACATCCTACCAGTTGTTTGGACTCGATCTAACTGTGTTTGAGCGCAGCCATAGTCGGGCGGTCAGAAAACGGCTCCCTGATTTGTGTAGCGGCAGCCCTCCCGGCACGACTAGGAGCAGTGGTTTGTGAGATCGGTAGCCAGTTCAACTTTGTAGCCTTGCCGGCGTCGTGTTGGAATGCGTGCTTGAACCGGGTTAGATCGTTCTCATCTTCGACGATCTTGCGGCTCTTGGGCGTTTCGCCACGCTGTGATCGTCCCGCTCAGCTAGCCGGTTGCGCTTCTTCATATCCGATCCCGCGTATTGAGCTTTCGTCCCGCGGTGGTGAGCGGCATATTCTTTGCTGTCGATCGGTGCCACATGCGGTGGATCTTTATCGAGATACGGTCGCCCGGAGCCGCTGCAATCCCGCCATCAGCGGCCGTCTGGGGTGCGAACGCCGAACCAGGCGTCGCGGACCTGCTGGTAGTGCACGCTCGGATCGTAAGTGGAGGCCGGCAGATTGAGCACCTGCGGCGACAACCTTCCTACCGCGCTCAAGACCGCATAGGACGCGACCACCCGATCGTGCTGCGCGGTGACCAGCGCGACGCGGGCGTTGACCAGTGCCTGCTGCGCATTGAGCACGTCGAGCGTGGTGCGCTGCCCGGCCTTGGCCTCGTCGCGCACGCCGTTCAGTGCGATCTCGGACGCGGTCACCTGCGCCTGCGCCGACGCTACTTGCGCCTTGCCGGCTACGAGCTGGCCCCATGCTGTAACCGTGTTGGCGCGGGTCTGGTCGCGGGTCTGTTCGAGCACCAGGCGCTGCTGCGCCAGCGTCTCCTTGGACTGGCGGATCAGCGAATATTCCGCGCCGCCCTGATAGACCGGTATCGATACCTGCGCGAACGCGGAAGCGCCGAACGAGCGGTAAATCGTCATGGTCTGCTCATAGGAATGCTGCACCGACGCTTGCAACGAAACCGTCGGGAACAGCGCGCCTTCGGCGACCTTGACCTGGAGATAGCTGACGTCGATGCCGAACATCGCCGCGGTCACGTTCGGATTCCCGATCAGCGAGAGTTCGACGGCGCTTGGAAGTGTCGGCGGCAAAAAGCGATCGACCGGCGAGCCCGGCGCAAGCCCCACCGGTTCGTTGCCGATAATGCGGCGGAAATTGGCGCGCGTCGTGGTCAGGTTGGATTCGGCGGTGAGCTGCTGCGTCTTGCCGGCGGCGAGCTGCGCTTCCGATTGCGCGACGTCGGTGCGGGTCACTTCGCCGACGTTGAAGCGGTCCTTGGTCTGCTTCAGCGTCTGCTCAAGCACACGGACGTTGCTGCGCTGGACCCCGACGATGGCGGAATCGCGTAGATAGTCCATGTAGATGGTGGCGGCCGAAAGCAGCACGGTCTGCTCGAGCACGCGCAGGCCCTCGCGTGCCGCCGAAACCTGGCTCTCGGCGGCGCGGGTCTTGTTGGCGGTCTGCTGGCCGTTAAAGATTGTCTGCGAAACGGTGGCGCCGACACTGCGCGGCGCGTTGGCGCCGTGAATTTCGGTTCGCACGATCGCGTTCGGCGCGCCGCCCGCGGTCGAGTTGGTGTCCGTGTATTGATAGCCGGCGCTGGCGGTGACGGCGACTTGCGGGCGATAACCCGACAGGGCCTGCGGCACGTTTTCGTCGGTGAAGCGCACCTGCGCCCGCTGCGCGTTGAGCTGCGGGTTGTTCTGATAGGCGCGCACCAGCGCGGCCCCAATCGTATCGGCCAAGGCGGGCGCCGGGCCCATACAAGCCAACAGAAGGACCACAGCTCCGGTAACCACCTTCACGACAGTTATCCTAGGCGATCCGTCGTTTGCCGATCCAGCCGCGGGTCGCTTGCGCGCACACACCGTCAAAGCCCCCGAGGATCAAAATTAATAACCGGCACAATGCAGTGCGCGCTAAAGCGGGACGAGAATATCCGGTTCAAATCATTCATTTGGCAGGCAACGGCGTGCCCGCAGTATGAACCAATCTGTCCGCTTTGATGAGAACGTAGTTTTTGTCAGGCTGTTCTCTTGCAAAAAAGCTTATGGCTACAAACGCCGCGCAGAACAGTAGGCCCACGAACATTATCTTTCGATGAGCGCGCTTATCGGCATTATGAAATGAACTGGACATCGAGCGTCACATGCAACTGGGCTAAGAGCGCAATCGGGCTAGCGTTTTTGACCTCGCTTTTGAAGGTTTCTTGCTAGGTTGGATTTGAACAAAACTGAATACACAAAAATGAATTACACCCGCCGTCTTCATTTGAGCCGGATTAGTCACCTCTTGGTTATTGCGCGGGTTCTTCGTGCGATAAAAATGGCTGCTAACCAAGGCGGCTTTG
>WNFK01002449.1_pt1 | contig 10342 bp, 6 predicted proteins | sample 5400281 | NCBI WGS metagenome assembly WNFK01 (sample SAMN13153350, study PRJNA577476) | soil metagenome | isolation source: 20 cm soil on Douglas fir-dominated hillslope | place: USA:California | collected 2013-09-17
CGGATCAGCGGCTTCGTTCGCCATGGCTCCTCCCCGGGGCGAAAGTAGCACAGAGCGCGTATCATGGGCGGCCATGTCCTACGTCGGCGCGGCGCTGAGCCCGCGCGAGACGAAGAAGCTGGTCCTCGGACGCGGCAGCTACATCGGCGACCTCACGGTGCCGGGGCTGCTGCACGCCGCCTTCGTGCGCAGCCCGCACGCGCACGCGCAGATCCGTCGGATCGACGTCGACACCGCGCGCAGGCAGCCCGGCATCGTCGCCGTGTTGACCGGTCACGATCTCGCTCGCGTGACGGCGCCGTTCAGGATGGCGCCCCCGATCGAGGGGCTGCTGCCAATGGAGATGTCGACCCTGCCGATGGAGAAGGTCCGGTTCGTCGGCGACCCCGTCGCCTGCGTGATCGGCGAGCAGCGCGATCAAGTCGAAGACGCCTGCGCGCTCGTCGACGTCGTGTACGAGCCCCTCGCGGCCGTGGTCGATCCGGAACGGGCCCAGGATCCTGGTCTGCCGCTGGTCGACGAGGCGATTCCGCTCAATCGCGCGTACGCGGGTGTTTTCGCCAGCGGTGATGTCGCGACGGCCCTCGGTGCCGCGGACCGGGTGGTCGCGGTGCGTTTCCATCAGGGTCGCCAGACCCACGTGCCGCTCGAGCCGCGCGGCTGCCTGGCGAGCTGGCTGCCCGGCGACGAGACGCTCACGTTCTGGCACTCGACCCAGATCCCGCATCCCATGCGCTCGGCGCTGGCCGCGCGGCTCGGCATTTCGGAGAGCGCGGTCCGGGTGATCACGCCGGACGTGGGCGGCGGGTTCGGTCAGAAGATCCCGCTGTATCGCGAGGAGCTGGCCACGGCCGCGGCCTCGCGGCTGCTGGGCCGCCCGGTGCGCTGGATCGAGACCCGGCGCGAGAACCTTCTCGCCGCGCTCCATGCCCGCGAGGACATCGTCGACGTCCGGGCCGCGGTGAAGTCGGACGGCACCATCCTCGGACTGGACGTCGAGATCCTCACCGACTTCGGCGCGTACGCGTACTTCCCGGCGAACTACATGGCGCGTGTCATCGGCATGATGATTCCCGGCGCGTACCGGCTGCGCGACTACCGCTACGCGATCACGGCCGTCCTGACGAACAAGTGCCCGGCCGGCCCGTATCGCGCGCCGATGTTGATCTGCAGCTGGGTGACCGAGGGGACGATCGACGCGATCGCTCGAGCCCTCGAGCTGGACCCGATCGAGGTGCGGCGTCGCAACATGCTCGTCGACTCGGACCTGCCATACACGACGGCGTCCGCGATGGTCTACCGCTCGGTCTATCCGCGCGACACGCTCGAGCGCGCGCTCGCGAGGTTCGACTATGCAGGCCGGCGTCGCGAGCAGGCGAGGGCGCGCGCGGCCGGACGGATCGCGGGGATCGGCGTGGCTACCTACGTCGAGCCGAACACCTACGGCTCCGAGTTCTACAAGACGGCCGGCATCCCCGGATCAGGGCACGACGCGGCAATCATCCGGATCGAGCCCAGCGGTGCCGTCGCCGCCCAGATCGGGATCGTCAGCCAGGGCCAGACGCACCTGACCACGGTCGCCCAGGCGCTGGCCGACGAGCTGACTCTGCCGATCGAGAAGATTCGGGTCCAGTCCGGCGACACGGCCGCCGCGCCGTACGGCATGGGCACGCGCGGCGCCCGCGGCGGCGTAGTGAGCGTGGGCGCGGCACTCGGAGCGGCGCGCGTCCTGAGGCAGAAGCTGTTGCGGATCGCGGCGCATCTGCTGGAAGCGCCGCTCGAAGACCTGGAGCTGGTCGACGGGGCGATTCGCGTGCGAGGCGCGCCGGCGTCCGGCATGAGCATCGCCCAGCTCGCCCAGAAGGCGTACTTCGCGCCGACGGAGCTGCCGGCGGGGATGGAGCCTGGGCTCGAGGCGACTCACGCGTTCGATCCGCCGCCGCTGACGTTCTCGAGCGGGACCCACATCTGCCAGATCGAGATCGACTCCGAGACGGGGGGTCTGACGATCACGCGCTACACGATCGTCGAGGACTGTGGGCGCATGCTGAACCCGCGCATCGTCGAAGGGCAGCTTCACGGCGCGACCGCGCAAGGCCTCGGCGGGGCGCTTCTGGAGGAGATCGTCTACGACGCCGACGGGCAGAATCACAGCGCAACCTTGCTCGACTACGCGATTCCGACGGCTGCGCTGATGCCGTCGTTCGAAGTCGAGCATCTCGAGCGACTCGACCCGAACACCCCGCTGGGCATGAAGGGGATGGCCGAGGGCGGCGTGATGGGCGCCTCGGCGGCGGTCTCCAACGCCGTCGCCGACGCGCTGGCGCCGCTCGGCATCGCGGCGGGTCGCCAGCCGTTCACCGCGCGGCGCCTCGCGGAGGCCCTTCGGGCCGCGAGGCGCTGACGTGGACGCGACCGACCTCTGCTTCACGTCTGCCGTCGAGCTGGCGGAGCTGATCCGTCGGCGCGCGCTATCGCCCGTCGAGGTCACCCGCGCCGTGCTGGAGCGGATCGACCGGCTGAACCCGCAGCTGGGCGCCTACGTCGTGGTCCACGCCGAGCGAGCGCTCGGCGAAGCTCGCGCCGCCGAGGGGGCGGTGATGGCCGGCGAACCGCTCGGCCCGCTCCACGGCGTGCCCGTCTCGATCAAAGACAATCTGTGGACGGCCGGAGAGCGCACGACGTACGGCTCGCGCCTGCAGGCGGAGTTCGTCGCTCCTCAGGACGCCCCGAGTGTGGCGCGGCTGCGCGCCGCCGGGGCGATCTTCGTCGGCCGGACGAACCTGCCTGAGTTCGCGTGGCGCGGCTCGACCGACAACCGGTTGTTCGGCGAGTCGCGCAATCCGTGGGATCTCACGCGTACGCCCGGCGGATCCACCGGCGGCGGCGCGGCCGCCGTGGCGGCGGGGTTGGGGCCACTCGCGCTCGGCTCGGACGGCGCCGGGTCGATCCGCATCCCCGCGAGCTTCTGCGGCCTCGTCGGCCTCAAGCCGACCTTCGGGCGCGTGCCGATGTACCCGGCCGCCGGTGGCAACGAGCTGGTCGCCCACGTCTGTCCGCTCGCGCGCACCGTGCCCGACGTGGCCTTGATGATGAACGCGATCGCCCGTCACGATCGCCGCGATGCGTTCGCGCTTCCCGACGATGGCATGGACTACCTGGCGGCGTGCAACGAGCCACTCGCCGGCACGCGCGGTGATGCGCGGCCGCGGATCGCCTGGTCTGGAGACCTCGGCTTCGCTCCGGTCGAGCCCGAGACGCGCGGGATTGCTGAGACCGCCGCTCGCGCCTTCTCGGAGATCGGTCTCACGGTCGAGGAGGCGAGCCCCGAGCTCGGCGATCCGGGCGCGATTCTGAAAACGCTCTACGGCGGCGCTCAGGCAGGCGCGCACGCCGCTCGCTCTGCGGAGCAGAAGGCGCAGATGGATCCGGAGCTGGTCGCGTATGCGGAAGCTTCCGCCGGCCTGAGCGTGGTGGAGTATCTGCGCGCGGTGGCGGCGCGCCAGGCGATGGTGGACGCGCTCCGACGATTCTTCGAGCGCTACGACCTGTTGCTCACCCCGACCTTATGCCTACCGGCGTTTCCGCTCGGTGTCGTCGGGCCCAAGGAGGTGGCCGGCCGCGAGGTGACCCACCTCGGCTGGACGCTCTGCTACCCGTTCAACTACAGCGGGCAGCCGGCCGTGTCCGTCCCGGCCGGATGGACGGCCAGCGGCCTGCCCGTCGGGTTGCAGATCGTCGGGCGGCGGCTGGAGGACTCGCTGGTGCTCCGCGCCGCGGCGACATTCGAGGCGCTTCGCCCGTGGGCCGCCCGGCGGCCGCGCGAGTCGTAGCCGTTGCCGCCTCGCGCGCGAGGTGCCTGGCCTGCATCGTCGCCAGCCCGCGCCTGCGCGAGTCACGCGCGCGCACGATCGAGCAAATGTCGCTGATCAACGTGCTGCGTCGGTTCGCGGAGACTGGGGCAGACTAGATTCTGCGCCGCCGCTGCCACTCTGCTGGATCGCGACTCACATGGAGTACCGCAAGAATGACGACGACATCGGGCTCGACCGCGAAGTAGACGGAATAGGGAAAGCGGCGGAGTAGAGCGCGCCGAATTCCAGACTCGAGCTCTCGATATCTGAGAGGATCCGCGCCGATCCGATCGTAAGTTTTGCTGAGGTGACCGAGAAACTCTCGACCGAGCCCGGTTCTTTCTGTCTCATACCAGTGGTACGCGGCCGCGACGTCGAGGTCGGCTCGCGGCTCGGCTACCAGCCGATACTCGGTCACCGATCGGGACTTGTCAGGTTCCGGAGCACATCATGAGCGGGCCGTGCGCGGATCGGATCTCGCCGATAGTCCGCAAGTCGTTCCCTGGCGAGCCGAAGATGGGACTTCGGCACTGGCAGCTGCTTGGGCCCCTGCGCGATACGATCCCAAAGCTTTTGCAGGTAGCGAATCTGCTCGGCCTTAGACAGCGTTTTGAAGCCCGCCGGCTCAGTGACGGCAGTACGTCGCGTTGGCCGCTTGGTTTTGCGCGGTCCTGAAGCCATGAGTCAATCTACGCAGCCGGGAGTGATCACGTCAACGTGCCCGTGGGGATACAGCCGCCAAGGCGTCAGCCGAGCTAGCCCGATCGCGGCGGCGTTCGCCCGAGCGTCTGAAACACGTCAGCCACCGGCTCGGCGCCCAAAAAGCTCCGCCGCAGCTGCGGGGTGACGAGCTTCGCGGCGATCGACTCGATCGTCTGCGCTGCCGCGGTCAGCTGGGCCTCGGCCTCCCGGTCCCGGCCGAGCCTGGTGAGCACCTGGCCGAGAGCCGCTTGCCCGATCCAGGATTCGCGCGCCGTCCCGAGCATGCGCGCCTGATCCAGCGAGGCCGTCGTGGCTCGCACGGCGTCCTCGAGCCGTCCCTGCGCCGCCAGGATCGCACCTTGGAGTCTCATGGCACGCGCCGCGTGCTTGCGCTGGCGGCATTGGGTCGCGGCCTCGAGCGCACGCGAGGCCCAGGTCCACGCCTCCTCGTACTTGTCCTCGGCGAGCGACAGTTCGCCGCGCGACCTCCACAGAGAGCTCTCCCACGTCCACCGGCCCCAGTTGTCGAGCTCACGAAGCGATTCCGCCTCGCGAAACGCCCGTTCGGCGCTCCCGTGATTGCCACGGTACAGCTGCGCGAGACCGAGCTTCCAGAGCGAGTGACCGCGCGGCTCGGGCCACGGCCAGAGTCGCCGGCTCGTCTCGTCACCCTCGGTGTTGAGCCGGATTGCTTCGTCGAGATCGAAGATCTCGAGGGATACGCCGCCGAACAGGTTTGGAAGGCGCGCAAGGTAAAGCTTGTCGCCGGCGGCCTCTGCGTATTCGCGCAGACTCCGGTAGTGCTCCAGCGTGCCCTCGTAGTCGCCCCGGGCCAGAGCGGCGTGGCCCAGGTGATAGAGCGCGAGGCCCACCAGATAGCCAGAATGCTCGCGGCGCGCCAGCTCGAGCCCCTCGTGGAGATGCCCGACTGCCACGTCGTACTCGCCGTGCCACTCGAGCTGCCGGCCGGCGAACGTGAGGCACTGCGCCAGAAGACGGGAATCGCCGACCTCGCGAGCAAGACGTACCGCTTCGGACGAGTCGCGCATCGCCTCGACGACTGGCCCATAGACGCCGCCTCTCGCCTCGCCGCGCAGAGCGTGGCAGCCCGCCTGGCCGGCCGTGTCCCCGATCTCGGTCGCGATCGCGAGGGCCCTGTCCACGGTCGCCAGGACCTCGCCGATCTTGTGGCCCCAGTTGTAGACGTTGGCCAACCCGAGGAGTGTCGCCACTTCCTGCTTTCGGTCGCCGAGCCGGCGGATGAGTGCCAGGGCCCGCTCGAACTCCGCCACCGCCGCCTCGAACTCGGCCAGGATGAAGAGGGCGCCGCCGAGCTTCTCGTGAACGGTCGCCAGCTCCCGGTCGCCCGGCGCCGGCCGCGCGCGACCGGCGACCTCCAGCGCCTGCGCATAGTGCCTGCGCGCCTCCGCGCTCGCGAACGCGTGCGCGGCGCGGTCACCGGCGAGGACGCTATAGCGAAACGCTTCGTCCCATTGCTCACCCTCGACGAAGTGGTGCGCCAGCTCCGCGTAGTGCTCGGCGAGGCGATCCGGATAGAGCTCTTCGATCGCGCGACCGACCGCTCGGTGGATCTCTTTCCGGCGCTGGACGAGCAGGCTCTGGTAGGCGACATCCTGGATCACCGCGTGCTTGAAAATGTAGGCCGGCTCGGGCAAGAGCCCTTGCTCGTAGATGATCTCGAGCGCCTTCAATTCCTGAAGGAATCCCTCCAGCTCGCCGGTGAGTCCCGCGATCCGCTCGAGCAAGCGGCGCAGGAACTGACGGCCGATCACCGAGGCGAGCTGCACGGTGCGCTTGCCCGCCTCGCCGAGCCGGTCCAGGCGCGCCATGATGATGTCGTTGATCGTGTCCGGGACCGCGACGTCCCGGATCGGTCTCACGACGCGAAAGCCGCCGTTGTCGCGCTCGAGGATGCCGAGGTCGAGAAACGTCTTGGCGACCTCCTCGACGAAGAGCGGGACGCCCTCGGCCTTGTCGAGCAGCGCCTTCATCACGTCGGGCGGGAACCGCTCGACGCCGAGCATCCGCCCGGCCATGGTGAGGGCTTCCGCTTCCGACAGCGGGCTGAGCGTGATCGTCGTCTGAAAGCTGCGCGTGCCGAAGGGCGGTGAATAGCCGAGGCGATGCGTCGCGACGACGAGGATGCGTGTCGCGGTCACGCTGTCGATGAGCGCGGCGAGGTAGGCTTCCGTACTCGTGTCGACCCAGTGAAGGTCCTCGAACACGAACACCAGCGGCCGGCGCATCGCGCCGCGCAGGGACATCGTGAGCACCGCGTCGAAGGTGCGCTTTCGGCGCTGCGCGGCATCCATGGCGATGACGGCGGGATCTCCGGGATCGACCGAGAGGAGATACCGCACGAACGGCACATGCGGCTCGAGTCCGCCCAGCCGGCGCATCCCGTGCTCCACCTTCGCGATGATCTCGGGCTCGCCGTCGAACTCGTCGATACGGAAGTTCTCACGGAGCTGGTCGACGACGGGCAGGAGCGGGCTGGACTGACCGAACGAGATGCAGCGGCCCTCGAGCCACGTCGTGGGCTCGCGCGCCGCCGCGAGCCTGCGCTGGAACTCGAGCAGGAGCCTCGACTTCCCGATGCCCGCTTCGCCGGCGACGAACACGACCTGCCCCCGGCCCTCCCGGGTTCGAGTGAACAGTTCCATGAGTGTGGCGATCTCTCGGTCTCGTCCAACGAGGGGCGTGAGGCCGCGCTCGCTCTCGATGTCCAGCCGTGCCTTGCGGCCGCGCGCCCGCAGGACCTCGAACGCCTGGATCGGCGCGTGCCCCTTCACGGACAGCTCGCCCAGATCGCGCGTTTCGAAGTAGCCGGAGATGAGCCGCGACGTCGACGCGCCGGCGAGCACGCTGCCCGGGCTTGCGTTCTGCTGCAGGCGGGCGGCCACGTTGGTGGTGTCACCGACCGCCGTGTAGTCCATCCGGAGATCGTCGCCGATCTTGCCCACGACGACCGGTCCCGTGTTGAGACCGATTCGCATCTCGAGGCTCCGGTCGAGACGCGGCGCCAGCTCGCGGCTCAGGTCACGGACGCCGCGCTGGATCGCGAGGGCGGCGTGAGCGGCGCGCCGGGGCGCGTCCTCGTGCGCGATCGGCGCGCCGAACAAGGCCATGACCCCGTCGCCGGTGTACTGATTGATCGTGCCCTCGAACCGGTGCACCTCGGTCGCGATCATCTCGAAGCAACGATCGACGATGGCGTGGACCTCTTCGGGATCACGTCGCTCGGCGAGCGCGCTGAATCCGGCCAGATCGGCGAACAGCACCGTCACTTGCCGCCGCTCGCCCTCGATGGCGGACCGGGTCTTGAGGATCTTCTCGGCGAGGTGTTTGGGCGTATATCCGGCCTGGGCGCGAGCCGGCGGCGCCGGCGCGCCCGACGACAGCTGATGGCCGCACTCATTGCAGAAGCGACTACCGGGAAGATTTGAATGCTGGCAGGCAGGGCAAATCGCGTCCAGCCGTACGCCGCATCCGCGACAGAACTTGGCGCCCGACGGGTTCTCGGTCCCGCAACCCGGGCAGTTCATCGTCGCGATGATACCTCAGTCGAGCGGCACGTCGGGGACAGGCGCGCGGTGGAGCGCCTGTTTCGTCATTCAACGCTGTTCGAGCGCTTCGCGGGACTGGGTTCGTTGACCGAGCTGTACTTGACTCAGTGGCACCTTCGGCGTGAACCGCAGAACGATGAAATCGCCGAGCGGCGAGCTCGCCCCTTCGCGAATTCTCCGCGTTCTCACGTGACGGCGATCGGCCGGCTTCCGCCCGGGTACCGCGCGACGGTCAGCGACTCGCCGGTCCACGATTACTTCCACGCGAGCCGTGTCCGCGAATGAGAATCTGAGACGCTCGTAGAGCGCCGCGTGGCCTCGGCTCACGACGATGAGCACCTCGGCCCCGGGAAACGATCGCGAGGGCAAGGACTCGAGCAGCTGGGCCTTGTGGTGCGCGCAGACACCGTGCGTCGGCAGCGGGTTTTCCAGGGGTTCTTTCTCGCCCAGGTAGCCGAGGTGGCCTTCGCGGCAGCACCACGCGCATAGGATCTTCATCTCGAACACACCAGATTGCGAACGTAGTGCCACTGGGTTCGGCGTCCGCTAAGAACTGGAAAACCCGCGTTTGGCGGGCTTTCGTACCGCCGGGCTGGACCACCGGAGCTATTCTTCAGGCGGCGATTCGGGCGAGACGCCCGATTTTCCGCGTACCTGTGCCCGGAAGGGGCCGAGGCGCTAAGGGAGCGTGGTCCCTAGGCAGGCGATGTGCGGTACGCTGGGTCGACCCCTGGATACGCCCGGGGCTCGGGGGAGGCGCAGTCACCGGCATGAAGGATGCGATGAGCTGGCAGCGACCATACAGAGAGCTCAATCCGACGATCGAAGAGCTGGTCGTCAGAGTGCTGGAAGAAGGTAAGGGCGCGGCGCATAAGCCCGAGTGGCAAACGCTCGGCAACGTCACGCAGCTCGACTGCCACAATCCCCTCTGTCAGCGTGGCGGCGTCGACCTCAAACACACCCTGCGTGAAATGGTCGCCACCCGGCGCGCGGAGCTGGAGAACGTCAAGATGTGCCGCGGCACCGAAGGGGGCGGGCCCAGCGTGGCTCCACGCCACTGCCTGAATCGCTTCGCGTTCCGCATCTCGCTTGCCTACAAGGTGGACGGCACGTAGTGACGCCGCGGGTCATAGACGCCGACGGCCATGTTCTCGAGCCGGCGGACACATGGCTCAAGTACCTCGACCCGCACTACCGTGACCGCGCCATCCGCATCGACCGAGACGATCAAGGGCTCGAGGTCCTGCTGATCGACGGCCAGCCGCTGAAGACCCTCCGCGGCCAGCTCGGCGCCCTCGGCGGCATCGACATGGACACGGCCAAGCTCCTGACCCGCGGCCAGATCAGCTATGCGGAAGGGAGCCCGCCCGGCTCGTACGATCCCGCCGCTCGGCTCCGCGTGATGGACGGCGAAGGCATCGACGCCGTCCTTCTCTACCCGACCATCGGGATCTGCTGGGAGGGCCACGTCACCGACGGCGCCCTCGCGACCGCCTACACGCGCGCCTACAACCGCTGGCTGGCCGAGTTCTGTCGCGCCGAACCCACGCGCCTCTATCCGGTGGCGCACATCTCGCTCCTCGATCCCGAAGGTGCGGCCGAGGAGACGATCCGCGCGCGCAAGGACGGCTGCGTCGGCATCTACCTCTCGCCGGACTTGGCCGCACGCGGCGGGCGGCACTTCGACGATCCGATCTTCGCGCGGTTCTGGGAGACGGCGCAGGACCTCGAGATGCCGGTCGGCTTCCACGTCGTCGTGCGGGACCGGCAGTGGTTCAGACAATGGCAGCGGCGGGACCCTTCGGACGGTCTCTTCAGCATCGTCTTCCTCGCCATCGACGTCATGGCCGCGTTCACCCAGATGCTGAGCGCGGGCATGTTCGAGCGCTACCCGCGCCTGCGGTGCGTTGTGCTCGAGGCGGGATCGAACTGGATCGCCGCGTGGCTCGATCGGCTCGACCACAAGTACCGCGTGCTCGCCCACCAGACACCGATCCGCATGGCGCCGAGCGAGTACTTCCGCCGCCAGTGTCTTATCTCGGCGGACCCCGACGAGTCGGTGACCGCCCAGATGATCGAGCACCTCGGCGCCGACTACTTCGTCTGGGCCTCGGACTATCCGCACATCGACGCGTCGTTCGGAGTCGTGCGCGAACTGAAAGAGCGACTCGCGCCGCTGCCGGAAGAGGCGCGCCGCAA
>WNFK01101034.1_pt1 | contig 10341 bp, 16 predicted proteins | sample 5400281 | NCBI WGS metagenome assembly WNFK01 (sample SAMN13153350, study PRJNA577476) | soil metagenome | isolation source: 20 cm soil on Douglas fir-dominated hillslope | place: USA:California | collected 2013-09-17
AGATCGACCATGTTCGGCGCGAACGGCGTATCGTTCTCGTACAAGGCGATCAACGCCTTCCAGCAAAACGACGCCAAGGGGTGGAAATGCAGCGTGAGCAACATTCGATCTCCTTATGTAGCAGGCGCATAGCGCAGGATGACGATGCCGGTAGATAACGCCCGCGTGTCGAGAAGTTTCAGTTTCACGCGCTCGCCTTGCTTGAACAGCGGCGTGCCGCCGCCGAGGATGATCGGGTTCACGGCAACGCGGAACTCGTCGATCAGGCCATGCGGCATCAGACTTGCCGCGAGATCGGCGCTGCCGAACAGCAAGATGTCCTTGGCACTTTCACGCTTCAATCGTGCCACCGTTTCAGGCACATCGGCGTTGAACATCCGGGTGTTGTTCCAATTGGATTTCGGCAGCGTGCGCGAGAACACAAATTTCGGCAGCGCGTTCATGAAGTCCGCGACCTCGCCGGTCGCGTTCGGCCAGTGGTTCGCCATCAGTTCGTAAGTCACACGGCCGAACATCAGTCCGCCGGCGGCCCTGCCCTGCTCGATCGAGAGTTTTTCGAGTTCGTCGCCCCAGACGTCGAAATGCCAGGAGATATCGCGGTTGGGCCCTTCGACGAAACCGTCGAGCGTCATCAGGTTCCACATGATCAGCTTCGCCATTGCGTTTCCTTTCTAACCGCTTGCATATTGCAACTGGTTGTATCCTGAGATAACTGGTGCAATATTGCAAGCGGTCTTTTCGTGGCGTTTCGCCGCATGTTTGGATACCGCCCATGGACGAAGCCCAGCGCTCCGGCTGCCCGATCAACCTCACGTTAGAGGTGGTCGGCGACAAATGGAGTCTCCTGATCATCCGCGACATGATGTTCGGCAACCGGCGGCATTTTCGCGAGCTGTTGACCAAATCCGAGGAAGGCATTTCCTCCAACATCCTCGCCGACCGGCTGAAGACGCTGCTCGACCAGGGCATCATCACCTGGGCTGACGATCCCAGCCACAAGCAGAAGGGGATCTATTCGCTGACCGAACAGGGCATCGAACTGCTGCCGATTCTGGCGCAGATGTCGGGCTGGGGATTCAAATATCTGCCGGTGAGCGAGGAACTCGGCATCCGTGCCAAGCTCTTGAGCGAAGGCGGTCCGAAAATGTGGGCCGAGTTTATGGACGAGCTGCGCGAGACCCATCTCGGCGTGAAGCGACGCAAGCAGACGGGGCTGAGTGTGGGCGAGCGGCTGCAGAAGGCGTATGAGAAGGTGGTGGCAAGGAAGGGGAAGAAGTGAGGAGCGGATTTACGACGCGGCTTGCAAGGTCTCGCACCTCAGGATGACGGCACTCACACCGCCTCCCAGCGCCGCACGGTTTCCGTGGCGCCTTCCATCGTGGCTTCGAAAATCGGCGACGCCAGCACCGCGTGGATGTGAAGCGTGACGTTGCCCGAATTGCGGAAGCCGTGCATGCGTTCCGCCGGCACGATCAGCGACTGGCCGGCCGACACGGTGACGCGCTGTTCCTCCATCCACATCTCGGCTTCGCCGTCGCGCACGGTCAGCACCTCCTCCACGGGATGCGAATGAGTCGGCGCGCCGGCGCCGGGCGCGATCCATTGCTCGAAGATACAGAGTTGTGCCGCGCCATTGCCGGCCGAAACCAGCATGCGGGTTTCCACGCCCAGCCGCCATTGCTCAGGCAGCATGTCCCTGACATCGACGACGATCATTGAACCGGCCCCTTCACTGCCATGACTGCCCGCTTCTTTCACCTGTGAGAGCGTGCCCCGGATCCTGCGCGGCGCGCAAGCGATGCGCGTCAACGGAACCATGCTGCACCGCGGCCGGGACAGGCCGGATGGCTTGGGTTATAGAGGCGCACCTTGATCAATCGCCGATGGACCGTCCCATGACCCCCTCCCCGCAAAAAGTCGCGCTGGTAACCGGTGCCGCACGTGGCATCGGGCTTGCGGTCGCGAAACGGTTTCTCGCCGAGGGCTGGTGCGTGGCGCTGCTCGATATCGAGGGCGAACTGTTGTGGAAGAGCGTCGAGGCGCTTGCCGCTGCCGGACATACGCTGGGGCTGCACTGCGACGTCTCCGACGCGAAGGCCGTTGCGAGCGCTGTCGCCGAAATCGAGCGGCGCTTCGGCCGGCTCGACGCGCTCGTCAACAATGCCGGCGTCGCGGTGTTCGCGCCGCTGCTGGAGACGTCCAACGACGACTGGAAACGCGTACTGGAGGTCAATCTGACCGGACCGTTCCTGTGCACCAAGGCGGCCGCCCCCCTGATGCGCGAGCACGGCGGCGGCGCGATCGTCAACATTACCTCGATCTCGGCGGTGCGGGCCTCGACCTTGCGCTCGGCCTACGGCACCAGCAAGGCCGGGCTCGCGCATTTGACAAAACAACTCGCCGTCGAACTGGCGTCGCTCGGCATTCGCGTCAACGGCGTCGCGCCCGGTCCGGTCGAGACCGCGATGGCGAAGGCCGTTCACACCCCTGAAATCCGCGCCGACTATCACGACACGATCCCACTGAATCGTTACGGCCTGGAGGAAGAACTGGCGGAGGCGGTGTTCTTTCTATGCAGCGACCGCTCAAGCTACATCACGGGACAGATCCTCGCCGTCGATGGCGGCTTCGACGCCGCCGGCATCGGGTTGCCGACGCTGCGCGGCGAGAGACGGAACGGTTAAGTTCCAAAAAAGGATGCACCGAATGGCCTTGCGATGCGCGGCAATGAAATTTTCCGCGTCTGCATAATTTGCGGCAGAGATCTGCAAAAAAAGCATTTGTCTGCCGCCCTCCCCGACTGTACAAGCCGGTAGCTTCTTCTCCCACCTGAAGAGGCTTCAATGAACGACTTGCATACGTGGCTTTCGCAACAGCACCACGGATTGCGGACCTTCCGCACTTTCCAGCAAAAACTAGATGATGTCAGCAAGAGCGACCCCGAGCAACGCGCTTTGTGTCGGCTATTGAATACTGTCGTCGGCAGCTATGTCGATACTTTTGATGAAGAGCCCTTGCCGGTCGCGGTCGCGGATCTCGCTTACTGTCGCCTGCTCGAACTGGTGGCCAGCCTGGACTTCAGCGCAAGCGCCGACCGGCGCCTGGCCGACATCAACCGTGTGGCAGCCTGCGATTTGCGGCATTAGAGCGGGATGACTTTTCTTCGAATCGTCATCCCGCTCTATCTTTTTGTTTGAGCATGATCTCCGCGCAAACGCTTCGCGTTTGTCGCGAGGGAAAACCGGTTCCCACCCATCGGGTCGTGGCCCGAGGGCATGCTTTTCCGGATCATGCTCTAAGCGTCCTGACAGCGCTGGTTGACCGCGACGACGCGCCAGCCGCTCTCGAGACGATCGATCCGCGTCACCGAGAGCGGATCGATCACAAAGCGCAGCGCGCCGTCGGGATTAAGATCAAGCGCGATGGCGAGCGCGGCGCGGATCGTACCGGAATGCACGACGAGCACGACATCGCCCGCCGGCAACGGTGCCAGCCCTGCATCCGCGCGGGCAATCTGATCGACAAAACTTTCGCCACCGGGCGGCCGGTTGCTGGCCGGGGATTTCCAGAAATCCTGGTAGGCGTCGCCAAGCTCGGCGACGAGATCGTTGTGCCGCCGTCCGGTCCAAACCCCGAAATCCTGTTCACGAAAGGCGGGCTCTATGACCGGATCGAGCCCGAGGCTAGCTGCGGTTTCCCGTGTCCGCCGCGCCGGACTGCTGACCGCAAAAGCATTTTTGGGCAATCGCGCCTTCAGCGCGGCGAAGGCTGCGGCGTCGCTGGTATCAGCCGGCGCGTCCGGACCATGGATGACACCGCGCGGCCCGTCGACCCGGGCGTGCCGGATCAGCCAAAGATTTGTCTCGGTGCCCATCGATGACGCTCAAGCCAGCCGCGCGGCGAGCAGCACGAGGATGGCCGTCTCGCCGAGTTGCTCGGCGCCGCCGAGCACATCGCCGGTCTGGCCGCCGATTTGCCGTTGCGCCAGCCATGCCATGCCGATCGCCACGGCGGCCGCCACCAGTGCCGCCCACAGCGCGTCGCTCCCCGGCAGCGCCAGCAAGGCAACAACAAGCGCAAATGCCCCCGCAATTCCCGCCGTCGCGAGATCGGGCCTGCCCGCGTTGGCAGCCAATCCGTCCTGACGCGCGTAAGGCAGGCCCATCGACATGACCGGCAACACGCCCCTCGCCAGCGCATGCGCCGCGATCAGGCTTTGCACGACAATGGCATCCGGAAGCGCTGCCAGCGCGGAAAGTTTGGTCACAAAACTCACCATCAGGATCAGCGCACCATACGTGCCGAGCCGGCTGTCGCGCATGATTTCAAGCTTCGCTGCGGGGTCGCGGCCGCCGCCGAATCCATCGGCGACATCGGCAAGTCCATCCTCGTGCAGCGCGCCGGTCAGGATCGCACTCGCCCCCAAGGCAAGCGCCGCCGCGGCGAGGTCGGGCACGCCGATCGCCCGCATGCCGAGAAAGAGCAGGCCCACTGCGCCGCCGATCGCGGCGCCCACCAGCGGAAACATCCGGTGCGCGCGGACAAAATTCGCGGGCATCGGCCCTATCGGATGCGGCATCGGCAGCCGGGTCAGGAATGCGACGGCGGTTCGAAGGTCGTCGAGCCAGTCATTCATGGTAGAGAATCCGAAGGAATCATTGGTTCGCGACCCACTCGACAAGGGAATCGCATGCAGTTCGATAGTCTAGACGATATCCGCGCCTTCTGTCGCGATCTGCCCGTCGGCGACGTGCACGCGGCCGACGTCGCAACTCTGCGGCAGCAATCGCTCACCAAGCCACCGGGAAGTCTTGGCCGTCTCGAAGAGCTTGCAATATGGCTGGCGCGCTGGCAGCGCCGCGAAATTCCGCAACTCGACCGCGTCACGATCGCGGTGTTTGCCGGCAATCATGGCATAGCAGCGCGCGGCGTATCGGCCTATCCGCAAGCAGTAACCGAACAGATGGTAGCGAATTTCGCGAGCGGCGGCGCGGCCATCAACCAGATCGCCAAACTTGCCGGCGCCGGGCTGCGGGTGGTGCCGATCGAACTCGACCGCCCGACGCGCGACTTCACGGTCGCGCCCGCGATGGACGTCGACGAATTTCTGGGCGCGGTCGACATCGGATATCGAACGGTGCCGCCGGACGGCGATCTGCTCGCGGTCGGTGAGATGGGCATCGCCAACACCACCACGGCGGCGACGCTGTGCGCGGCATTGCTTGGCGGCGGGGCTGCGCGCTGGGCCGGGGCTTTCATCGCGCGATATCGGGCGATCCGCTCGCAGTGGCAGCGGCGTTAGGCGGACGCGAACTCGCCGCCATCGCCGGCGCGATCCTCGCCGCGCGGCGTCATCACATTCCCGTGCTGCTCGACGGATTCGTCGCGACCGCGGCCGTCGTCCCGCTCGCGCGTCTGCAAGCAGGCATCCTGGATCATTGCCGCGCGGGACATGTCTCCGCCGAATCCGGCCACCGGGCGTTGCTTGGCGAACTCGGCCTCGATCCGCTGCTCGATCTCAACATGCGGCTCGGCGAAGCCTCAGGCGCGGGCGTCGCCATCCTGCTGCTGCGCGCGGCGCTGGCCTGCCATGGCGGAATGGCCACATTTTCCGAAGCCGGGGTCTCCGGCGCGGGCAAGTGACGAAACCTTGCCTCACGCTCTGCCATTGCTTATTTCATACGGTCATCGAGATGGAAGGAGCCGCGCATGATGCGACCGGCCGTCATGAAAGCCATTTTTCTCGCAACCATGCTGTGCGCGCTCATCTTGTCGCCGGCGCATGCCGAGGTTCGCATCCTCGCCAGCCCGGGCGGTCAGGTCGGTCCGTTCCTCGATCTGTTCGAGCGCGTGCGGGCCTCGGGCGAACGCGTCGTCATCGACGGACCATGCTTGTCGGCCTGCACGCTGGTGCTGAGCATGGTGCCCGGCGATCGCATCTGCGTGACCCGCAAGGCGATACTGGGATTTCACGCGGCGCGATCGGTCGACGCGCGTGGCCGGATGTACGCCGAGCCGGAAGCATCCGAACTTGTGCTGGAAGCCTATCCGGCCGCGGTCCGGGGCTGGATTCGCCGCCGCGGCGGCTTGAGCTCGCGCCTGCTGCTGTTGCGCGGGCGCGAGCTCACGGCGATCTATCCGGCCTGCCGGTAGACGATCATTGCTCCATCGGGCAGTTGACCATCCAGGGAATCCCAAACTGGTCGACGCACATGCCGAAGCCCTTGGAGAAGAAGGTCTTCCCAAACGGCATGTTGACGCTGCCACCCTCTGCCAGAGCCTTGAACCTGCGTTCGGCATCGGCGGGGTCCTCGACCTGCAGTGAGACCGAGAAGCCCTGCGGCTGGTGGAAGTGCCCGGGATACGCGTCGGACGCCATGATCACCTCGCCGTCGATCGATATCTTGGCGTGCATGATCTTCTTCTTCCATTCCGGCGGCGTCGGCATCTCTTCCGGCCCGCCCTCATAGGTCAGCATCGCCTCGATCTCGGCGCCCAGCACTTTTTGGTAAAACTTGAGCGCGGCTTCGCAATTGCCGTTGTAGAACAGATAGGGATTGACCTGCATCGCTGGCTCCTTGCTGGTTGATGTTTCGAATATCGGGTTACTTCTCGGTTAGTCTTTTCAGATTGGCGAGACCAATTTCAAAATCCTTGCCGACCATGCGGTCGATGTTCATCAGCACGTGCATGATCTTCGCCATGAACGGAACTGGACCATGCATGAGCCATGTGACGTTGGTGACATCGCCCTGCGGCAGCATTGTGAACTCGGCGGTGTTGTGGCCCTCGAACGGCGCGAAGAAATCGAGCTTGATGACGATTTTCGAAGGCGCCGAACTGTCGAGAATTTCCATGCGGCCGGAACCGACATTCTTGTTGCCTTGCCATGCATAGACCGCGCCCTTGCCGCTCGCCGTCCCGCTGTAGGTGCGCTTCATCGCGGGATCCTTGGTTTCGTAAGGCGACCAGGTTCCCCATTGATGGAAGTCGTTGATCAACGGAAATATTGCTTCCGGCGCCGCCTTGACCGTGGTCGCGCGCCGCACGGTGAACGTATTCGGCTTGGTCGCGGCGAGGATGAGCAGGATCGCGATGGCGATCGCAAGCACGACGGCGATGATGGCAATGATCTCGAACATGGCAAACTCCCTATTTGTGAATTGTCAGCGCGGCAAATCAACGCCGCCAGGGTATCAAGTCGCGCAAACTCCCATCGCGGAACCACAGCCCGCCCCACACCATCAGGCCCAGATAGAGCCCGAACAGCGTGTGGGTGAACAGCGGGCTGCCGATCCGCACATGCGATGCCATCGCGCCGCCGAGATAGCCAGTCAGCAGGATCGCGCCCAGGATCGAGGTCGGCGGGATCGCGTAGAGGACGGTGCAGGCGACGGTAATAACGCCGAGGGTTCGCGCCAGACTTTCGCTCGAACCATAACCCATCCTGTCCATCGTTTCCGTGACGACCGGCCAGGGCACCAGCTTGATGGCGCCATCGAACAGCAGAAACACAATGACGAGACCGCTGAGAACGCGGCCCAACCAGAGCATCGGTCTTGAGACCGCTGCGGTCTCGGCAATCGTCGACATGGCTTTCTCCTTGAATGAATCGTTGTCCGGAATGTCAAGGTTTCAGATCGATCGCGGCGCGGAAGCTGCCGTCCATGTAGAACGGCACCGATTCATGCTCATGCACGATGGTCCAGGCGCCATGGATTTTCCGGAAGCACAACGTCTGGCGAAACCACAGATCGACCTTTTGTCCATCGGTCTTGGTGCCTGTCATGTGGTTGAGGCCGTGACTGAAGGCGATGCCATCGTCAACCGCGATGGTGAGGTCGCGGAGTTCGCAGCCGAGCTGGCCTTGCCAGGTCGCAAACCAGGCTTCAAAGCCCTTCACATTTGCATCCGTGGCGATCAGCGGCGGTGCGAGCGAGAACTGTACGAAATCCTCCGCGAGATGGGATATCACGCCGCGGGCGTCCTTGTTGCGGAGCGCATTGGCCCGCTCGTCTATCAGGCTGCGGATTTTGGTTTCGTCGATAGTCTTGCTGTTTTGAATGTTCATCGCGCGTCTCCTTGGATGGATTGGTGATGCACAATCCCAGGACGAACGAGACGGGTGTAATCCGACAGAGGAGTGGAGATTTTTCCAATTTCGTCATGCCCGGCCTGTGCCGGGCATCCACGTCTTTCTTGTTGAGAGCGCTTGAAGACGTGGATGGCCGGGCATAGGCGAGCGGAAGCGACGCCGTCCTTCGGACGGCTAAGCCCGGCCATGACGGAAGTCCGCGGCTCTTACTTCCCCGCCTTCGCACCTTGCGGCTGGCTGTCGCGCATCAGCCGGTCGAGATGCATCCGGATGTGGGCAGCCTCCGCCGAGGTGTTGGCGAGCGCGATGGCGCGGTCGAATGCCACGCGGGCTTCTTCGTTGCGGCCAAGCTGCATCAGGAAGGCGCCGCGCACGCCGAAGAAATGAAAATAGTTCGAAAGCCGCGACGCGAGCGGCTCGATCATCTCCAGCGCCGCCTCGGGTCCGCGTACCTTGGACACCGCGACCGCGCGGTTCAGCGTCACCACCGGCGACGGCTGCATGATTTCGAGCGCGCCATAGAGCAGATCGATTTGCGTCCAGTCGGTGTCTTCGGGCTTTGCGGCGCGGGCATGCAATGCCGCGATCGCCGCCTGAATCTGATACGGCCCGCTCTGGCGATGGCGCATCGCCTTGTCGATCAGCGCCAGGCCTTCGGCGATCATCTTCTGATTCCAAAGCGAGCGATCCTGATCGTCGAGCAGCACCAAGGCGCCCTCGGCGTCGAAGCGCGCCGCCGCGCGGGCATGCTGCAGCATCAACAGCGCCGTCAGTCCCATGATCTCGGGTTCGCTCTGGAACAGCCGAAGCAGTAGCCGCGCCAGGCGAATGGCTTCCTCGCACAAGGGCGCGCGAATCTCGACGGTGTCCCCGCTGGCGGAGTAGCCCTCGTTGAAAATCAGATAGATCATGGCGGCGACGGCGGAAAGCCGCTCGGTGCGCTCCACGGCGCCCGGCGTCTCGAACGGCACGTCGGCGTCGGCGACGCGCGCTTTGGCGCGGGTGATGCGCTGCTCCATCGCCGCCTCGGTGACGAGAAACGCACGCGCGATCTGTTTCACCGTCAAGCCGGAGACGATGCGCAGCGCCAGCGCGGCGATAATGCGAACCGTCGAGCCGTTCGGCCAGCGCCTCCTCGGCGTCGTCGAGATCGGAAATCGCCTCGTCCTCGGGCAGCGGTTCCTGCTTGCGGTTCCGCCTGATGTCATCGATCGCGACATTGCGTCCGACCATGATCAGCCAGGCCGCCGGGTCGCGCGGCGGACCGTTCTGCGGCCAGCTTTTCAGCGCGCGCAGGCAGGCGTTCTGGAACGCCTCCTCGGCGGTGTCGAGATTACGAAAATAGCGCAGCAGCGCGCCGACCGCCTGGGGACGCGCCGAAGTCAGCGCGGCATCGATCCAGGCGGTGTCGGTCACGGCTTGATGCTCCCTGGATTCAGTACACCTACCGGGCGGATTTCATAAGCGCCGCCGGGATTGGCCGCCCCGAGATCGCGGGCGACGTCGAGCGCCTCGTCGAGATTCTTGCAGTCGATGACGTAGAAGCCGAGCAGCTGCTCCTTGGTCTCGGCATAGGGCCCGTCGATCACGAGCGGCGGATCGTCCTTGCGCAGTGTGGTCGCCGATGTCGTCGGCAACAGCCGCGCCACTGGCCCGAGCCGGCCCTGTTTTGTCAGCTTGTCCTGCACGACGGCAAGCTTCTTCATGACGGCGGCGTCCTGTTCCTTGGTCCAGGAACCGACGGTGTCTTCGTCGTGGTAGCAGAGGATGGCGTAGAGCATGGGGAGGGGTTCCCGTTTGATTGGAAGACGAATGAGTATGACGGTGGCCGACAGGGAAGGGAAATATTTTGCACAGACAACCCGGACCGGTAAGATCACTCGCAATTCCGCAAAGTAAAAGGCGAAAATCCGATGAATAGAGGTGCGCTCGCCCTGCTGGTGCGCGGCGGGTCCGCAAACTGGTCTCCCGAGCGATGGAAGAGCCGGTTCGACATCGTATGCAAGGACCGGCGCGTTTTGCTGCTACCGCAGGCGGGCATCGATCCAACGGAGGTTAACTACGCCGCGGTCTGGAAGCCGGGCCACGGCGATCTTGCCGCGTTTCCAAACCTGCGCGTCATTTTCAATCTGGGTGCCGGCGTCGACGCGCTGATGGCCGATTCGAGCCTGCCGAAAGTGCCGCTGGTTCGCGTGGCGGTCGGCGATCTCACCCATCGAATGACGGAATATGTCGTGCTTCACGTG
>WNFK01136573.1_pt1 | contig 10334 bp, 9 predicted proteins | sample 5400281 | NCBI WGS metagenome assembly WNFK01 (sample SAMN13153350, study PRJNA577476) | soil metagenome | isolation source: 20 cm soil on Douglas fir-dominated hillslope | place: USA:California | collected 2013-09-17
CCTGCGCGAGATCCTGGGCGGATGTCTCGGCGCGGATCCGCGCGCGCTAGCTTTCACCTATGGTGACAAAGGCAAACCGGCCCTCGCGGCCCCGGCCGGGGCCCTCGATCTGCAGTTCAGCCTCGCGCACTCGGCGCATCTCGCGCTGTACGCGGTGACGGTCGGCGGCCCGGTCGGGGTTGACGTGGAGCGGCTGCGTCCGCTGTCGGATATGGACCAGATCGCCGAGCGGACCTTTTCCCGCCAGGAGTGCGCGGCCCTGCGCGGGCTACCGGCGCCCCTGCGGCAGGCCGGCTTCTTCAACTGCTGGACGAGGAAGGAAGCCTACATCAAGGCGGTCGGCCTCGGCCTGTCCTATCCGCTCGAGCGATTCTCGGTATCGCTGGCGCCCGGCGTGCCGGCGCGGCTCGAGGCCGTGGAGATCGACCCCGCCCACGTGGAGGAATGGACGATGGCGTCGCTCGCGCCCCGCTCCGGGTTCGTCGGCGCGGTCGTGGTCGGGGCGCGGCCGGTCGAGCTGGTGTGCGAGCGTTTGGGAGAGGATCGGCGCTGACCGCGACGGTTGGCGCCCGATCACCTGCGACCAGCTCGTATCGCGGCTAGCCGCTCGCCTTCGCGACGGGAGCGCCCGCGGGGGCGGGGTGCCCGTTGTCGCCCACCGCGCACGCATCCGCCGCGGTCCGGTGGATCGACAGATCGGTGATGGTCGGGTGTTCGCCGCAGAGGGGGCACTTGGGGTCGCGACGCAGCTTGACCTCGCGAAAGCGCATGCCGAGCGCGTCGTAGGTCAGGAGCCGGCCGATCAGAGGATCGCCGATGCCGAGCAGGAGCTTGACCGCCTCGGTGGCCTGCACCACGCCGATGATGCCTGGGAGCACGCCCAGGACGCCGGCCTCGCTTCAGCTGGGGACCAGGCCGGGCGGCGGGGGAGTCGGGTAGAGGCAGCGGTAGCACGGACCCTGGTTCGGGGCGAGCACGGTGGCCATGCCCTCGAACTGGAAGATGGAGCCGTGGACGTTGGTCTTGCCTCCGAGATAGCAGGCGTCGTTCACCAGGTAGCGGGTGTCGAAGTTGTCCGAGCCGTCGATCACCAGGTCGTAGTCCTTGATGACGTCCATCACGTTGTCGACGTCGATGCGCATCGGCAGCGGGATGACGTTGACGTCCGGGTTCAGCGCCCGGATCATCTCGGTGCCCGACTCCACCTTGGGCCGGCCCACGTTCGCGGTGGTGTGGAGGATCTGGCGCTGCAGGTTCGACACGTCGACCACGTCGCCGTCCATGAGCCCGATCGTCCCGACGCCCGCCGCGGCCAGGTACACCGCGGTCGGCGACCCGAGCCCGCCCGCGCCGATCAGCAGCACCTTGGAGCGCAGGAGCTTGCGCTGGCCTTTCTCGCCCACCTGGTTCAGCAGGAAGTGCCGGCTGTAGCGCTGAATCTGCTCGGCCTGGAGGGGCCGGTCCTTCACCACCGGGAGGCCCGATTGCGCCCACTTCTGGAAGCCGCCCTGGAGGTTCGTGACGTTCTCGTAGCCCAGATCCTTGAGGGCCTTGGCCGCCAGCATCGAGCGGAGCCCGCTCTGGCAGTAGAGGACGATCGGGGTCGTGGGCTCGGCGGCCGCGCCGCCGATGCGGAATTCGAGGAAGCCCCGGCTGATGTTCGTGGCCGGCTCGATGAACCCGTCCCGGTACTCGTCGGGATCGCGCACGTCGATCAGGACCAGCGGCTCGCCCGCGTCGATCCGCTTCTTGACCTCGGCCGGTCCCTGCTCGGGCACCACGCTCCGAGCGTCCGCCAGCATCTCCTTCAGCGTCTTCATGTGCCGCTCCTTGGAGAAAGCCCCTGCCTTTTCAGCGAGTTCATATTACCACCAATTCCGGTCGGATCCTGCGATCCGTACTCGCCCCGCGCTCGTTCTCTGGGCAAGACTGCTATAATCAGCGACGAAATGAAAGCGCCAATCCTCTCATGACGACCCGCGACCCGATCGAGCTTTCCGACGCCGCCAAGCGGGCGATGGCCTTGCAAGACTACGGGCGGCCCCCGGAGATCGAGGGGGTCCAGCTCGTGGAGCTCAAGCGCTTCACCGACGATGGGGGCTCGTTCATGGAGTTGGCCCGGCTGGACCGCGGCGTGGCCTCCGCCTTCCCCGGCTTCGAGTGCCGCCAGGTCAACTACAGCGAGATGGATCCCGGGATCATCAAGGCCTTCCACATCCACCGGCGCCAGACCGACGTGTGGTTCGTGCCGCCCGACGACAAGATGCTGGTGGTCCTGCTCGACGTGCGGGCCGGCTCCAAGAGCCCGAACGCGCAGCGGCGAGTGATCCTGGGAGACGGCCACTCGCGCCTCCTGCGAATCCCCCCTGGAGTGGCGCACGGGGTGAAGAACCTCGGCCGGTCCCGCGGCCGCATCATCTATCTCGTCGATTTCCAGTTCTCCCCGGATCCGGATCAGACCGAGGAGGGTCGCCTGCCCTGGGACTTCGCGGGGGCCGACGTCTGGGACGTGGTGCGCGGTTAGCGAGTGAAGATCCTCGTCACCGGCGGCGCCGGCTTCATCGGCTCGAACTTCGTCCGGCACGTGTTGACCGCGCACCCGGACGACGCGGTCGTCAACCTGGACAAGCTCACCTACGCGGGCAATCTCGAGAACCTCCGTGATGTGGAGGCCGATCCACGCTACCGCTTCGTGCGCGGCGACATCTGCGACGGCGCCCTCGTGCGCGGGGCGATGCGCGAGGTGGACGCGGTGGTGCACTTCGCGGCGGAGACCCACGTGGACCGGTCGAACCTGGGGGCGGACGATTTCCTCCGCACCAACGTGACCGGCACCTTCACCCTGCTGGAGGCCGCCCGCGAGCTCAGGATGGGCCGATTCCTCTCGGTGAGCACCGACGAGGTCTACGGGAGCATCGCCGAGGGCGCCGCCCGCGAGGGTGACATCCTGAACCCGTCGAACCCCTACTCGGCCTCCAAGGCCGCCGCCGACCTGCTGGTGCGCGCGTACTGGACCACCCACCACCTCCCGGTGCTCGTCACCCGCAGCAGCAACAACTTCGGGCCCTACCAGTACCCGGAGAAGGTCATCCCGCTCTTCGTCACCAACGCGCTCGAGGACAAGCCGCTGCCGCTCTACGGCGACGGCAAGAACGTGCGCGACTGGCTCTACGTGCTCGACAACTGCGCGGCGATCGATCTGGTGCTCCGCCGGGGCCGGGAGGGCGAGATCTACAACATCGGCGGGAGCACCGAGGTGGAGAACCTGATCACGCCGGTCACCGACCGGCCCGGTCACGACCGCCGCTACGCCCTCGACTCGGCCAAGATCGGCGCGCTCGGCTGGGCCCCCGCCGCGAGCTTCGACGCCGCGCTCTCCGCGACCGTGGAGTGGTACCGCACCCACGAGACGTGGTGGAAGCCGATCAAGTCGGGCGCGTTCCGTCAGTACTACCAGACCCAGTACGCGGCCCGAGCTTGAGGTCGAGCCCGCCCCCCGCGGGCGGCTCGGGCATAATGCGCGGGGAGGTGGTCGCCATGAGTCGGTCGGTACTCACCTGGATCGCGGCGGCGCTGCTGGGCGTCGCCTTTTCCGCCGTCGCCCCCGCCGCTCCACGCGACGTCGACCGCCGCCTCGAGCCCTCCCGGGTCTCCCCGCTGCCGAGCCAGGTCCGCCGGGTCGAGCCCGCGGTGGTCGGCATCCGGGTCGAGGTCGAGCCCGATCGGCCGTCCGCGGCCACGCTCGGAGTCGAGCGCGCGGGCAGCGGGGTCATCTTCGACGCCGAGCAGGGCTACGTGCTGACGGTGAGCTACCTGCTGCTCGACGCCGAGCGCATCCAGGTCTCGCTCCGTGACGGCCGCAAGGTGCCCGCGCGGCTGACCGGGCTCGACCTCGAGGCCGGCCTCGGAGTCGCACGCCTCGAGGGCGCCGGCCCGTGGCCGGCGGCCACCCTCGGCGACTCGCGCGCGGTGGCCGCGGGGGACGTCACCGGGACGGTGGGCGTCTCCGACGAGGGCGACCTGGTGGCCACCGCGAGTCGCGTGCAGTCGGTGCGGTCGTTCGCGGCCGCGTGGGAGTACATGCTGGATCGCGCCTTCATCGTGATCCCGCACAACGCGGCCTTCGGCGGGGCGGCGCTCGTCGACACCGCCGGACGCGTGATCGGCGTCACCTCGCTGCGTCTCGGGGAGGCGCCCCACGTCAACCTCGCCATCCCGATCGAGCAGTTCCTGGCCGTCAAGGACGAGCTGATCGCGCGCGGCCGCGTCACGAGCCGCGCGCCGCGCCCCTGGCTCGGCCTCTACACCGAGCCCGGGGCGGGCGGGCTACTGGTCTCGGGCCTCTCGCCCCTGAGCCCGGCCCGCGCGGCGGGGTTGCGCCCCGGCGACGTCATCGTCCAGCTGAACGGGCGCCAGGTCGCGAGCCGCGAGGATTTCTACCGCACGCTGTGGCAGGCGGAGGTGGGTCGCGACGTCCAGGTGACGGTGGAGCGCCCGGGAGGCCGCCACGCGATCACGGTGCGCCCGGTGGATCGCTACCGTTTCTATCGCACTTCCGACAAGTAAGTTGGGCTCCAACTAGGTTAGGCTCTTAGCCATGAAGGGTGTCGACACCTACCAGGGCCGCGGTCTCATCGCCGACCCGATCCACCAGTACATCCTCTATACCCGGCCGGAGGGGACCCCCGGCGAGTCGACCGAGCAGGACCTGATCGACTCCCCGTGGATGCAGCGGCTGCGCCGGGTACCGCAGCTGCAGTCGGCGCGGTGGGTCTTCCCCGCCGCCGAGCACAGCCGCTTCCAGCACTCGCTGGGGGCGATGCACCTCGCGGGGCGCTTCGCGCTCCAGCTCCACCGGTCGCTCCAGGCCGAGTTCGCCGACGCGCCCTCCGCGCCGCTCTTCGAGGAGCTGATGCGGGTGGCCGGGCTGCTCCACGACGTGGGCCACGGACCCTTCGGCCACTTCTTCGACGACAATTTCCTCGCCGACTTCGACCTCACCCACGAGAAAGTCGGCCAGCGTATCATCCGGGAGGAGCTGGGCGACCTCATCCGCGGCCTGCGGCGCAGCCCGAGCGGGCCCTTCGAGGACGGCGAGCGCATCGACCCGGAGTGGATCTGCTACCTCATGGGCAAGAGCTACACCGTGCCCACCGCCGAGCACCCTCGCTGGCTCGCGCATCTCAAGCCGCTGCTCTCCGGCATCTACACCGCCGACAACATGGACTACGTGCTGCGCGACTCCTACATGTGCGGGGTCGCGGTGGGGCCGATCGACATCGAGCGGATCATGTACTACTCCTTCTTCAGCGAGAAGGGGCTCACCCTCGATCGGGGCGGGATCCAGGCGTTCATCATGTTCCTGAACGCCCGCTTCTACCTCTACACCAACGTCTACTATCACCGCACCACGCGGGGCATTGACCTCCACTTGAAGGAGATCTTCCGGGAGACCATGAAGCTGGTCTTCCCCTTCGACCTGAACAAGGAGCTCCAGCCCTACCTCAACATGACCGAGTGGACGCTGCTGGAGGAGGTCGCCCACTGGGACCACTCGGACGACCCGGACCGCCGGGCCCTCGGTCGCGAGTGGCGCCAGGTGCTCGACCGCCATCTCAAGTGGCGCATGTCTCACGAGGTGGTGCTCGACCTCTTCGAGCCGCGGCGGGGCCAGAGCTTCATGAAGGCGGAGGAGGTCGAGCAGCGGGTGCGCGAGCTCTTGCCGCCCGGACTCCACGCCTTCCCGTTCAAGATCGACATGGCCCAGCAGGACCCGCGCCCGCTCAACCCGATCGGCATGCAGGACCGCCAGATCTACATCTACGACGCGGCCTCGCGCACCGTGTCGGCGGAGCCGCTCAAGGAGCTGCTGAAGTACCTGCCCGGCAAGGTCGCCCAGTGCCGGATCTTCGCCATGAGCCACGAGCACGACCAGCGGCTCGCCGCCGCGCTCGAGCAGGCCCTGGGGGAAGACCGGCCCGCCCACCCCACCAACCTCTAACCGAGTCGAAGGACAGGCGTCATGGAAAAGTTTCGCGGCGTGGACTACTACGGCATCGACGATCTCCTGACCGAAGAGCAGCGCATGATGCGGGACGCGGTCCGCGACTGGGTGGAGGCGAAGTTCCTCCCCGTGGTGAGCCAGCACCACCGGGACGGCACGTTCCCGATGGAGCTCGCGACGGATCTCGGCGAGATGGGGGTCTTCGGGGCCACCCTCACGGGCTACGGCTGCGCGGGCCTCGACCACGTGGCCTACGGGCTCATCATGCAGGAGCTGGAGCGCGGCGACTCGGGCCTGCGCTCGTTCGCCTCGGTGCAGAGCGGGCTCGTGATGTACCCGATCCACAGCTACGGCTCCGACGCCCAGAAGGACCGCTGGCTCCCCCGCCTGCAGTCCGGCGAGGCTCTCGGCTGCTTCGGCCTCACAGAGCCCGACCACGGCTCCGATCCCGGCTCGATGAAGACGCGGGCGGTCAAGAAGGGGAACGAGTACGTGCTGAACGGAACCAAGCTCTGGATCACCAACGGCTCGGTGGCGGACGTGGCGGTGGTCTGGGCCAAGGGCGACGACGGCGAGATCGGCGGCTACCTGGTGGAGAAGGGGACGCCCGGCTACAGCACGCTCGACATCCACGGCAAGTTCTCCATGCGCGCCTCGATCACCTCGGAGCTCGCGTTCGCGGACTGCCGCATCCCGCTCGAGAACAAGCTGCCCGGGGTGAAGGGGCTCAAGGGCCCGCTCTCCTGCCTGTCCCAGGCCCGCTACGGCATCGCGTGGGGGGCGATCGGGGCCGCGATGAGCTGCTACGACTGGGCGCTCCAGTACTCCCAGCAGCGCATCCAGTTCAACAAGCCGATCGGCTCCTTCCAGCTCGTGCAGCAGAAGCTCGTGTGGATAATCACCGAGATCACCAAGGCTCAGCTCCTCTGCTGGCGGCTCGGCCAGCTGAAGGACGAGGGGCGCGCGCGGCCGCAGCAGATCTCGATGGCCAAGATGAACAACGTGCAGATGGCCCTCGACGGGGCGCGCCTGGCCCGCGACATCCTGGGCGCGGCCGGCATCGTCGACGAGCACCCGATCATCCGGCACATGATGAACCTCGAAACCGTCAACACGTACGAGGGCACGCACGACATCCACACCTTGATCGTCGGGCGGGACATCACGGGCCTGGACGCCTTCGGCATCTGAGGCCTGGTGTAGCATAGGGGCCTATGACTCCAGATCCGTCCTCGCCCGCGATCGCGCTGCCCGCGCCGCTGGGAGCCGTGGTGCCCGCGGAGCGCGCCCGCCCTGACATGCGCCTGCTCGGCCTCCTGGCCCTGGGTCACATGGTCATCGACATCAACCAGGGCTCGCTGCCCGCCATCCTTCCGGTCGTGAAGGACGCGCTCAACCTGTCCTACGCCGCGACCGGCGTGATCGTGCTGACCGCCAACATCACCTCGTCGATGATCCAGCCGCTCTTCGGCTACCTGGCCGACAACACCGCCCGGCGCTGGCTGCTGCCGCTGTCGGTGCTGTTGTCGACGGTCGGGCTCGCCTTCATCGGGCTGGCTCCCTCGTACGCGGCGGTGCTCGCGCTGGTGATGGTCACCGGCTTCGGAGTGGCCGCCTTCCATCCGGAGGGGTATCGCACCGCCACCGCGGTGGCGGGGGAGCGCAAGACCACCGGCGTCTCGATCTTCTCCACCGGGGGTAACATCGGCATCGCGCTGGGCCCCCCGTTGATGACCGCGCTGCTCATCGGCTTCGGGCCGGCGGGCAGCCTCGGGATGCTCGTGCCCGGCCTGCTGGTGACCGGGCTGCTGGTCGCGGTGCTGCCGCGGCTCTCCGCGCCGCCGCCGGCGGTCGCCCGCGCCCGCGCCAACGCGGCGGGCGCCCGCACCATGGTGGGCGCGATGAGCCTGCTGATCCTGGTGGTCGCGATCCGCTCCTGGACCCAGCTCGGCTTCACGACCTTCATGCCGTTCTACTGGAAGGACGTGCTCCACGGCGATCCGCGCCTGGTCGGCACCCTGCTCGCGGTGTTCCTGGGTTCGGGCGCCATCGGCACGCTGGTCGCGGGGCCGGTGGCCGATCGCGTCGGGATCCGCCGCTCCGTGGTGGGCGTGTTCCTCCTCGCCGCGCCGCTCGCGGGCGGGTTCCTCCTTGTATCCGGCGGGCCGCTGGTGTTCGTCCTGCTCGCCCTGCTCGGCTTCGTGCTCGTCTCCACCTTCACGATGTCGGTCGTGCTCGGCCAGGCCTACCTGCCGCGGAGCCCCGGCATGGCCTCGGGGCTGATCGTGGGCTTCGCCATCGGCGCGGGCGGGATCGGCGCGACCGGTCTCGGCTGGGTCGCCGATCACTGGGGCCTCACCACCGCGCTCGGCATCTCGGCCGCCATGCCGCTGGCCGGCTTCGTGGCCGCCCTGTTCCTGCCGGATCCCCAGACCGGTGAAGTCGGATAAGTTCGAGGACGGCGAGCAGGCCCTGCTGATCGATCAGCGGGGCCGCCGCCATCTGCTCCTGCTGCGCAAGGGCGAGACCTTCCACTCCGATCGCGGCTGGGTGACCCACGACGCGATCATCGGGCACCCCGACGGCTCCTGGGTCCGCACCTCCAAGGGCACGCGCTATCTCGCCCTGCGGCCGACCCTCGCCGAGTACGTGCTGGACATGCCGCGCGGGGCCCAGGTCATCTATCCCAAGGATCTGGCGATGGTGATGTTCTGGGCCGACATCTTCCCGGGCGCGCGCGTGCTCGAGGCGGGGATGGGCTCGGGCGCGCTCACGCTCGCGCTCCTGCGCGCGGTCGGGCCCGAGGGGCGGGTGGTCAGCTACGAGCAGCGCGAGGACTTCTGCCGCCGCGCGCTCGCCAACATCCAGATGCGGCTCGGCGAGGTGACCAACCTGATCGTGCGCATCCGTCCGGTGGAGGACGGGCTCCCGGAGGAGGAGCCGGTGGATCGGGCGGTGTTCGATCTGCCGGAGCCCTGGCGCCTGGTCGAGCCGGTGGCGAGCGTGCTGCGGCCGGGCGGCATCTTCCTCTCCTACGTGCCGACGATCATCCAGTCGCACCAGCTCACCGAGACGCTGCGGCGTCACCGCGGCTACGCCCTCGTGGAGACGTTCGAGACGCTGCTCCGTCCGTGGAACATCGACGGCACCTCGGTGCGCCCGTTCCACCGGATGGTGGCCCACACCGGCTTCCTCACGGTGGCCCGCCGGGTGGTGCCGGAAGAGGGCGCGGCCGCGATTCCCCGCATCGCCGATCCCGAGACCGACTGACCCGCGTGCTCGCGCGCTACTTCGAGCTGGGCCGGCTCGGCACGACCCCGGGAGGCGAGCTCCGCGGCGGCCTCACCACCTTCATGGTGATGGCCTACATCATCTTCGTGAACCCCGCGATCCTCTCCTTCGCGGGCATCCCCCCGCTGCAGGGGCAGGGCCCGTCGTTCGCGGCCACCCAGGCCGCCACCTGCCTGGTGGCGGGCGTGCTCACCATCGCGATGGGGCTCGTCACCAACTACCCGCTCGCCCTCGCGTCCGGGATGGGGCTCAACGCGGTGGTCGCCTTCCAGCTCGTGGCGGGCATGAAGCTGCCGTGGACCGCCGCGATGGGAGTGGTGCTGCTGGAAGGCCTGGTGATCACCGCGCTGGTGCTGACCGGCTTTCGCGAGGCGATCATGAACGCGATCCCGGCCGCGCTCAAGCGCGCCATCGGCGTCGGCATCGGCCTCTTCATCCTCTTCATCGGCCTCGTGTCGGCGGGCATCGTGAAGCCGGGCCCGCCCGGCGTGCCCGTGACCCTCGGCGATCTGTCATCGGCGCCGGTCGCGGTGGCCCTGTTCGGGCTCCTGCTCACCCTGTGGCTCACCACGCGGGGGTCGAGCGGCGCGCTTCTGGTCGGCATCCTCGCGAGCACCGTGGTGGCGGTGGCGGTCAACGGGGCCACCGGCGGGCGCACGTTCCCCACCCCGGGGCAGGCGGTCTGGCCGGCCGCGCTCGTGGCGTGGCCGGACTTCTCGAGCCTGGGCGCTGGCCTCGACCTGTCCGTCTTCGCCCGGGTGGGCGTCGTCACCGCGGTGGTGGTCATCTTCTCCATCATGCTCTCCGACTTCTTCGACACGATGGGCACCGTGATCGGCATCGGGGGCGAGGCGGGCTGGCTCACTCGCGACGGGCGATTGCCGCGGCTCGACCGGGTGCTCCTGGTGGACTCGCTGGCCGCGGTGGCGGGTGGCGCGGCGGGCGCCTCGTCCGCCACCACCTACATCGAGTCGGCGGCGGGCGTGGCGGCGGGCGCGCGCAGCGGGCTCGCCTCGGTGGTGACCGGCCTCTGCTTCCT
>WNFK01195103.1_pt3 | contig 10334 bp, 9 predicted proteins | sample 5400281 | NCBI WGS metagenome assembly WNFK01 (sample SAMN13153350, study PRJNA577476) | soil metagenome | isolation source: 20 cm soil on Douglas fir-dominated hillslope | place: USA:California | collected 2013-09-17
ACCCAGGTGCCGCCGCAGCCTTCCCGGTACGTATCGATCGCGGCGCGGTACGCGGTGCCGAGGGTGATGAGCATGACCCCGACGCTGGCCACGGTGCCGAGCCCGCAGACGATCGCCTTGCCGGGTACGTAAACGACGTTGAGGAACCCCGCGCCGACCCGATCGCTGTCCGACACGTCCGCATCGACGGGGGAGGCTTCGGACGAGAGCTCGGCGGCATGGACCATCGCTGCGCGCGACAGGAGCGGGCTCGTCAGGGCCGTCACCGCGACGAGCAGGCCGCACAACCACTTCGTGGCAACCCGCATGGTGTGTCTCCTCTCACCGTATGTGGCACCGCGTGCAGCAGGTAACGTCTCTCAGGTACCGTCTCTAAGGTACACGAATTGATTATCCGGACCTAGATGAGCGGCACCGTCGGCCGGGGCCTCGACAACGCGCCGCGTTATACCCAAACCGCATTCGAATCGGCGGCTTGCCCGGCGGGGAGGCCCTCTCGACATCGCCGGGGGAGGGTCGTAGACTCTCTGCGTGCTGGCCAACGGGGCCTAGCCGACACCGGCCCTCACCGCAAGGAGACTCTCCATGAAGATCGTCCGCTTCTCGCAAAATGGTCACGCTCCCCGCCTCGGCTGCTTCCTCGGTCAGGATCGCGTCGCCGACCTCGAGGCGACCGCCACCGCGTATCTCGCGGGTCGGGGCGTGGTGCGCGCGGCCACCATCGCGGCGGCCCTGTTCCCGGCCGACAGCACGCGCGGCTTCCTCGAGGGCGGCAGCGCGAGCCAGGACATGCTGACCGCGATGATGGAGAGCGCGCGGAGCGGCAAGTTCCAGCCGGTGGCCCATCCCCTGAACGCGGTGCGGCTGCACGCGCCGATCGCGGATCCCGGGAAGTTCATCTGCATCGGGCTCAACTACAAGGACCACGCGGCCGAGACCAACAACGCCCCGCCGAAGGAGCCGCCGGTGTTCCCCAAGTGGGCCAACGCGATCCAGGATCCGGGCGAGCCGATCCTGCGGCCCCGCGGGGAGAAGACGCTCGACTGGGAGGTGGAGCTGGGCGTGGTGATCGGCCGGACCGCCCGCTTCGTGAAGAAGGAGCAGGCCCTCGACTACGTCTACGGCTACACCATCATCAACGACGCGAGCGCGCGCGACTTCCAGTTCCACACGAGCCAGTGGGGCGCGGGCAAGGCGGGCGACACCCTGGCCCCGGTCGGCCCCTACATCGCGGACCGGACCGAGATCCCGGACCCGCACGTGCTCGACCTCAAGACCTGGGTGAACGGCACGCTCATGCAGAACGGCTCCACCCGCAACTTCATCTTCGACGTGGGCTACATCATCCAGTACCTGACCAACTTCATGACCCTGTCGCCGGGCGATCTCATCGCCACCGGCACCCCGGCCGGGGTGGGCTTCTCGCGCAAGCCACAGGTCACGCTCCAGCCGGGCGACAAGGTGAAGCTCGAGATCACCGGCCTCGGCACGCTCGAGAACCCGGTGAAGGACGCCTGAGCGGGGGCGCGGCCATGGCCGTCCGCACCTTCCTCCACTACGCCCTCGAGATCCCGGACCAGACGGTCGGGCAGCGCTTCTACGAGGACTTCGGCCTCGTGGACGGCACCGGCCGGAGCGACGTGGTTCGCCTGCGCCCGGACCGGCTCGGCCGCGACGCGGTGCTGCTCTACGGAGGCGCGCGCAAGCGCCTCCACCATCTCTGCTACGGGGCGCCCGGGGAAGACTTCGCCCGGGTGCGCGAGTCGCTCCGCCGCGCCGGCGTGCGCGAGATGGATCCGCCCGCGGGCGCTCCCGAGGGCGGCGTCTGGATCCGCGATCCCGACGGCAACGCGGTCAACATCCGCGACGAGGCGCCCGCCGCCGTCCCGGCGGAGCCGCCGGTGGCCCTCAACGGACCCGGCTACGTGCAGCGCGAGATCGTCCGCGGCTACCCGGAGCGGGGCCGGCGCATCGCCCCGCGCAAGCTCGGGCACGTGCTGCTCTTCACCCCCGACATGGAGCGCCTCATGCGCTTCTACACCGAGACGCTCGGCATGAAGCTCTCCGATCGCTCGCGGGGGATCATCGCGTTCCTGCGCTGCAACACCGATCACCACACCCTGGCCCTGCTCTCCTCGCACGCCCCCGGCTTCCACCACGCCTCGTTCCAGCTGGGCACCGTGGACGAGATTGCGATGGGCGCGGTGCATATGGCCGAGCGGGGCTGGCAACCCGGCTGGGGTCTCGGGCGGCACGTGATCGGCTCGAACTTCTTCTACTACCTGCGCGACCCGTGGGGCAGCTTCAGCGAGTACTACTACGACCTCGACTACATCCCGGAGGGCTGCGCGTGGGAGCCGCGGGACTTCCCGCCCGAGGACTCGCTCTACGTATGGGGCCCGCCGTGCCCGGCCGACTTCGGCGAGAACAAGGAAGCATGGACCTAGAGTTCCTCCACTCCCTCGCCCAGCCCGCCACCACCAAGATCGTCCTCTGCTCCCTCGACGGCCTCGGCGGCCTGCCCGAGCCGCGCACCCGCAAGAGCGAGCTCGAGACCGCGCAGATCCCGACGCTGCACGCCCTCGCTGGGCGCTCGGCCTGCGGCCTGCTGCGGCACGTCGGGCCCGGCATCACCCCCGGCAGCGGGCCCGGCCACCTGGGCCTCTTCGGCTACGACCCCCTCCGCTTCTCGGTGGGACGCGGGGTCCTCGAAGCGCTCGGCATCGACTTCGAGCTGCAGGGCGGGGACGTGGCCGCGCGGGGCAACTTCTGCACCGTCGACGCGCGCGGCGCCATCACCGACCGGCGGGCGGGGCGCATCGCCACCGAACTCTGCGTGCGGCTGTGCGAGCGGCTGCGGACGATCCGCCTCGCCGGGGTGCAGCTCCTGGTGGAGCCGGTCAAGGAGCACCGCTTCGTGCTCGTCCTCCGGGGCGCTGGTCTGTCCGGCCGCCTCTCCGAGACGGACCCGCAGCAGCTCGGGGCGCCGCCCCTGCCCGTCTCGGCGCTGGCCCCCGAGGCGGAGCGGACCGCGGCGCTGGTCAACGCCTTCGTGGAGGCGGCGCGGCCGCTCCTGCGCGACGAGGCCCCCGCGAACATGCTGCTGTTGCGCGGGTTCGACCAGCGGCCCCACCTGCCGCTCTTCCCCGACACGTTCCGGCTGCGGGCCGCTGCGGTCGCGGCGTACCCGATGTACCGCGGCCTCTCGCGCCTGGTCGGCATGGACGTGCTCAAGACCGGCGGGACGTTCGCGGAGGAGATCGACACACTCGAGCAGCAGTGGGAGCACTACGACTTCTTCTTCCTGCACTACAAGGACACCGACAAGGCGGGCGAGGACGGCGACTTCGCGGCCAAGGTCGCCGCGCTCGAGCGCTTCGACGCGCTGCTGCCGCGCGTGCTCGCCCTCCGCCCGGACGTGCTCGCCATCTCGGGCGACCATGCCACCCCGTCCATCCTGAAGGGCCACGGCTGGCAGGGGGTGCCCGCGCTCATCGCGAGCGCGTACTGCGGCGACGATCTGGTCAGCCGGTTCACCGAGCGGGATTGCGCGAGCGGCTCGCTCGGGGTGATGCCCGCCCAGGACCTGATGCCGCTGCTGATGGCCAACGCGCTCCGCTTCACGAAGTACGGGGCGTAGGCCGGCGGGCCCCGCCGGGGCCGGTTTAGGTTGGGAGCGCAATCCCTCCGCGGTATCCTGACCGCAGAGTCATGAGGCGCTCGCATTGTCTCCTCTCCGCCGCGGTCCTGCTCGCCCTGGGCGTGGTCGGCCTCGCCGTCCCCACCCGCGAGCCCGCACCTCCCGCGAGCACCGAGGCCCCGGCCCCCGCGCCGGCCGCTGCGCCCGAGGCCGCGCCGCCGGTCGAGATCACCCTCAAGCGCGGCGAGACGCTCGAGACCGCGCTGCGCCGTGGCGGACTCGAGCGCGCGGAGGCCGCCGCCATCGTGGCCGGCCTGCGCGGCCAGGTGAACCTGCGGCGGCTCGCGCCCGGTGAGCGGCTCAGCGTGAAGCCGGCGGCTCCCGACGGCGCCCCCGAGATCACCTGGACCCGCTCGCCCGCGGAGCGCTACGAGATCCGCTCGACCGACGGCCGCTGGACGGTCGCGGCGGTGCGGCCGGACGTCGAGACCCGCGTGGCGGCGATCGCGGGCGAGGTCCGCGACTCGCTCTTCGCGAGCGTGGAGCGCCTCGGGGAGACCGCCGGCCTCACCGCGCGCCTGGTCAGCCTCTTCGAGTGGGACTTCGACTTCGCGGCCGACTCGCTCCCCGGCGATCGCTTCCGCTTCCTGGTGGAGAAGCGCTACGTCGGCGACGAGCTCCTGGGCTACGGCGACATCCTGGTCGCCCAGTACGCGAGCGCCGGGCGGCCGGTGCTCACCAGCGTGGCCTTCGAGGAGGCGGGGGGCCGCGCGGATTACTTCGACGCCTCCGGCCGCTCGGTGAAGAAGATGTTCCTGCGCGCCCCGCTCGACTTCACGCGCGTCACCTCCGGCTTCTCCCACGCGCGTCACCATCCGATCCTGGGCGGCCTCCGTCCGCACCTCGCGGTCGACTACGGGGCGCCGGTCGGCACCCCGGTGCGGGCGGTCGCCGACGGAGTGGTGACAATGGCGGGGTGGGACGGCGGCTACGGGCTCTCGATCTCGCTCCGCCACGCCCGCGGCTACGAGACCATGTACAACCACCTCTCCCGGCTCGACGTGAAGCGGGGCGAGCGGGTGCGCCAGCGGCAGATCATCGGGCGCGTCGGCACCACCGGGCTCTCCACCGGCCCCCACCTCGACTACCGCGTGCGCAAGGCCGGCGTCTTCGTGAATCCGCTCGGCGAGAAATTCATCCCGGGCGCCCCGGTGCCCGCCCATCGGCGGGGCGCCTTCACGGTTCACGTGAAGGCACTGCTCGAGCGCCTCGACGCCCAGGCCCCCTTCCCGCCGCGCGTCCCCGGCCGACCCTGATCCCAGGGCCGCTCGCTCTCCCGTCGCGGTAAGCATTCCGTCCATGTTCCGCCAGCGCTCCGGCTCGAGCCTCTGCTACCGCTGCGGAAAGCTCAACCGCGTCGACGCGGCGGTGTGCTTCTACTGCGGCGCGCGCCGGCCCGGCCTCTGGGGATTCGCTCCGATGGTCGGCCGCCTCGTGGGCGGGCTGGACTTCGCGCGAGCGGTCATCGCGGCCTGCGCGGTGCTCTACGTCGCGTCGATCCTGCTGGACCCCGCGGCCGCCTTCCGGGCCCGGAGCCCCTTCGACATGCTGTCGCCCAGCGATCGCGCCCTGGTCCGGCTCGGCATGGCGGGCGCGGCCCCGTGGGCAGCCGGCTGGTGGTGGACCCTCCTCACCGGCGTCTACCTCCACGGCAGCCTGCTCCACATCGTCTTCAACATGCTCTGGGTGCGTCAGCTCGCGCCCGCGGTCGAGCAGCTCTTCGGCCGCGCGCGCCTCGTCGTCATCTACACCGCGGCGGGCGTGCTCGGGTTCGCGCTCTCGAACCTGGTCGGCATCCGCTTCACCCTCGGCGCCTCCGGCGCGGTCTTCGGCCTGCTGGGCGCCATGGTCGCCTACGGACGGACCCGGGGCGGGACCTTCGGGGTCGCGGTGCTCCGGCAGTACGGGCAGTGGGCGCTCTTCATCTTCATCGCCAGCTTCTTCCTGGCCGGCGTGAACAACTGGGGCCACGCGGGCGGCTTCGCGGGCGGCTACCTCGCCGCGCTCGCCTTCGGCCACCTCGAGCGTCGCCCCGAGCGCGGGCTCGACCGGCTCGCCGCGCTCGGGGCGGTGGGCCTCACCGTGCTCTCGTTCGCCCTCGCGATCTGGAACGGCTTCCTGCGCTGACCGCGCGGCTCATAGGCGGCGATCCGCCTCCGCGCGGAACGCATCGACCTGCTCGACCGCCGTGCCGTCCGGCCGCTCCACCGAGACCACGGTGACCCCGAAGCGCTCGCGCACCCGCGCCTCCCCGAGCGACAGATCGGCGAGCGCACCGGCGTCGAGCCTCACCTCGTGCACCTCGGGCAGCGCCTCCGCCGGGCCCGATCCGCCGCGGTCGTCGGCCGGGACCGGGTTCATCGCCCCGCGGAACCGGGTGAGGTAGTCGAGCACGCGCGCCTGGGGCTGGGCGAGCTGGCGCAGCGCGTGGCGGATCAGGGTGGCCGCCGCCTCCAGCTCGGGCTCGATGACCTCGGTGGCGCCCGCCTCCGCGAGGGCGTCGCGGCCCGAGACGCTGTGGGCCCGCGCCAGGACCGGCACGCGCGGGTTGAGCGCCCGGACGGCGCGCACCGCGAGCTGAGCCCGATCCATCTCGGGCAGCGCCACCACCACCAGCTGGGCCTGGCCCGCACCCGCCTCGTCGAGCAGACGGGCCTGCGCGGCGTCCCCGAAGAGACACGGCACCGCGCGGGAGCGCAGCCCGCGCACGATGTCCGGATCGCGCTCGATGACCACGAAGCGGACCCCGAAGGTCTCGAGCGCCTCGCCCACCGCGCTGCCGACGCGGCCGAAGCCGCAGAGCACCACGTGCTCCGCCTCCGCGCGCTCGACCCCTCCGGGGGCGCGGCTCTGCTCGACCCCGCGGAGGCGGGCGATCCAGCCGGGGGCCGCGCGCACGAGCGCCGCGTTGATCAGGATGGTGATCAGCGAGGCGGCGAGGGTGGCGTTGTAGATCTCGGGGCCCACGTGGCCGGCGGTCCGTGCGACCTGGACCAGGATGAAGGAGAACTCGCCGATCTGGGTCAGTCCCACCCCGACCAGCAGCGCGGTCCAGAGGGATTGACGGAAGAGCCAGACCACGAGAGTCCACAGCACCAGCTTGCCCACCACCACCATCGCCACCATGGTGGCGAGCAGCGGGACGTTGGCGACCAGGCTGCCCGGATCGATCAGCGCGCCGATGGTCACGAAGAAGAGCGCCACGAAGACGTCGCGCAGCGGCAGGAGCCGGGCCAGCGTCTCGTGGGCGTACTCCGAGCCGTTGATGATGAGGCCGGCCAGGAACGCGCCCAGCGCGAGGGAGAGGCCGGCGGCCTGGGTCAGCGCCGCGGTGCCGAGCCCCACCGCGAGGGCCACGAGCAGGAACATCTCGTCGCTGTGCATGCGGGCCGCCCGCGTCATGAGCGGCGGGATGAGCTTGGCCGCCACGTAGCCGGCCGGGACCAGGATGAGCAGCGCCTGGCCGAGGGTGCCCGCGATCGTGACCAGGCGCCCCGGCTCGAGCGTGCCCAACGTGGGGATGACCACGATGAGGACCACCACCGCGAGGTCCTCGACGAGCGTGATGCCGATCATCACCCGGCCGTGGCGCGAGTGCAGCTCGCCTCGATCCATGAGCAGGCGCGCGAGCACCATGGTGCTCGCCACCGAGAGGACGATGCCGACGATGGCGCCCTGGAGCGGCGTCCAGCCCAGCAGGCTCGCCACCCCCAGCCCCATCGCGACCGAGAGCGCGATCCCGAGCGGGCCGCCCAGGAGCGCCACCCACTTCACGCGCAGCAGGTCGCGCAGCGAGAACTCGATGCCGACCGAGAACATGAGCAGGATCACCCCGATCTCGGCGAACAGCTCGAAGGTGTGCAGATCCGAGACCGCGGGCCCGGGGGTGAGCGGGCTGATCAGGATGCCCCCCAGCACGTAGCCCAGCACCAGGGGCTGGCCCGCGAGCCGGGCGAGCGCGCCGCCGGCTACCGCGGCCATGAACACGTACGCCAGGTCCCGGAAGAAGATGGATTCGGCGGCCACGCCCAAGTCTCGCATCGACCCGCGGTGGGGCCAAGCCTCGAGCGTCGTATACTGCAGGGCGGAGGAGACGCCCATGACCGAGCGACGCAGAGCGCCCGCGCCCAGGGCGCAGGCGAAGATCAAGCAGCTCGAGACGCGCCTGGCCCAGGTCGAGGCCGACCTCGCGAGCGTGCGCACCACCGCGGCCCGGGGCGGGCTCACCGGCGTCAAGCTGGCCGGCATCGAGAAGGCGATGGCCCGGCAGGTGGCGCGCGCCCAGGCCGGCCTCAAGGACTCGGTGAACCGCCTCAGCCGGCGGCTCCTCAGCGCGAAGTCGCGGCGCGAGGCGGCGCAGCAGGTCGCCCAGGCGCGTGCGAGCGTGAAGGAATCCCTCGACCGTCTGGCCCGCACCCTGGGCGAGTCCCAGCAGAAGGTGAGCCGGGAGGTGTCCCTCCTCACCCGTGGCCTCAAGGCCGGTGTGAAGGCCGGCCGCGCGGCGTACGAGGGCCGGCGCCGCTAGCCGGATTTTCGCTTGGCCCCCCCGCGGGGTGGGCCGAGAATGGGGCCATATGCGACCGGTCCTGGTTTGTCCGGATGATCTCCTCGAGCACATGGTGGCCGCCGCCGCGTTCCCGGGCGAGCGGCCGCTCTACCTGGTCTCCCGGGCGAGCCTGCGGGCGCGGCTCGGCCGCCACGGCGATCGCGCGGTGGCGGGCCGGGTCACCGATCCGGCCTTCCTGCACGAGGCGCTCAAGGGCGGCCGCGGGCCGGTGGTGGTGGCCGCGCCGTCGGGCCAGCTGGGCCGCGTGGCCGCGGCGGTGAAGGAGGCCGCGCCCGACGCCCCGCTGCTGGTGCTGCGCGACGACGACCGGCCGATGTCGGGCGCCACCGTGGTGCCGCTCTCCGCCTTCGGCGAGCGCATCATCCAGCCCGCGGTGGACCGCGCGGCCCAGCGGGTCCGCGCCGACCGCCTGCGGGCCCACTTCTACGACGCGGAGCGGGTCCTGATCCTCATGCAGGACGATCCCGATCCCGACGCGATCGCCTCCGCGCTCGCGCTCAAGACCCTGCTCGGCCGCACCCGCACCTCGGCCCCGATGTGCACGTTCGGCACCATCACCCGCCCCGAGAACGTGGCGATGTGCAAGATCCTGGAGATCGAGGTCGAGGCGATCAGCGCGGAGGACATCGCCGAGTTCGACCGGGTGGCGATGGTGGACGTGCAGCCCTCGTTCCTCGAGGAGCGCTTCGAGCGGGTGGACCTGGTGATCGACCACCATCCGATGGAGCAGCCGATCGACGCGCGCATCAAGGACGTGCGCTCTACGGCATCAAGTCCGACACCCTCGGCCTCGAGCGCGGCGGCACCAAGGCGGACCTGGAAGCGTTCTCCTATCTGTATCTCCTCGCCAACCACAACGCGCTCCGCCGCATCGAGCGGCCCGAGCTCTCCCAGGAGGCGCTCGACGTCCTCGCCGAGGGCCTCGCCAAGCGGCGCGTGGTGCAGGGCGTGTTCTTCTCGCACCTCGGCCGCGTCGAGACGATGGACCTCATCCCCCAGTTCGCCGACTTCGGGCTGCAGGCCGAGGGCGTGCAGTGGTCGGTCGTGTCGGGGGTGGTGGGCGACGAGGTGCACGTCTCGGTCCGCAACGTCGGCTACGTGAAGAGCGCGGGCGACGTCACCCGCGCCGCCTTCGGCGACCTGGGCGTGGGCGGGGGCCATCGCACGATGGCCAAGGCGATCTTCCCGGTGCAGAAGCTCGGGCGTGGCGCGAGCGAGCCGGGAGGTGGTGGAGTCTGCCAGGAGCGCATCATCGACCGCTTCCTGCGCGCGCTCGGAGCGGGCAGGCCGCCGGAGGGCTCTCCATCATGATCGTCATCTACCTGCTCATGGCGCTGCTCGGGAGCGCGGCCACCATCTTCGCGCTGCAGAACCGCGACCCGGTCGAGATCTGGTTCCTGGCCTGGGGCGTGAAGGGGATGCCGCTGGCCCTCGTGATCTTGTTGTCGCTGTTGGTCGGGGTCGTCTTCACCTCGCTGAGCGGCCTGGTGAAGGTGCTCAAGATGCGGTACCGGATCCGCCAGCTGGAGACTCAGGTGGGCCAGCTCATCGCGGCCCAGCCCGTCCCCCCGCCGCCGTCGCGCTCGCCGCAGGACCCCGCGCCGCCCCCCGCCTAGTCCCGTCGTCATGGGCGAGGCGATCCGGCTCACCGACACCGTCCGGGATCTGCTGGAGTCGGGACGCCGCGAGCGCCTCAACCAGATCCTCGAGGACGCCCACGCCGCGGACATCGCTCGACGAGGGCGAGATCTCGAGCATCCTCGACCGGATGCGGCCCGACGACGCCGCCCAGGTCCTCGAGGAGCTGCCCGCCGAGCAGGCCGAGAGGAGAAGTCCGAGGAGGTCCAGGGGCTCCTCGAGTACGGCGAAAAGACCGCCGGACGTCTCATGACCCCGGACATGCTCGCGGTCCTCGAGTACGTCACGGTGGCCCAGGCGGTCGAGCAGGTCCGGAAGTCGCCGGTGGCCGAGACCGCCCCGGTCCTCTATGTGGTGGACGACCACGACCATCTCGTGGGCAGCCTGCCCTGGCGGCGGCTGATCACGGCCGACCCGACGGCCCCGGTC
>WNFK01090385.1_pt1 | contig 10330 bp, 8 predicted proteins | sample 5400281 | NCBI WGS metagenome assembly WNFK01 (sample SAMN13153350, study PRJNA577476) | soil metagenome | isolation source: 20 cm soil on Douglas fir-dominated hillslope | place: USA:California | collected 2013-09-17
TGATGCGGCATCTGCCGGAGCGGAGAGCTTGGTAACAGTCATCAGGCGATCAAAACGTTGATGCGATTCGTGGGCACAAGGGATTCGCTCGCTTCGGGGCATTTGTTCTTCCCCTTTGCGCTGATCGCGGATCACCCCGGAGCCGGGTAACCTGCACTATCGCACGCTAGCGAGAAACCGCTGCGGCGCAGCGATTTCTCGCTGGTGGTCCCGGGGGAGAGCTCGCCAGGAGTGATTATGTTCAGCGTGCCTATCTTGGCGTCTAGAGGACGTTTCCGGCGAACCTCAAAATGCATAACTCAGGCCGCTCTCATAGGACGTAGTGCTATAGGAGAAAAATGAAGCGAAGATTGCGACTGGCCGAATCGGCATTGAGAAGAACTTCGAGCTGATATGGGGAAGGGGACATCGACTGGTGGGCGGCGTCCTTGCATTCGACCCGGCCGGCTGAATTTTGATTGGCCTAGATAGCGTCACTTTGGGCAGAGTAAATACAAACCAACTGTTACCGGGCGGAGATTCGCGGCGTGATCAGGATCAGCGCAAGACACGTCAGCCGCGCCTGGCACGGACTGACGGCCGGGTGAGACGCAGCCGGCCATAGGTGCGCGGGAGAAACTGCTTGCCCTTGGCGCTGAGGAAATCGAGCATCGCCTGCGCCGGCGGCAGCAAGACCTTGTCCTTGCGGGAGAGCGCGAACCACTGCCGGACGATGGGAAGGCCATCTACATCGAGGGTGACCAGCCGTCGTTCATCGAGTTCGGTTGCGACGGTGTGCGCGGAAATAAAGGCAATACCCAGACCGGCGATCACGGCCTGTTTGATGGTTTCATTGCTGCTCATCGCCAGGCCGATCTTTGGGTGAATGCCGGCGGTTTCGAACAGTTGCTCCATCAGGCTACGTGTGCCGGATCCGGGCTCGCGCGTCAGGAAAGTCTCATTGGCGAGTTCGCTTAGCGCAACGCGGGATTTTCGCGCCAGGCGATGAGCCGTCGGCGCGATGATGATATGAGGGTGATCGCCGATCAGTTGAACGTCCATGTCGATGTCTGCCGGAGGGCGGCCCATGATCGCAAAGTCGAGATCGTAGCCGCGCAATGCCGTGCCGATCTCCTGCCGGTTTCCAATCGACAGCGTGACATCGATGTTCGGGTGGAGCTTCGAAAATCCGGAGATCATGAATGGCACGAAATATTTCGCGGTGCTGACAGCGCCGATGGATATGCGGCCGGCGGTTTTGCCCGCCATCATCTCCAGCGAGGTTGCGCAATCGGCGATCGCCGCCTCGATACGATCGGCGAGCGACAGCACTTCGCGTCCGGCATCGGTCAGCAGCATCCCCTCGCCGGTGCGCTGGATCAAGGGCAGTCCCGCGAGCGCCTGCAAGTTGCGCAGCTGAAGCGTAACGGCTGGCTGCGTGAGATGGAGTTGTTTGGCGGCTGCGGTAACCGACCGATGCTTCTGCACCGCCGTTAACGCACGCAATTGGCGGATGGTCAATTCCCGCAAAAAACGACCGGGCATGAGAAGCCTTTATAAGGAAAACTTTGCTCCCTCCAAAGATAACAAAATTTCCATAATTGGGCAAATTGAGTTTCCCTAAGCAAGGCGGATTGCCGAACCGGCGAGTCGCTTTGAGAGCCGCCTCACAAGAGGCACAGGGAGACGTCCATGGACGAGCGCGTTACGCTGCGTTCGCATCTTGATCGGCCTGCGTCGCGGACGCCGCATGCCGCCGCGGTGGGCGAGGTGATCGAGGCCATCGCGGCCGCTGCGATCGATCTTGCCGCTCTCATCGCGGATGGGCCATTGGCGGGCATCACCGGACGCGTCGATGGCGTCAATACTGACGGCGATCAGCAAAAGGATATTGACGTCGCAGCCGACCAAATAATGCGTCGCGCCTTGAAGTGTGCCCCGGTCGCGGCCGTTCTTTCCGAGGAAGCGGCACTTCCTGAAACCTTCAATCCCGGGGCGCCGCTTTGCGTTGCGATCGATCCGCTCGACGGGTCAACCAATCTTGAGAACAATATTTCAGTCGGCACCATCTTTTCGATCCGTCCGCGGGGAAATGACGTGCTCTCGACCTTCTTTGAGCCCGGCACGGCGCAGTGCGCCGCTGGGTTCATCGTCTACGGTCCGCAGACAACGCTGGTCCTCGCGCTCGACAAGTCTGTCGACATCTTCATTCTCGAACGGCGCGCACACCACTTCGTGCGGTGGCATGGGCCCGTCCGTGCCTACATCGAACAATGCCTCGCTGGCAGCAACGGTAACCGAGGCGCGGATTTCAATATGCGCTGGATCGGTTCGCTGGTGGCGGAGTCGCTTCGCATTCTGGTGCGCGGCGGCGTGTTTCTCTATCCGGCCGATGCCCGCCCCGGCTATCGCGAGGGCAGGCTTCGGCTGCTGTACGAAGCGCATCCGATCGCGCTGGTGATGGAGTGGGCGGGAGGTGCTGCGACCACAGGGCGCCGGAGAATTCTGGAACTCGGCGCCAAAACGCCGCACCAGCGGGTACCGCTGATCATGGGCTCCGCGCTCGCCGTGCGCGACGTCGCCGCCATCCACGAAGGCGTCGAGCCGATGTTCGACAATAGCGACGCGCCGCTGTTTGCGCGGCGCGGCCTGTTTCTCTGACGAGGCAAATGGCGATGTCGCGCGCTCATCCCATCATATCCATCACCGGTTCGTCCGGCGCCGGCACGACGTCGGTGAAAAAGACTTTCGAGCACATCTTCCGCCGCGAGAAGGTCGCTGCCGCTTATATCGAAGGCGATGCCTTCCATCGCTACAACCGCCTCGAGATGCGCACGAAGATGGCGGAGAAGGCAGAGAGCGGCAACGGGCACTTCAGCCATTTCAGTCCAGAAACCAACCTGTTCGAAGAGCTCGAAAAAGTGTTTCGCGACTACGGCGAATCCGGCACCGGAACGACGCGTCATTACGTTCACGACGAGGAAGAGGCGAAGCTGTACCGCGCCGATCCGGGCACCTTCACCGAGTGGGGCCCGCTGCCGGAAAATTCCGACCTGCTGTTCTATGAAGGGCTGCACGGCGCCGTCGTGACCGATAAGGTCAACATCGCCCAACATGCCGATCTCAAAATCGGCGTCGTGCCCGTCATCAATCTGGAATGGATCCAGAAGCTGCACCGCGACCGCAGCGATCGCGGCTATACCGCGGAGGCGGTGACCGACACCATCCTGCGGCGCATGCCGGATTACGTGAACTACATCTGCCCGCAATTCAGCGAGACCGACATCAACTTTCAGCGCGTGCCGACCGTCGACACGTCGAACCCGTTCATAGCGCGCTGGATACCAACGCCGGACGAATCGATGGTGGTGATCCGGCTGAAGAATCCGCGCGGCATCGATTTTCCCTATCTGCTCTCGATGATTCCGCACAGCTTCATGTCGCGCGCCAATTCGATCGTGATCCACGGATCAAAGCTCGACCTGGCGATGCAGCTCATCCTCACCCCACTGATCCTGCAACTGATGGAACGCAAGAGGCGCACAATATGAACGCTCCCGCTCTATCCCGTATTGCCGGCCGTCCTGATCTTTCGAACATGGAAATGGCCAACGCCATTCGCTTCCTGGCGATTGACGCGGTCGAGAAGGCGAAGTCCGGTCATCCCGGCATGCCGTTGGGCATGGCCGACGTAGCTACCGTGCTGTTCTCGCGCTTCCTCAAATTCGATCCCACCGACCCGGCGTGGCCGGATCGGGATCGTTTCGTGCTGTCGGCCGGGCATGGCTCGATGCTGCTGTATGCGCTCTTGCACCTGACAGGCTACGAGGGCGTGACGTTGGACGAACTCAGGGCCTTCAGGCAGTGGGGATCGAAGACGCCGGGACATCCCGAGTATGGCCACACCCCCGGCGTGGAGACGACCACCGGACCGCTCGGGCAGGGCATCGCCACGGCGGTGGGCATGGCGCTGGCCGAGCGTCTGATGAACGCCCGCTTCGGCGACAATTTCGTCGATCACTTCACCTACGTGATCGCCGGAGATGGCTGCCTGATGGAGGGCCTCAGCCACGAGGCGATCTCTCTGGCCGGCCATCTGCGGCTCAATCGCCTGATCGTGCTGTTCGACGACAACGAAATTTCGATCGACGGCGCGACGTCGCTGTCCTGTTCGGATGACCAGCTTGCAAGGTTCAAAGCCTCCGGATGGTCAGCCTGCCGGATCGACGGCCACGACCCTGAAGCCATCGCAGCCGCCATCGAACGGGCCCGCAGCAACGACCGGTCGTCGCTGATCGCCTGCCGCACGCTGATTGGCTTCGGGGCGCCGAACCGCCAGGGCAGCGAAAAAGCGCATGGTGCGCCGCTCGGTGCCGACGAGGTCGCAAAGACCCGCGATGCGCTGTACTGGCCGCACCAACCGTTCCAGATTCCGGAAACCGTCCTCGCGCAATGGCGCAAGGCCGGTGCGCGGGGGCATGTCGCCCGCCTAAGCTGGATCGAACGAACAAGACAGGTCAATTCCGTTACGGGGTCGCCGTTTCACAATGCGCTGAATCGAAATCTGCCTTGCAGCTATACGGAAGCGATGCTGCGGATGCGCGACCGCTTTGGCACCGAGCGGCCTGACATCGCCACCCGGCAGGCGTCGCAGCTCGTGATCGACGAAATTGCCGAGGCGTTGCCGAATTTGCTCGGCGGCTCAGCCGATCTGACCCACTCCAATCTGACGCGGGCCAGGACGCACCAGCCGGTGCGACCCGATTTCCTCGCAGGCAGCTACATTCACTATGGCGTCCGCGAGCACGCCATGGCGGCGGCGATGAACGGCATCGCGCTGCACGGCGGCTTCATCCCCTATGGCGGCACGTTTCTTACCTTCGCCGACTACAGCCGGCCCGCGATCAGGCTGGCGGCGCTGATGCGTATACGCGTCGTCCATGTGATGACGCACGACTCCATCGGATTGGGCGAAGACGGCCCGACCCATCAGCCGGTCGAGCATCTGGCATCGCTGCGGGCGATACCCAATCTGCTGGTGTTCCGGCCCGGCGACGCCGTCGAGACCGCCGAGGCCTGGGATTGCGCGCTGCGGGCACAGGCCAGTCCATCAGTGCTCTGCCTGTCGCGGCAAGCGCTCCCCGCCTTCCGTAAAGGCGATGGCCCCAATCTGGTCGCGCGGGGCGCCTATGTCGTCGTTGAGCCGGAGGGTGGACGCGATGTCGCGCTGATCGCGACCGGGTCGGAAGTGTCGATCGCAATCCAGGCCGCGAAGGCGCTCGCAAAGGACAATGTCCGCGCCGCCGTTGTCTCGGCCCCGTGCTTTGAGCTATTTCGCCAGCAATCGCCCGAATACCGGGCGGAAGTGCTTGGAAATGTCCCGAGGATCGGGATCGAAGCCGCGATCGAGGGTGATTGGGCGCGCTGGCTCGGCGACGGCGGCGAGTTCGTCGGCATGACCGGCTTCGGCGCCTCGGCGCCGGCCGAAACGCTCTATCGCGAATTCGGCATCACCGCGGATGCGGTGGCGAAGGCCGCGCTACGCTGCCTCGCGCGAACGAGGATGGCGGCAAGTTACGCATGATGATCAACACGGAGGCTTCCATGGCCAAAATAACGCTGAGGCAATTGCTGGATCACGCCGCCGAGCGCGGTTACGGCGTGCCGGCATTCAATATCAACAATATGGAGCAGGGCCTTGCAATCATGGAGGCGGCCGCCGCCGTCGACGCGCCCGTCATCATCCAGGCCTCGCGCGGTGCGCGCTCCTACGCCAATGACATCATGCTCGCGAAGATGATCGATGCGTTGGAAGAGATGCATCCGCAGATTCCGCTCTGTCTTCACCAGGACCATGGCAACGAGGAGGCGACCTGCGCGACTGCGCTTCAACACGGCTTCACATCGGTCATGATGGACGGTTCGCTCAAGGCCGATGCCAAGACCGCGGCCGACTATGACTACAACGTCGAAATCACCCGCCGGGTGGTCGAGATGGCGCACTGGATCGGCGCCTCGGTCGAAGGCGAACTGGGCGTGCTCGGCTCGCTCGAACATGGCGGTGGCGAGCAGGAGGACGGCCATGGCGTCGAAGGCGATGTCGGCCACGATCAGCTGCTGACCGATCCGGACCAGGCGGTCGATTTCGTCCGCGCGACGAAGGTCGACGCGCTGGCGATCGCAATGGGCACCTCGCATGGCGCCTACAAGTTCTCGCGCAAGCCGGACGGGAACATCCTCGCCATGCGGGTGGTCGAGGAGATCCACCGCCGGCTGCCGAATACGCATCTGGTGATGCACGGTTCATCCTCGGTGCCGCAGCCGCTACAGGATGCGTTCAACCGGTTCGGCGGCGAGATGCCGCAGACCTGGGGCGTGCCGGTCGAGGAAATCGTGCGCGGCATCAGGCACGGTGTCCGCAAGGTCAATATTGATACCGACTGCCGGCTGGCGATGGCCGCCGCGTTCCGCAAGGTCGCAACGCAAAGCAAAAGCGAATTCGATCCGCGCAAGTTCCTGAAACCCGCGATGGACGCGCTGCGCGACCTTTGCCGCGAGCGCTTCGAGCAATTCGGCACGGCAGGCCACGCCTCTCAGATCAAGGTCGTCCCACTGGCCGAGATGGCGAGGCGCTATCGCTCGGGCGCGCTCGATCCACGTATCGGGGAGATGACCCATGCCGCCGCATGACCTGGTGACCCCCACGGTTCCGACCAGCCGCCGCGCGCAACATGAGGAGACCAGCATGAACCAGCACTCGATGACCGTCCGCGGCAAGGATCGCTACAAGTCCGGCGTCATGGAATACAAGAAGATGGGCTATTGGGAGCCCGACTACGAGCCAAAGGACACCGACATCATCGCGCTGTTCCGGGTGACGCCGCAGGACGGCGTCGATCCGATCGAAGCTTCGGCCGCGGTGGCCGGCGAATCCTCGACCGCGACCTGGACCGTGGTGTGGACCGACCGGCTGACGGCGGCAGAAAAATACCGCGCCAAATGCTACCGCGTCGATCCCGTGCCGAATTCGCCGGGGCAATATTTTGCCTACATCGCCTACGATCTCGATTTGTTCGAGCCCGGTTCGATCGCCAACCTGTCGGCCTCCATCATCGGGAACGTGTTCGGCTTCAAGCCGCTGAAGGCGCTGCGGCTGGAGGACATGCGGCTGCCCGTGGCCTATGTGAAGACTTTCCAGGGGCCGGCGACCGGGATCGTGGTCGAGCGCGAGCGCATGGACAAGTTCGGCCGCCCGCTGCTCGGCGCTACCGTCAAGCCGAAACTCGGGCTGTCCGGCCGCAATTACGGGCGCGTGGTGTATGAGGCGCTCAAGGGCGGGCTCGACTTCACCAAGGATGACGAGAACATCAATTCGCAGCCGTTCATGCACTGGCGCGAGCGCTTCCTCTACTGCATGGAGGCGGTCAACAAGGCGCAGGCCGCGTCCGGCGAGATCAAGGGTACCTATCTCAACGTCACCGCCGGCACCATGGAGGACATGTACGAACGCGCCGAATTCGCCAGGGAGCTCGGCTCGGTCATCATCATGATCGATCTGGTGATCGGTTACACCGCGATCCAGTCGATGGCGAAATGGGCGCGGCGCAACGACATGATCCTGCATCTGCATCGGGCAGGGCATTCGACCTATACGCGGCAGCGCAATCACGGCGTCTCGTTCCGCGTGATCGCGAAGTGGATGCGGCTCGCGGGCGTCGATCACATCCATGCCGGCACCGTAGTCGGCAAGCTCGAAGGCGATCCGGCGACCACGCGCGGCTATTACGACGTTTGTCGCGAAGACTACAATCCGATGAGGCTGGAGCACGGCGTGTTCTTTGATCAGAACTGGGCGAGCCTCAACAAGCTGATGCCGGTGGCATCGGGTGGCATTCACGCCGGTCAGATGCATCAGTTGTTGGATCATTTGGGCGAAGACGTAATCTTGCAGTTCGGTGGCGGCACCATCGGTCATCCGATGGGCATCCAGGCGGGCGCGACCGCGAATCGCGTGGCGCTGGAAGCGATGATCCTCGCCCGCAACGAAGGCCGCGACTATCTGCACGAGGGCCCTGAGATCCTAGCAAAAGCCGCGCAGACCTGCACGCCGCTGAAATCGGCGCTGGAGGTCTGGAAGAACGTCACCTTCAACTATGAATCGACCGACATGCCGGACTACGTCCCCACACCTTCTGTCGCGCTGTAAGGAGCAGAGACCATGCGTATTACCCAAGGCTGTTTCTCGTTCTTGCCCGATCTGACCGACGAACAGATTTCCCGCCAGGTGCAGTACTGCCTTGAGAAGGGCTGGGCGGTGAACATCGAATTCACCGACGACCCGCACCCCCGCAACAATTTCTGGGAAATGTGGGGGCTGCCGATGTTCGATCTGCACGACGCCGCCGGCGTGCTGATGGAGCTGAATGAATGCCGCAAGGTGTATGGCGACCGCTACATCCGCATGTCGGCATTCGATTCCAGTCCCGGTTGGGAGTCGCAGCGGCTGTCCTTCATCGTCAACCGGCCGAAGGATGAGCCCGGCTTCCGCCTCGAGCGGCATGAAGTTGCCGGCCGCAACATCCGCTATACGACTAAATCATACGCCGCCGATCGTCCCGAGGGCGCGCGCTACGGTTAGGTAACTCGTTCGGCGCGGCGGGCGGGTTCTCCCTGATTGTGCCTGCGTCTGCCGAATGCACTGCTCCGTCGCTGTGGAAGCGGCGACGGAGTTTTTTCCGAGAATGCGCGTGCAGCGCGTTGAGGTATGGCAGATGGACTTGGATACCGCCCCAACGACAGACACGGTCAACCTCCGGGAGGAACTTGAAGCCGTCGGCATCGAGCAGATCCTCACGCAGCTCGACCGTGAGCTGATCGGGCTGAAGCCGGTCAAGACCCGCATTCGCGAAATCGCGTCGCTGTTGCTGATCGAACGTATCCGCAAGCGCATGAATCTGTCGACGGAGGTGCCGACATTGCATATGTCGTTCACCGGCAATCCCGGAACCGGCAAGACTACGGTGGCGTTGCGGATCGCGAGCATTCTCCACAGGCTTGGCTTCGTGCGCCGCGGCCAAGTCGTCTCGGTCACCCGCGATGAGCTGGTGGGACAATATATCGGCCACACCGCGCCCAAGACCAAGGAGATTTTGAAGAAGGCGATGGGCGGCGTGCTTTTCATCGACGAGGCCTATTATCTCTATCGGCCAGACAACGAACGCGACTACGGTCAGGAAGCGATCGAGATACTGCTGCAGGTGATGGAATCCCAGCGCGAGGATCTGGTGGTGATCCTCGCCGGCTACGGCGACCGAATGGACAAATTCTTCGCCAGCAATCCGGGCTTCCGCTCTCGCATCGCCCACCACATCGATTTTCCGGATTATTCTGGCGATGAGTTGCTCGCCATCGCCGAGCTGATGCTGTGCCACATGAAATACAAACTCAGCGCTGACGCGCGTGCGGCGTTCATCCGCTACATCGGCTTACGCAAGGCCCAGCCGCTGTTCTCCAACGCGCGCTCGATCCGAAACGCGCTCGACCGAATGCGGCTGCGACAGGCCAATCGTCTTGTCGCCGATCTCGATCATGTGCTGACTGCTGACGACATCATGTCCCTGGAGGCGTCGGACGTGCTTGCCAGCCGGGTGTTCTCGAATGACAAGTCTAGAGGCTAAATTGCCTGTTCTTGCTCTTAAATTCCCTGTTCTCCGAAATGTTTTCCCTGTTAATTTGTCTAGGGAATTGTCCGAAAATCGCTGTGACGCAGCGGCTTCTTACAACGAAATCGGTCCCGGGCGCACCGAAATCGCGAAATTCCGTGTAGAATTCCCTGTTAGCAGGGAGACGGGTTCGATCAGCACTGCGTCGCCAGGGCGGGAGTCACTTTCGAACACCAACATTCCCAGACGCCATCAAAACCTTTCAGCGCCATTACGCTTGAGCCTCCGAGCTCGTCTTCGCCTTGCCCACCTCCTCTCGGGTGAGGGTCGGCGCGGACCCACCGAAACAATCGTCTCCGCACCGCGGGCATGGGTCGCCGTAACATGAGCGCGGCCAATAGGGTAGCCAGCGTGCTGACCTTTCACGGCGAGTAGCGGATACGCCCAAACCAATCGCCCGCGCAACGACACTTGGCGATTGTTGCGGACCGGAAGCCCCGAGGGCAGTCCGGCATCTTGGCCACCGCTCCGAATTGGTTCCGTCCAGGATTCGAACCCTCAAAAAGAAAAGGCAGGCCTCATGCAGCGCTTCGTTATTAATGATCTGTTAACGCAAATCACGGCTGTGTTCGTAACCATCGGAGGGGGAGGGGCAAGCAATGGAAGCGGCACGCGCACTACAACAAGAG
>WNFK01197529.1_pt2 | contig 10326 bp, 8 predicted proteins | sample 5400281 | NCBI WGS metagenome assembly WNFK01 (sample SAMN13153350, study PRJNA577476) | soil metagenome | isolation source: 20 cm soil on Douglas fir-dominated hillslope | place: USA:California | collected 2013-09-17
TGGCCTGCAGATCGGTGGCAATGTCCGCGTCACCCTTTTCAATCAGATTGGCGCGGGTGGCGGGGTCCGGAACAGTCTGTTCGATGACACGCTTGAAGAACGGCAATTGCCCATTGCGTGCCCCCTTCCAGCTGTCATTCCGCCGCAGCACCAGTTGCTCGCCCGGCTTGAAAGTCTCGACCGTGTATGCGCCGCTTCCGGCCGTATTGGTCTTGAGCCATTCCTGGGCCCAGGGATCCTCGGGGGTAGCATGCTGCTTGGCCAGCTTGCTGTTGAAGATCGGCGCCAGCGGCGTGGCAAGATTGGCAAGCGCGAGCCGGTCCGGCTTGGGCAGCGTCACCGTGACGGTGCGCTCGTCGACGACTGTAAACTGGTCGGGCGTCGTCAGCGAACCGGTCCCCAGCTGGCCTTTCGCGAGCGACTTCGCGCTGACGGCCCGATCCAGCGACCATTTGACGTCGTCAGCCGTGACCGGCGTGCCGTCATGCCACTTCGCATCCCTCAGCTTGAACGTGATGTTGAGACCGTCCGGGCTGACTTGATAGCTTTCGGCAAGTTCACCGCGGATTTTCGCGCGATCGAAGACCCAGACGCCCTCTTCCCGCTTGCGATCGAAGGCGACAAGGCGATCATATGTGCTGGTCGACACGCCGAAGGCTTCGCGCGTGGCTCCGGGCGTTGAAGGATCGAGGGTGTTGATGTTGTTGCCGGTTACCTGACGAAGCGTCTCCGCGCGCGTTTGCGCGTGTACAACGACCGGAGCCGACAAAAAGCACGCCGTACCGATCAATAGTCTCAACGAGACTCCGCGATTCGTCATCATCACCCTGCTTCCCCTATTAGAGCCATCCCGGCTGAATTTGTGACAGACCGGTTACGGAGCCGGATAGAGCCAGAGTCGCCGCAAACAGGTAGGCCAGCCAGCCGCAAACGCCGTGTCTCTTGCGGCTAAAATCGTCTGCTCTTATCCGTGCATTGCTGCCCTCGAAAGAAGCATCGTCATGGCTTGCCAGCAACGGCGCGACACGCCACTCGGTTTGCGAACACATAGCGATTTCGGAGCTGAAATACTGGACTTATCCAGCGTTCATTGGTGTTACCCAAGTGGGCTATCGCGCCCTGGCTGCAATTAGGTCTCGAACAAGCTGACTAATTTGCGGGCGATAGTCATTTCTGGTGCGATCTGGTGCCGATGATGCATGAGGACATAACTCGGCATCATTTTTTCTTAGCGGCATTGCTGTGGGTTGCTCTTCTACTCTCGTGATGTCTTGCTACGGAGGCACGCGGCCATTTTCGAAATCAGCCGGTATGCGTCCCTGGTGTCCAGCCGCCCATATCCAAACACCAATCCCTCCCGCGTCGCTTCGCCGAGGTAGTTCTGCGACAGCGGCTGCACGTGAATGCCGTCCTGCAGCAGGAGTTTCACCGCCTGGGTGTCGCTCATCCGCCCCCGCATTTGCTCGGTGAAGAAAGCGACCAGATGCAATCCGGTCGCCGCGGACGACACCGTCAGATCGTCCGGCATCAACGTGGTGATCGCGTCAATCAACGCAGCCCGCCGCGCGGCGTAGACCTTCCGCATCCGTCGCAGGTGTCGCAGCAGATGCCCTTCCCGCATAAATTCCGCCAGCGCGACCTGCCCGATTCCCGATGTGTGGACATCGATCCGGGCGCGGCCTTTCGAGAACGCCCCGATGAGACGTTCGTCGGCGATTATGTAGCCGAGACGCAAGCTCGGCATCATCAGCTTCGAGAACGTCCCGAGATAGATCACGCGTCCCTCGCGATCGAGCGAGCGCAGCGAGGCGATCATGCTGTCCTGGTGCCTGAACTCCGAATTATAGTCGTCTTCGATGATCCAGGCGTCATTGTTGTTCGCCCAGTCCAGGAGCTCGAGCCGCCGCTCGAGCCCCATACTGACGCCGATCGGATACTGATGTGATGGCGTCACGACCACGAGCTTCGCATTCGGCGCCAACCGGATTCCCTCGGAGACACGGAGGCCCTTGTCGTCCACGGGCACCGGGATCAGTTTCGCGCCGGCCGCGGTCAACGTCCAGCGGGCTTCGACGAATCCCGGCTCTTCGACCCAGACCTCGTCACCCTGATCGAGAATCATCCGGCTGCAGAAGTCCAACGCACCGGAGGTGCCTGAGGTCACGGCCACATTGCCCGGCGCACAGACCAGACCGCGAACCGATCCGAGGAAGTTGGCGATCTCGCGCCGCAGCACCGGGTGCCCTTCCGGCGGGAGATCGAGGCAATCGGAATTCTTGGGATTCTGCCAGGCCTGCCGCAGCAGCCTTGCCCACTCCTTGAACGGAAAACTAGAAACGTCTGGCGCACCCGGACTGAATTCGGACTTCCAGTTGGTGTCGTATTCGAATGCCAGCAGCGACCGCCAGCGATCGGACACAGGGCCGGTCTCGATGGTTGTTGAAGTTGAGTCCGCGGAGGACAACGCCGGCGCCGGGCTCGCTTGAGCCTGCTTGACCGACGCTACGGTGACGCCGCCCCGCGGCGTCGACTCAAGGTAGCCCTCCGCGTATAGCAGGTCCCACGCCGTGAGAATTACCGTGCGCGAACAGCCCAGTTCGCGCGCAATCTCGCGCGACCCAAGAAACTGGGTGCCGGCCGGAAGACCCCCCTGCAGAATCGCGTTCCGCATGTGGGCTGCGATCTGCAGATGAATCGGGACCGCCGACGCGCGATCGATATACATGCCTGCAATCGACACACGCTTCTTTTGAGGACGGCTCTTTTCCATGCGCGAACGGTTTGGCTTTCATAGACGGCTAGCCGACAAACCACGGTTTCATAGGCTGCGGCTACATTATCTCGACACTGCTTTTGAGCTCAACGGGGCCTTTGGGGCTCCAATCATCGGCGATGGTGTCTTCCCACGTTAGCGTTCCGGGGATTCTCGCACCATACGACCGAGCAGATCGTCGACGCGAACATTCGCTGGAGGCGTCAACAAATCTCGCAGCAAACGCCAGCCTGGATTCCGAATAAATTTCCGCCTGGCGCCCCTCTCGAAACATCGGACCGCCGCTGACACCGGAGCGCGTTCAGCCCAGCGCTGCTTACGCAGGCTGTCGCTAGATATTCTTTGGTCTCCCGGTGCACACATCGTGCACAGGCCGCCTGCTAATCAATTGAAAAACTTGAACTCTCGTTCCAATCCATCATGAGGAAGCTTAAGCTAGGTCCAGCCACCTAGGTCAAATCGCGGAAGCAGGAGAAGGGGCGTCCGCTCCATGTCTGCAACGATCAAGCCCGTTTTTGGCCACGTACGTTACTGTCCTTGGACAGGATATTTCTAGATTTTCTTTGATCTCCCGGTGCACACATCGTGCACGCGCCGCCTTCTTACGCCCGGATCGACGCCGGGATGCGGCGGCTGCTTGCAGCCGCATCCGAAGCGCAACGTTGGATCGCGCTATCCGGTCGCGAACGCGACGGCGTCGTCGTCACCGATGGAAATCCCAACCTGTGCGCCGATCGGCCATCGCGTCATCGCGTCATGTCCCGCCGATCGTACCAGCAGCCGGTCGCGCACCGATTCAGCGCAGTCGATGTAGAGATCGACGTGCCCGCCCTGGTAGACCTGCGCAGCGACCGTGCCGCTGGTGGCGCAGGGCTCGTCGGCGTCGACCATTTGCAACTGCTCGGGGCGGACAAACAGATCGACCGGCGCAGATGCCGCGACGCCGCGCAACGGGCTCGCCGATACCTTGACACGCGCGGCGCCCACGGCGACGACGGCATGGGCTTCGTCGAGGCCATCAAGCCTTCCGCGCAGCACATTGGCGTCGCCGACAAAGGACGCGACGAAGCGGTCGCAGGGCCGGCGATAGATTTCTTCCGGGGTACCGAGCTGGCGAATGCACCCTTCCGACATCACCGCGAGCCGGTCGGACAGGCTCAAGGCCTCGCCCTGGTCATGGGTGACGAAGATCGTCGTGACCTTGAGCTTGCGCTGGATCTCGCGAAGCTCCACCTGCATTGATGCGCGCAAATTCTTGTCGAGCGCCGAAAACGGCTCGTCGAGCAGCAGCACCGTCGGATTGATCACCAACGCGCGCGCCAGCGCCACGCGTTGCTGCTGGCCGCCGGAGAGCTGGCGCGGCTTGCGGCCTTCGAGGCCGGTGAGCCGCACCAGCGCCAGCACCTCCTCAACGCGCCGGTCCCTCTCCTTCTTCGGAACGCGACGAACCTTCAGGCCGTAGGCGATGTTGTCGGCCAGCGACATGTGCGGGAACAGCGCATAGTTCTGAAACATCATGCCGATTTCGCGCTTATAGGTCGGCACGTCGTTGACACGTTCGCCGCCGATGCGGATGTCGCCGCCGTCCGGGCTGAAGAAACCGGCGGCTAGATTGAGCAAAGTGGTCTTGCCGCATCCGGACGGGCCGAGCAGCGTCATGAACTCGCCGCGCCGGACCGACAGCGAGACCTCGCGCAGCGCGACTGCTTCGCCGAAGCGCTTCGTCACAGAGTCGAAGCGGACCGCAACGTCATCGCCGGCAGCGAACCCGCTTGTCTGCGCCGCAGCGCTGGTGTCAGCGAGTATGTTCAATATTCAGTACCTTACCGAGACCCAGGAATGCATTGGCGAAGATGATCAACGCAGCCGTGCCGACGATGTACATCACCGACAGCGCCGCCATCGACGGATCGGCATATTCCCGCACATAGTTGTACATGGCGACAGGCAGGGTCTGCGTCCGCTGCGCCGTGACGAACAGCGATGACCAGGCCGGGCAGCAGCAGCGGCAGCGTGACCGTGAGCAGCACCCGCAGCGGTGGCGCGCCCAGGCTGGCGGCGGCGAGTTCATAGCTCTGATCCAGATTGCGCAACGACACATAAACGCTGCGGATCACGAAGGGCAGCACCAGCACGACGTGGCAGAATACCACCACCGCGTAACCGCTGGTCCAGCCGATCTGCGCGGCGAGAATAAGGAAGCCAAGCCCGACCGTGAAATGCGGAATGACGAGCGGCGACAGCAGAATGGCTTCGATCAGCTTGCTGAAGCGAAAGCGATAGCGATCGAGCGCGAAGGCAAACATCGCCCCGACCAGCAGCGCGATCGTCGAGCTCCAGGCGGTGACGATCAGGCCGTTGCGAAAGCCGTCGCGAAAATCCTGATAGGCGATGGCCTTGGCAAACCAGCGCAGCGACCATGCCTGCGGCGGAAACGACAGGATCGCTCTGTCGTTGAACGCGGCGATGGTGACGACGGCCACCGGCAGCACCAGAAAGCCGAGGATCAGCAGCACCGCGAGTTTGCCGACGAAGCCGAGCCCGAGCTGATAGGTCGAACGCGGCATCTCAATGCGCCCGAATATTGTCGAACGGGCGCGCCGCCAGCCGCAGCATCGATAGCACCACGATGGTCAGCGCCAGTCCGGCCACGCAAAGGCTGGCTGCGAACGGGAAATTGAAGCTGGCGAAGCCGAGCTGGTACACGAGGTTCGAGATCATGTTGACCTTGCCGCCGCCGATCAGCTGCGGCGAGGCGAAGGCGCTGAAGGTCCAGGCGAAGGCGGTGGTGACGCCGGCGACGACACCCGGCATCGACAATGGCAGGGTGATGGTGAGGAACGTTCGGACCGGGCCGGCGCCCAGGCTTTCGGCGGCCTTCTGGTAATCGCGATCGATATGCGACAGGCCGGCGGCGAGCATGATCACCATCACCGGCATGGTAACATGCACCAGCGCGACCACCACGCCGAAGGTGGTGAACATGAACTGGACCGGCTGTTTGACGATGCCGAGATTCATCAGCATCGAATTGATGAAGCCGTTATTGCCCAGCACGATGATCCAGGAATAGGTGCGCACGACTTCGCCGAGGAACAGCGGCGTGACGACGATCACCAGCAGGGTCGACTTGAGGATGGCGTTCTGCGTTCGCACTAGCGCATAGGCCAGTGGATAGCCGACGATCAGCGTCGAGATCGCCGTCAGGAAGCAGATCCAGACGGTGTCGAGAAACACCCGCGCATAAAGCGGTTTCAGCAAGTCCGCAAAATTCGCCAGCGTGAAGCCGCCCGGCTCCAGAGAGCCAGCCACGTAAGCGCGAAAACTGAACTGCAGTACCGCCGCCATCGCGGCCAGCAGGCCGACCGTGCACAGCACGGCCGGCGCGGTGAACGGGCGGAGGAAGGGCTGCGGGTTCACAGGAACAAGCCGGCGCCCGCCATCAGTTCATGATGTTCTCGGCGAACCATTTGCGCCATTCCGCGGTCTTCTCGGCGCGCAGCTTGGCGTCGATGTTGATCTGCTGCTTCCATTGCGCGGCGGTGGTGAAGACGCCGGGCAGCTTCGCGATTTCCGGATCGATCCTGGCGTTGAGCACCGCGGGGCTCCCCTTCTTGATCTTGGCGATTTCCGCCTGGACCTCAGGATCGTACAGCGCGTTGATGAACTTGTAGGCCAGTTCAGATTTCTTCGAGCCCTTCATGATGGCCACGGTATCGACGCCGAGCACCGCGCCCTCCTTCGGGATCGCGAGCGTGATCGGTACGCCCTGCGAGATCATGTAATAGGCATTCATGGAGAGGACGACCTGGACCGGCGTTTCGCCTGACGCCAGCAGCTGCTGGCTGTTGGCGTCGTTGGTGTAGAACGCCTTGAAGTTCGGCTTCAGCGCCTTCAGCTTGTCCTGGCCCTTTTCCCAATGCGCGGCATCGCCGCCGGACAGGATCGCCGAGATCGCGATGATGTGGCTCGGATCGAAGTCGGGCGCCGCAATCTTGCCTTTCAGCTCGGGCTTCCAGAGATCTAGATGGAACGGGCTGATGCGGGCTTCGTCGGCGAGGTTCTTGGCGTTTGGAATTTTCGTCGTATCGAGTTCTTCGAACAGTCCGTCGGTGGCGTAGATCCAGCCGACATGCGAGGTGGTGAAGGTCAGGTCGCTCTCGGGATTGTCCTTGGCGAGCTTGGCCTTGTTGAGCCGGTCGATGGTGCCGCCGGTGATGAACTCCACCGGCACGCCGGTCTCTGCCGTGAATTTCTTGGCGACGGTTTCGGCCACGAGGTCGCGCCAGCTGCCGCCCCAGATGCTGACGACAAGCTTGTCCTGCGCATGCGCAGGCACGGCGGTGACAAGAACGAAGAGTGCGAGCAACCAGCGCTTCATGTTCAATTCCCTGTTGGCACCGCGGCGCTAGCTGACTCATAAACTTGCCGCCGGACTTGGGCCGCGGCAAAACTCGGATCGACAACAGCACTGATCTTTTCTACGTTCGCTGCTGCCAGGTTGGAGATCGTGACTTCGCGCTTTCGGGGCATTGTTGATCGGCAGCAACCTGCGGGCGGTGGAGATGGATGATTGATGGATACGTCCGGTGAACAGTCTGCCGCTTCGCATAGGCCTTCAGAAATCCTCGACACGCTGAAACGTCTCGGCTTCGGTGCTGCAATTGCCGTGCCGGACAGCTGGCTCGGCGAGATCCTGGTGCGCGTCGAAGAGGAACCGGGCATCCGTCTTGTCCGCGCGACGCATGAGGAGGAAGCGCTGGCGATCGCCTGCGGCAGCCGGCTGGGAGGCGTGCGCACGGCGATGTTCGTACAGAATGCGGGCTTGCTCAGCATGGGCGCCGGCATGGTGTCTCTCGCCCAGCGCTACCAGTTTCCGCTCTTGATGCTGGTCTCCTATCGCGGAACGGTCGACGATCCCGTCTTCTATCACGTTCCCAAGGGGCGGGTGACGGAGCCCGTCCTCAAGGGCATCGGCCTTCCTTATGCCGTCGCGGATCGAGGCCGGCCGATCGGTCCCCAGGTCGAACGGGCCGCCACCTATGCGGAGGAAGCATCATGCCCGTTTGCGCTTCTTCTGTCGCAGGAGGACGTTCAATGGTGAGTGATGCCCGCCCGAGCAGGGCCGACTATTATCGGGCGCTCGCCAAAACGCTGCCGGCGGACGCTCTCGTTGTGACGTCGCTCGGCAACGCTTCCTACCTGTGGGCCGTCGTGCGTCACGCGCCGGAAAATTTCTATTTCGAGGATGCGATGGGCCTCGCGCTGCCATTGGCGCTCGGGCTTGCGATCGCGCAGCCAACGCGGCGGGTTGTCGTGGTCGAGGGCGATGGCGCTCTGATGATGCATATGGGGTCTCTGGTCACCGTCGGCGCGGTGGCGCCGAGCAATCTGACCGTGCTGCTGATTCAGAACGGCGTCCATGCCGCTTCGGGCGGGCAGGCATTGACGAACCCGGGGCTCGATCTCGCGCAACTTGCCCGTGCAGCCGGTATCGCACATGCAAAGAATGTGGCGACGCCGGAGGCACTTGCCTCGGAAATGGGCACCGCCTCTGCCGGCGACGGTTCGCAATTTCTCGTTCTATCGACCAAACCCGATGTCGAGGTCGTTCGACCGCCGATTGCGCTCGATCCAGTGATGACTAAACATCGCTTCATGTCTGCGATAGGGGCGCCGCGCTACATCCCGACCATGTTCGGCGGCGGACGGCTCGAACGCGCATGACGCACTTCGTGTACGAGGCATGGTTCTCGCAGACGCAAAACAATTGCCTACATTACGCTATCTTCTGCCACGCGGCATCGCGATCCTTCGTAAAAGCGGAGGTAACACCTGTCTCGACGGGGCGGTTAACGGGTAAATGCGGCAAGACCAACTCAGCAAAGCGATACGCTTCCTCGAGCAACGGCATACCTGAGACAATTAATACCTCATGCCCTGCATCCGGACGGCCAGGGAAAGCGGGTGCGCGATTTGCGAAGTCATCGTTCTGCTTTCGTCGTGAGCGTTTGACGAGGCGCCACAGCCTCGAGCCAGCCGGCGATGCGCAGCAGCCCGGCATCACGACCGTGACGACCGATCAACTGGACGCCGATCGGGAGTCCGTGGCGTCCCGTCAGGAGCGGCAGGGAGACAGTCGGCAAGCCGCACAGGCTCCAGGGCATCGACATGACGCCGGAGCCCGGCCCATCTTCCAGCCGTGGCGCCTCGCCCGGCGTCGACAACGTGATGATTGCGTCAATCTCATCAAATAGCTGATCGGCTCGCTCGACAAGCCGGTCGGCCAGCGCGTCGAGGGCAAGGTAGCGTTCGGCGCTGATCGAACGTCCCGCCTCGATTCCCTCTCGCAGCGGAAGGCAATAGCGACGCATGGTTTCATCAGGCGCAGAGCCGAAGCGGTAAGCGAGATGGGCGTTGAGCAGGCCGATCGTGGCATCGAGCGCGTCACTAAATTCGGCGGGAAGATCGATCGGCTCGATCGTCGTCGGCAAAGCCTCGAACAACGCTTCGATTGCAGCGCGGGCATCGTCATCAGCCGCCGGCCAGGCGGGTCCCTTCACGAAACCGAGCCGGGGCGCTCGCACGGCAGGGAGAATGCAAGCCAGAGCGGGATCAAAAGCGCCGGCGAACAGACACAGATCCATAATGGATCGTGCCAGCAACCCCACATGCGCCAGGCGTGGCACCAGGACGTTGGTACCCTCCATTGACGTGAAGCCGAGTGAGGGTTTGAAGGCGAATGCGCCACAGAACGAAGCGGGAAGCGTCGTAGACGCCGTGTGTTGGGTACCGAGCCCAAGCGGCACCATATGGTCGACGACCGCGGCGGCGGATCCTGACGAGGAAACGCCGGGCGAACGCGACAGGTCGAGTGGATTGCGGGTTGGGCTCGGATGGTACATCCCGAACTCGGATGTGGCGGTCTTGCCGATTATGATCGCGCCGGCCTGGCGCAGTATCGAGACGGCGTCAGCATCCTTTGATGGCCGACGGCCGCGAAGTGTTTCGCTGCCGTATTCGGAAGGCATGTCGGCGGTGTCAAAGACATCCTTCACGCCGACGGGAAGACCATGCAGTGGACCAAGCGGCAAACCCGATGCGCGCCAGGCATCTGCCAGCTTCGCGTATTCACGCGCCCGCTCCGCATCGAGAAAAGCCCATGCCTTCACCTGAGGCTCGCGCGCCGCGATCCGATCAAGGCACGCATTGATCAGATCGGAGGAGCTTATCTGGCCCTGCCTGAGACCGGCGGCCAGAGCGCTGGCGGACATCTGCTCCGGCGCTTCATCAGAGGTGGAGCACAAGGGGTATGGAACGGTCGTCCGGCCAGTGACCGAAAAGTCGTTCAGCGCGGAGCAAGTCGTCATCGGACGGGCGCCGCTGTGTTGCAGCCTGAATCGACCGCTGACCGGAAGGCGGTCGCGGCAGGAACCGTTGCGATCCGTTCGTAATAGTCCCATGACCGCCGGCTCTCGGCGGGCGATTTTACACGATAGACGCCGAGGTCATAGGCAAGACGGCCGTTCTGTTGGAGAACTGCTTGCCGTCCG
>WNFK01164780.1_pt3 | contig 10325 bp, 11 predicted proteins | sample 5400281 | NCBI WGS metagenome assembly WNFK01 (sample SAMN13153350, study PRJNA577476) | soil metagenome | isolation source: 20 cm soil on Douglas fir-dominated hillslope | place: USA:California | collected 2013-09-17
CGATCTCGCGCCGCGCGCTCATCTCCTGCTCGATGATGGCGTTGGGGAACAGCGGCGCGAGGTCCTGCGGAGTGACCGGCTTCTTCGTCCCCGGATGCAGCACGGGCGCCGGAGGCGTCTCGAGATCGGCGAGGATGTTGTACCAGTAGCGCGGGAATTGATCCTCGCGGAGCAGGTACTTCGTGGCCATGGGCGCCTCCTGCGATCGAGGCGCGACCATAGCGCGCCGCGGCGGAGGAGAGAACCGACCGGCTCAAGGCGCGAGCGTCCGGCGGGCGGCGTGCTGCAAGCGCTGCGTGCGGGCCCGGAGCGGGCCTCCCTTCACCTCGCGCAGGGCCAGCGGCTCCGCGCCGATCGAGGCCAGCGCCGGAGCGACCGTGGAGAGCTCCGCCAGGGTGAGCGCGAGGGCGAGCAACCAGGCGAACAGGTAGAGCGCGGGACGGAACCAATACCTGAGCGTCATCATGACCGGGCCCCTTTCGGGAGTTGGGACTCATGAGTTTGCGCTCGCCGGTCGCGCCCGCAATGGCATCTGGGCGCCGGCCGCAGCTTGAGATCCGGAGCGGATCGGAGGATCCTTTGCGGATCATGGCAAAATCGGAGCTCGGGAGGCTCAGCTCCATCCAGCGGACGGCCCGGCTGATGTCCTCGCTCCTCTCGGGTCGGGAGCTGACGCGCGCGGAGATCACCGGCCTTCTCGGCGTGCGCGTCGCCGCGGTCGATCGCCAGCTCGAGGCGATCAGCCGTCACATCCCGCTCGTCCGGGAGAAGCGACGGGGCCGGATGCACGTCCGCATCGATCGCTCGAAGGTCGTGGGCGGCGCGGAACGGACGCCCATCTCGACCATCATCGCCGCCTGCGTGGGAGCCAGCCTGGGGAAGCTGTTCGAAGGCACCACCTACGAGAAGGGGATGCACGATCTGGTGCACTACGTCAGCCGGGACGCGCTCCATCCCGAGCGGTTCCAGGATTCGCGACGGCAGTTCGTCTTCCTCGTGCGCGGCGGGGGCGGTCCGTCCGCATCGAGCCGCTCTCGCTGGCCGTCTACGATCATCAGCTCTACGTGATCGGGCGTCCTCACGGCGGCCAGGCCCACCCCTACCGCTTCTCGCGGATCGAGGCAGCCGATGCCGTGGGCGGGACCTTCCAGTATCCGGACAAGGACAGCTACGATCCGGAGCGCGTGTTCGCGGACAGCTTCGGGATCTTCGTGGACGAGGACTACCCGGTCCAGAACGTCGAGGTCAGCCTCGCGCCGCGCTGGACGGCCTTCGTCCGCAGCCACCGCTGGCACCGTTCGCAGGAATCGTTCGTGCGCGCGGGCCGGGTGCACGTGCGCCTGCGGGTCCGCCTCTGCCCCGAAGTGGTGGCGTGGATCCTCGGCTTCGGCCCCGACGCGCGAGTGGTCGGACCACTGGTGCTGAAGCGGCGCATCGCGCGCCTGGCGAGACAGATGGCGAAGGCGCACGCGGCGGATGCCTGAGGATGGAAGGCGAGGCGTAGGCCTTTGGTCGGATCGCCGTCCCGCTGCGCGCGATCCACCATCGCCGTCTCCGGGAGACCCAAAATGCGCAAGATCAGGCGACGAACGGTGCTCGGCTGGGGTCTCGGTCTCGCTGCGGGCGCACTCGCGGAGGGACAGAAGCCCGAGCCCGTCTTCAAGCCCGAGAAGGACGCCGCGCTCCGGCTGCTGCGCTGGTCGGGCTTCGTGAAGTCGGACGAGGAGCTCTGGAACGCCAACACCAGGAAGTTCACCGAGGCCACCGGCGTCCCGGTCAGCGTCGAGTACATCACTTGGGAGGACGTGCGCCCGAAGGCCGCCCTGGCGGCCAACCTCGGCACCGGCCCGGACATCGTCATGGGTTGGTATGACGACCCGCACATCTACCCGCAGAAGCTCGTCGACGTGACCGACGTCGCCGAGGAGCTCGGGAAGCGGTTCGGCGGCTGGTACGAGGTCGCCCGGACCTACGGGTACAGCGCCCGGATGAAGCACTGGATCGCGGTGCCCGTGGGCGGCACCGTCGAGTGCCTCACCTACCGGACGAGCTGGATGAAGGAGGCCGGATTCGACCGGTTCCCGACCACCCCCGCGGACCTGCTCGGGCTCGCCAAGGCGCTCAAGGCGAAGGGCCATCCGATGGGCTTCGCCCTCGGGCACGCGGTCGGCGACGGCAACAACTGGACCCACTGGGTCCTCTGGACCTTCGGGGGCAAGGCGGTCGAGAAGGACAGCCGGACCATCGCCATCGCGCAGAAGCCGAGCCTGGAGGCGATCGAGTACGTGCAGGAGCTGTACGCGCAGATGGCGCCCGGCGTCGGCTCCTGGCTCGACCCCAACAACAACCGGGCCTTCCTGGCCGGCGAGATCTCGCTGACCAACAACGGGATCAGCATCTACTACGCGGCGAAGAAGGACTTCCCGCAGATCGCCGAGGACATCAACCACTCGGCTTTTCCGATCGGGCCCGTGGGCCGCCCCACGGAGCTGGCGAACTTCAGCCAGGCCTTCATCTTCAAGCACTCGCGCTTTCCCAACGCGGCCAAGGAGTACATCCGCTTCATGCTCTCGCCCGATCAGGCCGGGCCCTGGGTCGACGCGATGAACGGATACGTCACGCCGGCGCTGCAGCAGTACCGCGAGCTGCCGGTCTGGACGAAGGACCCGAAGGCGACTCCGTTCCGCGACGGCATCGCGCGCATGCAGCACAACGGGTACGCCGGAGAGCCGGGGCAGCCGGCCGCGGCCGCGTTGGCCGAGTTCATCGTGCTCGATATGTTCGCGGACGCGACCGTGAACGGCATGACCGCGAAGGACGCAGCAGGCCGGGCCGAGAGCCGGCTCCGCCGTATCTACCGCTCGCCCTGACCGCCCTTGGCGGCAGGGTCCTAGCTCGAGGCTTCATGCGCAGGATCTCGCTCGATCGCGGGCCGCTCTTGCCCACGCTGCTGCTCCTCCCGGCTGCCGTGCTGCTCGGCGGGCTCCTGGCCTTCCCGCTCGTGCTCGGGGTCCTGCTCGGGTTCAAGGACGCGACCATCGGCCAGCCGGGCGATTTCATCGGCCTGGACAACTACCGCTACCTGCTCACCGATCCGGTCTTCCGCATCGCCGCGCTGAACACGGCGCTCTATACGCTCGTGACCGTGGTCTTCAAGCTCGGCCTCGGGCTCGCCCTGGCGCTGATCCTCAACCAGAGGTTCGCCGGCTATCGCTTCTGGCGATCGGTGCTGCTCCTGCCCTACGTGGTTCCGACCGTGCTCTCCGCCTTCGCCTGGTGGTGGATCCTCGATCCACAGTTCAGCTTCATCAGCTGGGCGCTGGTCCGGGTCGGTCTGCTCGAGCAGAACGTGAACTTCCTCGGGAGCGCCTGGCTCGCGCGCGGGTCCATGATGGTGGCGAACGTCTGGCGCGGAATCCCCTTCTTCACCGTCGGCTATCTCGCCGGGCTCCAGGCGATCCCGAAGGAGCTGCACGAGGCCGCCGCCCTGGACGGCGCCGGCGACTGGCAGATCTTCTGGCGCATCACCTGGGTCTTGCTCCTGCCGCTCACCACCATCCTCACGATCTTCTCCGCGATCTTCACCTTCACCGACTTCCAGTTGATCTGGACCATCACCCGGGGTGGTCCGGCCAACGCCACCCACCTCTTCGTCACGCTCGCCTACCAGCGCGCCATCCCCGGCGGAGCCCTGGGAGAAGGCGCCGCGATCGCCGGCGTCACCCTCCCGTTCCTGGCGCTGCTCGCCTGGGGCGCGCTCGACGCGCTGCGGAGGCAGGAGTGAAGCGGATCCTCCGGATCTGGCTGCCGCTCGTCGGCTTCGCGGCCTTCCTGCTCTTCCCCTTCTATTGGATGGTGTTGACCTCCATCAAACCGAACGAGGAGCTGGTCAGCGTCAGCGCGAATCCCTTCTGGGTGTCGCACCCCACGCTCGAGCACGTGCGGTTCCTGCTCTCCAGCACCAGCTACCCGCGCTGGTTCTGGAACACCATGGCCGTCGCCTCGGCGGCGACCCTGCTGAGCGTCTCGGTCAGCTTCTTCGCCGCGTTCGCGCTGGCGCGCCTGCGCTTCCGCGGCGCCGAGGGCGTCAGCCTGGGCATCTACCTCGCCTACCTCATCCCCCCCGCCATCCTCTTCATCCCGCTCGCGGAGGTCATGCTCAAGCTGGGCTGGTTCGACCAGCTCTGGGCGCTGGTGCCCGTGTACTCGACCTTCCTGGTCCCGTTCTGCACCTGGCTGCTGGTCGGGTACCTCAAGAGCATCCCGCGCGAGCTGGAAGAGGCGGCGATGGTCGACGGCGCCAGCCGCCTGCGCATCCTCTTCCAGGTCATCCTGCCGCTGAGCGTGCCCGGCCTGGTCTCCGCGTTCATCTTCTGCTTCACGCTCTCCTGGAACGAATACCTGTACGCCCTGGTCTTCATGTCCTCCCCGGAGAACAAGACCGTGCCGGTCGGGCTGGCCACCGAGTTGGTCCGCGGCGACATCTACCAGTGGGGACCGCTGATGGCGGGAGCGCTCCTCGGTAGCCTGCCAGTGGCCGTGATCTACTTCTTCTTCGTCGAGTACTACGTGGCCGGGATGTCGGGAGCGCTCAAGGGCTGACCTGCGCCAGCCTCACACGGGGGCGCGGGCCCAGGACTCGTACCGGTACGAGCTGGCCCTCCGGCCACCGGAGTTGACCCCCCGTCCACCTGCGCTCGCCGCCCCTTCCCTCTCGCGCGAGCCTCTTCCATGAACCCGCGCCCGTACATCCGCTCGGCGGCGTACTGGTTGTGGGCGCGGCAGAGCAGCCGGATGTTCTCGACGGAGTGCACGTGCGTTCGAGCAAACCCATCGACGTGATCGAAGACCAGCCCGTCGGTGCTTCCGCACCTCCGGCCTCGATCGTCCGTGAACGTGCAGCTCCCCTCGTCCCGCTCGTAGACAGCGCGCTTGATGGCGTCGGGAATGTGCCGGGACGCCGTCGGCTCGCCGGCCTTCGTCTCCACGTTCCTGGCCTTGCGACCTACCCCGAAGCGCTCTTTCTTCACCTGCTCGATCAACAGATCCAGCGCCTGCCCGATGATGGTCTCCATGTCTCCGTCAGGCACGCGGTGGCGAAGCAGGCCTTGCGCCTCGCGAAACCTGTCCCGAAACCCGCGGGTGGCGGTGAACTGGACCTTGAACAACTCCACGCTCAGGGGCACGAACAAGGGGCGAGGCTGCTCGATGCCCTGCTGCTCCATCCGCTGATCATCCGACGCCCTCCCCGACTCCGAGGCCGGAGCCTGCCCCGGAGCCATCCTCGTGTACGCCGACACGTGCACGACCCTCCGTCCGGGGATCCTCCGGATCAGCGTCGGCACGGGCTCCCGCGGCGCGAGACGAGCCACGATCTCCTCGATCTCCCGCTTCGACTTGCCGGCCGCCTCGGCCAGCACCTTCGCCTGGTTCTTCTCCGTGAGGTGGGGCACGAGCAGGCGCAAACCCGTCAGGTGCACCCGGCCCGCCGTCGCCGCATCGAGGATGGCAGGCAGCCGCCGCCCGGCGCGAGCGACCATGATCCGGTCGTAAGCCACGGCCTCCGAGAACCCCAACTCCTTTACGCAGAATTCGAACATCGAGGAGCACGAGCAGTCGAGGTACAGCTTGCGCTCGTCGACCTCCCCCAGATGGACCAGCAGCTCCCCCTCGAGAACGTGAGCCTTCCGCACCAGGTCCCGCGTCGCTGCGAGCAGCGCGACTCCGCTCAGCGACCCCACCCCCGCCTCCCGATTCACCATGTTCGCAGCCTACCGACCCCCTCTGACTCCCGGTGGGCGTCTCCCTTTGACATTCCCGCCCCGCCGGACAAATCATCCTGGTCCCACTCGCTGTCGGAGGTTTTCCATGGCACCTCGACGCGGAACGACACGCCGCCGCTTCCTCCAGACCAGCGCGCTCGCCGTCGCCGGCCTCGGGCTCCCCCGGACGCTCGCCGCCGCGGGCCCGGATCTCAAATTGAAGAAGCCGATCAAGATCGGCTGCCAATGCATCCTTTCCGGGCCGCTCGGCGGGTACGGCGAGTTCATGCGCAAAGGCGCCACCCTGGCCATGGACGAGATCAACGCCCAGGGCGGGATCGGCGGCAGCCCCATCGAGCTGAACTTCCGCGACGAGGAGCTGAAGGTCGACGTCGGCGTGAAGAACGCCCGCTACTTCGTCGAGGACTGGGGCGCCGATTTCCTGGTCGGGATCGACTCCAGCGCCGTCGCGCTCGCGGTGGGCGAGATCATGCCGTCGCTGAACCGCGTGCTGATCGTCACGCACGGCGCGACCGAGAAGTACAACGAGGACCTGGTGTTCAAGCGGAACGTCCGTCAGTGCTTCCGCGTCTGCGTCCCCGTCTACCAGGACGGGATCGCCTCCGCCCTGGTCGCCAAGGATCTGCCGGTGAAGCGCTGGGCCACCATCTCGCCCGACTACGAGTATGGTCATACCTCCTGGAAGATGTTCCGCGCGTACCTGAAGCGCTTCAAGCCGGACGTCGAGTTCGTGGGCGAGAGCTTCGCCAAGTTCGGCACCGTCGACTTCTCCAGCCACATCAGCAAGGTGATGGGCCTCAATCCCGAGGGCATCTTCTCCACCGAATGGGGCGGCGAGGCCGTCACCATGGTGAAGCAGGCCAAGCTCTTCAAGGTCTTCGAGCAGACCAAGGCGTTCATGATCGGGATGGGCTCGGCGATGGACGTGCTCCAGGGCCTCGGCGCCGACTATCCCGACGGCGTGTGGGCTTCGGGCCGCTACTACTTCGGCTACCCGGACTCGCCGGAGAACAAGCGCTTCAACGACGCGTTCAAGAAGAAGTGGAACACGTACCCGAGCTACCCGTCGGAGACCGCGTACACGGCGCTGTTCGCGCTGAAGAAGGCGGTGGAGAAGGCGAAGTCGATCGATACCGAGAAGGTGATCGAGGCGCTCGAGGGCCTCGAGCTCGACCGACCCGCCGGGAAGTGCTTCATCCGCAAGGAGGATCACCAGGCCGTCTACGCGGTGCCCTGGGGCCAGATCAAGCACGACCCGAAGTTCCCCATGCCCACGCTGGCGAACCTCAAGGTGTTCTCCACGGACGAGTACTACCGCAAGCCGCCGTTCGCCCCGGTCGAGGGCTAGTGCTCTTCCAGGGGCTGGTCGGCCTGAGCGAAGCCATGTACCTGTGGCTGGTCGCGGCGGGCCTCTCGCTGATCTTCGGCGTACTGCGCGTGCTGAATTTCGCGCACGGCAGCCTGTACATGCTGGGCGCCTACTTCGCCTGGGTCGCCTTCCGCATCAGCGGCAGCTTCTGGGTCGCGCTCCTGGTCGGACCACTGCTGGTGGCGGCGGCCGGATGGGCACTGGAGTTCGGCTTTTTGCGCCGCGTGTACTCGGCGCCGGAGGCTTTCCAGCTCCTGCTCACGTTCGCCTTCGTGCTGATCCTCGACGACGCGGTGAAGCTCGCCTTCGGCCCCGTCTACCAGTCGCCGCCCACGCCCGCGGCTCTCTCCGGGGCGGTGTGGATCGGGCGCTCGGTCCTGCCCACCTACCACCTGTTCATCCTCGCGGTGGGCGGCCTGGTCGGCCTCGGCCTCTGGTTCCTGCTGGAGAAGACCGGCTTCGGCCTGCTCATCCGCGCCACCGCCGCCGACCGCGAGATGGCGCGCGCGCTCGGAGTCCGCTCCTCGCGGCTGTTCACCGGCGTGTTCGTCCTGGGCGCCTGGCTCGCGGGCCTGGGCGGCGCGCTCTCGATGCCGGTGCGCGCCATCTCCCCGGGGATGGGCGAGTTCATCATCATCGAGGCGTTCGTGGTGGTGGTGCTGGGCGGCCTCGGGTCGCTGCGCGGAGCGTTCCTCGGAGCGGTGCTGATCGGCCTCCTCCACCTCATCGTCCGTCCCTGGGGCCTCTTCGGAGCGCGCGAGGCCTGAATGCGCGCGCGCCACGCCGCCTCCGCCCTGCTCGCCGCGCTGGTGTTGCTCCTGCCCGCGATCGCGGGACCCTTCCTGCGCTACCTGGTGCTGAACATGCTCTTGCTCGCCCTGCTCGCCCTCTCCTTCAACCTGCTCTTCGGCATGACCGGCCTGCTCTCCTTCGGCCAGGGCGCGTTCTACGCGGGCGGCGCGTACACCGCGGCGTTGCTCCTGCGGGCGGGCGCGCCGCTCCTCTGGTCCATCCTGCTCGGCGCGATCGCCGCCGCCGTCCTGGCCGCCGTGCTGGGCGCCTTCTGCGTGCGGCACACGCGCATCTACTTCTCGATGCTGACGCTCGCCTTCGGCATGCTGGTCTACGCGGTGGTCTGGAAGTGGACGTCCGTGACCGGCGGCGACGACGGGCTCATCGGCATCCCCCGCGGGCGGATCGGGCTGCCCGGCCCGCTCGACGTGAAGCTCGACGCGCCGGTGGCGTACTACCTCTTCGCCGCCGTCCTGGTGCTGCTCTCGATGGCGGTGCTGCACCGCCTGTCCGTCTCGCCGCTCGGGCTCTCCCTGCGGGCGATCCGCGAGAACGCCGAGCGCGCGGAATCGAGCGGCATTCCGGTCCGCCGCACCATCTACATCGCGTTCGTGACCGCGGGGCTCTTCGCGGGGCTCTCCGGCGCCCTGCTGGCTCCCCTGGAGCAGACGGTGTCGCCGTCCACCGCCCACTGGACCAAGTCCGCCGAGCCAGTGATGGCGACGCTGATCGGCGGTCCCTTCTCCTTCCTCGGCCCCATCGTCGGCGCGGTGGTGTATCTGGGGCTCAAGGAGATCATCGTCCGATTCACCGAATACTGGCTGCTGGTCTTCGGGCTGGTGCTGCTGGGAACGGTGCTCCTGTTCCGCGGCGGCCTGCTGGGCGCCGCCGGCGAACTGCTCGCCCGCAGGCGCAGGACATGACTTCATGGCCGTCGGGGGCGTCGATCTCTCGCTGCCCGAGGGCGGCATCACCGCCGTGATCGGACCGAACGGCGCCGGCAAGACCACCTTCATCAACCTGCTCGCCGGCAAGCTGATTCCGGATCGCGGCCGCATCCTCTTCGCGGGGGCGGACGTCACTCGGCTGCCGGCCAGCGCCCGGGTCCGGGCCGGGATCGCGCGCACCTTCCAGGTCACCAACGTATTCCCGCGCCTGACCGTGGAGCAGAACGTGGCGGTGCCAGTGCTCGCGCGGGCCGGGCAGTCGCTGAAGCCCTGGCGCAGGCTGGACGCGGCGGAGAGCGTCCACGCGGAGGTACGGCGCCTGCTCGAGTCCGTCGGGCTGGCCGGCCGCGCCGCCGATCACGCCGCCGTCCTCTCGCACGGGGACCGGCGCCTCCTGGAGATCGTGCTGGCGCTGGCCTGCGAGCCGAGGCTGCTCCTGCTCGACGAGCCCACCGCCGGGATGGGCGCCGGCGAGCGGGACCGCGTGCTGGCGCAGGTCCGCGCCCTGGCAGCCCGGAAGTCGCTCACCATCCTTTTGGTGGAGCACGACATGGAGGTGGTGTTCGGGCTCGCCGACCGGATCGTGGTGCTGCATCAGGGAAAGGCGATCGCCGACGGCGCGCCGCAGCGAATCCGCGAGGATCCCCGCGTGCGCGAGATCTACCTGGGCGACACCGACCTCAGCCCTCCCCCGGCCCGCGAGGGCGCCGGGGCAGGCGCCCCCCTGCTTCGCGTCGAGCACCTCGACGCCGGCTATGGTCTCGCCCACGTCCTGCACGGCGTCAGCTTCACCGTGGCCCGCGGCGAGATCGTCGCGCTGCTCGGCCGCAACGGGATGGGGAAGACGACCACGCTCCGCAGCGTGGCCGGGCTGACCACGCCCTGGCGCGGGAGCGCCGTCTACCTGGCGGAGAGATCCATCGCGGGCGAGCCGCCCGAGCGCGTCGCCGAGCTGGGCGCGAGCTACGTCCCGGACGACCGGCGCATCTTCGCGGACCTGACCGCGGCGGAGAACCTGCGCGTGGCCGAGCTCGCGCTTCGGCGGGAGGGATCCCGCTGGACGCGCACCCGCATCGAGTCGGTGTTTCCGCCTTTGGCGAAGCTCTGGAACCGGCGAGGCCGCCACCTCTCCGGCGGCGAGCAGAAGATGCTGGCCATCGCGCGCGCGCTGACCACCGATCCCGCGCTCCTCTTGCTCGACGAGCCATCCGAGGGCCTGGGGCCGCAGATCGTCCGGATCCTGGCGGGTGCCCTGGCCCAGATCCGCGGCGAGGGGGTGACCGTGCTGCTGGCGGATCAGAACCTCATGTTCGCCCGCGCGGTGGCGGACCGCGCCCTGGTCATGGAGCGGGGGCACCTGGTCCACGCGGCATCGCGCGCCGAGCTCGCGGGCAACGACCCCGCGATCCACCGCTACCTGGCGGTCTGACCACC
>WNFK01213229.1_pt2 | contig 10323 bp, 10 predicted proteins | sample 5400281 | NCBI WGS metagenome assembly WNFK01 (sample SAMN13153350, study PRJNA577476) | soil metagenome | isolation source: 20 cm soil on Douglas fir-dominated hillslope | place: USA:California | collected 2013-09-17
GGCGGGAGCAAGGAGCTCCTCGCCGTCGCTTCCATCGCCGCGCTCACCGCCGTCAACGTGCGCGGCGTCCGCGAAGGCGTCTGGACGCAGAACGCGGTCACGTTCGCGAAGCTCGCGCTGATCCTCGGTCTGGTGGCGCTCGCCTTCGCGGGGACCGCGGGGTCGGCCTCGAACGTCCTGGAATCATCGCGCCCGCTGGCGCTGTCGGGATTCGGGAGCGCGCTGATCGGCCCCTTGTTCGCCTTCGACGGCTGGATCACGACGAGTTACATCGGCGGCGAGATCCGGCGGCCCCACCGCAACCTGCCGCTGGCGGCGCTTTGCTCGATCGCGGTCGTCACCGTCCTCTACGTGGCGCTCAACGGCGCCTATCTGTTCGTGCTCGGCCCGGAGCGGGTCGCGAGCTCCGAGCTGGTGGCGGCCGACACCGCGCGCGCGCTACTCGGTTCCCGCGGTGCCGACGTGGCCGCGGCGATGGTGGTGGTCGCGACCCTCGGCGGGATCAACGGCAACGTCCTGGGCGGCGCGCGCGTCCTCTACGCGATGGCGGAGGGCGGCATGTTCCCAAGCGCAGCCGGCCGCGTTCACCCGAGGTTCGGCACGCCCGCCGTCGCGCTGATCGTGCAGGGCATCGTCTCGGCCGGCTTCGTCTTCACCGGCCGATTCGATCAGCTCCTCACCAGCGTGCTCTTCGCCTCCTGGCTCTTCTACGCGCTGGGCGGCGTGGCGGTCTTCGTGCTGCGCAGGCGGCCCGGCATCGAGCGGCCGTACCTCGTCTGGGGCTATCCCTGGCTGCCGGCGGCGTTCGTGTTCTTCGCCGGCCTTCTCCTGGCCAGCACCGTGGTGGCCGATCCGCGCGACTCCGCGCTCGGCGCGGCGCTGCTCCTCACCGGCGTGCCGGCTTATCTGATGGTCGCGCGGCGGGCGCGGCCCGAGATGGTCCGCCGGGAATAACCGGCCGGGTCGCGTGCTCTTTTCTCCCGGCTGGCGTAATCTCCGCGGGCTCGAAGCCTCGATGGGGGTTCCATGCTGTTCAAGAAGCTGTTCCAGTTGCTGGTGGTCGGCGGCGCGGTGATCGGCGGCGCATCGGGTTGCTCGACGGCCTCTTCCAGCCAGCAGACGGGCAAATCCTCGCCCAGCCCGAGCGGGTCCGCGACTGCCGGGTCTTCCGCGCCCGCGCAAGGCGCCGATGCCGGCGTCCAGGGGGGCGGGGTCTCGGGCTGGTGAACCCGGAGGTCCGGCGCAGGGCCGGAGAAGCCTGGGCTTTTCGCAGCCGGGTCGAGCAGGACGCCGCGCGCCGGTTCCGGCGCCTCTCGGGGGTCATCTCCGGCTTCGACGCCGGATCGCCCGTGCCGGAACTTCTACAGCGAGCCGCGGAAGACGAAGTGCGCCATGCGGCGCTCTGCAAGGCTCTCGCGGAAAGCTACGGGCACGCGGCTTTTGACGCAGTGCCGGAGCACCCGATCGCGCCGTCGAGCCTGGACGCGCGCGCCGCGGCGCTCTACGAGATGGTGGCCGCCTGCTGCATCACGGAGACCGAGAGCATGGCCACCCTGGCCACGCTGCTGGCGGAGTACGCCGAGGCGCCGGTCGCGAACGTGCTGCGCGAGATCGCCCGGGACGAGGTGGCCCACGGGCAGATGGGATGGGCGCACCTCGCGCGCGAGGCCGAGCGCACCGGCGTCGCCTTCCTCTCGCGCTTCATCCCCTCGATGCTCGCGGGCGCCGCGGCCGAAGGGCTTTTCTCCGTGGCGGATGCGGAGGCGGAGTCGCCGGAGCTGTTGCGCCACGGCGTGCTCCCCCACTCCACCAAGAAGCGGATCTTCGTCGGGACCCTCGAAGGCGTGATCCTGCCTGGCCTCGACCGGTTCGGCATCGACACCCGGCCCGCGCAAGCCTGGCTGCAGGAGCGGCTTTGATCGCGCCAGCCGCGATCCGGATGGCGCGCGAGGCGGACGCCGGCGCGGTCGCCGCCATCTACCGGCCCTGGGTCGAAGGCAGCAGCGTCTCGTTCGAGCTCGAAGCGCCGGACGCGGAAGCGATGGCGCGGCGGATCGCCACGTCCATGGCGTATGCGCCCTGGCTGGTCTGCGAAGGATCCGACGGAATCCACGGATACGCATATGCCTCGAAGCACCGCGAGCGCGTGGCCTACCAGTGGTCCGTGGACGTGGCCGTCTATGTCCGCGACGATCGCGTCCGCAAGGGCGTGGGCCGCGCCCTCTACGAATCGCTGTTCGCGCTGCTCCGGCTGCAGGGATTCGTGGCCGCGCACGCGGGGATCACGCTGCCGAATCCGGCCAGCGTGGCGCTGCACGAGGCGATGGGCTTCCGGCGGATCGCCACCTATCCGGCGGTCGGATTCAAGTTCGGCGCCTGGCATGACGTCGGCTGGTGGCAAGCGCGGCTGATCGAGCTGCCGGCGAAACCGGACCCGCCGGTCCCGGTGGCCCTCGCCAGGCTGCAGCCGGACTGGGATGCGGCGTTGGCGGCCGGGTTGCGCTAGCCCCAATGCTGCTCAGTCAAGCGCACCGAGACGAACAGGTCTGCGTCGACGTCTGTCGCTTGACTGACTGAATTGGCGCTAGCCCCGGCCGCCGAAGCTGGCTCAGGGGCTACGTCTTGAGCCTTCACCGGCCACAGCTTTTACCAAGTAGCGCTGCGCTCCAGCAGCGACCGCGCGCCCGCGCCGTCCACCGGGGGAGAGAAGTAGAACCCTTGCGCCGCCGCGCAGCCGATCTCGCGCAGAAAGCCGAGCTGCTCCGCCGTCTCCACTCCCTCCGCCACCACCTGCGTCCCCAGATCTTTCGCCAGCGAGAGGATCGTGCGCACCAACTCGGGCGCCTGGCCCTGCGGCGATCCGCCCGAGAACAGCGAGCGATCGATCTTCAGGCAGTCGAACTGCGAGCGCAGCAGCGAGTTGAGCGAGCAGCAGCCGGTGCCGAAGTCGTCCATCGACAGCCGCACGCCCCGGCCGCGGAGCTGGGCCATGCGCTCCGCGTGCTCGCCGTTCTGCAGCGTGTTCTCGGTCAGCTCCAGCACCAGGTCCTGGGCTTCGAGCCGGCGCTCGCCGAGCAGTCCGTCGATGTTCTCCAGAAGCTCCCCGTGCTCGAGCTGCCGGGAGGAGAGGTTGACGTTCAGCGAGAGCCGCTCTCCCCCGACCCCACGCCAGCTCTGGAACTCGCGGCTCGCGTGGTCCAGGAGCCAGCGCCCGATCGGCACCATCAGGCCCATCTCTTCCGCGAACGGCACGAAATGCTCGGGCGAGACCAGCCCCCGCGTCGGATGCGCCCACCGGATCAGCGCCTCCACGCCCTGGATGCGCCCGGTGGTGACGTCCACGATCGGCAGGTAATGGACGCGGAACTCATCGCGCTCGAGCGCGTGGCGGAGGTCCGTCTCCAGCTCGAGCAGGTGCGGGGAGCGGTCGCGCAGCGCCGCGTCGAAGATCGCCGAGCGCGCCCGGCCCTGCGCCTTGGCGCGGTACATCGCCGTGTCCGCGTCGGACAGCAGATCTTCTCCGCGCGCGTAGACCGGCGCGCTGAGCGCGATGCCGATGCTCACCGTGCAGGAGACCTTGCCGCCTTCGAGCTCGAACGGTGCCTGGGCGACCTCGTGGATCCGTCGGGCCACCGCCTCGGCGTCGGAGGTCTCGCGCAGCCCGTCGAGCAGGATGGTGAACTCGTCCGCGCCGTGCCGCGCGAGCGTGTCGCCCTCGCGCAGGCAGGTCACGAGCCGCTGTCCCATCTGCACCAGCAGCTCGTCGCCCGCGGCGCGGCCCAACCGCTCGTTCACCGACTGGAACCGGTCCAGATCCAGGAACAGCACCGCGAGCCGATCGCCCTCGCCCCGCCGCGCCCGCGCCAGCGAGCGCGTCAGCAGGTCCAGAAAGTGCGACCGGTTGGGAAGCCGGGTGAGCGCGTCGGAGACCAGCGCCACCGTCGCCCGCGGCCCGGTGACATCCATGGTCGAGCCGGAGAAGCGCACCGCCTTGCCCGAAGGGTCCCGCGTGGCCTGGCCTCGCGAGAGCACCCACCGCCAGCTCCCGTCGTCGTGGTGGAGCCGGTGCTCGCTTTCGAAACGCGGCGAACGGCCCTCGACGTGCGTGCGGACGGCCGCCTCCACGCCCTCGCGGTCCGCCGGGTGGATCCGGTCCAGCCATGCGGCGGGCGTCTCGCCGGTTCCCTTGTCGCCGACCAGCGCGCGCCAGGAGTCCGAGAGCCAGAGCCGGTCGCTGCCCAGCTCCCAGTCCCAGATGCCGTCGCCCGAGCCCTGCCAGGCCAGCGCATACCGATCGTCGACCGCGCCGCGCTCTTGCACCACGGCGGCCTTGCCCAGTTCGCGACCCTTGGCGTCGTGCAGCGGGACCAGCGTCCATTCGCAGGTCCGCGGCTCGCCGTCGCGCGAAGGCGTCTCGCGCTGGAACTGCTGCGTCTCCGCGCTGGCCAGGCTCTGCCGCAGCTCGGTGCGAGCCTGCGCGCGGTTCGCGTCGGTGTCGGGGAACACCAGCATCGACAGCTCGCGCCCGATGGCCTCGGAGGCGGGAATCCCGAACATCCGCTCGGCGGCGGCGTTCCACGCGCTCACCTTCCGATCGCCATCGCAGAGCAGCGCGGCGAACGGCGCCTGCTCGAACAGGCGCGAGATCGATCTCGCCTTGACCGATGGCGCCCGGCGCCGCTCCGCGTCCGGCTTCCGCTGGAGCAGATCGGAGAGCAGCGCCAGCGCGCGCTGCAGCGAGGCGCGATCCCCGTCCGCGCGGCGGTAATCCTTTTCAATCTTGCGGAAGAGTTTGCGGAGATGCGGCGACGACTCGTCTTCCTGGACCAGGGCCTCGTCGAGTTGACGGCGGAGGCGCCTGTGCATCGTCAGGCCGCCCCTGAGTCGCCGCGACATCCGCAGCGCCTGTAATTATGAATGGCGAAAATCGATTTCGAGGACGAGAATGCTCTTGGTTGGAGTTGTCGTGCGTCCTTCCGCGACGCTAGCGCGAATGACACCGGAGGGGAACGTTACCTCACGAGATCTTCAGTTTGCAAGAAATCCCGCGAACGGCCCTGGCCGCGGCAGGCCGCTCGCGGACAAAGCTTGAGCGCGAGCCTGCCTCGATCGTAATGAGCGGGGATGCAACGCGGCGGGGCAGACGCGCAGCTCGTCTTCGTCATCTTGCTGGTCGCGGTGATCGCTTTCGCGACGCTCGCGCGCAAGCTCCGCATCCCCTATCCCATCGTCCTGGTGCTCGCCGGCCTGGGGGTGAGCTTCGTCCCACGGGGCGGCCTGGCAGACCTCCTGGCGCGATTTCTCCTACAACCTGGTCAGCATCGCCTCGCTCGCGGTCGGGCTGGTCGGCTTCACCGTCGCCGGCGTCGCCGTGGCCGCGCCGTTCCTCCTGCCGGCCTTCGATTGGCGCACCGGATTCGCACTCGGCGCGGTGGTCTCCACCACCGATGCGATCGCGGCCAGCTCGATCGCGCGGAAGATGGGGCTGCCGCGGCGGATCGTCGACGTGGTGGAGGGCGAGAGCCTGGTCAACGACGCGACCGGGCTTCTGGCGCTGGAGCTCGGCGTCTCCTTGATCGCTTCCGGAGCCTCGCCCAGCGTCGGACACGCGCTGCTCCGGTTCGTCCAGCTCCTGGCTGGAGGTCTCCTGGCCGGGCTCGTCGTCGGTTGGGTCGTCGGTCGGGTCGAGCGCCACATCGACGACGGGCCGATCGAGATCGCCATCAGCATCCTGATCCCCTATGCCGCGTACCTGCTCGCCGGGGGCATCGACGGCTCCGGCGTCCTGGCGGTGGTGACGGCCGGCCTCTTCCTCAGCCGGAAGAGCAGCCAGCTCTTCTCGCCCGGCGTGCGCATCCAGGCCTACGCCGTCTGGGAGGCGCTCACCTTCGTGCTCAACGGCCTGGTGTTCCTCGTGATCGGGCTGCAGCTCCCCTTCGTGCTCGCCACGATCCGAGGCTACAGCCTGCGCGAGCTGGTCGTGTCGGGAGCGATCGTCAGCGGCCTGGTGATCGCGCTCAGGATGGCCTGGGTCTTCCCGGGCGCGCGGATCTCCTATTTCATCCGCCGCCGCATCCTGCACCAGGACGAGCAGGTCCCTCGCGTGCCGTACATGGTGGTGGTCGGCTGGACCGGCATGCGCGGGGTGATCGCGCTGGCCGCGGCCCTCTCGCTGCCGCGGACGATGCCGGTCGGCGGCATGTTTCCGCAGCGCGACCTGATCGTCTTCCTCACCTTCTGCGTGATCCTGGCGACGCTGGTGCTCCAGGGGCTCACGCTCCCTCCGCTGATCCGGCTGCTGGGCCTTGCGGGCGCCGGCGGGCCGAGGCGCGAAGAGCAGGAAGCGCGGCGCATCGCCATCGAGGCGGCGCTGGCACGGCTCGAACAGCTGCGCTCGCGCGACGGACCGGAGATGGCACCGATCTACGACGATCTCGAGCAGCACTACCGGCAGCGCCTGGCCAGCGTCGCCGGCGAGCCCGGGTCGCCGGCCGTGAACGCGGCGGAGGCCGGGCGCCACCGCCTCCGGCAGCTCTTGCGCGAGCTGACGCGGGCCGAGCGCGACGCGGCCATCCGCCTGCGCGACGAGGGCCGCATCGACGACGAGGCGCTCCGGCAGATCGAGCGCGAGCTCGATCTGCGGGAGACGCAGCTGGAGGGCGCAGCCTAGGCCGCGGTCTTCGCGCGGGCCTTCGCCGCGGCGTCCATGTGGCATGCGCCCTGGAAGAACGCGCCCTTCTCCACCACCAGCGCGGGGGTCTCGACGTCCCCGCGGACCTTCGCGCTGCCTCGGATCTCCACCCCGGCCTTGGCCTGGATGTTCCCGTTCACCTCGCCGTGCACCACGATGGTGCCGCAGGTGATGTTCGCGTCGATGCGGGCGGCCTCGCCCACCACCAGCACGTCGTTGGTGACGATGGTCCCGACGAAGCTGGCGTCGATCCGGACCGTGCCGGCGAAGGTGAGCTTGCCCTCGAAGCGGACTCCCCGGCCCAGGAGCAGGTCGGTGGCGGCGCCCGGTACGGTCGGCACCTCCGGAGCCTTCTGCGCGGAGCTCTCTCCGTTGACGGTCTTCTCGCTGTTGTTCTGGACCTGCATGGCGCCTCGTGGGGCCGGTGGAAGCGAACAGGCGGGCGCCCGGCTGGACCGGCCCGCCACCCTCCTTACGCATGGCCGACGGCGCCTATTCCCCGCGGCTCAGAGCTCGCGCCTCGACATCTTGCGCGCGATCCCCGCGCCAACCCGGAGCGCATTCGCCAGGATGGTCAGTGTGAACGGCGCGCTACCGCTGGAGCGGAACGTGCTCGAGTCGGCGACGAAGAGGCTCTTCACCTCGTGCGCCTCGCAATCGGCGTCCACCACCGACGCCCGCGGATCGCGGCCCATCCTCGCTGTCCCACATTGGAGCACGGTGTAGACGCGCTCGCCGTCCATCTCTCCCTGCCGCTGGGCGCCGGCTTCCGCCAGGATCCGCCGCGCCCAACCGGCGATCCGATCCGACGCCGAAAGGCTCCCGGGCTCCACCGCGATCCGCACGCGCGCCACCGGCTCTCCGGCCCCGTCCCGCACCGAAGGATCGAGCGTCACATCGCATCCGTCGTGCGGCGCGAACTCGCTGAAGGCCTCCCACTCGACGGTCTGCGTCTCCAGGAAGAACTCCCGCATCCTCCGCTTCAGCTCCGGCCCGAACGCCGGCGGCGCGGATCGGTTCCAGGCGAGCCGCTCCGCCTGGAAGATCGGATTGGGGTGCGGCCGCTGGAAGAGGATGGTTCCGGCAGGCGCGCCGGGCAAATCGTGCACCGCCCGATCGATGAACGGCAGCCGCTCCGCTCCCCGCGGCCACGCTGGCGACGCCCTCGGGAAGCGGCCGTACCCCGAGGCCGAGGTGACGAACATCAGCCCTTTCCCGATCAGGCCCGACGAATTCGCGATCCCGCTCGCCAGCAAGAGGCGCGCGGTCTCGATCGCGGAGCACGCCACCACCACGGCCCGCGCTCGCGCGCGCTGCGGCCGTCCCTGCGCGTCGAGGTAGAGGACCGACGAGGCGCGTCCGTCCTGCGCTTCCACCCGCGTCACGCGACAGCCCGGCCGCAGCGTCAGCCGCCCCGTGCGCTCCGCGGCAGCCAGGAAGGTGGCGAGCGTCGACGACTTCGCGCCCACCTCGCATCCATAGCTCCCGCAGAACCCGCAATACGTGCACGCCTGCCGCCCGCGGTAGTCCGCGCTGACGATGGCCCGGGGGACCGGGAAGGCCCGGACGCCGAGCCTCCGGCAGGCGTCCTCGACGAGCCTCGCGGCGGGATGGGCGATGAGCGGCGGCAGCGGGAGCCGTTTGCGCCGCTCCTCGCCGGGCACCCCGCTTCCGGACGTCCCGATCTCGCGCTCCACCTCGTCGTAGAAGGGCTCCAGCTCCTCGTAGGAAATGGGCCACCCGCGCAGCTCCGCGCGGCGCATCCGGAAGAAGTATCCGCTCATCTGAACCGTGCCGCCGCCCACGCAGCACGCGATCCATCCATCCGCGCTGCGCTGGGCGGGCCCGCCGTCGCGCGAGACCATGTGCGGGTCCCGCGCCGGATCGGGGACGAACAGGTCACGGCGGCACACGGCCAGCTCGTCGTGGAAGAAGTCCTTCCTGCCGTACCGGGGACCCCGCTCCAGGACGAGCACGCGCAGCCCCGCGCGAGCCAGGGCCCAGGCCGCGGCGCCGCCGCCGGCTCCCGAGCCGATCACGCAAGCGTCCGCGACCTCAGTGGCCATGGGGATCGCCCGGCTTGCGCAAGTGCGGGGCGGCAAACCCGATCGCACGCCAGCCGATCTCGCCATCGTTCCCACCGTGCGCGGGGTCGGAGAGAAATCCCTCCAGCGTCAGCGTGTGCAGCGCGCGGAACAGCTCTGCCTGCGGAAGCCGCGCGNNNTGGAAGACGCGGCGCGCGTGGAGATCCAGCAGCCGCGCGAGCTGCTCGAACGCCGGCCGCAATCCGGAGAGCTCTCCTGCGAGCTGCCGCTCGATGAAGCGGCCGACCTTCGCTTCTCGCGCGCCGGGGCCGTCGTCCGACGGCAGGATCCTGCAGGCCGCCGCCTCGAGCACCGCGGCCGTGTCGGTTGCGTCCTGCTGGGCAGCCGCGCGGCTGGCGAGCACGGCGACGGCGGCCGAACCCAACAGCGCGCGCCGGCTCAGCTTGCCAAGCGCTTCCAGGTGCCCGCGCGAATCGAAGATCATCGCCGTCCGCTCCGTTCAAAACCGCGCCGTCAGGCCGAAGCCCGGATGGGCGAGCGGCCCGAGCGGAACGTAGGTGGGTCCGATCTCCACCTTCGCGGACAAGGCCGGCGTCGCTCCATCGTCTGCGGCCGGGGTCGCGGGCGCCGGCATCTCGCCCGCGTGCAGCCAGAGGGTCCAGATGCCGTGCCAGGTCAGGGCCGCCATCCAGAGGGTGTAGCCGGCGAGGAAGCTGCTGGAACCGCTGCTCGAAGAGAGCCCGGCCAATCCGAGCAAGACCTGGGGAGTCGCGACCATCAGCTCGCCCACTGCGTAGCCGATCGAGTTGCGGTGGCCCGCGACCATGCTGCCGGTGTCCCAGAGCGTCAGCACGACGTCGGTGGCGGCCAGTCCCACCACGAGCGGCCCCAGGGCGTAGACGGGCGCGCCAGGGTATCCGCCCCCTCCGCGGCCGCACGCCCTCGCGCCGCGCGGTGCGAGCAGGGCGACCCCGAGCGCCGCCGACACTCCGAAAATGATCGCCTTGCGCATGCCCGTCCTCCAGCGGTGTGCTGGAGCGCATCGCAACCGTCATGCCGGCGCGAAGGGCACGAATCACGGCGGGAATCCGCGGGCACGGCAGTGCCAAGGGGCGTTGCAGCGTCACACCCGCAACGCCGGGGTACGGTCAGTCGTCGAGCGCGGTCTCCTGCAGGAACTGCAGTACCGTCACCTCATCGCGGCGGAGGGCGGCGGGCGGGTTCTCGCGCCGCAGCGCGCGCGGCGCCGCGGAAGGCAAGGTCCCGGTGAGCCCGGAGAGGTACGCCCGCAAGAGGCCGGGGTGCACGTAGTACTTCCGGCAGACCGCGCGCGTGTTGCCCAGCCGCTCGGCCACCGCGTCGACCGTGCGCAGGACGTTGCGCTCGGCCTCCCGCCGCGTCTTCGCCGGCCCGATCGCCCAGAGCTGCCGGGCGGCCAGCATGGTGCCCGCCCAGGTGCGGAAGTCCTTGGCGGTGATGTCGCGGCCGGTGGTCTCGCGCAGGTACGCGTTCACGTCGTCGGACGAGATCGTCTGCCGTTTCCCCCGCGAGTCGAGGTACTGGAACAACTCCTGGCCCGGAAGGTCC